>PPYE01432444.1_pt1 | contig 114241 bp, 138 predicted proteins | sample 1559881 | NCBI WGS metagenome assembly PPYE01 (sample SAMN08240022, study PRJNA423297) | Human gut metagenome, whole genome shotgun sequencing project.
CAGATTGGTGATTTTCGTTTGACCAAAATTGGCGATTTTCTCCTGACCCGGAGTGGTTAATTTCGCCCGACCCTAACACTGTTTTAGTGTTTGCCTGCTATTTATCACCCTCCTATTGCACACATTCACACACAATTCGATTATATCGAATTTCCATATAAAGTAAACGATTTGGCCCTAATCACCCCCCTCCACCAGGTCAATATTCCCAATTTTCCGGCCACAGACGGGGCAGCAATTCAGCGGGAACGACTGGCTGGTGCTGCTTCCGCAGGAATAGCCGTTGTAGTTGGTATTCTGCACCAGTGCGACCCGATACTCGATGCGAGTCTTCCCGGGGCGGTTACTGCTCTTTACGAGATACTCATTCAGTTCCCTGATGTGCTGGAGTTCAGCGCAAAAAGGACATTGTTCTGTGTGTTCCACAATATCTCCTCCCTCGTGCAGTGACTTGCGGGGAGAGCATTATTCTCCCCCCCGCAAGTCACGTTTAGTGCGTACGTCCCCACAGAATGAATTCCATCATCAGAAGCCGAAAGCAGTAGTCGTCATCCACGAACTTCGGGTGCGCATAGAGCAACGGCAGGTTATCGATACTCTCACGCAGGAACCGGCCGTTTTTGGCCTTCTTATGCTTGGCCCACTGGCGTCCAGCCTTGGACTGGTCCTTCCAGCACTTGGAGCAGGTCCAGCTACGGCTCGCCCGACGCTCGGCCCGCTCAAAGGAGGTCTCGTCCTTGATGCCGCGCTTACGGGTGCCGGAGTGGTCCCGCATGGGCCGGACATCCGCCTCCAGCGCCAGGTCTTCTTCATCCATGGCTTCAGCCAGCGAGCGGTGCCACATAGCAGGACATCCCACTCTGTGGAAGTGCTGTTTGCGGCCCTGACCGCAGGGTTCCCGACGATACGCAGGCTCCTTGGAATCAGCCGTCTTGTGAGAGGGCCGATATTTGCCGGACTTGACAAGGGCAATTTCCGGGAGCCAAGTGCGGATGTCGATGCTCCTCCCCTGCTCATCCGTGACCATGTAGCGGCGAAGCGTGGCCACCTTTTCGTAGCACGGGAAGGCGGTTCCACCATAGAACCAAAACTTACCGGGGACCTTCTCAAAGCCCGTAACAATATCCTTGCCGGTCACATTCAGTTCAATGAAGTCCATCATCCGAGGGATGATTTCGTCAGGAGCCCACCACAAGGGGCGATGCTCCGGCTCACTGAAACGGTAATACAGCAGGTCCAGCTTGCTATTGAAAGGAATCGTCTTGTTCTTCTTCAGGTCGACCAGATAGTACATACAATTATCGCTCCTTTTTCGTTTTGTGTATATAAAAAGCCAGCACCCTCAAGTTTGAGGATGCTGGCTGATTGCTAAAGAAATATGGTTTTAGTATATGATACTCCCTTAAACTACTGTAAGTATGGTATCATTTTTCAGAAGGAGCGTCAAATTTGAGACCACTTCTATCGCATGATACCAATGCCCTCTCTGAGCAGTCTAACGACCTGCTTAGGCAGTTCCTCATCTGTCGCCCAGCGGTTCCAGCCATTCTGCAGGCCGTTGCTGGAGTAGTCCTTGTTGTCCCTCGCGTACCGATACATACATTTGTCCGAGAGTGGCCCATAGACCAACTTCTCGGTGTCGATGTACACGCAAGAGCCTGTCTGCATATTAGTGACAAACCCAGAGCATCCACGCTTCACACCGTTGATGACAATATTCTTAAGTTCAATCTTCAACGGCAGGTCCTCGGGCTTCGCAGCCAGCAGGATGCGGTTTTTGAGTTTAGTAGCCAGCAACATACTCTCACTCCTCCCTGCTGGAGCACGTATCCGAGTCAAACTCGAACTGCTCAGGCTTATCTTCCGCCATCCAAGCCTCCTTCAGAGACTCCATGTCGGCAGCAAACATCCGCTCATAGCGGGTTCGAATATTCTCGGGACCGTCGTTCAGCAGTTCCAGAAACTCATCCTTTACTTCCTCCAAGGCCAGGTGCTGCGGATTCAGGATAAGCCCACCGTCCAGCAGCAGGAAGCGGGCCCAGATTTCGAACTCCAAAGCCCATTCCGTGGTTTCCTGCTCGGTATTGCCATACCACGCATCCAAGGCAGCCAGAATATCTGCCGCATTGGAGAACTCTGCACGGTTACAGGGAGTCCCTGCACGCAAAATGAACAGCGGAGAATCCTCATACTCATAGTGACTGTAAGCAATAATAGACTCCATCATGATTTGGTTGGGCGGCCTCACAATTTGAAGTCGCCCGTCCTCCTTTCAAAAAATAGTATTATTCTGCATTATCCGATACAGAAACAATAGCGATGTACCGACGGCCGTTATAATCCAGCTCCCATGGGCCAAGGAATTCCTCTTCGACATCGGTACAGCAGACTTCCGACCCGTCCTGGAACAGGACAGCTTCTGTCCAAGATGGGTCGTCATTACAACCGCAGCACTTGACATCCATTTCCATACCATCAGGGAACACGGCTGTGACAGAAATTGTGCTGTCCTCCCCCTGGTATTCATCCTCATTTGAGGCATTGAGATACCCTTCGATGACCTTAGCCTGACTGGGAGTAATGCTCACCCGCTTGATGTACCTTGGGAGATACTCAAACACCAGAACCTCATCTGGGTTCTGGTCATTGACGAGCTGGTACTTGCCAGGCTCAATCATGTCTTCCTCGGCGTACATGATTTTGTCATAGGCTGCCTTGAGTGAAGGGGCGTCAATGACTTTGGCCAGCCCCTCGTTCTTCTTGATGACAGCGAACATGATAATCTCTCCTCTCTCAGCTCTTTGGGAAAACAGTAACGATGGCATACTCCGTCGGGTCGCGCTGAATGTTGCTCAGGTCGAACGGCTGTAGGATGCAGCGGAACGTGCGGTCGCCGTTGGCATCCTCCAGAAAAACCGCATGGTCGGCGTAGTCATACCAGTCATCGTTCATTTCGCTTGTGGCTCCCAGCATGGAATACATCTCAGGGCTCTTTGGATGCGGTAGTTGGTCCGTAGTCGGCAGTTGGCCATACGTCGAAACCTTGCAGACAGCATCCACACACCGCAGGAACTGTTCCCGAATGCTTCCGTTCCACTCGGAAACACGATGAAGCAGTCGGACCGGCTCATTGAAGCCGAACACACAGTTGCTGGCTGTGAGTTCAGGGTAGATAAACGCCTCGGAGTCAGAGGCCCGGGTCCCATATTCCTGAATGATGGCCTGGATGATGTTGCTGAGGAACTCCGGCGTGGGGTTTCCAGAAGCATCAAACTCGGCCTCAATGTCCATTTCGCGCAGATTCAAAATAACATCCATGGTAAAATAGGCTGTGCATCGGTGCAGATGATGACCACACCAGATACACAGCCGTCCTCCTTTCAAAAAATTACTCCAAACAGAAACCTTTGTGGCAGAAGCCGGTCAGGTCCGACAGATAGTCGGAAATTTCCTCTTCATCTTCCATGCCGTCAGGAATCTCAACTTCTGTGGGAAGTGTTTCCAGGTCTTCAGGACAATCGACGTCCCATTCGATATTTGTTGCTTTCATAAAAACTCCTTCCTCAATATGCTTGCGCAGCTTCATAGGCGTCGATAACGTCATCTACGTCACCGATGCCTCGGTCCCAGGCTTGCAGAATAGCCACAGCCTTGGCGCGGCAGTCCGCAGTGTCCCGCAAGTGCAGACGGTACATTGCTCGATTTATCTCAGACGGAGTGAAGCGCATAAGTCATCACTCCTTCTCTGGATACCGCTCGATGCTGTCCAGCAGTTCATCGGCCTCCCTGCTGTCTCCGGTATAGAAAGCTCCGGTTTCCAGTTGGATGCGGCAAAGTTCCTGCTCGCACTTATTCTTGTACGGGCACCGCTCTGTACACCCGGGGTAAACTGTGGACACATCCATACCGCCAGCACAGCGAATATCGCTTCCATCTTCGCGTGCAATGATGCCAGTTTTACACCCCATTGCAATCACAGATGTGACGCTCGGTTGGAACTTCAGTCCTTCCGGGGCAGTGGTGTGGCTGTCGATGCTGTCCGCAAGACAATCCATCACCGTGGAAATCGTCTCACTGGCATTCTGAAGCGCCGCCAGAGACTCTTTGGCCCGCTCATCGTAGGCAAGGGCCTCGGGCAGTTTCCGTGCATATGCTTGGATGCATCTGCTCAGAGCTGCTTTCGTCTGGGCCAGGTTCTGGTAGTCCTCAATCAGGTGCTCTACCGGCACCTCAGTGACTCCGCCTTGAAAGAATTTGTACTTCATAGTCGTCCTCCTTGAAAAATGTTTGTGTATATATAAAAAGCAGCTAGGCCCGTTTAAAGACCTAGCTGCTTGAAACTGATAGATTGATGCTTTTGTGATGAGATACTTCCTTGTTCGATAGTAATATCCTACCATCTATTACGACGGAAGTCAAAATTGTACCTCAATTCATAATCACCCCATAAAGGCAATAAGCACTTACACACCTATGCACCTAAGTGCTTACACACTTTCTATTGGCCGATAATTAAGGCACTCGAACGCATGGAGCTGATGGATATTCAGCCTCAGAGCGATTTCGCAGCCAAGACAGGTTGGTATACTCATGAGCACTTCTGTCGTGCTCCAGCCATCGAACTCGGCCAAATCCTCTGCGGAAACACCGTTCTCCAGCAGGATTTTGTAAATCAGCGGCCGATGGGACTCGTAAGCATCGTAGAATTCATAATCCTCGAAGTCGTCCACTTGCATCAGGTATCCAGCCAGCGTGACGGGTTTCAGACACCAGTGCTCCCGTGTCCAATAGGCATCCGGGACCATATCTCCGATGTCTTCAGGTGTTTTGAGGAACGGGTCATCCTTGGCCACCCGAAATGGGAATGCCAAGAACCGTCCATCTTCAAGGCCGCGCTCTACCCGGTCTGCGACCATCGCATTGAGGCAGTCCTCAATGGACGGTGCAAAGCAGATTCGAGGAATCGTGATGTCCTCTCCGGGCATTGGATTTTTTGGCACCAGAGGAACATAGGTGCGTATCAGAGGCCGCTCTATGTCAAACGAAACGTGCCACAGCAAGATATCGTCATCCATACAGCGCCTCACAGGTACGATGAAATATCGCGGCCGATGATTTCCCCCAGGGCCCGTGCGGCTGCCTCAAAGGTTGTGTACTCCTCTGTGGTATCATATTCTGTTGCGCTATTTTCAAAAACGGCTTCGGCAACAATGCCCCAGCCGTCCTCGCCCAGCAGGCTGTAATACGACCAACCATACTCGCTGAACAGCGTTTCAAGTTCATCCTCATCGACGTCGCTAAAATATACACGTCCATGCGCCACATGAAACAGGTCATCTCCGTACCCGTTGACCTGGACCAGTTCATAGACAGGCATCTTGTTACTGTCTTCACCGACCCGTCGGCGGAACTGAAGGCAGTCGTTGTCTGTGCAAACCCACGCTGCTTCCTCGCAGAAGTCGATGAAGTTCTTGATGATGCCGACCGTCTGCTGCAGGTCCCGGTTGGGTACAACGATGTCACAGAGGTCATTCATCGAATAGAACTCATGCTCATCCGCACTGAGGCGCTTCCGCCGCTCCTGAAAGGTATTTCCCCTCTCGTCAATCCGCACGATACGGGTATGTGTGTCAGCGTGTAGGCCAATCACATGGACGGGACGCTTGGTGTAGGACTGCAGAAGTTCCTGCGTGCCCAGGTAGTCCAGGACGATGAGGTCGCTCTTATCGAGCATTTCCTCGGTCATCCCATAGCGGCCATCCTGACTGCTGCGCGGCAGAATCAAGCCAGACAGAGTATCGAACTCAGCAGGGCTGAGAAATACATGCCCCTGCTCATCCGGGGTCCGCTGCGGCCGGTCAGTATAGCTCTGGGCAATCGTGTACTCATAGGCATCATGAAGGGCTTGCATGACTGTAAACTTGCCAGTACCGCTCTTGCCAATCAGACAATACAATCCATTCAGCATCAATTCATACCTCCCCTTTTGACCTTTGAATTCCAAAGAGCCAGAATCACATTGGTCGTTTCCTGAATTGTCATCTCCGTGCAATCAACCAGTACAGCGTCCTCAGCCTGCTCCAACGGCGCGATTTCCCGGTGAGAGTCATCGTAATCCCGCTTTTGTAGGAGGGCTAAGGTTTGCTCATAAGAGTCCGTCACGCCATGCGAACACTGCTCTTTCCAGCGCCGCTGTGCCCGGACCTCTGCTTTGGCCGTCAAAAAGACCTTGAGTGTGGCGTTCGGAATGACGACCGTCCCGATATCCCGTCCCTCCATGACGACATTGTTCATTGAAGGCATAACCTGTTGGATTTTCAGGAGGGCCTCCCGAACAGCCGAATGTGCGGATGCTTTGGACGCAACCATGGACACCTCGGGCGTTCTTAACTGCGAAGTGACGTCCTTGCCCCAAATCAGAATGTGTTGACCATTCTCATCCTGGACAATATCCAAATCGAAGGTTCTGAGCGCCCGCTCAACTTCGATTTCTTCGCCTATCTCTTTTTCCAGCCACAGCTTATGGACCGCAAAGGCCCGATACATCGCGCCGGTATCCACATAGACAAACCCCAGCCGACTGGCCAAAGCCTTGGCCTGCGTAGTCTTCCCGGCGGCAACAGGGCCATCGATTGCGATGCTGTAATAGCTCACTGCGCTTCACCTCCCACCAGATAGGAGGCAAAGTCATCCTCCAAGGGTATCAGGCAGGGGCGGAATCCGACGTTGAAGTACCTCGAATCCTCATCCGCAAAATCTCTGGTGTACGCCGTGATACAGCCCCGGGCAATCCGTGTGACGGTAGTAAGCCCATCTGCCCCCCAGAAATACATAGATTTCCAATGCCAGAGGCTGTTGTCAGCCCCCATAATGGCAAGGGCCTTATCCCACTCATTCTGGCGGTCCCAGTCGTATCCCACCTTTGGGACACGGCACAGATACTTGTGACCGTCAATGCAGACCTCACGGCCTGCAATGAGTCCGGCGGAGTCGAGTTCCTTCCAGGTCACATCACTGAGCAGGCATCTGTCCGCAATCAGGATATCGCCCGCCGCGACCCAGGGAATGGCCTTCCCGGGGACCGTGTTTCGAATAGTGATTTGGCCTCCAGAATAGATAGGGATATCTCCAGTCTTTGCAATGGGGTTCTGGGGGACTTGCTGGGCCTGGCGGCCAACGAATAGGCTGCCAAGCTCCACAGTGCCTACCAGCACTTTTCGGATTTCTAACATGAAATTTTGACCTCCTTTTTAGAGTGCAAGGCCCCATGGATAAATCCACGGGGCCCCGCCGCTTATCGGTGCTTAGGTATATTGGTGCTTAAGCACCTAAGTGCCTAAGCACTCTTACGAAAATCCTTTCGATGGATGGTTCCATGCGTCCACGCACACCCATAAATGCCCAGGGACTCAAAGTCCTCAAACAGGGCGTCCCGGATACCGTCCAGATATCTCCGGCAGTGCTTTGCCTGGAGACCGGACAAGTGGTCGTCGTACGGGTCCTCCTTCTGGATGAGTTCGAACGCCCGACTCCACTCGTTGTCCTCGACAGCGATATAGAACAGGGAGTTCTCCAGAATCGCGTGGGCCTCTCGATACTTCACCCAGGTATCGCAGGGCCGGAAACTTTTGAAGCGGGCCATGATACGGGTTTTGAAGTTCGAGATGGCGGCATCCAGGTTGTACTGGCTCTCAGTCTCATCGTATCCCCACGCAGGGTCAGTGAGTTCATTGAAATCCAGTTCGCCTTTCAGGCGCGACTCCCATGCGTCATCTTCCTCAATATATCGGGAGAAGACATCCAGATAATCGTTGTCCACATAGAACAGACCTTCGTGTTTCCCAAAGGTGCAGCAGTTGCCGCGTCCCATACAAGTTCACTCCTCTCTCACACCAGCTCGGCGCACATAAATGTGCCGAAGCTGCCGAAGGAGCTCCAGTTTGCCGTATCTGCTTCTTCCTCAGCAACGACCTTCCAAACCTCCATGAGGTCATCGTCATACGCCTTGGTGTCTGCGTCGAGGCCATGATGCAGGCAATACGCCGTCCACAGGCTTCTGAGCTGGTCGGCGCACACTTCCTCATCCAGAAACGCCTCTCTGGCGAAATGGAGCATAAAATCAAGCTCTTTCTGCTTATCCATAAAATTGTCCTCCTTGTAGAAAATTCAGTCTTTGAGGCCCTGCATAATCCAGTCGGTCTGGTAGGGGTCACACTTATCGAAGTCCACGCCCTCAATCTGACAGCCAACATACTTTGCTCCACAGACTGGGCAATACGCAAATTTCCCCTTTGCGATGCGGCACATCTCCGCATACGGATTCTTGGCATAATCCGTATCAAAGCGATGTCCGCAATTTGTGCATTCCGGGGTGCTATGGCTGTTGCGGTGGACCACATTCATTTTGCAGGTTGCCAATTCACTCTGCCTCCTTCACCAGTTGCAGCCCAAGGAAGGGCTTATTGCCCTTCTTCGTGCCGACCTCCCACCACTCGCCGGTTCCGTAGAAGTCCTCGATGTAGATGCGCCGCCGGTCCGTAGTGTCCAAAATGTGATGCTCTCTGCCTGCTATATCCCCAACTATGGAATTATGCAAGCCGTCCAGGATGCAGCGCGGGATAGACTGCTCTCTACATCTGATTTCGAGAGTGCCGATTTTTTGGCGCTCATTCTCGACCCAGCCGCCATTCTCATCAGGCAGCATGTCGAGGCTGTAGACCTCAAACTTTTTCATCTTGTTCATGCCGTTCCCTCCGTCAAATTAGTTTGCGCATCAGGCTGTCTGCCAGCTCATCCAGCATCTCCTGGATAGCCTTGGCATCCTCGACCAGCGTCGTCAAATCAGGCGCACCCTGGCCGTTCATGACCTCTCTGACGTGTTCATCACAGTCGAAATCCAAAGCGTACCGCTTCACACTGTCCACGACTTCTTCTACGTCCTCTCCGCAAGCGTCAAACCAGAAGTCCTCGCCTGCCGGAGTGGACTGCCCAAACGACAGGCGAATTTGCTCACCGTCTTCGTCTCGGTCAACACTCCATCCGGCGGCCTCCGCACGGGCAGTCAGTTCCTCAATGGTCTCAGGGTAAGTCTCTGCCTGCTCATAATACGCTTTCTCATCCATCAGACGCTTGACTTCGGATTTGAACTCTTTGGTGGAGATAACAGCCATGCGTGGAGTGTCTTTCGAACAGTCAAAAATGCGTGTTACAGACGTGATGATGTAGCCTTTGACTGACTTTTCGGCCGCAAACGTGGCCAGGGCCTCAATGGGGTCCTCCGTTTCCGGCACTTCGACCAACCATCCGCCTGTCAAATGCTTTACTCGGTAAACAACTCCCTCAATTTCCTTCGCTTTATACATTTTGATTTGCCTCCTTTTATCAATGATGGTGTTTGTGTATATAAAAAAGACAGCACACCTGTTATCGGTGTGCTGTCTGAACCTTTAGAATGATGCTGTTTCAGATAGATACTTCCTTACTTGACGCATTTATTGTACCATTTCGAAGGGTTGAACGTCAAATTAAGGACACTTCTGGTGCTCATGCTTTTGAGATACCAAAAATCGGGAGCATCCAATAGACGACCATCCAGATAGCGACAGGGACAAAAAACCAAAACGTATAGGCCGGGCCTCGCTTACGCACCATCGCGCTCCGCAATGCTGCACGGTCTGGTCGGCCTTCTGAGTAATACAAGTCCACTTGCTCCGGTACAGGTGCTTTCAGGACGCAGAAGTAGGCATATTGCACCCCATCCACAGTATAGTCGTACCTGGCTTTCCATCGTACTTCACGCATTTTTGAGTACTGCGATGACATATCCGGGGGCAGGAACACTTTGTCTGTGAGTGTGCCGGTTGTGACACGCCCGGCCCGGGCGGCGTCTTGCCATTCCTTTTCCCCGGCGGGTCTCATATGCCGAGTAGCCAAGACAAATGGAATTCCTACCACAATCGCTACAACTGCCGCGATGGCCATGCGCAACAAGTCCATATGTATCCCAACTTTCTATAACTGGTCCGAGTGGAGAGGTTCGAACTCCCGGCCCCATGGTCCCAAACCATGTGCGCTACCAACTGCGCTACACCCGGATAAGGAGCCGCCGCGCAGTACACTGTGGACGGCTGATGTTGGTCTAATCGTTGTATTCATCGCCGTCAATGGCATTACATGTCCAACGGCGGATGCTGCGGTATAGAAGTTTGTAGAGAACAAAGAATATCAGTAGAATTAGAAGGTTATTGAGCAGAAGGTCATACGGAGCGAAGATATACGCAAATACCGAAAATACGATAGTCAACAGGACACACACGCAGAACCCTGTCACAAGGCCCGACCAAGCATGTATTGTGTCACCGATATCAGTATCCTTGGGAACCTTTTTCATCTCCCACAGAAAAGAAATCGCGGTGGTAAAACAAGTCACGATTAAGATGGAAATGACAGCGGAGAAAACAACATCAAAACTGACTATCATCGAGGTCACTCCAATCCAATTCTTCAAAGTGGTCAGGAGGCTCCTCGTACGTACCCAGAATATCCTCCGCGTCACTGCCAAGGTGCTTTGAGATATAGGGAGATTTCAGCCTTTTCATAGCCTTCGCCTCGATTTGGCGAATGCGCTCCCGTGTCAAACGGAATTCCCGGCCTATTTCCTCCAGCGTGCGTGGCTTTCCATCCTCCATGCCAAAGCGGAGGCGAATCACCTTTGACTCCCGGGCCGGTAAGGTCATCAGAAGGGCGTCGAGGCGTTCATATAGGAGGAGACGGTCAGTCACGACCTCCGGTGAGATGTTGGTATTGGTATCCCGGATGAAATCCCCTACCACAGTATCGGCAGTCTCTTCGTCCCCTACTGGCTGGTCCAGGGACACCGGCTCACTGTTTTTACTTAACCGAATGGCCTCATGGATTTTGTCACGGTATTTTTTCTTCTGTCGCGGCCCTAGTTCAGACCATCTGTCCTCCCCGCCCGCGATATGGACAGCAAGTGCTTCTTCATCAATATCTTGCAGAGACTTTTCGTGGGATTTGGTTATCTTTTGGACTTTTGTGATGGTATCCACCATATGGACGGGGATGCGGACACATTTATCCTGGTCGGCCATAGCCCTTGTAATGGCCTGCCGCACCCACCAGGTAGCGTAGGTGGAGAATTGGAAGCCCTTCTTATAGTCGAAGCGGTCGACAGCCTTCATCAGGCCGAAAACGCCTTCCTGTTCGAGGTCCAGGATGGTCATAGAGGCGGTACTGGGAGCGTACTTCCTGGCGATTGAGACGACCAGACGTATATTTGATTCTATCATCCGGTCCTTGGCCGCTTTTGCCCTCTTCACGATTTTATCCAGGCTAGAGCGCTCTTCGCCGGTCAGTGAATCCCCCTGCTCCTGAAGCTCTGCTTCCGCCGCTTTCCCGGCCTCTACCCTTTTGGCCATCTCCAGGGTCTCCTCCCGTGTCATCCGGGGGATTTCAGCCATTTCATGGAAGAAGTAGGCGGCCGAGTCATCCAAAGGGAAGTCATCTGCTTTTGGTATCAGGTCGTCCGCGAGCTCTGCCTCCGGCGGCCCTTGCCCATCCTCGGAGGGGTTTTCTTCCTCAGATGTGCTGATAGGGATACCCAAGGTGTCTATGGCACCGTAGACCTCGGCCTCGCTCTCTTCATCGAGATTGATAGTATTGAGTATCTTCAGCAAGGCGTCGGACTGGATTTTCCCCTCATTCAGCCCTTTTTTCAGGAGGACCCGCAGGCTGCGGTGTTTCTCAATCACTGCGGCCGCAGGCAATTTACGGATAGTTTCATCGGTCAATTCGACCTTGGGTTTTCCCTTGCGCCCCACGGTAATCCCCTCCCCCATAGAGTAGCAATATTATACCATATAACAATATTATAGTCAATATATATCCGATGGGATATACAAACTGCACACGTTTCAATATACGAAAAAGCGGCCCCTCGATGGAGGGGCCGCTTTGCGATGTTAGGCTAAGTACTGTTTCTGCAGTTTGTTCAGGCCGCTCTTACTGTACCCCACCGCGAAGGCAAAGTTAAAGTAGGCGGGGCCATATGAGTATCGGTCGATACGCGCATCCTTATCGTAATACCGCCAGTTTTGGGACTGGTATTTCTCGAACGGCGTCCCGACGGCATCCACCTCGTCACAGGGATACAGGAGTTGGTTGCCCGTATAGTCATGACCGGCGAGCCGCCAGCCTTTCAGGATACGGGGGACCTCTTCTCCAATCAGAGCCTCCATCTCCGTCCAGTCCGCCAATTTGAATACAAAGAAATGGCTGGCCTTGGCATTCGTGATGGGACAATAGTAGGTTTTAGAATACCATTTGCCTTCCCCGTAATTCAGAACCTGGTCGTAGCCGATATCGTTACCGGACGGGAAATTTCCCGTGCAATAGGTAATGCGCCGCAACAGCGGGTTATCAGAGGTGTTCTCCTGGTACACGGGGGCATCCGGGTCTTTTGGCAGGCCGACAAACTTCTGAATGGCCAGCTTGTCAATGGTCTCGGCATTCTTCTTCAGAACTGCACGCCACCACTTTTTGATAGCCTCTACCCCACCGTAAGCAACATACTCCTCGTGGATTCTATCCCGCATGTACTCTGCCAGTTCTTTTCGGACCGCGTAGTACGCCTGAAGTTCCATACGGGCCTGGTCTCCGACGAACTCACTGTTTGGCAGGTCGTCTTCTTTACGCCCTGGCAACTCCAGGTGCTGGTTTGCCCTGAGCAGGGTGTTCACATCGAACTGGAACCCCTGCCCATACATATCGACCATCATCTGGTTTCGGTTGCTGAAATGCCCGGTATGTCTGGGAGGTTTCCCTGCCGCGCCAGGACTGTCGATGTTGTATCTGTCTGCCAGCAAGCCATCCAGCACTTTCTCCGGTGTGAAATCCAACTGGAACTCCCGGTGAGAAAGAGCGATGGCGCTGTCAGAAGGTATCATCAGGGCCTGGCTGCCGGATTCAATCTGTTCCAGGTTGACCGGCATAAGCGAGTCCACATATACCAGAGGGAGGTCATCCAGTACCCGTCCCGCATACTTCTGGTTCAACATGACCATGGCCAAAATCAGGGGCATGTATGCGTCCGAACCCAGTTCCATAAAACTGAGCTTGTCTTCGTCGATGATATGCTTGGTCGCATACCCCTTGTAATCGTGCTCACTGAACTGCATGATGAAGCTGTATGGGAACAGGCGATACTTCTTCTCATCCGTCCATCTGGCGTTCCGGCTTCGCTTGTGCTCTCCGGCGAACGCTTCATTGACCCGTTCATTGACGGACAGCAGGTTCCCGTTCGACTTCAGATAGAAGCCGAAATACCCGGCGGCGGAACCATGCTCCGCAATGTAGCAGAGATAGATGCCATCCGCAGCGGACTCCAAAGAAATCAGGCAGTCGGCCAGCCGCTGGAACACATGGATGTGGGTCGAAAATTTCCCAACAGGCTTGAACTCTCCCCCACGCCGGTACAGTTCCTCGTTGCAGCCGCCGACTCCAATATGGAGTTCTTCTACCACGGCATCCACAGACGCGAAGAACGCATCCCGCTCCGTGTTCGTATCCCTCTGGCCGAGCATTTTGGTTCCAGTGACCTGCTGGACCAGCTTATCCACCGCGTTGAGGTAGACATCCTCGATGTCCCTTACTTCCTGACTGCTGAACATATCCCAGATTTCCTTTGTCTCCTGGTATTTATCCAACTCCGTCAAAGCCTCGAACAGTGTCAGCTTTTTCTCCTGGAGCAACTCCCGACAGATGTTTTTCGCATACACGACTGCCAGGGTGCCGGATGGGTCATAGTTGTTCAGAAGTTCCTGAATCCGCTTATTACAGCGGTTGAGCGTGTACTCCGATGTGAGCAGATTGAACCGGGTCTGCTCTGGGTCGAACTTGGTGTACTGGGCCCACCGCTCCAAAATTTCAAATGTTGTCATCGGTGCTCTCCTTTCTCAGCGGGCTTCGCCAGGTACTCCAGCCACCCCATGGCATCTCTGGTGTCCGATAACTGAACCTGCGCCAAGAAAGCGGCCATCTTCAGCCTGCTATGAAGCGGGCCATCCTTCGCCTGAAGCTGCGTGACCAGGCGGTCGAACTTGGTCGTGCGGCCTTTATCCCCCAAACAAATCGTGATTGTCCGAGGAACACCCTCCTCATAGTCGATTTTTCCTTCCTTGCGCAGCTTCACCAGATGAAAGGATACTGCCGATGTAGACTGGAGACCAACTGCCTTTCCAATCTCACGAATTGTTGGGGAATATCCCTTCTCATTGATATAGGATTTGATGTAATCCAAAATCTCTTTTTTCTTACTCATAGTTTCTCCATATACATGGAGGGGAGGCTCTGATTAGAGCCTCCCCAAGTGCTTACGCCGGTACGACGTTGTGGTCGAAGATATTGATGAGATGCCCATTGTTCAAAAGGACCCGGCAAATCGTCCGATACTGCCCGTTGCAGTAGCCGGTGACAACGCCGGTATCCCCATTGAACTTGGACTTCTTGGAGATGACCTTGACGGCATCTCCTTCCTCAAATCGAGGCTCTCCGTTAATCGACGGGTGCTCCGGCTGCAGTTTTTCACGGCACTCCTGGTTGTAGCGCACGATAGCTTCGCGCTTGCTATACCACAGATAGCGCCGGACGCCAATGACACCGGAGATGACGAGCATCCCGTTCTGTCTCTGGATACTGCCGATGTACCGCATTATCCAAACCTCCCCTCTGCCTCGGCCTCCTGCATAGCGTCTTCACAGGCTTTTACCGGGCAATCCAGGCAAGCCTCGTAGAAGTCAATACGGGTCAGCCGCTCCAGCCCGTCCTGTTCAGACTCGACCTTTGCGTGCGGGCACATGCGGCAGAGCGCGTAAAGCTCATCATGCGTTACCGAAGGCCCAAATGGGTCCGAAATTGGCTGAGGCTCAACCTCATATTTTGCCAGAGGGCAAACCGTTTCCGTTCCAACCTTGGGCAGGGCCGCCGGAACCTTGTTCGAATGGCCGCAATCAAAGCCACAGGTACATTCGCCAGACCCGCAGATTTTCTTTGCGCCGGAAATGGCAACATCTCGAATATTCATATATCTCCCTCCTTCATGACTTTGGACCAGAATTCTTCGCTTGTTGCAGGCAGTCTGTTCTCACCAAATTGCCTGACAAGGGCAAAGTCAAGGTCCACTTTGGACTTAACCTTCTTCCAGCCGTCAATGAATAGCACCTTAATCGCCTGTACCGCCTTGCGCGTCACGGCCAATTCGCCGATGTACGCATCAATCTGCTCCAGACTGGTCAAGCCGCCGTCATCTGAGCCACGCCGGACAACGATATTTCCGATTTTCCCGGTGTCGTCGTCCATTCTGACGTAAACCTCCGGCCGGTACTTGAAGTCCCCGGTCTGGAAGATGTGAATGGCGTGGCGACCGCTGTCATCGCAGGCGTCGTCGCAACAGACGGTAAAGCGGCCATCGTCGCTGTTCCACTTATACCAGTCCCGAAGACCATCCAAGTTCGTCTCCTGGCGCTCTACATATTCCAATGTGAACCCATACTGCGTCGTAATATCCTGAACATGGTGTTTTCTGCCCATAAAATACTCCCTTCTACTCATTGTCCGGCTGTACAGAAGAAGTCATCTTCTGAGAATTCGGTGGCATCATACTCCGCAAATGCGGTCTCATCCGAAACCAGCTCATCCGCATCAGCCAGCTCGCCGTAAGACGGTGAACCCTGCTCGCAGAGCATATGCTGCTTCAGTTCAATGAGCTGTTCCCTCGTCAATTCATGAACGGTCATTGACAATCCCTCCATCACAATGAAATTTTTGCGACTTCCTCTTCAGTGAGGCCAATCGTGCCCATGAGTGTGTCGTTTAAGAACTCCCGGCGCTCATCCAGGTCGACAATCCGCTCCGCATACTGGAGGATGTTGTCAATGAGACGCATGGCAGCGCCGCCGATGTTGAAGTTCTTGCTGACAAATTCCAAAAACTCTTCTCTATTCATAATCCGCCTCCTCCTTACTCCTCCGGGAAGTACCCGGAAATCAAGCTATCGCCCCGCTTGTTATGAAAATCATGAAAATTGGACGGAGCGTCTACCGGCTTGACATAGGTCAGCATTTCTGCCTCCCCAAACCGGCTCACATCGTAGACTTTGTACTCGCAGCCAGTGAGGCCACGAGCGCCCACCATTTCGAGTACCTGTTGTCCCGTAAACATCCCACAGTCAACGGAGTTATTGGGATGCTTGCACTGCACAAAAAATTTCAAATTTACCGCTCCTTCCGCTTATTCAACTCTGTCATGTAGAAATCCACTTCCCTCTGTGTGATAGGCGGATTCGTGGGCTTCAGCCGCTCATTAAACCTGCCGGTATACCCATAAGGGCAGGGTGTCGTACAGCTACTGCAGGTCGTGCAGGGCAGGATTGGCTTCCCGCAGCGCGGGCATCTGGAGATACCTGTTGCCCGGATAATGACCTCACTCTCACAGTTCGGACACTCTTCCAGGGTATAGTCCTCAAACCGCAGCGGATGGCTGTCCCTCTTGACTGGAGGCTGCATAAAGCTCGCGGCCATATCGACATCGACGACCGCCGGAGCCTCATCCTCCTCATACGGGAAATCATCCTCTGCCGCGACCCCTTCGAAACCATACTCGGCCATTTCTTCGCAGGTGAATCCCATGCGCTCCAGGCTGTCTGTGACATCCTCCGGCTCATCTCCGGCATCCTGGCACAGTGAGGTGTATTCATTGAAGAGCCAATACACAGACTCTTTCTCAAATTCCTCATTGCCCGCAGCGGTGAGTGAGGCTGCTTTCCCAGGGATATCAATGACCCCCAGCCGCAGCAGCGCCTCGGACGAGAATCCATGCTCTTTCAGGTCGAGCAGGATTTCATCCATGAAATCGCCGTAGTCGATGCGGATAGCCGAGTAGGCACTGACGAGGTTTTTGATTTTCTTCTGACTGGTCATGCCGTTTCATCTCCTTTGGACGTGGCTGTATCATGCTGAAGCAAAACATCCAATGCCTGCTTATACACATACGTATAGGCCGCATCCACATAGCCATATACCTCCGAGCAATACTGCTCAAAGGTGCGACCGGCCAGCTCCTGTTCCTGGTTCTTGACCCCACTCAGCTTGTACTGACCCAATCCCTTGGGGCAGGCTGCTTCTGCGATGATTTTGACATCCTCGACAGTATACGGAGTAAAGGGGCCTCTGCCCTGCAGGCTGCGGAACCGATACAGGATAGTTCTCAGAGCCTTGGGACAGAAACTGGCTGCCTTCTTAGCGAAGGCTAGGTCAAAATACTCTTCAGGAATAAACTCTACTTCCGCATCCCGGCAGGCTTCCAGAACCACATGGCAGAGTTTCTTCGTGCGCTTTGGCCTACGGAGTTCTCTCAGAGAACCCCGATGTTTTTTCAAAGCCGCGCTCAACAGCTCTTCTGTGTAGAACCGCGTAGAGACCTCCTTGAGGTAATGGACAGCAGGCCCGGGAGCCTGCATTGCTCGCAAAGCCTCGTCGTAGGTCTGCCATCGCTTTTCCGGTAACATGATACATTCCCCCTTTGTTCACAGAAGGAGCAGTTCGTTGACTGCTTCCTCAAAAATCTCTTTTCTGTAATTGATGTACTCCTCGCTGGCAGTATTGATGCGCCGGTTTTCGGATACCTCATAGCCACCAGGGCAATCCAACTGTCTCCAGTCGCACGTCCCAAAATTAGCGCACTCCAGCCAAGGAAGGAGCTGTGTTCCATCCATAGCCTCGAAGCACCCCATGTTATCCTCCGTCGAGAAGAACTCATGAACAGAGGTTTTACAGCGGCGCTCTGCGGCCCGATAGAGTGCCCATCCTTCCGGGTCGAGGTTGTCCTTGATGTTCTCATAGACTGCCTGGTATTGGCCCTTGGCGACGAGCTGCAGGTTCTGGACTAAGCACTGATGCTTTGCCTGTGCCTTGGCCAAGTCTGCTTCCGCGTGCTCCAGACGGGCAAGAGCGGTATCTCGCTGGTGCTCGGCCACGCTCAGAGAGGTCCGAAGGTTGTGAACGATGTAGTTTTCCGGTTCAGAAGCGGAAAATAACCGCCTCCGCAGTTGATTGACGCATTCCATGTAGAAATCTCCTTTGCAAAAAAATTATAAAAAAAGACAGCCCTCCATTTTTTCGGATAGGCTGTCTTGAGTCTTTGCCAATATGTAAAAGTTGTGTGTATACTTCCTTGATTTGTGAGATTATTATATCATGGATTCCAAAGCGGGTCAATTTAGCCCACAAGGAGCTTCCCTTGACAATCAGCTCAGATTCGAGCGGTTGGCCGCGACTGCCGCCCGGAACAGGTCCATTCCCTGCTTGTTCTTCCCGGCTGTCCCGCCGCTGACAGTCTCGGTCACATAGACTGTGCAATCCGATTCCGATTCCGAGCCGTCAAAGTCAAGGGCAAGGGTGAGCCGAACCATATCCCGACCAAACAGGCCGCCGACCAGAGTGAAGTTTGTGATGTCTTTTTTCTTGATGAGAACCTTCCCATATTTGACGAACTCTTCTTTCTCCATCCTCATCAGTTTCTCGCCCTCTATGGTCAGGAAGTAGTCGCGTGGGAACAGGTACTTCCCCTGCGGGATACTGGGATGGGGGTTGACCACCTGGACTTCTGGTTGGAAAAGAACATCTGAATGGAGTGACTCATACAAGTATTCAAAGGCCCCCACCTGCGAATTCAGTTCATACTGGTGGACAGCGGTCTCATTACCATCATAGGCCCCTCCGTTGCGGAAAATAGTGAAGCCACCGCCTTCTGGTACGTTTTTGAACATGGTTAAATTCCTCCTAATCCTCGCAATTTAGTAGTCAAGTTCTTTAACATATTATACCATATAATATTAAATTAGTCAATTTAAATACGAAGAGAAACCATTTATCCGCTTCTCTTTGTTTAACTAATTTTTAAAAACTTTCGACAGTTCAACGAAACAGCCATCCAGCATATTGACCTTGGCCACTGCCTCAGCCGTATAGACCTCGAAAGGCTCATAGCGCCCGTCCCGCAGAAGATTGACCTGCACAATCTGGTGGTCCGGGTCTACAAGCCAGTATTCGCGTACTCCTGCCTTCTGGTACAGCCCCCATTTAATAAGCCGGTCATGTCTCTGTGTTGACAAGGAAAGGACTTCGACGATAAGGTCTGGAGCACCTTTGCATCCATATCTATCGAGTTTGTTCGGGTCACAAATCACCGAGATATCCGGCTCCACCATCGTATCGACTTCGGACGGACTATCATTATCTTTTTCAAACAGCCTCACTGCAAACGGTGCAAGATAGACCTCGCAACGCTTCCCTTCCAAGAAGTTTGCAAGCTGCCTGAAGAGTTCCATAACGACTGCCTGATGCACCCGAGGCGGCATAGCCAGCATAACTGCAGCCCCATTTATGAGTTCGCATCGGGTATTTTCGGGCCAGGACAAGCAGTCTGCAAAAGTATATTGCTTATTTTCAGCGGGTAGCTCCATAGGGACACCTCCCTCCTCAAATTTGCTTTTCCAGAATCCAGTCCAATAGGTCTTCATATCCCTTTTGTCCGGCAGCTACATCCAGGATGACGGTATACAGGTCTTTTTGCGTATACCGCAGGGAAACCCCATTCAGGGCAAGCAAGACCAGCATAGCATGAGCACCGATGCGCTTGTTTCCGTCAATCATGGCGTGATTTTTTATGAGCCCATAGCCTAGTCTGGCCGCCTTCGCCTGAACAGATGGATACAGTTCGTGCTCACCGAATGACTGGAACGGAGCCTCTATTGCCGATTCCAGCAGGCCCATGTCCCGGATGCCGTGACTTCCTCCAGTCTGCTGGATGAGTTGCTCATGCAGCTTTATGATTTGAGATGCTGTCAGCCGAATCATTGCGCGAGCACCTCGTAGGCTTCCCGGTTCTCTTCAATGAGTTTTTGGGAGATGGCCAGCACATCTTCATCCGGGGCCTCCACGTCCGCTTCTGCCTTGCTGAAGTCGATAATCAGGTATCTCGGAGCATTGTTTTTCATGATAACCACAGAACCAAGCTCGTCGACCTTCCTGGCCACCTTGGAGAAATTCTGATTGGCCTCCGTAATCGAAAATATAGCCTTTGTATCAATCTTCATGGCAATCACCTCAATGATATTATATCGCGTTATAGGATAAATTCAACCTATTTTGTGAAAAAAAGGGCCAGAGGGGGAAATCCCCTCTGGCCCTTTGCGATTATGTGCTGCTGCCGAATCCCTTCAGGAACTCGGATACTTCCAGTGCTTGGCCAAACATGGCGTTCGGAACCACGATGTCAAGCTGATGCTTGGCCCTTGTGGCTCCCACGTAGAACAGCCTGGCCTCTTCTTCTTCGTCCTTCTCCTCCTTGGTGTTGCTGATGGTAGGCAGGACGCCATTGAACACATCCACCAGCACCACCTGGTCGAACTCCAGGCCCTTGCTGGAATGGATGGTAGAGAGCGTCACATTGGAGTCCGGGTCGCCCTGATAGTCCCGAATCCGGTCAATAGCGGTCAGGAACTCATCAACGGTCTTATACTCCATGGCCACGAGTTTCAGGATATTGACCTTCAGCATGAGCGAGGACTCGGAGGCTCCTTCATCAATTTTCCGCTGGAGCCAGTTATCCATATATCCAATGTTCCAGAGGATACTGTCAATACCGTCCAGCGGGGACATCTTCGGGAGTTCATCCATGTACCGGAGGATTTGCCGTGACTGCGCAGAAATCCGGCCATAATGGGTCAGAGGAATCAGCGCGGAGCGGCACGGCTGCCTCGCCATCGTCTCTTCAATGGACTGGACCACTGAGGATTTGAGGTAGAGCCCCAGCTTGTAGTAGAGCTGCCGGAAGAGCTGAAGATTGGTCTGGTCCTTAGCGAAGCGGAAGAAGGTCAGGATATCACTGACCACGAAGTTGGTCAGGAAGATACCGGCCGCGTCCCGGGTGCGGACCCCCAGCCCCGCTTTCTGAAGCAGATTGATAATGGGGATGGCTGAGTAGTTGTTCCGGTAGAGAATCGCCAGAGTGTGGTCTTTGGCGGCCAGAGCCTTTCGGATGGCATCAAATACCATATGCGGCTGAGACTTCATGTCCTGCAGGGGAACGAAGTTGATTTTGCCCTCTTCCGTAGAATTCGGATGCATGTTCTTATCATGGCGCTCCTTGTTCCGCTTGATGAACTGGTTGGCGGCCAGAACAATTTTCTGGTCGCTGCGGAAGTTCGTCTCCATGTAGATGATACTGGCATTGTTGTAGTCGGACTCGAAACTGAGCAGAGCCTCCGGGTATGCGCCCCGGGAGCCGTAGATGCTCTGGTCTTCGTCACCGACCATGAAGATGTTGCCGTCCTTCCCTACCAGTTTCTGGACAATGCGATGCTGTACCAGAGAGGTGTCCTGCGCCTCATCCAGACTGATATAGCGGTACTGCTTCTTCGCCCGAGCCAGGATGTCCGGGTATGTATCCAGCAGCTCGTTGGCCATCAGGAGCTGGTCGTCGAAGTCCATGAGGCCGTTGTCGGTCAGATGTGCCTTGTACTTGAGATAGAACTCATAGAAGTCAATCCCTTCCTCCTCAATTTGCTTAATTTGCTCGTTCTCCATCAGTTCGTTCTTGACCTTCCCGATGCTCTGTGCCAGGGACTTGATGGTCGAGTCGCTGGGATAATCCCGCATCATCGTCCGGGCGATATCCCGGATAATGGGCTCGTTGTTGGGCACCAGTTCAGGAATCGTAATGTGCTTTTCCCGGGCGCAGGTCTTGATGACCGACAGGCAGAAGCTGTTGATAGTCGAGAAGTGCGGCACAAGGCCGTTGACCTCCCCAAACTTCTTGATAAACCGCTCTTTCATCTCCCGGGCCGCCGCCTTCGTGAAGGTGATGGTCAGGATATTACGCGGGTCGATACCCACCACATGGAGCAGGTAGCCGGTGCGGGCCACGATGACCGTGGTCTTCCCGCTCCCAGGTACAGCCAGCAGCAAAGTGGCTCCATTCACCCTCTGTACAGCGGTGGACTGCTGGTCATTCAATCGCACATGGTACTTAGCGCAGAATTCTTTATAATCCACTGGAGCTTCCCTCCTTATTCGAAATTATTGTACATTTTATCTCCAATAGCAATAGAGACATCCGTGAGAGCACGGATGCTTGTGGCTCAGAAGTTCTACCTTCCCGGAGTAGCACATGCAGTGCTCCCGCTGGTAGCCCATGGAGTTGGCGTCACTCGCATCTAGGCCCAGAAGTTCCAGGTCATGGGACGAGACACAGCCGCAGCGGATAGGATACCGCAGATAGGGCTCCGCGCAGGACTCGATACGCAGGCCGTTTGCCTGTTGGCCCAGCCCCTGCCAGTATGCGGCGGCTTCGCGGAGCATTGCATCCGCCTCGGCCAACTGCTCTCTGCTGGCAAACTGGTTTTCTCCATAAGGTAACGGAAGCCCTATGGAGCGGAAGCGGTTCCTGACATGCCGATACATGTCAAGAACGCTGACCCGATACCGCCGGAAGCCGTCATCCATACAGGTTTCAATGACCTTCAATGCTTTGTTCAGACCCTTCTCTGTTGGGATAAGCGGGTCCACCCGGATGACGATTTTCTCTTGAGAGAACCCGCTATCTACCAGTGCTTTAACAGCCTCAAACTGCTCATCCGGCGTCGGAACACAAGGTTCCAGGACGCTCCCGCCATAGCCGGTCAGAGTGGCATGGACAATGAGCTTTTTCTGGTAGTCCAGCACTGCGTCAAGGAAACCGTGTGTAATTTGCTTTGTGATGACGACCGCACCATCCACTGTGCCCATCTTCTGGACCCAGCTCAGGTCAATACCGGCATCACCAGCCTCTGTGACTCCTATCCGATACTTTGCCATTTTTTCTTATCCCCTTTTGGGGCCTCGCTGGACCAACTCAAAATCTGTGTGGCCGCATCGGGTGCAGGCTAATTTATTGCCTCCGGCCAGCAAGTATTTTATCAACTTGGTTTTTCGATAGAACTTCCACTGGACTCCGCAGTGCTTACAGGTCAGCACATATTTGGACTTGTCCTCCCGCTGGCTCCGTACTTCAGCCGGGGTAGATGTGAGCCGGTTGGGATTGCACCCCACCTCCAGGCAGACGGCCTTCCAGACTGCATCGTGTACATGGCGTTCTGTCGGATGCCGCAACTTGACTACCGCATGAGCATACTCGTGCCGCACGGTGTCATAGAACAGGTCCGCCGGTTCGTTGAAAATGAAATCCGACAACCGGATTTCTTTTACGCCCCGGCCAGAGTAGGCGCAACTACCCCGCCGCCTGATGGCCCGCTTTGAGATTTTTACTGGAATTTGCGAAGTATCGACTCCGCAAATTCCGTCCAGACGAAGATACTCCCGACGGACATCCTCAAGCGTGAACACTGCTGTCTCCCTCCTTAGTGGATGGCTGCCTGGCGATTTTAAGCGCGGTGCGGCGTACTGTTGCAACCACATCCCACTTATCACCCAGCATGTCCAGAATAATCAGCACTTTCTTGTCCTTTGGCTCCGGTGTCCGCACGACTGTTCCCATTGTGAACACAAGGCCGTTATAGTCCTGAATCCACAGATAGGCAGCCTCTCCATGCACGAGGACACGGGTCCCTTCTCGGAGCTGGTCAGTCTCGTTCTTACTTTTACTCATACGGTTTCCTCCTTGATGGTGACGTTTGTGTATATAGAAAAGCGGCTTCCGTTTCATAAAACGAAAGCCGCTGGAATCTTCATATGCGTTTTTGCAATGATACTTCCTCAAATACTGGGATTATTATACCATCTGCCGCCAGATGAGTCAATTTTGGGCATCATGAAGTCCTCCTGCAGTACCACATCTGTTGGAAATTTATCTCGGAATACACATTCCTGCTTTACCAGGGTTTTCAGTTCATTGTTGTAACGGCTCTCCTTAATGCCCTGCTGATATTTCACTTCCCAGCCGTTCTTATTCTCAATCAGCGGCCGAGCAAGATATTTGATGAACGCCTCATCCATGTGGGGCGGCGTCCACCACCCAGAGCGGCAGATGTATACCAAGTCATAGCCAGTCTTTGGAAGCTCAGAGAGCGGAATCATCTGGGTCATATTATCTGCCAATTCACTATCAGGCTGGTTGACCCAGTATGCCACATCTACGGTGCCATCATTCAGAAGCCAGCGCAGCCAATTCCCGCAGTGGACCCCCTCACCGACGTCAAAGGTGTCGTGATGAAAGTCCACGTTGTATAATTCCGTCACGCTTCCATCCCAGTTTTCATTGATGAAGTCGTAGGCGTGGGCATGGCTATCCGCGACCATATAGCGGATAGCCCCCTGGGCCATGACGATATTATGGATTGTCTGGAGCGGCTTTTTCAGCAACTCGACCTGCATCAAGCTGTTTTTCTCGTTGCCAGCCTTTTTCGTAGCGATTTTAGAGTGCGCATACGCTCCAGCCCACACGAAGGTGTTCAGTGTATCACTCATTTCACGGCCGCCATCAGGAAAATATAACGCCCGCTGAAGTGCCGTGGGATTTACAAAGTAGTCAAAATCAATCGATAAGATGCGCAACTCTCTCACCTCGAAAACATTATACCACATAATAATAAATTATTCAATATTTTTCTTCCTTGGTGGTTGAGTGATTTGTTGCCGTGTGGTATAATAAGCTATCAAAATCTCAAATAAATGATATGAAATACGTTCGATTGGGGGGACAGATTGCGTGCAGATTCAAAACAAACCAACCGATTTTGTCGGAAAGTATCTAAAGCGTGTCCAGAAGCGAATTTCCGGGAAACCGCTGGAAGTTCAGCTAATTATGGACCGCACGTTCGGCACGGCAACCTGGGTCCTCCAACTCATTGAGAATGTCCCATTTCAAAAGCTCACGGCCGGGGCCTATGCAATCAGCGCAGCGCTTCCACAGAAGGCTCTGACCCGGCAAATCGAAGAACAGTTGGAATTGGCTGGAGCAAATGAAGAAAAGTTCGTTCTGGGACTCCATGCGTTTTACAATAACCTGAGCGCCATCATCAAGAAGAATCATATGGAGCATGAGTTTTGTGCCTTTGCTGGCCAGCTAATGCGCCTCCAATATGAGAGTTCCATTGTAGTGGAGAAGGATATTCGGACTGCCTATGTCAACCTGATGATGCAGACGCTGGAATACCTCCGGCCGGACAAATTCGATTTGGAGTGCTGCGTGTATGGCGTGTCCACAGCCGGGGAGTGGCTGACTGGTCCATGTCCATTTCCTTACAGTGACCGACCAGCCAATGAGCTGAACCAAAAGATATTAAGCGGCTGGCGGCCCAGAGACCCGTTTGAACAGGAACAAGTCGTCAGGAGCCTCTATGCAAAGTATGGCATGAACATCCGGTCCCTGGATGACATTTCTACGCTGGAACAGGTGCAGCGCATCCACATCAACTCTTTAGCGGCTATGCTCCCGCTGATAGATGAGTATACCTTTGACATCGTGCCGGAGAAGACGTTCGATACCGTCAAGGTCCCTTTTCAAAATCTACATGTGCTTCTGGATATAGAGCTGGTTTCGACGCAGCTCAAAGAAAGCAGCGCCAGACTTTCTCCAAATGGAGTTTTCTTCGAGATAAATGACCCTACTGGCGAAATAACTGGTGTACTGCTGAAGGAAACTAAATTCCAGGGGCATAAATACTGCCTCTATCGGGTGGACACCCCATCTGGAAGTTTGGACGGATACTACGACATAGACGAAGCCTTTTTCTATTCGGTCACGATTGAGTCAGATTTCATTCTGCCCTATACATATCTCCGCGACCTGATTGTAATGCTGTACGCCTCCCAGGTCCTCGACAGCGTTTGCCTCGCCCCAGGTTCTGTCGTTCAGAGCGGACACCCTGTCGGGATTAAGGCGGTTCCGCAGGCCGGTCAGCGCCTGGATACCTACCATAAAGCTGCCGCTGCGGAACCAGAGCCCGTAGAGAAGGAACTTTCCCTTCTCCCGGAACTGCCTATACCGAAAGGACGAGGTTTCCGCTATCAGGCCAAGTTCCCTGGGCAAAGCAAAATTTTTGTGTCGAACATTGTTGGATAAAAAAGCCAGCCTGCGTTCACTAAGCGGCGCAGGCTGACTTTCTATGTGGTAGAGAAGTCATTATTCCGAAGATTCAAGTTGTTTTTTGGGGGCTTGCAGATGGACCGGCGGGATTCCGCTTGGCTTTGCCAGAATTTCATCCCGCCAGATGCGGACAACATTTCCATCAAAGAGATATTGAACTGACCGCATTATTCTGGACGATTTATACATGGTACGGTCCAGAAAAAGCTCCGGCGCAACCGCTACATCGTTTAGTTCCTTCTGTGAATCGGCTAGAACCAAAAGAGCCCCATCTATTTGCTTCTTATCGTAATTTTCCAATAAGAGTTTCCCATCTAATTGTGTGGGAGGGAATGGTGAATCTTGAAGTAGGCATCGCACTGTCTCATACTTTATTTTTGGGGTTGTATCGATGGCAAAGTATGGAGTAATGTGTCCGTCACAAGGGTCTAAATAAAGATGATTACAGAAATCTATATCTACAATACAGCCGTGAATATACCCATTTCCACCTATGGCTTTTACTTCATCTGAAATCTTTTCAAGTGCATTATGATATGGTGTAAATGCCGCTTTGACAACTGTCGCATATCTGGTGAGATTTTCATAGTAATAACTCATACTATGCGCAAGTCTTTTTCTCGCTCCTCCAGCCAGTATGCATAGGCTCTTAGTTGACTTAAGTGTGAACAAAATCTTCCCGTATGGAAAGATTTTGATAATAATATATTATATTCAAAATAGTTCGAATTGTCTAATTTCCAGAAAATTCAAACAAAATAGCCTGCGCCCTAACCACGGAGCGCAGGCTATTTCTACACATATGGATTTCTCTCCAAAAACTGTTCGAAGGTGCAAGCCGGAGTATCCGCCTTCTGGAGAAAGTCTCGGACCAGATGTTCCGCATCGTGGTCGATTTCGAACACATCCGCTCCCCTTCTGAGCGCCTCTCTCTTGAGCTGCACGGAGATGTTAGTGTAGTAGGAGGTCCCGACTATCAGAAAGAAATCCCCCTCCCGCAACTGGAATACCCAGTTGTGGGCCATCTCATACAACGGAGCCGGGTCGTCATAGAGAACGATGTCCGGCAGAGTACCGTGAATAGCCAGGATGTGGCGGCTCCTGGCTTTCTGGTGGAGCCCGTCAACATTCATGGTGATAACTGGCACATCATATTCGGCAAGGGCAATGTGAGCATCATTGGGTGCTGCAGCGTCACACGCTTTCTTCATCTCGGCAATGACCTTCCCGTACTCCGCAGGATGCTGAATGGCGTAACTGCGTGTGAGGCAATCACGGATGCCAGGCTGCTCAGCAAAAGTGGGCACCCCAGATGCCTGAGAAATACCGGCTCCTGTAAAAGCCAGAATCATACCGCATCACCCTCACTCAGCGGCGGCCGGGTCTTCCTCCCGAATGGTATATGTCCCATAGGGAAGCGTCCCGTCAACCGTGACCTTTCCATCCTTCGTCGTGCCGGTGGCCGCCACCTTCCCACTACAGTCACGGAGATTGTATGTGACCGGCTTACGGAGCTGATGAATGATGGCGGCGACCGCGCCGCCGATAGCAATGCCCACAAGGGCAGTAAATGTTCGCCTGTGCTTCATAGTAGAAAACCTCCATTCGAAACTTCAACGCCCTTCTGAGAGAAGGGCCAGGGCCATCTTATACTTTTCGTCCAACCTGACAGCATCCCGGGGTGAGATAGGCTTACCACCAGCAAATCGGCTCATATCCGAGTTGTGCCGGATGTCCGCCATCTTGACCTTCTTAGCCACCGGGTCATCCCGTAGGCCAACGATGTAGTCAGCATAGGGCACCCCAGGCTGGTGGGTGAGTTTCCGCAGCGGTTTCATGACCTCTGGGGGAAACTCTCTGGCCAGGTCGTCCAGCGATACATCGGTATCCTCCGCCACATCGTGCAGCAGGGCCACACAGGTTGAGATTTCATCCGTCATCTGCTCCGCCAGATGGAACGGATGGAAGATGTACGGGAGTCCCGCTTTGTCGACCTGTCCATGATGGGCCTCGTAGGCTATCCGAAGGGCCTTGTTGGTTAGAACAGTATATATCATAACAAAAACCTCGCTGTCAAGCAGCCTGGCTCTCCCCTGTCGCATAGTCGATGATGACGCCGGGCTGGTTGTTGTAGCAGTAGACATTGAAGCAGATGCCCTCGCCGTCGTCCTCGACAGACAGGGCCTCCATGAGGACGCCCCTGGCCACCAGTTCGTCGCCCTCGAAGATAGGGGTCACGCGGTAGAGCACATGGTTATCTGTTTCCTGCACATAGTCGGCTACCATGTTCTCGAACGGGAGCATTCCCTCTACATTGAGGTATCTGGTGCCGGTAATGAGGTTCTGCTCATTGGCATTCTCCCCTGTGAGCTGATACCCCAGCAGATGGCAACGGTTGTACAGGTACTTGCCGCTGACGAAATCGTATTTGACGGTGTGCCAGCCGGTCGGCTTCACCTGGCCAATTTCGCCCCGGTCCTCGGTCGGCATCAGCTCCTGACACACATTGGCATATGCGACGCCGCAGCGGCCCAGGTCATCCAGCTCGGAGTAGGTCTCAAAAGCATCCGTTGTCAGCTCATCTTCTGTAAAGTATGGAACATTGTCATTGATTGTGACATAAGGGCTGTCGCTGAACTCCGGGATGTCGTCCAGGGATACCACGCTGGTGCCCTGCCCGACACTCTGGGTTGTTCCTTCGTTCCAGGCGTCTGTGGCGTCCTGAATCGCTCCATCCAGCAGGCCGGAGGCCCCATCCATGATATCCTCGACCGGGATATCATGGAGCTCATCATAGATATCGCCCAGAGTGGACTCGCCACCGCACCCGGCAAGGGAAAGTGTGAGAAGCAGAGCGGTGCCAATGGCCAAAATCTTCTGTTTAAGCACGATGGTATACCTCCATTGTTATTTTTTCGTGAGATTTCCCGGGAAACTCCTCCTGGCTCACCAGCTCCCAGTTGCCCCCGGAGAAGAATGTATCCTGGTCAAAGAGCGTGTCTGCTGGATATGCTCGGTTCCAGCGGAAGAGAATGAGCCTGTCTGCGGCGTCAGGCCGCAACTCCTCAACGGTATCCTCCAACCAGCAGGTGCCCTTCCCCTCAGCAGCCGGATGGTCGCAGATATGGACCACGCACGAAGGAACATTTTCCTGTGGCAGGAGACGGAGGGTATATGGGGTGATATTCAGCGGCCCATGCTCGGCGGCAAGTTTCAGGATGCGGTCTGTTACGACCGCATCCCGACTGACCCGGCGGTGATTGAACATCACTCCTCCCCTATCTTCCAGACAGATGACGCAGGTCATGCGTGGCCACCGTAGATGTCGGGGTACTTATCGTCCTGGGCAGCATCCAGCAGATTGAGCGCGCCCATCAGAGCAAATCCGGCCGCAAAACCATACTGCAGGCCGCTCTTCTTTTTGATGGCCAAAGTTAGAGAGGCTACCGCCGCCAGCATGTCCAGGCCGCCCAGAACCAGTTTGTAGGTTTTCATGTTTCGTTGTCCTCCTTGTCCTGCGGGAAATCCGCGAATCCAGTCATTAGCTTCCAGTTCTCCACCAGGTAATTGAAATCCTGCATAATGCCGGAGAGCTGGTCCGTGACCATCTGCGTGAATTGACTTCTGGTTTCCTCGGAAATGTTCAGGTTCCACGCAGTATCAAATAGGTGCTGAAGTGCTTTAGTGCTTTGGTCGAATGTGCATTCCTCCGGCCGCTCCAACGGCTTGATGGTAGCCAGCAGACTCATGCCCAGTTCCCCATTGTCAGTCGCGGCGGCGTAGGCCCGGAGCGCCTTGACGGCGGCGGGGTCTTCCTGCGGGTTCAGGATATAGCAGTTGGGACCGAACTTCCCGTTCTTGATTTCCCTTGCAAGCAGCTCCCGCTGGGTCTCCAGGTCAGTTTCCTCCGCCTGCTCCCTGGTGGCCACACGGCAATAACAGGCGACTCGCAGGTTTTTCCTGGGTACTTCATCTCCCCAATCAATGGCCTGGCCGCACTGGCCACAGAAATGGTTGCGGTTTCCGTCCTCGTTCCAGAGGTATTCCCCGCTTCCACAGGATGGACAGGCCAGGATGCTGCGGTCCCCATCGGGATACGGGCTTCTCGGGACAGTACTCATTTCAGTTCCTCCTTCCGCCGCTCGGGCAATTTGCAGATATAGACGTGCAGGTAGTTGTCATCACAGTCATAGAACACATCGTTGATGATATTATAGACCACATTCCAATCTCCCCCGGCCAGGCCGCACCCAAGGCCATACGGGATGCCCATGGACTTCGGCACTCTTGCACCAAGGAAATATTCTGGAATGCTTGCGCACTTCTTCGCTTGGAGCAGGCTCTCTCGCAGGTGCTCGTAGGAGGTATACTGCTTATCACGGCCATAGCCGTCTTGGGCGAAGCAGTTGCAAATGACTGGGCCGTTATCTGGCGTAGCATAAGGGAACATCGTACCCAGGGCCTGCGCTCCCTTGTTCCGGCAGATTTCAGCATACGTGGCATAGATACTGGGCCATTTTGCCCGGATTTGTCTTGCCAAGCCAGCTCCCATAACGCCCTTGCAGTTGACCTGCTGGACGATGTAATCCAGGGCAAAAGGAGAATTGCCGAGGATATCCATATGATAGACCGGACGCTTGCGAAGGTAAAGGGGCGCGACCTGCTCGATGCGGGGCTGATTGAGCCCAGGCAGGGACGGCCGTTCGGATGCATTCATCTGCCCGTCTGTTTTCAGACGGCCCAAATACCAGCGGTAGACGGTCCTAAAGCGGCATTCAGCAGCATTGAGCAACATCAGCTCCATTGTACACCCAAAGAGATTGACGAAAATGTGGTGTCCATCCTCCTGCGGCCGAAAATCCACCTCTGAAATCTGACTGATAGGCCAGGCATGGATATAGTACTTCTGACCAGCATCAATCAGCGGCTTATTCCCATCGGTGGGGAAACAGTAAATGACCCGCCGGTTGGTCAAGCAGATGCATAACACAGGCTTCTCTTCCAATGTGACGACATCCGTGCCATCGTAAATCCGCTTGGTAATGGAGCGGCCAAGAATCGGCATGTACACAGCCTCCCCATCATCCAGCACATTGACAATCTCGGCGGCGATGTTTTCCGCCTTAGCGCGCAATGACGGCGATATTACTTCGGGCAAAAATCCCTGGGTCTGCGCTAGGAAACAAATCTCTCCTGTATCAGACGCAGGGGTCCATTCAAAACGCATAAACCTCTCCTCTCTCACAAACGCATCGGGAACCCACAGTGTGGACAGAAATGGTAGCCATAGACTGGGACAGAATTGCCGCACTCACTGCACTCCCACGGGTCCTCCCCTGCCACATCCCGGCGTATCCAGTGACCGCAATTTTGCCCATGTTGCCGGACTGGCGGAACCGTGTCCAGCAGGCGAAGGAAATCCTTTGGTGCATAGACGGTAGAATCCATACAGCCAGCATAGGCTTCTCTTACAGCAGACTGGATTGCCGCCTTGCTCAGCCAGTCCGCCGGGAGGTCTGCCGCCGGACACATCTCTATCGCAGCCCGGGCCTCTCCGCAGGGGATGACCTCATCCCCCGCGAAGTATGCGGCCGCGACCCTCCGAAGGATGAGGTCATCCCGTTCCATTACTTTTCATCCTTCCTTCTGTAATACTTGGCAAACCGCTTTGCCTGATACGGTGTAATTTGCCGCACACCCTTCTCCAGTTTCCACTCACTCAGCCGCAGCGGCCAGTCCGGGTCCTGGGTGATAGTACTGTCAACGGCGTCCAGGTGCGCCTTCTCTTCCTTCTCACGTTTCCGAATGAAATCCAGAGCCGTCTTGATGTACTTGATGGCATAGGCATAGGTCACTTCCTTGCCGCCCACCGTCCAGCCACCCAGGTTCTTGGTGGTTACAGCCCACTCCAACCAGACACTGTTGAGGTAGGTCAGATTGATATACTCTTCCGGCTGTAGTTCAAAATTTGAACGAGCATCAGCGTAGCTGAACATTTTGGGCACAGAGACATAGACATGCTGTCTGCGGTAATCGAACACCTCGATAATTTGGTCCTGCTCATCCGGCGGGACCTCGGAGCCATCCTCGTTGTGGAGCGGCTCATACCTGTTAGTGTACTCGACGAACTCCCGCCAAGTGGGCTTCGCGTCCGGGTTCTTCTGGAGTTCGAAGTACCCAGGCGGCACCAGACGCTTGAACCGTGTCTTGCTGACAGGTTCATCATATTCGACCAGATTAGCCGGATAGACTTTGCAGTCATCTACCTGGCAGTCATGGGTCCGATTCCGGTCTCCTCTGCCGCGCACATTATCCCAGCGGGGGCTGTAGTTTCCACCCCAGGAACTGCGCTCTGGGATAAGGTGCTGGACTGTCAACAGCATATCACCTTCTGTGACCCGATTATTGGACTTTTCCACGATTTCGTTGAAGGAGCCAAAGCGGTTGTCCGCCAACCACTTGTCCGCCACAGAGTAGATGACATACTCCGAAGGTTTGTTCAGAGCCACGCCCTCCGGGAGCGGGAGCATATCGGTGTGTTCCACGATACCCTGCAGAATGTTGTAAACGAAGGAACGGGAGACCAGCCCATCCACAAAGCGGCGGCGCTCAGCTTTCTGCTGTTGCTCATACTGCTCACGCTCCGATTCGAACATGAACTCCGGGTCCTTCCCCGGTGTCACTTCCGTGACCACCTTGGAGATGAGCAGGTCATCCTCGATATGGACCCTATCCTCTTCCGTCCAGCCCAGATACAGATTCTCCCCATTTCGGATGATGATGCCCACGGTCTTCCCGTGGTAATACTCATAGTTCTTGAAGAGATTCGTGTAGGGGCGGATATTGTCTCTTCCCTGCTGTGTGCCGGTACGGCTCAGACGGACCAGGACAACGCAGCGCTCATTGGGAGCAAAGGTGTCCAGGGCCAACGGCGAGTGCCGGAGAAACTGCTCAAACAGGTCCAGCCTCTCCCACTGGATTTCGTAGAGGGATGCCAGGCGGCCCAGGTCTTCATCCAGGAACCGTAGCTTCTGATGAATGACGATAGGCTCGGTGACGGGGGCATTTCGACCGGACCGGATGCGGGCAAACTGGACGACCTCTCCAGCGAAGCAGCGGATGGCATAGATTTGGGAATCCAGCATATAGATTTGGTTCTCCATCTGTTCCTTCATCTGCTCCATGTACCGCTTCTTCTGCTCCAATTCCGCCATGAGAGCGGACTTTTTAGCATCCAGCTCAGCCTGGACACGCTCTAGTTCCATGCGGAGTTCAGCCAGTTCTCCGGTCTTGGCCTCCCGAGTGTCTTTCATTTCCTGCTCGATGTCAGCAATCGCCTGGTTCTGGTCTTCCAGGCTTTTCTTGAGGTCCGCACCTGTTAGGCTGGCCTCGACTTCTGCGGAGACCAGAGACTGCATATCGCCGTCTTCCTGAGATATGCCGACACCGAGTTGCTTTCGTACCTGAAGTGGAGTCATAGCGGAATAGTCCTTCGGCGGGATGTATTCCAGATACTTTTCCGGCTCAGGCACAATGATGCCGGAGCTGGGGTTCCCGAGATACAGAAAGGCATACTCCCCATCCGCCCAAAAGCCGACATTAGGGGTCTGGCTGAACTCTGTGCAATAGTTATAGAACTTCTGCAGACGCACAATCAGGGATGTGCGCTGCATGGCCCACTTCTCTTCTTTGCTGGGGCCTACGTTGGTTGCCCAGTCTGGTTTCGAGAGCACATAGCCTGTCACCTGGAAGGATGCGCTTATAGCGTCCTGTATGGCGTCAGAGCGGCCGCGTGGTATCTCACCCTTGCGGATAGCCAGAAGGCGGTCACAGGTCTTCCCAGCGGCCTCTGCGTCGAGATTTTCGAGCCATGCCGTCAGGGCCTCGATATTTTTGAACCTTGCGGACCCATTTGTGTTGAAATTTTTCTCCATCGTCTTCCCCCTCCTGGCTGACGGCATATAGTCTCGTCTTTTTTGAGGATGAGGTCTAGTTGGCCTCATCCTTCGTGGAGTGATACTCTCTGGTAACTGTAACGGAGTACCAAAACATTTTGCCGCAGTGCTCGCACTGAGTTGAGCACATAAAGGCAGTGATTTCGTCTGGCTCGTGGCCATACTGCTCCTGCCCGCAATATGGACAAATCAGCGTCTCACCCATGGATTGCTCCTCCCCTGCTCACTGAACGGTCCCATCCGTGTAGACCCCGGCCACACCGGCGTCAAAGAGCATCCGCTGTGTTTCAGCGTCATTGACGGTGTGGACAAAGACTGGAGTACCGGAGGCCACCAGGGTCTCAAGATACCCAGGGATGAGGTCTACCAAGTCGATTGGGAATGTAATGCCTGCCAGCGTGTGGCTGTTGGCGAAGGCCACCAGAGCATTGGTGTCCGCTTTCTCCGCCCAGGTCATCTGGTAGACCGTCAGGATGATGTTCTGGAAGCCCAGCGCGGATACCGCCTCATAGTCCTGGGTGTTGTAGATTTGGATGTAGAAGCGGTCCCGCAACTGGGGATACTGCTCCGCAATCATCTTCGCGCCCTCCACACAGTTCTCTTTGATGTCGGTGACGATGATAACATCGTCGTGCTGGGTCATCCACTGGGCCAGGGTGTCGATAGTCATGGAGGTAAACCCATAGGAGCCGTTCACAGACTCAAACTCCTGGAGCGCCAGGGCCTCTTTGCCCAGGCTGTGGGCGTAATATGCTTCCCAATCATGGACGCAGACCAGTTGGCCGTCAGTCGTCCAAAAGAAGTCCATCTCCATGGCCCGGTAGCCCCGTTGATAGGAGTAGTCCAGGGCCTCCAGGCTGTTACTGCCCACTCCCTACCGTCAAGGGGTCTTCTGTTCCCGGCACTCGCAGATTTCCATGGAAATCAGAATGCTCTTGAACTCATCCTCGTCGCCGGAGTACTCCAGAGTGTCGCCGTCTTCCCGGTGAAGGATGGCGGAGTAGGTCTGACTCTCCTCGTCAAAGGAGAACTGGCAGTCGTTCTCCACGTAGCGGTCGATATCCTCCTGGGTGTCGCACTCCAGAAAGTCCGTATCCAGCATCGCAGCGCCACGGCAGTTTCCGCCGATAGGCCATGCTACATGTCCCACATAGTCCCAGGCCATGAATGTGGCCCGCACAACATGGACGCCCCTAAAGTTCGGGTCGTAATATTTCAGCATTTTCCTTCCTCGCTTTCAAAATCAGATAGGCTTCGTGTGTTCCACATGGTGTTGTTCTTTTCATCGTCGAGAAACCCATACTGGGAGTCCTCGGCACACCAGATGAGCGGACACGACATAACCGGGTGCAGCCAGTACCAGTGGCCGAGGAACCGCTTATGCTCCAAGTGCGATTTGCAGAAGGGACACGGCAGGAGGATACCGGCCTGGGCCAGCCGTCCTGCCGCGCCTTTGTCGCCCTGAGTGGCCAACTGAACTTCCTCAGCCACAGGATATCCGCCGTCAGCGTCCATTTTTTAGTCCTTTCCATTCGGCGGTCAGCCGCTCAAGTTGCTTAGCCCATCCCTCCAGGGTCTGCTGAAGCATATAGACTTCAACCTTACCCTTCAACGCCTTATCCCGTGTGGCGGTCAGCAGCTCAACTGCTGCCTTGAATGTGTCATCCGCTTTTTGAACGCCGTCTTTACAGTCACGGACCTTTTTGAGGTATTTGACCTCTTTATTGAAAGCGTCCTTGTCGCCCAGGTCGCTCTTGTAGTAATACTTCTGCCCGTTGGACTCCCAGTCGCAGTAGTCACAGACATACCGGCCAGGACCGCTGCTGCCCCAATCGTCATTCGGGACGATACGGACATTCCCATTCCCACAGACTGGGCAGATGGGGTGCTTCTCCCGGTAACAGTCCGATGCCAACTGCCACCGCTGGATGACATCCACCCCGGTGGCATCCTGCTTACGGACGACTGAGCACAGGATGTCCACGAGCTTGGCCTCAGCGTCATCATCATTGGAAACACTCTTGACTGCCTCACAGGCGTCGTCTTCCAATGCAATGTGCTGGATGTCCATATGGAACACAAGGATAGGGATTTGCTCTCCGCCCAGCCAGGTGAAAAGAACCAGGTCGTTGTCCCGCACAGATGTGTCCAGCAGTGTTAGAGTGTCGAAGTCGCAGCACTGGTCTGGCTGTTCCTTTCCCTGCTCCTTGTAGAAGTCTGCGTGTGCATTGCGGACTGCACCGCCGTATTCCCGCTCGGCCGACTCGAATAGCCGTTTGAAGTAATCGAGCACATCCCGAGCATTCGGCAACTGCTTATTATAGTCCGCGTGCAGCCATTTGACCTTTAGCCATCGGTTCAGCTCCTGGACGAGCCCGCCGACGGTGGTTTCCTTGCTAAGTAACATTCACGGTTCCTCCTCCCCGTTATTTGTCTTGCTCTTAGAGAACAGGTCCTTTGCCAATCGCACATACCATTGACTGGCGATGTCATCGTTTGAGATGTCTCTGAGGTCATCTTCACTTTCGATAATGCTCCACCAACTCTCATCTCCCCACACGATGCGGGACAGGGCTGGGACATATAGCGCAGGATTTTGATAAAGGCTGACAATCAGATTTTGACTGTCCGAGCGGGTGTAGGCCATAGGAGCACGGGCAAGTTCGCCGAGGTACACACCCAGGTATGTCTTGTCATCGTCGCAGAGACGCACCCGGACCAGTTTTCCAACCTCCCGCATCGACGGCAGACAGCCCCGCAGTTCAATTCCTTGCACTGCCAGCGGGAACTCCAGATACCGACTTTTGAAATCCGGGCACTCGCCTTCATCTTTCTGCATAGAGAAGACATCCTGGTGGCCGAGCCTGCAAAAGAACTTCTGCTCAACATCATAATGGTGATTTCTGCAGCGGGCACATCTGGACATCTGTCTGGTATCCATTGGAGTACAAGTGCCTGCTTTCTGCACCGCATCCAGCCACCGAGCCGACTCTTCAAAGTCCTTCTGTGTAAGGCCGGTCGGTGTCCCACATTCCGGGCAGAATGACCAGTCGTCGGCAATGTGAGCGCCGCACTGGCCGCAGATATGCGGTGTGTGGTAGGTGCTCATGAGCCCGGGGTATTGAGTGCTTAAGAGCTTGGGTGCTTCCATAGGGCAGACCTCCCGTTTTCTATAACAATATTATACCATATAATAATAAATTAGTCAATATTTTAGGGCTCCATGTGACTGCTATTTCACCGCCACGTCCAATAAACAGGCAGAAGGCGCAACAAGTGTTGCCGCAACTGCTTGGCAGTCAGGGAACTACCCGGCACTTCCGGCAAGTTGCGGCAATGCAATGGGAAGTCAGAGCACTACCTGGCACCGCCGGACAATTATCGCCTTTCCCACTGCCCATATTATCCTTGATTTTCTCCGACATGTCAAAAGCCATGTACCCGGGAAGGTACATGGCTTTGATGCTATCCGTATGGAATGAAGGTCATATCGTCAAGAGAGGTTATAACGCAGAACTTCCTGCCGGGACCGGCCTGAAAGAGGAGAAACAACTTTCTGGAGTCGAAGTCAGCAATACCACGGTATGCTTCACACTCCGGGAGGCGGCGGCCGAACCTGTCGACCATGCCACTGACCCGAACAGGCTTCCCAGAGAGAAGAATTTGCAGGCGGGCTTCGTCGAGCATATACTGCGCATACCAGTCTGGCCAAGGTAACTCTTCCAGTACCGGACGGACCCGAAAAAGGATGAGACCTACCGCAAGCGTAGATAGGCTGAGGAAGAGCCGCCAGATGTAGAACTGCGGGTCATCATCTGGTACACCCGCTATGATGTGGGCAAGCATTCGCAGAAGGCAACCGGCAATGGACACGCCGCTTATAGACAGGAAGGCGACCCCAGCAATCGTGAATACCCGGTTCCGCCGGTAAATTCGTGTGTCGTGATTGGCCTTCTCCTTTGTAAAACTCTCGGCCTTTTGTGATAGCTCCGGCCGTTTAGTCCAGTAACAAATTGTCTGCACCTGCTCATCCCTCCTCCCATCAGGTACTTTCTGAATCTGAAAAGCGTTCCTTGTTATTCTGCCTCCTCGCCATCCTCGTCCGTGATGATGACGACAGAGCCATCATTCCCATAGGCGTACCCACTCTGACGGATGAATTCCCGAGCGGCCTCTTCGCTGTCAAAATGGCCCAGGGTGATGTCGTCCGTGGTGGCTGTGGCAACCCAGTACTTCAAAATCCGGGTGCTCGTCTCATCTTTGTAAAGCAGCACATCTCTGCCACCAAGGCTCTTCCAGCCCTCAATGGTTGCGTCTCTATCATCCTCAGCCATATTGTTGTACCGCCGGGCCATCTCGTAGAGCACCGCATCCTCCACTACCCGCAGCATAGCATCGCTCTGACCGCACTGTTTCCGAAAGATTTTGTCCAGAGCCCGGACAGGGCTTTCCGACTTCAGCAACGCAGTTCGCCGGAATTCTGTGAGGTCTGCGAACATCGCGGTCAATTCATAATCAGACACCTTGTCCATGATTTGGTCTATCCAGCGATTTCTGTTTTCAATCTGCATATTCTATCCCCCTACTACTGCAATGCTCCTCAATCCTCTGTTACCGCAGTGTACTCCTGGATGCTTAGGAACTCAAGCACTCCGGTGCTGTCGAACTCCAGTTTAAGATACTGGGTACAGGTCTCCTCCCCATTCCCGGTATACAGGACGGTCGTTCCATCGTCGCTCACCGGCGTGCCCAGAGCCGCCAAAGCCTCGTCGTATGTAGAGATGCCAAGTTCCACCGTTCCATCTGGTCCGCTGACCGCGACCTCACCGGCGGGGTAGCTGTAATTGTAACTGTCATCGAATACGAAGCCTACGACCTCGCACTCAGTCACAAATTGGTTCTCAGAGCTGCTGTTATAGAAAATAGGCCGCACTCCCCGAACATCGCTGTTCTTGTAGTACACTGCGTCGTCCTCAGACAATTCACTGGTCTCCCTGGCGGGCACCAACATCATCTCAGCGTCCTCCGTCTTCACTGACTGGGACTCCCAGCCCAGGAAGGTCAGGTCATCGTAGGAGAAGGCGAAGGAATAGCCCACGCCGCCGATGGTCAGCTCATAGGGGAACTCCATCTGCTGCTCAGGCTGCTGGGGACTCTCTGACTGCGCAGGCTGACTGCTGGGTGCATTGCACCCGGCCAGTACCGAAAGGCACAGGACTGTGCTCAGAAATGCCGCTGTCCTTCTGTGATTGAAAATTGTCTGTCTCATTTTGCCTCCTCAATGCTGTGTTACATGTGGCAGGATGCTATCCACGTCCACATAATAGTCCTGATATCCACTGCTTCTGTCTACATACACTCTTACCGTTTTGGCCGTGATTTTCTCTGGAAGAAACGCAATGCCGATGTCCCGGCTTCTGAATACATGAACAGTTTCGGTAGTCGAGTCCTGATAGGTACACTCGACGAAGTAGGTTGGGATTCCATTCACCCTGTTATGGTAGTTTATCGGGAAGCCTGTGATTTCTGCCATGACGTACTCTCCACGAAGCAACAAGCGGCGAACCTTTTTCTGCTCGTTGCTGTACAAACGGAGGAGCAGAAATCCAATGACTAGCATTATCACACTCAGCAGGCCGAATGTCACCGGGATGAGCCACACTTCGCCGCTACTATTTGCGGCCACTGTTTCCCAATGGGACATGACTAGTAAAAAGGTGATTATGAAAATCACGCCGACGATGCTGAAGATGCATCCGCAGTAAAAGTACATTTTTGAGCCAGTGTTTCCCCCGGCTCTGATGTCTTGCATGTTATTTTCCCCCTTTTGAATATCGGATACATTCCGGTTCCAGGCTGCGGCAAAGTCGTCCCGGTAGCGGCTATGTAGGGCCAGGCACCGCTCACCACCATAACTGACGAAGTGCGGACCTCTGACTGCCCCTTCATCGTAAGCCCCGATGGCATTGATTTTCTGCAGCCGCTCCGGTGTCACCTCAGTCACACAGAGCAGATATCGTGCGATTTTTCGGGGCATCATGAGCAGTGAACGCCATGCTCCTTCCTTACTAGGCAGACCGATGACTTCATCATAGGACAGAATGGCCCCGTCCTTGTACTCGATTTTGCACCACCCGGCGGAAGACGCCTCTACCGGCCGCCAGGCTTCCTTGACCCAGAGGATATCCCCAGGCTGTACTGGCTGGACTACACCAACGGATTTCGTCTTGTCTTTAGACTGCCAGACCCAGTGCAGGTTATCGATACGGAATGGAGATGTGTCTGTTGGGGCATTGTTCCAGTCCGCTGCCTTCACAACTTGCCGGGTCGTGGTCTTGATTTTTGCAGGGATAGCCGGAATCATATCTTCCTGAATGATGATTGGCTTTTCCATTAAGCGTCCCCCTTCTGCGGTTCGAACTGATATGCCGTCCAGGTGTGGCCGTAATCCCTGTAATCGAAGGAGAAGGAATGATTGGGATAGCCACAGCAGAATGCCCGTCCCCTCGTGAAGTCCGACTCTTTCTGATAGTATGCGGACGGCCAATCGCCACACTGGTCAATGCGCTCAATCCACACCCATTTGCCATCAGGCAAGTGCCGAAGGTCGTTTATGCTGAGTTTTGAATTGTGATAGCCTTTGAACACAGGCATTTTGCGAATCTCGGCAATGACGCCTTTCAGTACTTCCTGTCCATCAAGGTCCAGACGGAGCCCATATTTATCTATCAGCTTCTTCCTAAGCGCATAGGCATCAATCGGATAAGTCGCCATTTCCACCCTCCGTCAATTTCGCGCCGCAATGAATGCAGCGGTTCTCTCTCTTTGCACATCCTGGACAGAGAACATCCGGCGGTGTATTGGCGCAAACAAGAGACGCGCCGCATCGCTTACAGACGCCCGTTGAAAAGGCCGGGAGAACGATTCGTTTCCGGCACTTTGAACAGAGGAGTTCATCCATTGCCATGAGCACCACCTTTCTCAGGATAGACCTCGCACTGGTAGGCAAGCCATGTGACCCCATAGGTCTGATAGCTCACACTGCACTTATTGGACCCGCCTGCCTGGCCGAAGCAATCCGGGTGGATGACCCGTAGGATGCACCACTCGCAGTGGCCGGTTTTAAGGTCCACATACCAAATCGGCTTACCGTCCATCCGCTGGAGCCTGGACAGCAGCAGCGGCTGTGGCTGATTGGTCGAAGCCTGCTTTGGATGTGCAGGGCAGTTGGTACATGGAGGCGCATTCAGATGCTCGCCATGATATCCGCAGGACGCACATGGTGAAGTAGGCACTGTGACTGGAATTGTAGGTTCGTAAGCGATGGCGGACTGCACCCAGTCTTTGTACATGACAGGCTCCGGCCATTCGCTGATGACTTTGTGAAGTGAATTAGCATTGATTGGTCTGACATCCATGATTCGTTTCACTCCTTTGCACGCTTTTTCCGCATGGAAGCGCTTTGCTCCGCCGGTAGTAGTATGTTTGAAAACCTGCCTTGCAGGTATAGCTATCGGGATTATTCTGCGGACAGGTTTTGCATTGCTCGAATACTTTCCTGCTTGCTATTCTGGTCGCTCCCATACATTTTCCCTCCACCGGAAAACAACACGTATCCATCAAAATCCATAGTAATATTATACCATATAACGCTAAAATAATCAATATCAGACCGAAATTTAGATGAAAGAGTCCAGTGTACAAAGAATCCCGTGTACACTGGGCTCGTAAAATCATTGCTTGTCGGCACGAGCCTTTTCATATTCCGCTCGTTTCTTAGAGTTCCGCACCTTGGCGTCTTCAACCTGCTGATAGACCTTCTTCACCGTCGCATCGTCGAGCCGGTTGGCTTCGCCGCTATCCAGGTCGTTGAGGTAGGTCTCCATATCGCGGAGACATACGATAGGGATTTCGCTTCTCTCTGCATGGAGCAGCTCCACGTTTTTGTTTGCTAGGCAGATGACTGCATGGACAGGAACATCAGGGCCCACGATGTGCTTTATCACCGCATCATGCCGGTTGACCTGGAACGCCGGGCTGTTGAAGGGAACAGACTGGCCATTGTTCCCTTTATCCCGCCGCCAGTAGGTTGTGGTCTGCACATCAATACTGCCGATGTAATCCTTCGTCTCAATGTGGATGACACCTGCCGGGCCAACTAGAAGATGGTCGATTTCCTGAGGTTCCCGCATGAAGTCCCATGCAGCGAGTCGGATGCAACTTGCGCTGTACTGACTGAAACAGTCATTGGCGACCATGATGTAGCCTGGATGAGAGCTGAGCCACCATTTCAGCATGTAGTTGACATTGGCCTCGCCCTCTACCCCGAGCGGATTCTGCTGGGCTGCGATGGCTTCGCGGTCTTCTTCCTCACTGCGCAGCTTACGAACGGCAAAATTCATGGAGTCAAATTTCCGCGCATACTGTGCGGCTTCATTTTCGGGCACGACACCTGACAGCAACATCTTTATTCTTCGCCCTGTAATGCCCTCTGTGCGGCCATAGGTATAGTCAGCAATAATATCGCAGACCTCATCTGGGAAATCAAGATTCCATCCGATGTTCAGCCACTCCCAGACCTTTTTCCGGCCAGGCCCCTTATCGCGCTCATACTCTGCAATATGCGCAGCCCGTGCCGCTTCACTGGCCTCACGTGCTTTTTGCAGTTCCTCATCGGCTCTTTTCTTTTCCTCTGCCTTCCGCGCTTCCTCGGCCGCTTTCTTAGCCTGGTTTTCCTGCCATCGTTTTGTGGATTCCTCTTGTTCTTGCCGGTACTGTTTATATGCTTCTGCAAAAGTCACTCCTGGGATGTAATCGCTTCCGTCCGGGTAGTGATTCTTGCCTTCAACATCCCGGAAAATTGCCCGTCCAACCATGAAGAAATAATACTGGCTCACGGTCAGAATCAAGAAAAACAAAGCTGCCCCAATGAAGCCGACACTACCGATGTCGGTATGATTGAAAATAAGCGAACACAGAATTGTGGCTACTGCAATGACCCCACATTCGAAGGCAATGTGAGTCACAAGGTTCCCACTGAGAGTAAACTGAATGAATTTGTCTTGGTCCGCGACATCGGCGTATAGTTTATCGTCGCGGACCTGTTCCCAACTTTTAATCAATTCACTGGTCATCCCCGCAGCGAGAGCCCATGCACCGATAACCAGTAGTGGAAATATGAATTCCGACTTGATAAGCGTTCCAATTACCGCGAGAATCCCACATGGCAACCATAGTTTGATGTACTGCGGTTTCACATCGCGCCGGACATCTCTTTTCGAATCAAAGATTGACACATTATCATTCTCCCCTCTTGGAAGTATAGATTTCCTTCATCTCGGACTGGATTGCGTTACGCAGAAGACGGTCGCTCCTTCTGAGACACATCTGGTTCAACGAGCCGGTCGTCATGAAGCTGATGCGCTTCTGCAGTGCATCCTCCAGGTCGTTGTAGAGGCCGCCCACCGCAAAGAATTCCGGCAGGTCTGCGCCTGTTAAATCCACCAGCAAATCGATGTCGCTGTCATCCTGAGCTTCACAGCGAGCATAGGAGCCAAAGATATACACCGCTTTGAGCTGATATTTTTCTGCGACCGGCTGTACTAGGCGGCTAATCTCTTCCAATGTGTAGACCACGAACGACCTCTCCCCATTTTGTTTCCATGCTATATTTTTATCATGCCGCCCGTTCATAGTCAAGACGAGAAGAGAGCGCACACATAACCGGGCAGGTTCCCATTCATGCAATGCGCTCTCTATTATCAGCTATTCGTATTTTCCAATACACGGACTTGATTTTGCTCAAGCCCCCACATATTTGCAACGATACCTAGTTGTGCTGCACACAAAGCACGATAGGTTTTGGAGTTCTTCATGATTCGGGTCAGCTCGCCATCGAGAGGATAGGTATAGCATACGCTCGCCTCAAGCTCATCCTGCGCAAACGCATTGAAGATGGCCTCTGTCTCCAGCTTCGCCATCGGGAATTTATCTTTGATGGCGTCAATGATGGCACCTTTGTCTCCATACAGGACCATCCATGCGACTGTCATATTGGATGGGCTTTCTCTGTCACGGATATGTACCTCCAGCACGTCGGCGTTCTCGTTATCCGCTCCGTCTTCTATGATAAGCTGCGTTCTCGTCAGAATGTGGTTTTCCAGGTCCATGACGAACACCGCGCTCCGTGTGATTCCGTTGAGTGTAATGTCGTACATGCGGAAGCCTCCTCTCAGTTTAATTATATTGTACCATATAATAATCAATTATTCAATATTTTCATTTGCACAGAGCTTCGCTACAATGGAATTTTGACCTTTTTCGCAAGTCACTCGACTAACATAAAACATGCTCTCGGCATAATGCGTTGATAATATGGAAGTTGGCGCTTCCGACACAACACTCCGTATTGAAGGTCAGGGATATGCGAGGCCAGCGTCTCTATGGCATTTATCTGGACTAAATCCATGATTGTCCCATCGGCTATCAGGGTTCCCTCCTGATTCTGCAGGGGGAAAAGTTCTGTACTCAACTTATCATTTCTCTGATAGACCCCGCTTCTTATCGCCGCTTCCAAAAGCTGCTGCCTCATTTTCTCCAAATCCTTCGTCATGATTGTGCGCAGGTCATCCATCCCCCCCTTGTCCAGTGGGATGATGTAGAATCTATTGAACGACCGTCCAAGGGCCTCGTTCTCACCGCGCCGGTGTTGCTTATCAAAGAAAATGTCTCCCAGCATTTTTTCATTCTGCACAAGCACTGCTCCATGCTGCTGGTCATACCGGATAGGGCCGAATTTTGAGAACAGCTTCGCAAAGGCCGTATGCGTTGCAAGCTCTTTCCGTACAATTCGCTCCCTCCAATCCATCCCCATCGCATTGGGCACATACAGCAATAGGGAGTTGGAACAGCTTTCTAAAAGACCTGAGTACCGGCAAATCATCAAGTCCCGTGATGCCAGTGTACTGCTTGCTGACTTGATGTTCGAGTTCAGAATAGATTTAATCTCTCTCGATGAATGAAACACAATATCCGTTTTCTCATTTGGATATCTGTTCTTAGCCTCTGCTTCTCTCATGGCGTTGTACACTATCGTCGATAAGAGCATCTGGGGTTCCCGGTCATCTATTTCATCGGCAGTGTCATCTTCAACTAGGACCTCGCTCTGTTCATCCGGCTCGCCGTCTTCGTCCAGAAAAAAATCGTCAATGGAGTCATCCATAAAGGATTCGTCCATCCACCAGGTGTCCGCATCGTCAGAATTCATAGCCCCGGTTACAGACTCCGCCCGTGCCAAGGCATCATGTTCAGTGAGTGCGTCCTTGTCTACCGTGAGATACATCGGCTTAACGGACGCGCCGATTGCATTTGCCGCTTGAGCCGCTATCGACATTCTGGTAAACCGTTCTACCTGTGCCATCGCACATCGGACTCCTCGGATGCGAACCTTTGCCAAGTCGTTAGGTAGATATTTCAGCCACTCTACATGTCGGGCACATTGAGTTGCCAGATAATGAATGCCAGCGCGTGTAATGGTGAGATAGGTCAGTTTGTGTTTCCTCTCCCCTTTGTCTTTCCTGTACCGGATAGAGGAAGTACTGATTGTTTTTTCACTCAGTCCACGTTGAATAGCGTAGTAGATTGTGATGTCAGAAAAGTTCAGCAGCATCAGAGATTTTCTCGTAGCATAGTTGAAACACAGAAGAGTGAATAAGATGGTGTCATAACAGGACATCCTTGACTTCAAGAAATAACACCTCTCTTCATAATCTTTTCATGGCTTATTTTCTTTCATAATGCGGCCTAGCAGATTTCGTTGTATAGCCCCTGTTTAGTATCAGTTGCGGCGAAGAAGCTCCAGCCCGCCGTTTTTTAGGTGTGTCGCCAGGCCGGGACCCGTTGCGTTACAACGGAATTAACCACCCGAAAACCTATAAAAACAGGCACTAGAAAAATTGATAGTTTTTTAATATGTTTTTCTGCCTCGAAAACTTCCTAAAATATGGGAAATATTGGGGACCCGGAACCTCCTATTGGACACGCAAATATAAGTTCCTGGAGGGAGTGAGTCATCACAAAATCCAGCATAGAAAAAGCTAGTCTTTTCAAACGAATCATCACACATGGTATGCAGGCAGATGATGTCCGTTACGCTTTTCGTGTCAATATTTTCTGCATCGGGAATGGCCTTCGATGAGATGGAAAATACTGAAAAGTACGCTATGTTCTGCTGTTCAAAATGAGGAATTTGCGCTTCGATTTTGTTAAGACTTTCGTCCAGTGAACGGTTAAAAAAGTAGTAATATTTCTCGGTATTCCCCTGCAGTTTTCCACGAACGCCGTGGTTGACTTTCGCAGGAAGAAGCGGCAGTTTTATAAACAATTTCCCGCCTTCGACAAAGGCAAAAACGCCTTCTATCTCCCCGGCAAACGCATCGTAATTTTCCCGCTGGACATCTCTCGGATTGCACAGGCCGCAAGCAATATTCGGCTTTGTAACAGCTTCGTAGAGGGCATGTGTCCGGCTTAACGCTGAGGCATAGAATTGGTTGAAATTATCCATGGCCTGCTGGATAACTTCTGGTCCACATAGTGGGTCTGAAAGGACTTCTTTTAGCCTTACACATGCCTCCGAGCCGCGCTTCGCCAATTTATATATCGCTACCGATTCACGCATCATTGTACTGGCCTGTTCCTCCAACTCAGACGCTTGGAGGGCGCACCTGGTAGCTTGCGAACGTGGGAGATTCTCATTTACCATTGCTGATACCTCGGAATCTTGTTCGCATCCAAAATGCAGAAACTATCAAACCCATATCCGCCAATGGCAAGACCCGTTTTTTCATCATTTACAATGGCGATATGGTTTACATCATCGTCATACTTTGCATCGTGCAGTGCATACAGTGCTCTCTTATGTGCCGCAACTGCGGCGACCTGTGGTGTATCACAGACCGTCAGGTCATAGATTTCATTATTCGTTGTAACGAACATGAATTGGGCCGGATACTCCAGAAGAGCAATATCGGCAATGTTGTCGCACCCAAAGCTGGTAATAACCCAGAACGCCTTAATACGGGACGCTATAACGGCCTCCTTTGGCCGGGAGATGGGGCGGGCCTGCCGCCGGAGCCAGACACGATTCTTCTTCGTTTCGTCGGCATCCAGCACCCGTTCCTTAATCAAAAAGTCAATGAAAAAGTCAATCCTACTTTGGTCGTGATGCGCTGAAAAGAATCTGTAAATCTGGGTCCTATCCAGAACGATACAGGCACGCATCAGCGCTTGAAGGTTATCTACGGTTGCCTCATAAATCACGCGAATCAGCTCCTTTAAGATGGGTATTAGAAATAAAAAATGAATTTTTTAAAAGGAAACGGCTGTTGCCGGTGCCACCACAGCAGAGCGGCAACAGCCATTTCAGCATCACTGGAATACCCTGGCCTCAGCGTTTTTCCGCGCAATCCGCTGCAAATCTTCGCGGTCAGTCGTAATGAGGTCATGCTCCATGGGAGTAGCTTTTACATCGATAAAGATGTGATTTTGATTGGCGACTAGGAGACAGGTCCCTCGCTTCATCGTCTGAATCTTGTCGACTTCTGCCTTCGTGAGTTCCATGGATTCGGCTATCGCAGCGGCCTCCTTGGGCTCACATTTCATGAGCAATTTGATTTTGGAGTTACTGATAATAGCAGTACCGTAGCTGCCGTTATCCAGCGCAAAAAAGTCGTTTAAATCCTGTGTCGCGGCAACGGCACTGCCGCCCATGCCTCTTATGGTTTTGAATATCTCGACCACGAAGTCGGCCGCCTGTTTCGATGCGCCGGGGCCAATCAGACGCCAAGCCTCGTCGATAAAAACGGTCTTCCTGGCGGTGATATCCTCCTGGATTTTGTCCCACACATAGTCCAAAGCAATGAACATTCCGAGAGGAAGCATCTCCCTGGAAAGGGTGGAAACGTCCAACACAACGTATTTTTCCGTCAGGTCCACATTGGTTTGGGAGTTGAACGATGAGGCAGAACCGCTCACATATCTAGTGAGAATTTGATACAGCCGCTTCGCCCCAGGCCCGCATTTTTTGAGTTCTTCATGCAGGTCAGACAGTATAGGCATCTTCCGGTACTTCGTGTGGTCGGTAGGGTCAAATAGACTTTTGTTCTTATTCGTAATTCCAAATCTGGCATAGGTCTTCATCAGCGCTTCGTCCAGATACTGCCGCTCTTCAACTGTAATATCCTGAACGAGCAGAGAGAAAAAGATATGCAGTTGCTGAATTTTTGCCATCAGAATGGAGCCAGAACCACCCGTACTTCCGTCAATTTTCCGGTTTGCCGAAGTATCCCGTCTACGGATTTCCATGATGTTAATGTTCTGGCCGGACCCTGGGGCAATCTTCACATAACTGCCTCCGACCTGATTGCAGGCCCGTTCAAATTCCCAGCCTTTTAACGGAGCAATGATAAATACCTGCGTCTGATTTTGCCTCATCCGAAGAGCCATGGTTTCCAGTGTGTAGGTCTTTCCTGCACCAGAAGAACCCAAAATTGCAACATTCGCGTTTGGGTACTTCCTGCTGTCAAAGACATTGACAAAGACCTGAGATTTATACTGGCTATCAACGCCCATCAGGATGCCGCCCTCGTCATTCAGCTCAGAGGATACGAATAGATAGGTGCTTCCGAAATCAGAAGTCAGGATGTTGCGGCGGCTCTTTCGGAAGATGTTGGCATTGTACTCACAGATAGGGATAGAGGATTGGAACGCAGCTTCTTGCTGGAAAAGGCACTGCTTGATTTTCATATCAGATTGGGCGCAAATTCTTTTCACTTCTGAGAATTTGTACTCAATTTCCTTGACGCTTTTGCCGGTAATCGTCAGCATGGTCGCCATATAAGCGAACTCATCGCCAGAGGAAAGGCCCTGTTTCAGATAGAAGCCGGAATCAATCGCAGATTGCAAATCGTCGAAGTCCTGGCTCGTATCGTCAGTCTGTTTCATTTTGATTTTGTTCCAGCGGAGCTTGTACTGCAACTTCGTCTGTGTACGCCCCGGGTCCTCCTTATGGAGCCACAAATCAACATCAATGCCCTCTCCCATGCCTACGAAAAGCTGCATCCAACCGGCAATCGCTCTGACCGGATAGGCGTCGCTTGGCAGGTAGCAGAACAGATAATACGTGCCATCAATTACGATGTATTTGGGGCTTGCCTCGGTGTCGATGTACTCCGGCGCGATGAAATCGTTGACCGGCAACTGGATGTTTGGGTGGGCCAGGAAGTCGATGTTGTCGGCACCAGCATACCTGGCCACTACATCTGCTTGCCGTTGCTCAAATGGGCGTTCCTCACTTTGCGCACGGGACATGATGCTATAAAGGGCTTCCAAGATATACTGGTCATCATTCTCCTTGGAAATCATCTCATTGCCGCAAAGTGCCATCGTCTGACGGATGCCTTCCGCTTGCCGGTCTATCGTAGAACGGATTTCACGGAATGAAGGAGACCTGGTTAGGCCCCCTTCATTCTCGTAGGGGAAAGCGAGGAAAAAGCGGCGGGTCACGCCCTGATGAGCGCCTATATCGCCAATCATTTTCATCTGTTCGACCATCAGTTCCTTCGTCCCAGGATTCGTTTCCTTTTCCATATCGGACATGATTCCAGTCAGATACCTGCCAACGTCAGCCCGTCTGGAAACGACCTTGAACTGTACCGTCCGAGGGAAAGTACGGATGGCCGCCTGATACTGTGAAATGATGAGGTTTCGCTCTGAAGCGGAGCGCAGAGAGAAGTTGATTGGAGCAAATTCCATCAGCTTCACAAAGTTCCCTTTCTTGGTTACAATGATGCCATCACGGATATCCTTAATCGGCGAGAAGGACTGACAGCTTGTAATTTTCTTTAACTTTTTCTGCTTCAAAACAGCTCATCCTCCTCGTCGCCGGATTCGTCCGCATCATCGGGAATTGCAGGCCCCTTTTCCTCATTGCTCTTATCTGGCTCTGGGGGAGCCGGTTGCTCTTGTTCTTCCACAGGTGGCTCCGGCGGCTCAGCGCTGAATAATTCGAGGGAATCATCACCTGTTTTGTCAACATTAGATGTAATGCGAACGGGCTCTACGGATACGTCGACTTCCTGTACCTCAACAGCAAAAATAGGGGCACTGCTTGCCTTGGGCTCTGGCTCAGTATCGACATCTTTGGAGGTGACTTTCCGCCGCTTACCTTTAGGCTCTACATCCTCGTCATCGACTTCATCCAAGTAATTTCCGGCTAACGCTGTGTCTTCTGCGAATACAAAATCTCGACCTTCAACCAAGGGCGTATTCGCACGCTTTTTCTGCGAACGCTCCTTAAACGAATCCAGAATATCGAGGATTTTGTCGTTCATCCCCTCTTCTTCCATCATCGTAGCCAGAGGAGCTTGGGCAAGGGCCCGCGTCTCGTTGTTGTAGAGCATAGTGCCGCGAGTCCTCACCCAAGTCAACGCATTAAAAACGAAAGTGGAGAAAGCGTCGCCGTTGATGCCACTAAGTCCAAGCATAAAGAACGGGAATGCGATGCCGATAATAAGAGAGAGCTTCGCTTCAAAGGGGGCGGATATCAGCGCCCAAAAAATGATGCCGACAGTGCCGCCCATGATGGACCCCTCTACGAAGTTTCTCGTTTTAAAAATACCGTTCAGGAACCTGGACTCGTCGATAAAGTTCATCGGAATCAGGTACTCGTTTACCCGCTCCATATCAACTTTTGCCATGTGAAATCACCAGCCTCTGGGGGTTGCTATTAGTGGTTCAGCAGCCCAGGTGCGCCATTAAAGCTGCGGCAGTCAGCCACAACAAACCCCGCAGGCGTGAAGCCGAGGACAACCAGGCGCACTTCATCGCCAGCAATAGGCGGCCGCCCAAGGTATGCCACCGGAAGGCCACGGACAATCGCAGGCATGTCATACATCTTCAAATACGCTGTAATATTCAGCGTTCCGGCAGGGATATCTGGACGCGAGGGTGCAGGGCGAACTGAAGTAATAACGCCCAAGGTTGAAGTTCCGACGGGGAGCAGTTTCTGCCGCATCCGGGCCGATTGGAGCTCAGCTTGCTTCGCACTGACCTCAATCTCATGCCGCCCATTCGGAAGGGTCTCAATCTTGTTCACGTAGACCAGAAGTTCCTGCCCAACGTGGTATGCAGTCCGTGCATCCAGCAGATACCGGAATGTCAGAAGGCGCATGGGAATACGGGTATCCACGCCGCCTACCACGACCGCAACGCCATGAATTGACACGGAGGTAATCGTGGCGGGCACCATGTCACCCTCATTGATTGCCTGATTTCCACCACGGCCAGCGCCAAAATTCTGCATCTCAATGATGTCAAGCGCCTTGCGCCGGGAACCAACGATGGCATAATCGTAAGCCCCGTTTTCATCCCGGTCATTCATCTCCATATCGGTGATGATGAGAGGAATTTGAAGCTCATAGAGCTTTTCTGCCAGGGCTCGCTTACGGCGCGTAAGCTCTCTCTGACCTTCGGCGGTATCCAGGTCAGTCGCTGTGCGCATGTCGACCGGATTCTCCTGATAGAACTCCTCCAGCGGCACCAGGACCTTGTACCCTCCGTCCAGCATGACAGCCAGCAGAACAAGGTCTTCGGTCACTTCATCTGGACCTCCAACGTGTCTGATTTCGACGCTGGACACAACACCGTTGACAATGCTGTGGCGGCGCATAGCGGTCTTCAGCGCCGACCAGCCTGCCAGGAAACGCTCACGCTCCTGACGGGCAATCAACCGCTCCGCTTCGCGTTGACGGGCATCCCTGAGGACTTCTGCCCGGCTCATACCGGAATCGCCAGCGGCCTCCATCTTCGTCCTACGGCGCGCAGGCCCGGCGTCTGCAGGTTCAGATTCTCCTTCCCCTTCGGAAGCGTCCTTTGCCGCAGGCTGCTTTGCCCGGCGGCGCTTCGGCTTTTCTTCCGGTGCGGTTTCCTGGGGGCTATCCTGTCCGTCGCCAGACGGAGCGGAGCCCGCAGAGTCCGCTTCGTTTCCCGTGTCGGCAGCATTGGTTTCCTCAGTCTCGCCATCGAAATCAGGGTCTTGCACGACCAGTTCATCGGTAGGCTGCCCGACTTCCTCTGCATGGACTTCCATAGAATCAGCCATGTTCTTGACCTCCTTTTTATTTTCCGGGCTATATATCCCGGTACAATATTGTACCATTTTACAATATATTGGTCAAATTTTTGGGCGAACCATCCTTTTCACTCTGGATGCCTGTTTCTAAGCGGGCCGGAGCATAGTTTTAAGGTTTCTAAACTTCAGTTTTCAGAAAAAATTTAATAATTTGTTTTCAAGAAATGAACTGAGGCAAAGTGAGCATGAAAAAAGCCAGCCGATTTCTCGGCTGGCAAAAAGAAAGTTCACGCAGGGATTTATCCAAATACCGTGAATAGATAGGTGCTGATGATTTCATCCCTATGGATGAGGCCAATCTGCGGATAACGGCTGTCCAGGCTGTTGTTGCGGTTATCTCCCATAACAAAATAGCAGTCATCCTCAACAGTAATTGGGAGTTCCAGGCCCAAATCAGCTCGCGTAGGAGCCTTCACATAGTCCTCCTCCAGCGCAACTCCGTTACGATATACGACGCCATTTTCGTAGTCGATATCAATGACATCACCAGGGACACCGATAATACGCTTGATGATGATTTTATCGTAATTCGAGGGCTTGCAAACGACAATGTTACCTCGTTCCAGGTCTGGCGCAATATGGTTTCCGATGATGATAGTTCCGCTATCAAAGGTAGGTTCCATCGAGGAACCACTTACTGTATGGATATTAAAAACCACCCCAAATAGGACGAGACATACCAGAAAAATTGCACACATATCGCGCAGCAACGGGTAATAGGCAGTGTAAAACTGCTTCCACACAGGCCAGGACTCGTCAATGTGAACGCCGTCCAAACGCTCTCCAGTATCTACTTTTTTCTTATTCAGTTCCGTTATAGAGTCCTCCCCTCTTTCAATCTAACAATATTATACCACATAATATTATATTAGTCAATATGAAAGCGGGCGGCCCGCGCAATTCGAACCGCCCGCGATATTATGGCTTCTTCCGCTTCTGCGGTGGAGCAGATGCACAGGATGTAAACGGCTTCGTTTCGCCGCGTTTGGATGGTATCGCTGTGGGATTGAAGTGGAGGCCAACCTCTGATTCAAACGCCTCTTCTTCTGGCGATTTTACGCTATCACCACCGTGTTTTTTCTTGTGAGCGGCATCTGCCATTGCCTTGGCTGCAGCGCGCTCCTGGGCCTCTCTGACGGCCTGTGGGACGCTATCTTCGCTCGACACCGTGCTGTCTGGTCTGGCAGTTTCTTGTCTGCCAGTGTCGCTATCATCATCCGGGAAAAGCTCCTCATCCGGCCCATCAGAAGAATCAGTCTCCTGCTCCATCTGGGCCTGGACGATGACCGGGGTGGCCTCAACAGCCTCGACTGTTTCAAAGGAAGCGTCGCTGTCGGAAACAATCTGACAGTCTACTTCTTGACAGGAGACTTCAACAACATTCTGGTCAAGTGAATCCTTCTTAGGCTTATTTTTGACTTCTTTCGCAAAGGCTTTTATGGCATCAGAGCCCTCCTCCCACACGCTCTTAACTGCAACCGACTCGCAGCGTCCTTGATAGGTGCGGTCGATTTCGTTGATATGTGGGTGTTTGGCCATAAAGTCCTTATAGATGCGTTCCTGCTCTGCATAGTAGGCCGCTCTCCCCTCCTCGTCGTCTATCGAAGGAATTTCATCAGGGTAGATAGGCCGAAGATATTTGGCCTCGGAATGCAGGACATAGGGATACTTTTTCGCCAGGATAGGGTTGTGGTACTGGAACATGATAATACTGTCATTTTCCTTCATACCGCTGAACAATTCGGAAAAGCTGACCAGCGCCCGCTTACCTTCACCAGTATTTCGCTGATGGAAAATATTCTGGTTATTGAAAATTATCTCCATCGGGTTATGCTTCACTGTTTCGACTTGCACCGTTGTATCACCGATTCGCTTTGTGACCAAATCGGCACTATCCGCGTCATTGATACCCAGGTCAATAAAGGTAGCGCAGTTGCCTAAAACGGTCGTCCAGGAGTCCAAATAGTTCTGACGAAGCTGAGTGATATCCTGGAAAATCATGCAGACATTCATCATACGCTTTCGGATAGTGGCCATCTTTTTGGCGAAGTCAGGTATCACGCCAATGGATGGGAACTCATCCAGCAGGAAGTCTACCGGAGTGTCCAACTTTCTCGAACGGCGGGCGTCAGCGTCATTTGTGAGCGTCACAAATAACATGGAGAAAAACAGGGATACGATAAACTTATAAGTTGAGTGGCTGTCCGGGAAGATGCAGAAATAAGCGCAGGGCTGCTTGCCTGGAAGAGATAGGTCGATGCAGTCTGTGGATAGGACGGTCCGAACCTTTTTTGTCTGCAGCACATTCAAGTTGGCCGCCAGGTTCACCATCAGGTTGCCCCGGAGATTGGGCGACGCCTGCTTAAACGACAAATAGGGACCCAGGCATGGCTTCTCTTCCGGCGTCAAGGTATCCGCGTCAAACATCGAGTCCAGAAATTCCTCGCCCAGCGGATTTTGGAGCAGTTGATAAACTGACCCGATGTTCTTTTCTTCCGGCTTGAAATCATGGCCAAGAGCCACACGGAGAAGCAGGGCCTTAAGCAAAGACTTCGGGCCATCTTTGAAAATCGGCATACTCTTGGAGGCTGGACCGGAGATATTGGAGATGATGATTTCAGAGAAAATCTCCGCATTTTCCTCGATACGGTCCAAGTCGTTTGTGAGGATTTTCATGCAGTTCCAACCGTCACTCTTGTCAAGATTGGCCAGGTCGAACCGCCGGACGATATAGCCTCGGTCCTCAAAATAGCCTGCCATATCTGCAAACAGGCCACCATCCGGGTCCGTAAGGATGACTGACTCGCGGCGCTTCACGGCCTGGAACACATAGTTTTTGGAGAAGGTATAGGTCTTACCGGAACCAGAGGCACCTACGATGGCAATGTGGCGGTTCAGGCGGTTCTCCTTATCCTCCCGGAACACGATTGGGTATTTCCCACTTTCATCAAGCTGCCCCAGAATCGTGCCGACCGAATCTTCCTCTCTCTGGACGACAGCCACAGTCTTATACTCTTCTGGGTCCTCAAAATGGGCCTCACCATAGGTCTTCGTGCCCTTCGTCATTTTGAAGAGTCGGCCCATCTTATCATAAGTAGACAGGTTGGAATAAGACCGGGCCATGAGGAGGACGCTGATGATGAAGGTCAGAAAAAATGTCCACAGGAAGCTGGATAGCGGGAACCCGTCTGTGACGAATCGCGCCAGTATAGTCGCAGGGTTCAGCGTCGGCTGTAAAGATTGGATGCCATCAAAAATGCCGCAGATGTACAAACTCGCCGCAATGCATATCACAAGCGCGATACCCAGCTTCCCTATCATTTTCTTTTGCTGTTCTGTCATGAAATTTCACCAACTTTCCTTATGTCTCAGGTTCTCGGTTTCCGTAGGTTGGCCAGAAATCCGATTTTGCTGACTGACCCCGGATAACTGCTGCAGTCTCTGTATCTTTTGGTATCTCATACTGCTTACAGAAGGCTACCGCAGCATCATAAGCACCTTCTGCTGTATCGGGAATAGACTTCAATGTTGAGACGAGACCGGGGGTAATTGCCGCGATTTCGTAGCGGAAGAACCAAAGTTGCCCCTCCAAGGTCGTATAGTCATAACCGTTGTTCTCACACCACTCTACGAGGTCATCCCTGCGGGTATCGGTCCACTGGCAGATGCCGTAGCCACCGCCGCCGCCGATTTCCTCCTGGTCAGGTACAAGACCGGTGGACTCAGCATTCATATTGGCCAGGATGCCACAAGCGGCCGCAGAATTGAATTCCATGACGCCAGTCAGGAAGTTATAAGCCTGCTCAATATTATCGCTGCCGACAAGGCCGGGATATTCTACATGAACGACATATCCGTTGCGGACACGTGCTTGGGTCGTAGAGGATGTAAAATGGTTCTTTGCCACACCGCCGCCAGGAATTTGACCGCCGCCAGTCGTATTGCCCTCGACGGTGTACCAGCCGTTTTCCTCTACCTCGACGATGATTCCGATATGCTCAAATGGCTTGTAGAGGCTCAGGTTTCCTGTTTCCGAGAAAAACATCAGGTCGCCTGGCACGGGTGTGTAGGATGAGCCCCCGAAGGGTGTTGTGGACAGGACTGGATAATAGGAATAACCGTAGTCATTCGTCAGCAGGTCAAACATAGTTGAACAACTGGCGGTTTTCGGTATGATACTGCCCAGATACCCACATTCGTTCGCGCACCAGCATACAAACGCCGCGCACCACTCCTGGGCAGAACCTTCCCCCCAGTACCAGTCATTGTACTTGCATTTATTGGAGCCAGGCGGGACTTCCAGAGAATCCTCTTTGCCGAGTTCTCCCAGAGCGACGGCGACAATATTGCCGCCGGAGCCCCCTGTACCTCCAACGCCTCCTATACCTCCATCATTGATGCCCAGGTACTGCATGGTGGTCAGGACATTATTCTCGTAGAAATCCTGCTGCCACCCGGTCTGCCGTTCGTACGGGTCGCCGTCTTCATCGGTCCATTGGAAGGACATGATGTTGTCGGTGTTCCAACCAAAGGAATCAGCATAAGAATCCGCAGACTCGCTCCACTCCGGGTTGAAGGCATCCTCTACACCATGCGGAGAAATCGCCGCATAAGCGGTCGTTGACAGGCAGAACATCAGCATCAGTGCCACTAGAATGGAGCTGATTTTTCGCCTCATTTTCTGTCTCAAAACTGCATCATCTCCTAAGCATAGCGCGGACAACTTAAGCTGCCGGTTCGAGTGCATCATCATCTGTATCAGCTTGGTCGGCAACTTGCCCGTCAGCCATAGCGCCTTCCAGGTCTTTATCCCAGAACCCAATAATCTCCGTAGAAAGAGTATCCACAGACCGGGTTTTGATAGCAACAGAGAAGGATACAGAGCAATGAATGATTACGCTTCCGTCTTCAGTGATTTCCGTCCGGTAAATAGGCTGGACATCCTCGAAGTTCGGACAGTCTACAACGAGGAGCAAATCTGCAGCAGGCCCCTGGTACTGTTCATAACTGGTTTTGATAGACTTTCGGGCAGCCTCCATCTGGCTTTCATCCCCGCCATTCTCCGCAATCTCGCGTTCCTTAGCCTCAATGTCCTGCTCCATCTGTTCTTGGAGATACTGAGGCATAAAGGTCCCGCACCAGGTCTTGACCTTGGCTGTGACCCCGATGCTGTCGCCGCCGAGATTGAATTTTGTGTTTGCACCAGAAAGCTCACGGTAATAGCCGAGCCACTTTAAGAAGTCCGAGAGGTTCATGTCTTCAAGCGAAGCTCCGTGGATAACCGTAAAAGCGGACAATAGGCGAATGGCCTCGGCCTGGGAGACATCGTTGTACACGATATTGATGGTCGTGCCGTCCCAGACATCGTATGTACCAGCAAACCTGCTTCGGAAAACCTGGTCAATCGCAGAGTGCTGGTCCATGATTGCCTGCTTTATTTGGTCAGCTCGCACTTCGATTTTCTTTTGGCATGACTCAATCTTGTTCAGAAGCGTCTCTTTTTCCGCTGCTTCTTCATGGGTAACATAGATTTCTGTACCATCTTCGGTGATAGTCTCTGTCCCGTCGTCGACGCGGGCTCCGCTTCCATCATCGCTCGAACTATCGGAGGTAAACCAGGATGTCAGGCCGTCCCAGAGTCCTTTTACGAAATCCAGTGCGCCTCCTACCGCATCCCCAATTATTCGTCCTCCTGCCTTTATCGTCTCAAAGATTCCTGCAAGGATAATTCCGCCTTCCGCGCTGTAAACGCCTTCCTCCCATTCTTCACCGACGCTCTGAAAGTAAGAGGAAACTGCCTCGAAAATAGCAGTTGGCAAGGCGTACAGAAAGAAAACCCCAAGGCACACAATAAAGAAAACAGGAAGTAATGCGATTATGAGAATTTTCTTCAGAGTTTGCGGGTCTTTCAATAAAGTAACGGCTGCTCCGGCAACATTCCCTGACGCCGCTTGGGCGGCGACTTTTCCAACAGTCTTTGCCGTTTTAGCCGCATTCGCGCCCATCTTGACTGCATTCGAGATATCTCTTTGCGCAGATTCAAGTGTGTTTTCCTGATTGCTGTCAGCCACATCTACAACCTCCTTTGAGAAATATTCAGCTAATAAAGCTACAATATTATACCATTTAACGATAAAATAATCAATAAAACGAGGTGCCCATGCACAGGCACCCCGTTTATGCATTGGATTTTATTCTGCGTCACGATTGTTGGTACGCCTGAATGTGCGTTTGCTAGGCCGCTTACCAAAAGGACTGTTCTGGCGTCGGCTTCCAGGTTGCGAAGCACCAGTATCCCGCTCTGTCGAAGAACCACCCGAATCGTCCTTTTTGACATCATACTGTGAAACCTCTGCACGCCGGACATAGTAGGTTCCACCACCCTCGGACTGGACAGCCTGCATCTTCCACTGCTCGCTCTGGTCCATCTGAGAATAGGCCACGTCGTCCATGATAACCATTTGGTGGGTCGTGGTCTTATTTTTCTCAACACCGTTCTCCACAACTTTCTGAACCGCGCCAGATTTGTCATAGACAGGAGTTTCATAGGTGGCGGTAATGGTGCGACCGCCGCCGGAGATAATCTGGCCGTCACTGTTTTTGACAACAGGAGCAGTCTCAGCCTTGATGTTCTGCAAGCCGTTTTCTGACTCAGGGACGATTTTATCGCCAAACGTGGCTTTGATAGCGGCCTGCCCGACGGCATCATTCCCTTCAAGCGTTTTATCGCTTCCAAAGAGGACGTCTTCGGCTACCACAGGAGCGCCATACTGAATCGTGTTGACCATGGCGTCCTGATAAGAACTGGTAGCCTCCTCATCCACATTTCCTTTGCCATCCACCAGACCAGTCTGGGCCTTCTGATAGTTCTCTCTGATGTGGGCTGCTACAACCTGGTCTGGGCCAGTCAACATGGTCTTCCCTTCCAAAGGTTCTCCGGTATTTGCACTCTTTCCTTGGTAATTGACATCAGAGACCATCATGCCAGCGGCCTGCGAGGCATTATCTAGCACAAAGGACCCAGACTGGTCCTCGCCATCGCTTGGAGGAGCCGCAACTGCGCTACCGGCTCCGTTCATCTTGTACATCGTGCGCCAGTATTGCTGGTCGGTCATACCTGCGCCCTTGGCCAAATCTGCGTAGTTCTTCGTGGAGACCGCGCCACCAGTGGTGGAAGAACGCTTATGCTGGTCATTCCAGTATTTAGAGCGCTCATTGAATTTGGTCTCATTCTCAACGGAAGCTCTGGCAATATTCTCCCGACGGGCCTGTTGCGCATTTCTAACAAAGCGGAAAGGATTCATTGAGCTAACGCCATTCTCATGAGCAGTCTTAGCCCCTTGCTTAAAGATGTCAGCGCCAGTCGCACCATCCTTATACGCTTTGTAACTGCCAGCGGCAAATCCAGCTATGCCGCCAAAACCACCCGCTTTAGAGCCCAGCACTGTCTTCCGGCTGTTACTGCCGCCAGACTCCCCGCCGCTTCCACCGCCGGTAAATCCATCACGAAGTCCACGGCTGGCCATCAAGCCAAGAGAGACGACATCGCCTAGCAGGTTGCCTCCCGTCGTTGCGACACCGATTCCTAGTTGTTGGAGGTAGGCATCTGCTCGTTGAGCAACCTTACACATGGCAAGACCAAAGAGTAACTTCAAAATGGCGTCTGGGTCTGAATCAGAGACAGAAAATATAGAGCAAATGAGATTTGTGAATAGAACGGATACTGTCATCATCGCACATTGCCCAACGAACATCCCTATAAACTTCGAAAAGACCTGGGACATCGAAGTTGAGCACAAAAATGGATAGAAAATTGGGGATGTATATGCCAGCACTCCAACTAAGAGGTATCGCTCCACAATCTCAATAAAGAGCTTGATGAGGTTCCATGCTATCAGTATCGAAAAAATCAGAGCAATCAGCAGTGTTGCTGCAGGTCCCACACCAAGCGCTACAAAGTCAGATGCACCCAGGGCCGGTGGGGCTAGTTGCTGTCCAACCGCATCCATACTCCGCAAGGCATCATATGGTTGCTTCGCTATGTCTACAATGGCAGTCAGGAGATACCCTCCGCTAAAGACCAGCACGGCTGCGATGCCACTCCGAATCAGTATTTGTATCGGAGTATCTTGTACGTTTGCAAGCCGCCCACCGAAGAATTTCACCAAATTCCATCCCGCAATCGCCAGGATTAGGCCAAGAGCACAGGCTTGCAAAACTTGATATGCTGCAACAAGGAACGGAAAATAACTGACTATTGTGCTGAGACTAAGGTCAAGAAGTCCGAACAGATAATCCATCATGGCTTCGAGCCCTTCCCCAACTGCTGTGAGAATCCAACTCAGGATGGTTTCTATCATAAAACAATCTACCTCCTTTCTTCATCACGGAACGTAGTCTGGATTATTGGGGTCCCACATGAAGTTCTTTGCCAAATCGTAGCCAATATTGATGACAGCCGGGAGAAGAAAGATAGCAGCCACAGCCATGAGTGTATACTTAATGCGAGCCATTCCTTTTGACTGCTCCTGTTCATTTCCAAACAAAACTTCAAATCCACCACCAGCAATAGAACAAACAGCCAGGGGAGCGCAAATTGCTTTGATTAAGTTGTAGACATCCATAATCCGGTCCAAAAAACCCGTCAAATCCCAGCTATCATTGGCGTGTGTACCAGACCATACATTGCTCGCAAAAGCTGGAGATGTCAGGCAGACAATCATAATCGCACAGCTTGCAAAGCAAAAAAATATCCAGCGCTTCCGTTCCCCTCCTGATAGGCTCCTCTGCATAATAGAAGTCACCTCTTTTCAAATAAAATGGTCAATAATTGCTCGCCTATGGAGCAGACTGTCCCTGCCCCATAGGCCAACAAAAAAGGGGCATGGCCAATCCGGTGTGGGCCGGACGGCCAGCTCCCTTTTGTGACTGGAACCGAATAATGACGCTTCTTAGGTACTTAATGCGTAGTACCTGTACCTGTTCCTGTGCCAGTGGTGAACACACCCTGGTCGCCAATGCCGGAGAACCAATCCCGAACAGTCGTAACGATAACGGGGGCAAGGTACACGACCGCCACGATGCACAGAATAATCAGGACGCCCTTCTTTGCGGACTCCATACCCTTGTCACCAAGGAAGAGAGCCTTGTAGACGTTCCAGACCACCATGACAACTGCAATAGGGGCAAGGATTGCCTTGAACAGGTCATAAATGCTCTGAGTACCCTTCTTGATTTCGGTCTCAATCGTAGTAGTCGTGCTCTGTGCAAAAGCAGGCATCATCAACAGAAACAGAACTACTGCGGCGAAGCACAGCAGGATAATGACCCTCTTCTGCTTCTGTGTCAGACTGCCGATTTGCGGAATCATCAGGCCGGTGGGCATTTCTAACACACATCCTTTCCCGCGTCAAAGTAACTTACAGTCCGTCGGGCGGGTACTCACACTACCCACATAATGCTGGCACCCGCCAAAAGACGGACTGTGGAGTACGCCTCTCGACGCTGTGAGTTCAGAAGCGCGACGCGCTCTGCTTCTTCGTTTAATATTTTACCATTTACCATTTTATTAGTCAATTTTATGATTTGAGAAAGCAAAAGAGCAGGACCCGTAATAGGGTCCTGCTCTTAGGAGTTAGTCTTCTTCTGCTGCTTTTGTGTAAGCAGGTAATCATCAATGCCTTTGGTAGCATCGTCCCAGTAGTGTTTGACCTCTGTTCCATCTGGCAGGGTCTCAACACTATGCTCCACACCTGCGGCTTCCAGAGCTCTTGCCATGGCCGCGACGTCGACGAAAACATTGAGGGAAGTAGGGACAAAGATGTCGTGATTTGCACACAGGATGCCCAACTCACGATATTTCTTCTTTGCATAGTCCTCATCCCAACAGCGCACCGCGACGGAAAGTCCAGCGGCTTTTGCCTTTTTCCAGACACCTTTCCCAGCCTCTGCAACATGGCAATTTGTGGTCTTATCCATGTCGAACGCATTTTCGATGCGCTCGACCCCTTTTTTCTTGCACAGTTTAAAGAAATCTGGGAGTTCCTTAGTGTTCATGGTTCCATGGAGCGCAATGAAAAACACCTTAGCATCGGTCCCCAGCAGTTCGCTTGCGGCGTCTGCCTTCAGCGGCCCCTCTGTGACACACACATGTACGTCCTTGGAAAGAGGTGGATTCGCCAGGGGGAAGTGCGCTCGGCTGATTCCCTCAGTAACGCCATCAGGCAGTCCTTTAGAGGAAACAGTCATATACCGCAGGAACTTGCGGTCCTTGTTTTTCGTCTCCCAATCTTCCGGTTTATCCCGCCGGACTTGTAGGGCAACTACCTGACCGTTCATGTTTCGGGTTGGGACAAGCATTCCAGGCGTGATGTTGAAGCTCCAGTAGTCACCGATTTTATAAAAACCGGGAATTCCTGTTAGGGTACATCCGAGCTTGAGTAAATGCTGTGCCAAAGCCAGACCAGCGACAATTTCTTTCTCCCTTTTATGCCTTAATTTTTTATTCTCCTTGATAGTTGGCCTGAGCCTGCGATAGAGACTTCTGCTATCTGGGTACTCGCTGAGCCAGTCATAACTCTGCCCCAAGGAGCGGTACTCATTTCGGTCAATCGTCTCATCTGAAAACCCGCGCCGCTTCAAATTCTCCCGATGCTGCTCCGTAAGAGCAAAGGGCTCGAAAGCAAGTAGCGCCGCATACGTCTTCCCTACCGTATCATCGTCTGCCCGAAGAATTCTCGGCGGCGATGGCCGCTCTTTCACCTCCGTCTTTCGTTCTGATGGTTCTCCGAGGTGCAAAGCATCACAGAGTTCCATGAAGATTTTTTTGGAATTTTGCCCCTTGATGCATCGCTCCCCATGTACAACTCTGCTATATAGGTCCAAAGCACCCTGCCCCTTCTCCTTGCTGCAAAGCACACATGAATACACGTTCTTCTCGGTGTTGATATTCATGTGATACTTTTTGTCGCGGCAAAAAGGACATTGTACATTGAACGTATCGGAGTTGATGGAGCACTTTGGGTCAACTTTAAGTTCCAGCAGGTTGACAACCTCGCGGATGTCAATTTTGGGTTGGCTGTACATCGCCGAGGCTGCCTCCTTTCTTTCGGTGCTTAAGCACCTTGGTTCTCAAGAATGACCTGAGCCGCTTCCTTCAAGTACGGGTACTTGCTGGAATTGAATTTCTGACTGGCATAGAAATCAATGAGTCCAGGCTTGATGGCCAGAACCTCACCCATGCTGTGGCCCTTATGTTCGCCAATCGGGAGGATGACGGCTTTGGCCTCATCAAGGCTCATGCGGCCCCCTTCAGGATTGGCGTTTTGAGCATTCGGCTCTGCTTTCGGTTCTTCTCTCGGCGAATAGTCCAGCGGGTTATCCTCACTCGGGTAATCCGCAAACTGACCGAAAATGTATCCGTCATCAGGCGAACTGTAGGAATCCGGGTCATTTGCGATGCCGGTCGAAATTTTGTACATCTTCATCAAGGCATACTTATCCGCATAGGTCATCGCTTTCCCGGCCGCCTTATCGCCGGTATCCAGGCCGGTGCCATAGGAAATGGTCTCGATATACTCCTCCGGGTTATCGATGTTCACGAACCGATAAGTGGCCGTGATGTCGACCTTGACCAGGCGGAGTTTCCGCTGCTGGCCGTTCCAGGTGTACTCCTTCTCAATGATTTGTGTCTCTTTCTCGCGGGTCACTGCGTAGGAAAAGACACGGTACTTCTCTTCCAACGGCTTCACCGCCAACAGGACACTTCCCTCACTGGTCGCCTGGTAGGACTTTTCCCCCTCACCGACCTTGAGGTCTTTTTTCACTGCGCCAATTTCGGCCGTGATGAGGGCCACCCGCTCAAAGATGTTCAGTTTCTTGACTACATCCAGTTCCATTAGTTTTTACACTCCTTCCTGCTGACTCTGCTTATACGCTTCATACTCCGCCTGCCGCTTTTTCAAGCCCTCCTTGATAAGCGGGATACAGGCCAACTTTTCCCAGGCGTCGATATAATGCAACACGCTGTTCATGCAGCGGAACATATCGTCGTCTGAAATCATGATGAATGCCTCAGTCGTATCACGGAGGGTCTTGGGGTCAAAGGTTGTGGCCCCAATGTCACTGACCTTCACAAAGGCATTCCCGTTTACCACCTTGACCATCCAGGGATACATGCTCTGTTTGCCGTCCTGCCGGTAGGTATGATGGGCAATCGTGAGCCGCTGGACCGGGGCATACCCATCCGCTCCGGCTTTGCTGGCATGAACCCGGTCCTGAACATAGTTGATGTCACAGTGGCACGGAATTTCAAACGCGGCCGGTCTGGGCGGGTCTTCCTCCTGAGCCAAAACATGGTCTTTTGCCTGCGAGAGCATGGAAATCAGCGAGTTCGCAATGACTTCCACGCCAGGCATCTGCTTCTGATTCGCCGCCTTATAGATTGCCTTCGTGAGTTTCAGAACGTGCTGAAGCACTTCAAACTGCATATCCGCAATCTTATTCTGCTTCTTGTTGTGGGACCTTTGCTCAACCAAGGGAGCCACATTGTCATCGACAACGAGCGTCCCAATGTTTCGCTTGCAGACCTCAAACAATTTCTCGCATGTGGCGGGTGAGATATTGGCAGAAACCGTCTTGGACAGTTCCCCCTTCCCCGCCGTGTAATCGCAGATAGTCAGCTTGATGACTGATGTCCGGGCGTGCTCTTTCCCTCCGATGCCATGCATCATTGCATAGTCATCCTTGTTTGCCAAGTTCAGGCAATCTCGAAAGTCAATGACTTTATCCTTGCCGTTCGTCTTGGCAATGATGGTGTTGACCATTCAAATTCCTCCTTTTTGAGATGTGGCATATATATAAAAAGACAGCCCTCCATGTAATTAGGAAAGCTGTCTTGAATCTTCGATGATTTAGATGTTTTGTGAATGAGATACTCCCTTATTTGATAGGATTATTGTACCACGTTAAAATTTATTGGTCAATTTTGCGAGATGGTAGGTATTCTTCTACTGGTCACTCCATTTTCACTAGGTGCTTAAGTGTCTAAGCACCTACTCACCTAAGTGCCTAAATGAAGAGGCCCGCACCGCATAGCGGTACGAGCCTCTTTGCATGTTCAATAGCGCATGATGCGCTTCACGACCATGTTGGTCAGTTGCTTGGGGAATTGAGTCAAATCTGTGATGTCCAGATACCCGTCCCCATAGATTGCTTTGATTTTATCCTTGTCTGACCCGATTGCCGTGGCAAAGGTCGTAATACCCTTGCGGCGGTACTTGGTCAGGATGTCCTGGATATCCTTCTTGGCGGTCTCTCCCTTATAACTTCCATCGTTAGGCTGCCCATCCGAGATAATGAACAGGAGTTTGACATCTTCGCTCCGCTTGGCCAGCAGTGACGCGGAAATCTCAATGGCCGCTCCATCCCGGTTGCACCCGCTCAGGTACATGTGCGCAAGCCGGTACTTATCGTTCTCGCTCACCTTTTCAAAATCCGCCATGATTTGATAGTTGACCTGGCCAAATACGGCATTGTGTCCAGCCACAAATACAGGGATGCCTAAGCCGGTGGCGAAGTCATAGAGCAGCATCGTTGCCTTCATTGCAGAATTCAGCCGCTCCCCTCGCATAGAGGTGGAGAGGTCTACCAGGATGGAGATGGCCATAGAAGGCCAGTCCTGCGGCAGTTTTTTGTTCGCATAGAACTTCTGGTCCGGGCGGTAGGCATATCGGGCCTCGATACGGTTGCCAAACTGCTTGTGATGGGCTACCCCACCTTCCTGCAGGTCACGCAGAGCATCAGACATCCGTCTCTGGAGCCTCTTGGAGTATGCCTTTACATCCTCCATCTGCCTCTCGTACAACTTGATGTCACTGGCATCCACCCCTAAATCACGCTTTGCACATATTTTGCCGCTGTGACTGGAGCCGATAGCGGTCTGGTCTATCTCCATCATCAGGTTTGATGTCAAGTCACGCTCCATGGCTGCCGCCGCAATCCGTTCTGCGACTTTCTTCGCAACAGCGTCCAAGGCGGCCTGGGCAGACTTCATTGCACTGTCCTGATTCACTGGACGGGTCTTCTCCCCACTGGCTGGTTGCTTCCCAGCCCGAGCGGCCTGCCGATTCTTGACAGCCTCCGAAGAGGAAGTGCGCCGGTTCGGGTGAGCAGAGATGTTCTGATTTTGGGATACCTTCTGGAGTTGGTCCAAAATATTCTGTACCGCTTCCTGCGTGGAATTGCCTCCAGACTGATTGCCCTGCGGATTCTTAGAATCATCGTCCCCCTGTTGATTCTGCTTCTCCTGTTTCTTTTGCTGTTTCTGCTTTTCCAACTCAGCCTTAATATAGGGCCAGAGCTTCAGCATAATCTCATTGATTTGCGCGAACCGCACCGTCATGTCATCCGTCCAACGGGCGGTGGCAATCGGCTTGGCCAGGGAGACAACGCACTGGACCAGCGGCTGAGTTTTCAAGCAGGCGTCCTGGTCCCGCATCATGATGGTTTCAAACCGGGCGTACTCCAGCATAAGGCTATATATTTTTTCCAGGTCTGAGTCCTTTCCTGCGACGATGTTCTCCGCATAATCGAAGGAACGAAGCAGGGACTCGCGGGCCAAGACAATGCCCTGTTCCACGATGCCGCCAAACCGACGGATGATTTTCCCCTCATCATGGGGGTCGTCTATCGTATTAGTGACGTCAGAAAAGACCTGCTGGAAGATAGGACGGTACAGAGGGTCAGCCAAGGCATCCTCCATTTCGTGCATCATCAAATCATCTTCCGCAGTCTGTGGGACAGGAAGTTCGCCATACAATTTGCCATCTCCAATAGACTTCAGCGCCTTTTTCTCCTCGTTGAAGTCCAAGTAGAGTACATGACTGCACTCATGGAAGCAGATGCCACGAAGTGTGATAAACTGTTCCAAAGGCAAGGTGTAGTGGCTGGATACAGAATTGATGGTATTGACATAGATGTCGTTGCCGTCTGTCCAACCAGGTGGAGAGTTTGGCGTAGTAACCACATTAACGGAGATTTTGCTAGTCGCCTTGCCTCCAATCTTCATGGTCTCATTCACCAGGCCCTGCAGGTGTTCTGCAAACTCGGGAGAGGTAAATATCTCCTGCGGGTCCAGGGTGGCACACTGTTCGGCCGTCATCTGACGTAGCCGAGCCGCAATATCTCTTTTTGGCATATTGCACTCCTTTCAGAAAGCGGAGCCTGAAACTTCAGGCTCCGCTTGTAACTTAACTCAGACGGATATCCACAACATCCGCCATAATTGCTTCCTGCTCCTGTCGGTCTGAGGTCGCTTTTGCAACAACGCAGTCACGGCAGTAATCCTTGATGTTGCTCATGTTATCCACTTTCACGGCGAGCGCCCACATCTCCAGTTCTGTCACCGAGACAGTACCATCAGAGATGTCGTGCTCCTGGCAGTATTCCTGGATTGCGGACCAGACGTCGTACATTTGGTCAAGCATCGAGCTGTCAGGGAAATCCGTATTGTAGAGCACGCGGGCAATAACGTCCTCTCGCGGCATGTCGTAGGAGTCGATGATAATGGACATCCGGCGCAGGACTGACGGGTCAATCGCCCGGCAGGATGCATAGCCGACGTTATCGGTGTACACGACCATCGCATCCGGGTGGCGGCGCTTAAAGGAGCCGTCCACCAGGGGGATAATCGCGCCTGGCCGGTCATACTCATTGAGTCCGACCAGCACACCGGCGTCTTTGATTCGGCTGATTTCCTGGATTTCCACGATATAGCCACGGGTCAGAGCCTTCACAAAATTGCTCTCTACATGCTTGAATCGGGCAGACCCATTCCCAGCCCGGGCGACAGCGGCTTCTGCATATGCCTTCAGGCACATATCGCAGGTCGCATTATCATCCTCAATGCCGGTCAGCATCTGGTATGCGGTAGCCGGGTCTGCGGAAATCTCCGTGAAGGACGGCAGCTCCCCTGCCATGCTTCCCTGAGGGCCATTGTCCGGGACAAAGTTTGACAGGAAGTCCTGGGTCTCCATCGAGGTCGAACAGGTCATCCGCAGGAGCGGGATTTCAAGGAATGCCGCCATCAGCTCCACACCGCTGGATTTACCATAGGAGGTAACGCCACGCCACATGAAGTTGTTCATGGGCCTGCGGCTGTTTCGCGTAGCCACATAGAGGTCCGCGATTTTGATTGCTTCCTGAGGAACCTTGTAGTCCTCGGGAAACACCGGGATAAGTGCCCGTTCTTCATCGCTCCACTCATGCTTCTGAGCAAAAGATTTGAATTTTGCCTTCGCCTCTGCAAAGGTCATTGTTCTTGCAGTTGCCCGTTTCACTCCATTGATTCCAGCCAGAATGTTAGGAGTCCCACAAATAGTGACTCCGTTCAAACTGCCCATCGTTACGGACTGCTGTGCCAGCATATCGATATTGCTCCCGGGGACTGCGACGTCAAAGAGTTTTTCATTTAGAATGAATACCAGCGAATCCGCAATTCTGCGGAAGTTGACAGCCGCACCGTCAAACTTTCCTGTCGTTGCATAGTGTGCTGCAAGCAAATCGATATCTTCTGAAACGGTTTGATAGGACTCGATTGCGTGCGCCAGCAGGCATAGAAAGACGGGGGATAAATCGACAGTAGAGTTCCTGGAAAGAGGCGGGATTGGGGTATACGCACCCGCTGCCGTTACGATAGAGGCCCTGAGATTTAAAGTGTTGCTTTGGAATGACGGCCGATTCACTGTTGCAACGAGTGTTGTCCCATCCGGCAGGGTCTTTTCCGCCGAGTAGGTCATGCCGTTCCCCGTGTCCACAAGGGCCATATCAGCGTCGCCTCTTTTGATGTAAGCGATGATGGCCCGTGCTGCGTCGACGCTCAGAATAGTGCGTTGTGCGCCTGTTACTGTGCCGTTTGGACTCATTCTAAGAGGAGACAGCGAGTTTGGGTCATTCAGAGTCGAACTCCACGTAGAGATTTCCGCCGGGAAAAGGTCGGAATTCCAACTCGCAGCCTGAACATTCAAGGCATGGGTCGCCATTATCCACGCACCTCCTTCAACGCCTTTTTCGCAGCCCGTACCCTTGCCAAGTACTCACTGCGGATGCGATGCAGGAAGGACTCCGCTTCCGTGTCATCCATTCCGCATTTCGTGACCAGATAGTCATAAGCTGCTTCTCTGGAGCCGAGGGGTACGTCATCAATAACATAACCCATCCGTTTTGTGAAATAGTCATAGTCGTACATAATACTTACTCCTTTCGCCCGCCTGCCCTGGATTCGTACAGGGTCTTATGTTCTTACGGGCATCTTTAAAAGTTTGTGTATATATAAAAAGGCAGCCGCTCTGGAAATCCAGAACAACTGCCTTGTAATACCGATGAAAATGTATAATTAAATTAAGATACTTCCTTGTTTTATAGAACTATGCTACCACGCGCTGGAAAGTAAGTCAAATTGAGCAGGCCGAACAAGAATCCTCAAAGAGCACTCAAGAACTTAGGCACCTAAGTGTTTAAGCACCTAAGTACCGTGAGCAGTGTGCGTGCAAAATCCCTGCTCTGTGTTTCAGCAGAGCAGGGAAAGAAGGGATGCTATCTATTTAAAAAGCAGGCGATACCACGCCTGACGGATAAATTCAGTTCTGGCTTTTTCGGACATCTGTAAAATCATTCCAAAGATGTCCCTCGCATAGCGGTCTTTGATGATGACTTCGCTGCCGTCTTCGTCACGATAGCAGATATCGCCCACCTGAACATAGTTCCTGACCAACAGATAATCCATGGTCGTTTGATACTCTATCGCCAAGTGCATGATGGCAAACGTCGTACCATTTGCTTCCTCACTGTACTGTATTTTCCGTATCCAGGCGCGGACATTGGACGATAGGACACGCCCAGCGCCTTCTTCCGGGATGCTGAATACTCCATCCGCGATTTCATAGAGACGCTCTCTACAGATGGCAAAGGCTGCGCCCTCCACAACAGGAATATCCAAGGAATCCCGGAATTTATCCTCATCTCTGTCAAAGATTTCTTTACAGAGTATATACAAGGAGCACAGTTCGTACGCGCCGTCGCTGCCTGCGGCGCTCAGCCTGTCCAGCTCCTGGCCAAGGAAATTTAAGTGCCGTGGGAGCGGCGTTGCTTTTGAAATTCCAAAGAACACTTCATGGATGCTTTTATTCAGGTACTTATAGCAGAATTTCTCACAAGAATCCATTGGCAGATAAAACCTGCGATTTAAAGTTCGGGCAAGCGCCGTTTGGTCCATTCCACAGTCTTCCGCTATTGCATACCGGGAACGGCCATATTTTTCTTTGATAACAGCATCTGTTCGCTGCATAATTTCGCCTCTACAGGCATCGAGGACCGCAGCGATGAGTTTTGTGCGAAGAGTTGGATTGGACTCCTCATATAGAGACTGAACATCGACTGGATACACTTTTTCCTGTCCAGCCTTGATAGATTTAATCCTTTCCTGGACCTCTGCCGCATGTTTTGCTTCAGCCTGTTTCTTCGTTGCTTTGCTTGAACTTGAAGAATCAATACTGGCCAGTGTTTCCTCTTCTGGCTTATCGGCTACAATTATGGTGAACTGGGGAATCTTTTCAGTCTCCATTCCTCACGCCTCCTTCCCTGCACTGGATTTTTCGGCGATAAACCTTGCCGTTTCCAAAAAGTCTTTTTTCGCTGCCTCTGACATGAAGCAGTAAGCCGTTAATACACTTTCTGTTCTTGGCTTTTTGGCTGTGGCAGATATTTTATCAGAACCCATAACAAGCCAATGTATGGATACATGAAAGTATTCCGCAATAGCTGGGATATCCTCAATAGGAATTCTTGTTCCATGATGGTTGTCACGCAGCGCCTTTTCAAGGCCGGGAGTCTTCAATTCGATTGGAAGCATCGGCCCCCTAGCGCGGGCAGGCAGTTTTCGTTCTGCGATTGTCCAGGTTCTCTCGGTTGGAGTCCATTTCCGAGCTTGAGGCGTATTCCAGAAGGAAGGCGACATTTCAAAGGCCAGTTTTTGAAGCCGCTTGAATTCCTCGTCGGCGAGAAAATCGCAGATATACTGGAGTTCTTCCTTGTCCGGTGTCATCTGGCGGGACTGGACCACACTGTACCCGGCAGACTCTCTCTTCTCTTTTATCAACGAGGCAAATACAGTATCGAACAAATCACAGTAATTGAGGTCGGCAATTTCCATGAGAGGGACTAGACCGTCATCGCTAAAGTCCACTTTCAAAGTTCTTGTCTTCGCATGTCCGCCGCCGACCGGAACTGTGCTGCGTCTCTCTTGGTAATCAGCGAATGCGGCAACTTTCTTCGTATACCGTGCCGTATCGTCTTTTATGGAATCCAGATAGGCGTTCACATAGGCATAAAGGGCATCTTCATAGTCAGCAGGAAATTTTTCAGTTTCCAGGTCCCGCCGGACTGGAGCCTTTTCCCTATAAGAACTTACCGCTTTTCGCTTCGTTGCTCTTGCCTTCGTTTTTCTCCTTGGCATCTCAGTCTGGTCCTCACTTGAAATTGCTTTTCTAGCCACGTCTGATTCCGCCCCCTTCTGATATTTTAGCAAATTATAAAATAGAATTTTTGTCAGATGGTGCAATATTGGATGATGTGAAGTGGTACAAATTATCGAATTTCATGATATTGATATGAATGGATTATACCACATAATAATGAATCAGTCAATAATCAAGGTTTATTGAAATTAAGTTTACTGTGAAATTTTTCTTATAAAATAAAGTCCAACCCCGCCAAAATTGACTATTTTAATATTACATGGTATATTATTGTATAAAGGCAGAAAGGAGTGATACAGATGGCTGCTCCCGATACTGGGCAAGAAAATGCCACAACGATAAAGCTCACGCAAGAAGATGTTGAGAAAATCAAAAGCCTGCCAAAACGTACATTTCTAATTGGAAATCTGCAACAGACCGGCCTATATGACGAAAAAACCAGACGCTTCTATTACTTAGACGCCAATGGCGAATGGAATGGACGCCTTGCAATCATCAACACGCCTCCCCCTCCACCCCCGCCTCCTGACGAGGAAGAACCTGAAGATGAGGGTCCCAGCGAGGAGGAGTCAGTGGATGACAGCAGCGACGGCGGCGATGCTCCAACTTCCCTCGCTGATAAGGCGAAGGGGCTTTTTTCTTTTCTCAAGAAAAAGGGAGACGGTGCCGAAAGCCCTATCATGGAGAAACTCCACACCCCCATATCAAAAAGAGTGCCGCTGACATGGATGCATGTGGTGGTTATCGGAATCATTCTCCTTTTGTTGATGGTCTTCGTCATTACACCCGCTGTAAACCGCGTCTTTGCACCACCGGATGTACCGCCAGCAAGCAGTACAGAAGTCACACCACCGTCTGGAAGCCAGCAAGGCACCGAGGGAGAAAACCCGCAGACAAGTGAGCCTGACCCGACACTCAGCAATATCCAGGTCATTCAGGTAAAGGACATCATGATTCCCGGGGATACGATTACCGAGGACAATGTGCAGGCCGCAGAAATCAGCGCCGCAGATTATGAGCTGCTGCGGGCCAATGGACGTATCCTGTACCAGTGGGAAACGGTCAACAACCTCATTGGCATGGTCGTCAACAAGTATATCCCGAAGGGCGGGTACATCGCCTCCGGTGATGAGAGTGCGACATACACACCTGCTTCTAATCCCTGGGTCAATGAACAGGCTGGGATGACTTATGTGACGCTTCCCCTCGATGAGACGACAGCCGCCTCTTCCCTGCTCAATTTTGGGGCTAAGGCCGATATCAATGTGACAAAGAAGACCACCAGCCAGACTACGCAGCAGGAGGACGGAACGATTACGACCGTCACAAGTGAAAAGAAATATCCTTTCACCTCTATCATCATCTGTGACATCTGGAATGCGGACCTTCAAAGCATCTATCCACAGTATTCGTCCTATCTGGCTATCCCGGCAGGTGAGCGCTTGGATTATATCAGAGACGCACTCCTGGAGGATACCGACCTGGAACGGAAGTTGACACCCGCCTATATCCGGGTTAAAATCGACTCAACCCTTGCAACGGAAATTGGTGACTTCAATTCCAATGACATCACGATTTCCTATGCACTTCATGATGCGAATGATATCGATGTCACCACCGATGCCAAACGCGAGTTTGCGTCTCAAGCCCGAGCGCTGGATGAGACTATCAACCAGGCTATCGCTCTCAATGCGGAGGCCGTCCAGCAGGCGCAGGCTCAGCAGGAACAGCAGGAGGAATAATTGCTATGGTCGATAAAGAGCCGAAAATCATCCACTTTCCGGGTTTAGACCAGGAAGATACTTCTGCGGCTGCTGGAAAGCAGGCTGCAGAAACTCCTCCACATGAGCCTGCCTCGTCTAAAAAGACATATCAGGTCGCAGACGATGGGCCTGATGACCCCATTTCCGATGAAGTAAAGTCTGCCGTTCACGAGCAAGAGAAAGAAGACGAGCGCAAACTCCTTGCAATCGAACTCCCCACGGCTCTGGCAGACCGGGAAATCAAGTTGTATCTTGCCGCTATTGTCTCTGCGCTACTTGGAGTGGTTATGTCCATCTCCCTCATGTCCCCGCAGTTCTTGATTCTTCTCGCGTTTTCCGCTTTCTTCATCTACACAGGGATTTCATCCCGACTAGATTTCCGGGACGGGAAAATCGTAGAGTTGTCTCTGCTCTGCTACAATGTACAGAAGACTGCCAGGCTATCCTCTGACTACTATGTCTCCTTCTGTACATCCGACGAGGTTCCCACCTACTACCGATTTCTGGTGCGGGACAAGAAGGGAGAGTTCTTCCCGGGCTGCCCCTATCTGGTCTATTACCACCAGAGGAACCCGGGCCAACTCTTGGCGTACTATCAGCTCTAAATTTGAAAAGGGCTGGGCACTTGGATGTGCTCAGCCCTTAGTTTTTTCTGGCCTCGAAAAAGCAGGCGGTTCGCTGTGAACCGCCTGCTTTGCTACTTATCCAATATGTTTAGGGCCGGGTTCATAGGCCGCCCTATTAAATCAGGGACTCATCGTCGCCAACGTCTCCCTCAAATTCGGGCGGGAGGCTCTCTTCGGAAGAATGTACATTCTCGGTCGGGCCTTCTGCTGTGTCACTCTGGCCGTTCTCCGGCTCCCCCTCATCTGACGGCTCGCTCGTCTGGATATCTCCCATACAGGCCAGGTCTGCTTCGTCGAGGCCAATATGGAATTTAGCCGCCTTGGACTTCACATCTTTGACCAGCCGGTCCTTTGTGGTGCTCAGAATCCCGATTGCTTTGGCGCGGGAAGCATCCAGCACGTCCACCTGAACCTTACGGCCCTTTTCCGGCTTGTACACGATGGCCAAAGCGCCATCACCGGCAGAAATGATGGTGTTAATGGACTTGATGATTGCCAGCGCCGCCTCAATCTCGTTGAGGGCGTTGACCTGTTGCGTATTTTCAATAATCGTAGGCATAATCTGTCCTCCCAAAATGTTTTACCAGAGGATAGTGTCCTCTGTGAATGGATTCAGGCAAGCATATCCAATGGGGCGCAGGTCAATGTCAGTCTCTCCAGGAGCCGTCATGGATTCCATGCCAAGCGTCTGGAGATACGGAGCAAAGTACACAGTGATAAATCCGCTTGGAAACTGCAGGTTCACCGCCCAGATTTCACAACGGTTATATGGAAAGTCAAAAGAGCGAACCGGCTGACCTTCTGTATCAGAGAACTGCGTGAAATAGGGCTCCGGCACGTGTTCAACCTTGGCCGTAGCCGCAGCGTTCGTCCAGTCAGCCTCAGTGGGCGGGGTGAAATTCCCCGTCCCCTGCATGAAGGTAATGGCGTCCTGAACCAGCGCAGATTTTTCTTCCTGGGTCATTTCGCCAGTATCGACTACATCCGAAGATGTCAGGGTGTCCAGGTGATGGGTGTCTGTGGCCGCGTCATAAACGATGGTGGCTTTGCACATGGCAATCAGCTCACCGCTGCTGAGATTGACTGCCCGAATATAAAGTGTTGTGCCGCCATCATCTTCATTGATTTCCATTATGTCCCGTTCCCACCGGACACCAAAATTCTCAGCGGACTTATACCCGGCAGGGGCCGCCGTATCATAGGTCTGACCGAGCATGACCAGATTAGCCTCCTGGGCGTTCAGCTCCTCTGTCGCCGCAGCACCCTCGGCATAGCTGATATCCAGCCTGGGGCTGCTGGCTGTAATGAAAAAGCCGACTTGCTTTCCTGTCTCGGCCGAAGCCTCAGAACAAACCGGATTGAGATAGAGGTAATCCTGAACGCCAAGGTCAACACCAATGGATATCGTGCCGGAGCCGTAGTCATAGGTGAGGATGCGGTCGTTCATATAGTTCCCGAGAGACTCGTAGTCAGAGTTGTCCTCGTAATCTGCGTAGTCAGAGAGAGTATCATCAGGCACTCCCGTACCGCTCCCGTTGCCAGATGACTTGCTACTTTCTCCATCATCGCTGATGGATGGCGTGTTGCTCGCATCTGGGTCATCATCACCAGCAGAACACGCCCGCATCACGAAGATGATAAATAGGCAGCACACGGCAATAGCCGCAATGCCCAATATCAGTTTTATGATGAGCTTTGCCCGCTCTCCGTTCATACGATAGCCTCCTTCTGCTGCTTTTTGGGAGGCTCCAGCGACACCTGCGGAGCCTCCTTCCCTTCCTGCTTGGGATTCAGCACATGATTGTATATCTTCCGCAGCGGCAATCCGGTAATGTCCTTGATTTGCATAGCAGTTTCATACCGAAGGTGGGTCCGGCCGTTGATAATACGGCTCAACTTACTGGCCGGGATATCCAATAAGACTGCAAAGGACTGGACTGTGTAGCCATTCAGATTCATCCAGTCAGTCAACGCCGGGTATTGAGAGTTACGAATGGCGATAGGCTTCTTCTCCGCGATATAGGAGAAAATCTCCAGGACTTCCGGTTCCGACATGCGGTAGGTCTTCGCCAGGCTTCCAATGGACGCACCCGCCAGATAATCCGCGCAGACAGCCATCAGTTTCTTATTGCTCCGGTTCGGATGGGACCGAATCTGCCGGTCCACCCTCGGGAGCTTTTTCAAAAAGTTGCAGATGGTCTGATAAGAGCATCCGAGTTCTTCGGCGATAGATGAAATATTGGAGCCGTTCAGTCGCATTCTGCAAACGGTCAGTTTATCTTCATATGTCATAGGCTTCGGGCATCGTATTGGGAAAATCTATGCCCCTACCTCCTTTCACGGTGGGGTTATTTGTGTTTTTCATATGGCCGGGAAACCGCCGTTCAGTACCACAGCCATATTGACAGCAAGTAAAACATCAAGTACGCAGACAACTCCACGGAACATTTTTTCAGGGAGATTGGCCGCTTTAGAGTTGAATTGCGACTCGGTTCTGATTTTTGCTATCCGTACCCGAATTTTCACTGGCCAGAAAAGAGGGACTCCAGGACTATTGAACATATCAAAGAATAGATGTGTCGAGGCTCCCAAGCAAAAAACAAGGCTGTAAAAGGCCATAGATGGAAGGAAGCGAACGACTAGAAAGTGCAGAATCAGCAGGAACAGCAGGCTGTGACAGAAGCCACGATGCCCGAACGTGCCCCGCATCAGCTTTGATAAAATGGGAATCTGCTGTCCCATTTTGCTCTTAGGTTGGTCAATGTCCGGGAAAACGCTTCCGAACATAGCGGCTATGAATGTGCCAAAGATAGCCGGTGTAGAGAGCGGGGTCAGGCCAAAGTACCCCTGCCCTGCGGCAGTTGTGACAACCGCCCCGATTGCAACTCCGCCAAGGATGTGTGTTCGATAGGTCATAGGCCGCCTCACTTTCCGAAAACCGGCTCAAAATCCGGTCCGTACTGGCTGGTTGGGTCATCCTTCATCCGCAGTGCGGCGGCATATGTACTCCCGTCCCGCTTGACAAGATTGGACTTTTTCACGGTCTTCCCCGCAAGGAACGCTTTTACATCGCTTGCTGTGAAGGTAATCTTGCTAAGCGTTTTCAGCTTTGACTTCTTCCAAATCACAAAGCCACAACCGGATTTATGGTTGCTGCAGGAGAAGCCCAAAGAAAATTCTGTGACATCTCCGCCGCATCGGGGACATTTTCCCAATACGACCTTATCATCGCCGATAGCCAGCTTAAATCCGGGTCCATACTCGCTGGAAGGGTCATCGACCAGGAATACATCGCCCTCAAAGGTCTTCTCTTTCTTCTGAGACAGGAGCTTTTTGAAGTGGACTGTCTTACCGGATACCAGTCTGCCGGTATTCTGACCATCAGAAACATCTTCTTTCCAGGGGGCAGACAGCCATGTTTTCACATTGCTGGCGCTGATGGAACAATTCTGAAGCATGGGGTGCTTTGATTTCTTCCAAATCACAAACTTACACCCATTCTTCCAGCCTGAACAGCCGTACCCCTTCTTCCCTTCAATGACGGGACTACCGCATCGAGGGCATTTGCCCAGGCTGGGACGATTTGCTGAGTCCCCTGCGGCCAGTTCCTTTAAGAGGTCCTCAGAGAGCCTCGGGTAATCGGTATGCACGATGCGCGTGACGGTTTCCAACACACTGTCCGTCAGTACATGATAATCTCGTGCGCCAGTGCGGATATCTTCCTGCAGGGCCCACCAGTAGGCCGTCATATCCGCTTTCTTTACCTCATCCGGTAAGATGCGGTAAAATTCCCGTGCCTTCTTGGTCGAGATAACGTGCTTGCCGTCATCCGTCAAATACCCGTGCTTGATAAGGCCCACGATGATGCTGGCCCGTGTCGCCGGTGTACCGATTGAGCCATTCTCGTCTGGCTTTTCCTTGTCCTTCTCACGCAACAGGGCTTTCGCGGTCGGGTCATCCACGTACTTGGCTATACAGGTCATGTCTGCGGCAAGTGTGGATTGGGTATACCGTGCTGGCGGCTTGGTCTCCTTTTCCAGCACATGGGCATCTGTCACGTCGGCACTGTATTCTCCTGTCTTCAAATTGCAAAGAGGACTGATATCATCTGGTTCAACATCAGCGTCCTTTTTGAAGATGGTCAGATAGCCTGGCTCAACGGTCTTTGTCGCGGTGGCTACCAGAGACCCGCCGTCGTTCAGGGGCGCGGCAAGGCGAGACTTCTCCTTCTTGGCCGGAGGCAGGAACTGCGCCATGTAGTACTTACAGATAGCGAGATAGACATTCCGCTCCCGCTCCGTCATCGCATTGATATCGACATGGATTGCCTGCGGGATGATAGCAGTGTGAGCACCGTCGGATTCCGTGGTGTACTTGTCATTGAAGCATCTGGACTTGATGGACATATCCAGCAGTTTTGGCCTGAATCCGATGTTCTGAATGACAGCATCCATCGTGACGCCGGACTGCTCATACTGCCTGGAGGTCAGGTACTGACAGTCTGTCCGGTTATAGGAGATGGCTTTATAGTTATCACGCAGAGACTGGGTGATATTCATAACGTCCATTGGGGAATAACCGAACTTGGAGCCACAATATGATGTCAGCTTGGACAGGTTGAATGGGAGCGGGGGCGGCTCATCCACAGTTTTCCGCGTTACCTTCACGCCTTCCAGGGTCTCATCTTTCAGCATCTCGGCCTTGGATACCGCATATGCTTTGTTCAATATCCGGCCGTCATCCAGGTTGGGGTCATCCTTCGATGGCACATACATGGCTGTCAGAGCCGTTCCATCTACATTCAGGTCTGCGGCGACCTCATAGTAGGTCACTTTATGGTGCCCTTCTATCAGGAGGTCTCGCTGGCAAACCAGACCCATGGTGGCCGTTTGGACTCGGCCGACAGGCAGGAACGCCGGAGCATTCAAGATGGAGAAGTATCTGGACAGGTTATACCCGACCATGGCGTCCGCCACGCTTCTGGCATAGGCAGACCAGCCTGCGGTCTCATAGCTCTTATTATCATGCAGATGAGCCATGGCATACCGCATGGCATCTGGCGTCGTGTCCAACGTATCCAGCCGGTAGGTCTTCCCTTTGTAGTGGAACCATCGCAGGACCTCATCAATGAGGAGTTGGCCTTCTTCGTCCGGGTCTCCGGCATGGATGACATATTCGCACTGCTTCAGAAGCCGTCCAATCTCATTGAGCCGCTGCTCGGGTGGAGAATCCTTATGCTTCTCATCCGGCGGCTTCACCTTCATCTGCCAGTCATCAAAATAGATGGGCAGGAGGCTGATGTCCTTCCGGTCAGCATATTTCTCATCATAGTCCTCCGGCTCCTTCAAAGTGAGCAGGTGGCCAAACACAGAAATCAGGGTGTATTCGCCTTTGGTCATATATGTAGACCCAGCCAGTAGCGTTTTCTGGCCAGGAATTGCTTCAGCGATTGCAGCGACGAGCATCGGTTTCTCTGCAATGATGAGTTTCAAGTTAAATTCACCTCGCTCTCTGTTGCAATATTATACCACATAACAATATATTACGCAAGTTTATAGAAAAAAAGCCCCCTCGCATGAGGGGGCTTATACGAACTGCTGCGTTAAAATCGATACCGATAGTTCCGGCGGCCACGCTCTGTTTCAGACAGCGTTTCCACCTCTTCCATATCAAACTGAAGGGCAGGCACGATACAAAGCTGGGCCACTTTGTCTCCATGGCGAACCACCTGTTTTGTATTCCCGCCGTTTTCAAGGCCAATCATGACCTCGCCGCGATAGTCTGGGTCGATGACTCCAGCACTGTTTGCGGGAGAGAGCTGCCTCATAATGCCGTAGTTCCCTTTGGCCAACAGAAGTCCTACATATCCTTCGGGGATTTCCACGCTAATTCCACTGCCGAACTGGTAGCACTTATGGGGATTGATGATGATGCCCTCACCCCGGTGCTTGGGGTCGATGATGTAGGCATATAGGTTTACACAGGCGGACTGCGACGTATCCTTGTCCGGGATAATGGCGTCTGGGTACTCCTTTTTGAACTTAACTTTCATAGTCTTCTCCTCCTCGATAAAATGACAGCAAAAAAGCAGGCCCGGCCAAATCAGCCTGATGCCTGCTCACACGAAAACCTCTATGATGTCTTAGGTGATAGATACTTCCTCAGTTACAACACTAACATTGTAGCATGGATTCGGTCTGTACGCAAATGGACTGGAATATTCGTTCAAAACGAAAGATTCTTCGGTACGACAAAAAGTCCCCCTCTATTTTCGCCTTAATTTCAGGGGTTCCACTATGTCACCGACAAAAATTACCCCTCTATTTCTCAAGTAGCATTAACCTGTGTTAATCTGTATTAAATCGTGTTAATTAGAAGTAGGCGGTATCATGTTTAGTAAAAAAAATGCTTCCTTCGAAATCAAAATCGGTTATGCCACATGAAGGAAAATCTATCAACCGAAAAGTTGGCCTCATCCGGGGCCAGAAAAACGGGGCTACCGACAAAAATCACCCCCGGACTCCGACAAAAACTTCCCCTCTTTTCCGACAAAAACTACCCCCCGACCCGACAAAAACTTACCCCCAATCTCGCCAGACCCGTTGCGCCCCAACGGGTTCCGGGGCCCTTAAATATCTAAAAGTATCTTACTAATATTAGAACTTCTAGTTCTATTAGAAAAATAGTCTTAACTGAAGAAAATTTTTATTTTAGATTGACTTTAAAATTTTTGCTCGAAGTTTCAACTGGGAGAAAATTACACTTTGTTAGTCAGCCTGGTGGGAGCGTTGCTCCCACCTCGCAATTTGTGTGGGAGAACTTATCACTTTCCAATAATTTTTATAAAATTAGTAACTAATATTATAAAATTAGAACTAATTTTCTTATACTTGTAGTGTTTTTGGCATCGCTACCGCCCCCACTCTCTGACGGGAGAAGCAACCGCCCCCCAGCCTCGCTTTGGCCAGTCCGATACCACGTGTGTTGGACCGCTGCAGATAGTCTTTAATTGTCTTACTCTTATTTATTGAATAATTTAATGTTATATGGTATAATATTACTTACCTATCCGGGGGAGGTGTTTTTCTATGACGGAGCAGGTTTCTAAGAAACAGGCGGTCGTTGTCCAAGGGAACGAGCTGATAGTGGAGACTTCTAACAGCATGAAGATGAATCAGCTCAAAATCCTCTACTTTCTGATGAGCTGTATCGAGCGTGAGGATGAGCTCTTCTTCCCTATCGAAGTGGACTACAAGACCCTGCTGGCCATCATCAACTACGATTCCAATAAAGGCGGCAAAAAAGCATACCTGACCGACCTCCTGGAGGATATGGCCCAGAAGTCCTATTATATCTACAACAAGGAACGCATCACGGTGTTCCCGTGGTTCGGCTGCATCCAGATTGACCGGGACATCGAAAACGGAAAGGCGCTCTTCAAATTTAACGAGGACCTGTCTAAGTACCTGTTGCAGCAGACCCGGAACTTCACGCAGTATCAGTTTGGATTTGTGAGCACGCTGAGTTCGTCCTATGCCATCAAACTCTACAATCTACTACGTTCCTTTGCCTATGTCGGCAGTGTGGATTTCACCTTGGAACGCCTGCGGAAGTCGCTGAATCTCTTGAACACCAAGACGGGCGTTGACCGTTACAAGGACTTCAAGAGCCTTTCAAAATCCGTTCTCTCCGGTGCTGTCGAGGAAATCAACGCCTGCACGGACATCATGGTGTCCTATACCCCTATCAAAAGCACAGAGGATAAGCGTAAGACGGTTGGAATCCACTTTGAAATCAATCATCGGGCCACCGCTCTGGCCAAAGGCGTTCCTCAGGTTGAAGCGGAGCTAGTCCAAACGAAAGCGTTTAGCAGGCCAGTTCGGCGGGTATTCCTCAAAAAGACGAGTTAAGTTATCGAAGTACATGTGCCGGGGCGTCTAAAAATGTCAGTACCTGTTGGAAGCGCGGAAGCAGAAAACCTCTAAGCCACAATCCCTGGCATATTGAATCGCCAGGCTGGTTTCTGTGCCGGAGCTGTCATTCATGCAAATCAATACACTGGAGTTGTCAATGAGGTGTTTGTTCCGCAATCTCATGCATTCCGGCATGTAGTGAGGCGAAACGCTCACGACCTTGTTTGCGCTTCCCTTCACCTTCGCATATAAGTTCTTGTCCTTGTCCTGCCAGCGGTCTGCAAACTCAGGACAAGGCGCTACCAAAATTACTTTGTAGTCCGGGAGCCTAGCTCTTTTCAAGAGAATGGCGTTTGCCACAGTCAGTTCAAATCCTCGGTTGCCACCTATACCGAAGTACCGGATGTGGTAGTCCTGATACAAACGGGTAATCGTGCTATCCATCCACATATTCAGGTCCATCTGAGCATTTGCTGGAACAAACGTAGGGCCAATGCAGCAGCAAGTCTGGTCTTTGAACACGAAAATCACCTTCCCCAATAGTTTAGCCGATGGCGGGTGTTTAGACAAGAGATTAAGTTCAAAAGCACTTAATCACCTAAACGCCGCTTGGTAGTCCTTCGCCGAGAAACAAAACGGCCGCCCCATAGACTATGGGGCGGCCGTTGTATTACTGGATGCCAAACTCCTTGTAGAGCTGATTCCGCTTGATTGTATCCGTAGTTGCTTCGTCTGCATCCTCATATCTTTTTGCGGCTAACAGTTTTTTCATCAAAAGAGCCAGCTTGTTTTCGCCTTTTTCCTCACCGCGTTTTTCAACATTATCCAAAACCTCGCACATAGTGATGTCTCCTTTCCGCATATTCTCCTGGAACGCAGGGTCTGATAAAATTTCCAAGTACCGCTTATCTCCCGAGACGGCATTTAAGAATGCCAAGAACTCGTGTACGTGCTTGATAGTCTCCTTGGGCGGTTTGTAATCGCCGCTGTTCTTTCTCTTTTGAACGAAGTAGTCTGCCACGAGACGGAAATCCGACTTGAAGAGCTTTACTGTATCATCATCCAACCACGGAACGTCTACGACGTTAATTCGGTAGTTGCTGATGTACGGTTTCATCTCCTCGGGGATATCAACCTCGAAACAGTCGAATAGAGTTTTGGGTGCGCTCCACTTCTCCATTCCAAAGTGCAGAACGAACGAAACCACAGGATAGACCGGATGCGGCTTCTCAGCCGGGTCCTTGCTCCGCTCGGCCGCTTTGTGCTGATTTACCTGAGCCTTGTAGGATGCCCCGTCGTAACTGATGATACGAAGAGGCATATCCTTGTCCTGGGCTGTCTGGTTCTCAATGCCAATCAAAGCGAATCGGAAATTGCCCTTGGTCCAGATTTTCGACACATCACGTTCCTGCATGTGTAGGCCATCCGCGAGCTTGAGGTCGGAAATCGTTTCGTCAGGCAGCAGGTCCTCCGGTTTTACCACAGGTTCCCCGTGGTACACGAGAACGTTGATGATGTCTGCGAAAACGTCAGCCAGCGCAAACAGGAGTTTCTCAGTAAAGTCTTTCTCATTCGCCACAAATTATTACCTCACTTTCCTTGTTTTTAATTTTATATATCATTATATATCAAACAGGGAAAGCCTCTTGGCTGCCCCTGGAATTTTCTCAGGGACAGCCCCTATATAACGAATTAACCGATACTCCCTTGATGATACAGATATTGTACCACGCATTTATGAACTTTTCAAGTTGATGGGGTGGTGCATAGGTGCATAGGTGCTTTAGTGCTTAAGCACCTATGTAAGCTGCTTTCTGGATACTCCTCTTGCCTGAATAGAGACTTTCAAATGTCCTCCCTTGTAACTGCTTCAAAAAAGGGACGAACGGAGTTTATGGGGAATCCATTCTCTAGGACTTCACTCTGTTCAAACTCTACACGAGCGACTTCTTCAACAAAGGCCCTCTCCTTGGCAGATGCTTCATGCCAAGAGACATTATACCTCTTACAAACACTGAAAAAGATGTCATAATACTTGTTCTCACGGGCATCCTTTGCCCTATCAATGTACCACTGCATATCGCTGTTAGCCATTTAATCCCCCTCTCGCTCCTCAACAACGCATTTACATTCCTTCAAAACACAGGATTGGTGCTTTAGTGCTTAAGTGCCTGCCTTCTCATCAGCGGATGCCACTAAACGCATGATTTCGTCCTGAGGTATCCCCATTGCTTCGGAAACCTGCTGTAGGCTTGTGCGTTCGAGCATTCTGCGGAGCAAGTCGATTCGAGCTTCTTCTCGTATTCCGTTGAGGGCTTCCTCGAAGCCCTCTTTGTAACCCTTCTCGAATGCTTCTTTTCCAACATGATAAAGTTCGATTTCCCAGACCTTCTGCTGGTCAGCTATTGTGGTCATAGCAATCCCTCCACTCATAAAAGCAAAAGGTGCCCCATAGAAACTATGGGGCACCTCGGTCACTGGATACCAAACTCCTTATAGAGCTGGTTTCTTTTGGCTTCGTCTGTGGCAGCCTCATCTGCCTCTTCGAATCTGTGGGCCGCAAAGAGGGCTTTCATCAGGAGCCCCAACTTATTCTCGCCCTTAATTTCGCCCCTCTTTTCCCCCTCGTGGAGGTTTTCCTGAGCGACGTTATGAAGTTCGATTTCCCAGACCTTCTGCTGGTCAAACAGAGTCGTCATGATGTCAACAACCTCCTTTTCTCTGCTGTCCAGGAACGGCTTGAGGATTTTACGCTCCCGGCAGATGCGAAGCGTTTCATACAGGGCCTCGTCGGTCCGGCCATGCAGCTTCACCTGCTCATCGACAATCTTGCTGAACGCGATGTACTGGTCGACAATGCTCCCCTTGCCATCATCCCGCAGGACTTTGACAGACAACTCCACAGAACCGTCTCCCTCAAAGAGAGAGGACAGTTTCAACTCATCCGGCACATGCTTCTTATCTCCCGTGTAGACAACGTACAGTTCAGGCCGTGGGATTGACACCTTTTTCTCTCGATAGAGGGAAAGTTTGTGTTCCTCCACATAATCCTTGTACGTTGCCGCCAGGTACAGAAGCATCCGAAGTGGAATGTTCTCCGAGAAGGTGCTCTGTGCCTCAACCAAGAGAATGAGTTTGTCACGGACCTGAAAGCCCAGGTCGTTATACAAACCGTTGGCCAGTACATTCTGCAGCGTGACCAGCTTCACATCGGAATCCTTGACCGTCGTATCCTCAGGATGAAGTGTCTGGTACAACTCCATTGTGTACTCCGGTTCACCAAACAGGAACGTGAAGATGCTGTCCTTGATGGTGCGTTTTGGCTCAGCCATGGGTATCCGCCTCCTTTCTGCTCATAGATTGTACGAATTTAATGTTCTCCATACAGTAACCTCGCTTTCCTTGCTGAATAGTGTATATGTCAACAGGGAAAGCCTTTCGGCTGTCCCTGGAATTCTCGGGACAGCCCAGAATATGTCCAACTAACTGATACTTCCTTGATGATATAAATATTGTACCATGCGTTTGTGAACTTTTCAAGTTACAGAGCCGGTGCATTGGTGCTTTAGTACTTAGGTTCTTGAGTGCCTAATTGTCATTTAAGACTGCAGATGGCCTGCCATGCCGTAGAAATGAGCCTCCAGCTCTCTCCCACACCGAAATTCATGCTCTCCCTCTCCTGCTACGAAATTTGCACCAAGTCATTTTATGTGGTATGATAACCTCACGACAAGGAAGTATTCAATACATCACACAGGATAGTGCTTACGCATATCAACAGGGACCGGAAACTGCTCCAGGTCCCTCTTTTTACAGCCTGGCTCAGATGTTACGCTCCTATCCTTGTCGCTCCCCATATGATAACCAGTCGGCAGGCACTTAAGCACCAAAGAACTTAAGTGCTTTTGCTCTCAAAATAATATTGACTAATTTATTATCATATGGTATAATATTATCGTAGTCAAGAGAGGCATTGAATTCTCAAAGACTGCGTGCTACAATCAACCTATAAATTTGGTTTTGAAAGAGAGGTTTTGCAATATGATGCACAAGTTCACAAGCACCCGGCGGTTTCAGGCTGCGACTCTGGCGCTTGCCCTTACCGCTACAGTATGTTTCGGCTCTCTCGTGAGCGCCGATAACCGCTTCACTGATGTTCCTGAGACCCACTGGGCTCACGACGCCATCGAGTATGTCGTCGATGAGGGCCTGTTCGCAGGCACCAGTTCAACTACCTTCAACCCTGAGGGCACCATGACCCGCGCTATGCTGTGGGTGGTCCTGGCCCGGATGGATGATGTCAACACCAATGCTTCCAGCGGCGAGGCATGGTATCAGCCCGGCCTGGACTGGGCCGTTGAGAATGGCATCAGTGATGGCACCAATCCCAACAACAATATCACCCGTGAGCAGTTCGCTGCTATGCTGTATCGCTATGCCGAGAATGCAGGCGAGGACATCACGGCCGACACTTCTGAGCTGAATAAATTCATTGATACCATCAACATCGCCTCCTATGCACTGGAACCCCTGGCCTGGGCTGTGGAGAATGGCATCGTATCCGGCACGAGCAGCGACACCATCTCTCCCGCTGGCAATGCGACCCGCGCACAGGTGGCCACCATGCTGATGCGCTATGACCAGACCTTCAATGATGGGCAGTCTGACAATCCCGGTGGAGAAACAAATAAACCTGAGGTAGATTACACACTGTCCCTTGGTATTATGAAGTCTTCCCTGGAAGTCGGTGCTTCTACTATAGTGGAAATCAGCACCGTTCCTTTCTCCGCTAAGGATGACCTGACCTTTACCTTTACGTCCTCTGATACCTCAGTGGCAACCATTAAGACCACAGCCAGTAACAAGGTTGGCTGCACAGTTAAGGCAGTTGGTCCTGGTAACGCTACCATTACGGTCACTGATTCCAACGGCATCACTGCTGAGGCAAAGGTTACTGTTACAGGCTCTTCCACGGTTGACCCCACCCCCAGCGGCGATGAATACGCTGATGTGAAGGATGAAATCATTAAGCTGACCAACGACGTGCGGGCCGAGAACGGTGTTGCCGCTTTGACGAAGAGCGACCTGCTGATGAAGATTGCTCAGCAGCGTGCTGAGGAAAGCGCTCAGATGCAGGCTATCAATCATCTCCGGCCCGACGGCTCGCTTTATGATACAATCTTTGCAGAGTATGGGCTCGACGAATCTGAAATACAAGATGGCGAAAATCTTGTTCAGCTATATGCGCCAACAGCAGAGCGAGCTATCAATGCATGGGTAAACTCTCCAGGTCATCTTCAAACAATGCTTGCATCTAACAAGACATTAGTTGGTGTTGGCATGGCAAAGGGCGATGACGGGAAATATTATTGCAGCATGATTTTAACTGATATGGATTGAATACCATGTAGGCTACCTTTGGGCGGCAAGCATTTTGCTTGCCGCCCTTTCTTTTTAAAAATTGACTAAAATAATAAAACATGGTATAATATATCTGTCAATAAGGATTCCCTTGTGACAGCCCAAATATGTGTTCCAAAGGAGGGTAGACGAGCGTTCCAGGGCGTTATTTTACCATTATATTGCTTTATTTAGTGTAAAATGGTGAAATATGTACTTTGACAATAGAAAGGAATGATATGCGTAATGAAGAGAACCACATCTCTTCGCACCCGGATTGTAGCAATGTTTCTTGCCGTCGTGTGTATCGTGGGACTCATTCCTACGACTGTATTTGCAGAAGATAGGGCGTCTTCAGTCCCTGGTACGGTGACATTGAAGAACTCCGATTACCATGTTTCGGCTCCTATCGTCTACGAATCAGGCGTTCTCGGAAAATGCTACATCCATGAATTCGAAATGAATGTCGGTGGTGCTGCTACAGTTGGATTCTGTGGAGACCACTCCAAGGAAATGGGAAACTCTCTAATTGGAGATGTTTGGTCAAATCCGACAGAAATCACCGACAAGAATGTCAAACTGATTCTATCCCACTTCTATTCGTACTCAACGGGAAAATTCAGCCCCGAGGGGCAAGCACAAGGCTTGACTCCATATACTGAATTTGAAACCACTTGGACTCAGGGGTGGTTCCAAGCATGTGTTTGGCTTGCGTTGGGCGGAAATCTCCCGGATTACGAAACTGACCCAACAGGCTGGGTCGAGGCAGTCGCAACGGAGCGTATGCGTGTTGTCAATGCTTATCATGATGCTGGTTATGAGTGGGCCACACACTACGAAAACATTGATGATGGCTCCTGGACATGCAGACAGGCTGCACAGTATATTTTGAATCATCCTGACTGGTGGGGCGACTGGAAGATTTATTCGTACCAATACAGCGATAAAGGCTCCGGCACCCATCCTGACCCCAGTAAAATCCAATCCATCATAGTTGGTATTTACAATCCTCCAGATACTCCCGGAGAAATTTGTAAGTTGACCATTAAAAAAGTGGACGCCAGTAATCCCAGTAAAGGGCTGGAAGGAGCACAGTTCCAAATTACTCAGGTCGGCGGCGGGTTTGACAAGACTCTCACTACCGATTCCAGCGGCCAGATTAAACTTGACAGTGAGACTACAAACGGTTTTGGCCCTGGTACATATGCTGTTACCGAAATCACTCCACCGGAAGATTATGAAATCAGCGATGAGTCAACCAAATACGCAAAAGTTGACTATGGTAAAAACGCAGATGTAACATTTACTTTCTACGATGAACCAGTCGTTACCGGAAGTGGCAGCATCCGTAAGGTAGACGCAGACAATCCTACCACGGGATTGGCTGGTGCGGTCATCAGAATTTCCGGCATCGGCGATACTCCTTTTGAGCAGACCGAGGTCATCACCGGCGAGGGCGGCTATGTCAGTGAGGAAGACTTTAAGTTCGAAGACCTCCCCATTGGCTCCTATGTCGCCGAGGAAATCGGTGCTCCTGAAGGCTACTATCTGAACCCGGACCCCGACCAGCGGAAGCAGGAGTTCTACTGGGACGGCAAGAGCGATATCCAGCTCGTGTTCCAGAATGACTCCAAGGTAAAGGTACAGCTCAAAAAGGTCGACGAAAATGACTCTCCGCTCCCCGGTGCTATCTTTAGCATCTACAAAGATGGCGAACTGATTGGCACTCAGACGACCGACACCGAAGGAACCATCACCGTTCCCAATGTCACTGAGGGGTTCTACTACTTCATCGAGGTCGAGGCCCCGAAAGGCTATGCGCCAAACTCTGAGCCTGTTGGAGTAAACGTCACTGCTGCTGACATTCAAGGTGAGCAGACCATTGAGGTCACGGCAAAAAACTACCGCAGTCCTGAACTGACCATTTCCAAGATTAACGCAGAAACCAGAGACCCTGTTCCCGGAACTGTGTTTGGGATTAAGGGTGTCAATGTTTCCTATCAGAATGAAGTCACTACCGAAGCTAATGGTAAGGCTACATTGACCGGGCTGGAGCCTGGTGTCTATGAAGTCACCGAGCTTTCCGTCCCCGCTCCCTACATTCTGGACAGCAACAACCGCAAGACTGTTTACCTGGACCCTGGTGCAGAGCGCGAGCTCATCTTTGAGAACTCCACGGAGCCCGGCCTGAGAATCATCAAGAAGGATAAGCTGACCGGCGAACCTGTTCCTGGAGTCACTTTCCTGATTGAGAAAATCGATGGCAGCTACTCCGAGGAGGCCACCACCGACGAGAACGGTGAAATCTTTATCGAGCACCTGGAGGCTGGTTCCTACAAGGTCACGGAAATCCGTGTTCCTGGGAACTACATCCTCAACGACGTGCCTCAAACCGTGACGCTGGAGCCCAATAAGACCTCTACCCTGGAGTTCTTCAACCAGCAGCGGCCCGGCCTCCTCATTCAGAAGGTCGACACCGACGGCAATGGCATTGAGGGCGTCAAGTTCAACGTCAAGGTGAAGGACGGCTCCGATATCGGCACCTTCACCACAGACGAGAACGGCGAAATCTTTATCCCTGACCTGGACGCTGGCTGGTACACCGTGACCGAGACCTTTGTCCCCAACCGCTATATCCTGGACCCCACGCCCCATGATGTGCTCCTGGAGGAAGGGGCGAGCGGCGACGGCAAGGCGTACTACACCCTGCGCCTGGAAAACCTGAAGACCCCGGAGCTGACCATCTACAAGAAGGACAGCATCGTGGGCGGCCCTGTTGAGGGTGCGAAGTTCCAAATCTGGTATGCCGGAGACGGCGAGGCTGCCGGGTCTCTGGAAGACCTCGGCATCTACTACAGCGACGAGAATGGCCAAATCAACCTTGGCAAGACGGAGAATGACCGCCTGAAGCCCGGCTGGTATAAGGTCACGGAGCTGGAGGCCCCGGACGGCTACCAAATCAAAGACCCCGCAACCCAAACCATCTATCTGGCGGGCGACGACGTGAAGTCCCTCACCTTTGAGAACACTCCCCTGTCCGCCATTATCGTACTCAAGAAGGACAGCGTGAACGGCAACCCCGTCCCCGGCTGTACCTTCCAACTCCGCTACTTGGGTGGCACCAGCGGCACCGGCGGTACGGTTATCGGTCAGAAGACCACCGGCACCAACGGCTCCGTCATCTGGACCCAGCTTGAGGCTGGCACCTACATCGTAGAGGAAATCGAAGCGGCTGATGGCTACAATATCGTGACCGCAGCACAGACGGTGTATATCTCTGGTAAGGACCAGGATGTCATTACGGTCGAGTTTGATAACGCCCCGGATGGCAACCTGCTTATCAAGAAGGTCTGCTCCGTCAACCCCAGCATAACCCTGAAGGGCGCTGAGTTCAAAGTGACGTATGCCGACGGAACCCTCATTGGTGAGAACAACGGCATCTTCACTACGGACGCCAACGGTGAAATCCTGATTAGCAATCTGGAGCCTGGCAAGAGCGTCGTGGTCACTGAGACCAAGGCCCCGGATGGCTACATCATTGACACTCAGCCCCAGACTATCGTTATCAAGGCTGGCAAGACTGTCAGCCTGACCTTTGCAAACCAGCCCAAGGGCGACCTGATTATTGAGAAGCGGGACAGCGTGACTGGTGAAGTCCTCCCCGGCGCTCAATTCAGGGTCCAGACCGCCGCAGGCTGCGAGGTCGGCCTCGATGGGGTTATCGGTGACTCGACTCTGACGCAAAACGGCATTTTTACTACCGATGCCCATGGCCAAATCCACATCACAAATCTGCAGCCCGGTGCCTACGTCATTACAGAGATTAAGGCCCCGGATGGGTACGTTATCGATACTCCCATGACCAATGTGGTCATCGGAACCAATGGCGATACCCAAACCGTCATCATTGAGAACACCCCGCAGGGCAGCCTCATCATTGAGAAGCGCGACAGCGTAACTCATGAGCCTCTGTCCGACGCCGTGTTCCGTGTGACGACCTCCAATGGCACCGTCGTTGACAACGCTGGCGGCGCGGTAAGCTCCAACGGGCTCTACACCACCAATGCCAGCGGCCAAATCATCATCACCAATCTCGACCCTGATACGTACATCGTGACCGAGGTTGAGGCTCCCGAGGGCTACCAGATGGACGCCCCCAGCCAGACGGTGAAGATGAACAGCGGCGATGTTCAAACCCTGACCTTCTATGACACCCCTAAGGGCTCCATCATCATTGAGAAGCGCGACAGCGTAACCAAGGAGCCTCTGTCCGGTGCCGTGTTCAAGGTCACAACGTCCGATGGTGCCGCTGTTGTCGGGTCCAATGACTCCATCAGCAGCAACGGCATCTACACCACCGACGCAAGCGGCCAAATCAAAATCACCGGCTTGAAGGAAGATACCTATGTGGTAACGGAAATCAAAGCTCCGGTCGGCTATGAAATGGACGCTCCGTCTCAAACCGTCAAGCTGCTCAATGGCGATACCCAAACCCTTACCTTCTATGATACTCCCAAGGGAACTATCGTGATTGAAAAGCGCGATAGCGTAACCAAGGAGCCTCTGGAGGGCGCTATCTTTGAGGTCACTGATTCCAGCGGTTCTGCTGTGGTCAGCGACAATGGAACCATCAGCAGCAACGGAAAGTACACCACTGATTCCAATGGCCAAATCATCATCAGCGGCCTGGAGGCCGATACCTATGTGGTAACGGAAATCAAGGCCCCTGTTGGCTATGAGATGGACGCTCCTTCTCAGACCGTACGGCTGACCATGGGCGACACTCAGACGCTTACCTTCTATGACACCCCGCAAAACACCCTGAACATCGTCAAGAAGGATAGCGCAACTGGCGAGAATCTGGCGGGTGCCACCTTCTATATCACCAACTCTAAGGGTGAGGTGGCTGACACCGCAGGTGGGCTGGTTGGCTCCAATGGCTACTACACCACTGATGAGACTGGTATGATTACCCTGACCGGCCTGGAGACCGGCACTTATGTGGTCCGGGAAACCAAGGCTCCTGACGGGTACATCCTGGATGAAACTCCCCAGACAATCGCAGTGGGCAGCGGTGGAACTTATACCTTGACCTTCTACAACAAGCCTGAAGGCTCTCTCATTATTGAGAAGCGTGATAAGCTCACGAATGAGCCTCTTTATGGCGCGACCTTCCGGGTCACGACCTCCGATGGCTCCTTCGTGGCTCAGGGCGGCGGCACCACCAGCAGCAATGGCCTCTACACCACAGACCGGAACGGACAAATCCATATTTATGGACTCAAGCCCGGCACCTATGTGGTAACTGAGGAAACTGCACCGGATGGATACCTGCTCGACGCACCCTCTCAGACTGTTAAGGTCACAGCAAATGACACGCAGACCCTAACCTTCTATGATACGCCTATCGGCGGCCTTATCATCACAAAGATTGACGAGGACACTGGTGAGCGTCTGGAAGGCGCTAAGTTCGAAATCCGTAAGATGAACGGCGAAATCGTCGGCACCTACTATACGGACCGGAACGGCAACATCCAACTCAGTGAGCTGGAGAGCGGCTGGTATGAAGTCGTTGAGCTGAAGGCCCCCAAGGGCTATCTGCTTGACAACACTCCCCAGCAGGTTGAGGTGAAGGACGGCGAAACCACTACGCTTGAGCTGACCAACACCGCATCCGGCTCCATGCTCATCCACAAGATTGACTCCGCGACTAAGCGGGGCATCCAAGGCGTCAAGTTCATGGTCTATGACTCCAGTATGACACCTATTGGTGAGTTTGAGTCTGACGACCAGGGCTATGTCCACTTGAACAAGACCCTGGAAGACGGCAAGTACTATGTCCGTGAAATCGTGGCCGCCGATGGCTACATCCTCGACAACGAGGTCAAGACCTTCTGGGTCGAGAGCGGCGATACGACCATGATTGAGTGGGAGAATACCGCAGAGTATGGTCAAATCCAAGTTGTGAAGACCTCTGCGGACTACAATTCCACCAACGGGCTTGCGGCCGGAACGCCTCTGGAGGGCGCTGTGTTCACCATCTATGACAAGCGCAACAATGTGGTGGACACCATTAAGACGAACGCCAGCGGCGTCGCCTCCTCCAAGCTCCTGCCTCTGGGCATCTACACCGTGAAGGAGACCACCGCACCGACCAACTATGGCCTCAACACTACCACCTTCACAGCCGACCTTGAGTTTGCTGGCCAAGTGGTTAAAATCGCGGTTACTGACCCCAGCATCAAGACCGGAGTCACCATTAAGAAGACCGGCTATCAGCAGGTCATGAACAACAGTCTCATCCGGTACACTGTCAACGGCGTGGCCAACACGTCCAGCGTAAGCCTTAACAGTTTCTATTGGAGAGACACGATTCCTACTGACGCCATGCGGCTCACCCGGTTGGTTACGGGCACTTACAGCGCAACTCAGAACTACAAAGTGACCTACACCACCAACCTGAACAGCACTTGGCGGACCGCCTACGACAACCTGTCCACGGCGCAGAACTACACGTTGGACATGTCTGCCAAGGCCCTTGGCCTGGCCTCCAACGAGTACGTCACCTCGTTCATGCTGGTATTCGGCGTAGTGCCCTCTGGCTTCCACCAGTTGACCGACGCCACCGTTGATGGTACGACTCTGTACGCGCTCACCAACGGCTACCAGTTTACCAACAAGGCGGACGTGGGTGGCCTGTATGGCCAGTACTGGCAGCAGTCCATCACTCGGTGGACCACTTCTGTGTACTCCAACTACAAGCCCTACACCCCGACTCTGCCCCGGACTGGTTATTAAGTCCTAAGCAAAGAAGCTCCCCCGCCTGAGTTCAGGTGGGGGAGCTTCTTAATTTTGTGTTCCTTACGTTTTTACTGTGTTTGTAACACCACTATAAGCACTTCAACGCCTTAGTGCTTAAGCACCTAAGCGCCACCACTCTGACTTGAAAAGTTCATAGCTGCATGGTACAATATCAGTGTAAACAAGGAAGTATCTAACTAAATTGCATATAGGGGTTGCCCCGACAGAAAAATCCCAGGGGCAGCCAAGAGGCTTTCCCTGTTGATTATATAAACTTATTTAACAAGGAAAGTGAGGCGTATTATATTGAATCCCATGCAAGTGGTTGGTCCCTGGGATGAGGGGTATGTACTGGATAAGTATGTGGTTTCCAGTGAATACATTGGAGAAGACGTGTTCGGACATCCTGCTTTTAATACAACTTATACAGAAATCGGAAAACTCTTACACTCAATGAAGTATAATGGCCACCTTGATACCAGTGAAAGAATATGGGAACACTGCTCTTTGTTTTTGAAAAGGTGGATTGACGGGAAAGATATTGATATAATTCTTCCAGTTCCACCCACAAACCAGCGGTATTTTCAGCCTGTTTTCGCTTTTTCTGAGGTATTGGCGCAACACTTAAAAATTCCTTTTTCTTCGGAAGTCCTGGAAAAAACTTCTTTGGAACAGGCTAAAAATATGCCGCGTGAAAACAAAAACCTTAAAGGTTCAATTCGCCAACTGAAGCCCGCAAAGCGGCTATGCAATATTCTTTTGGTTGACGACTTCTTTTCCACGGGGCAGACTGCAAGCGAATGTGTTTCAGTGTTAAAACAAGACCCAATGATTCAACATATATTTTTCTTAGCAATAGCGAAAACGAAATGAGGTGATGCATGAGATGAAAATATTTATTGCTGGCGCAAAAACAATCACTTCGATTGACGAGCTTCCAAAACAAAGAATTATCTCCATTTGCCACAAGGGGTTTGAAATCCTTGTGGGAGACTGTACCGGAGTTGATTCTGCAGTCCAGAAAGAATGCTTATCGCTCATGTATCGTGATGTGGTAGTCTATGCGAGCAATGGATATGCGCGTAATAACCTTGGTCTATGGCCTGTTAAAGCAATTCAAGTCCCACCTAACGTGAAAGGCTTTAATTTCTATGAGCAAAAAGACATCGCCATGGCGGACGATGCGGATTATGGGTTCATGATTTGGGATGGAGCAAGTCGGGGGACATTAAATAATCTTGTTAATTTGGCAGTACGAGGCAAATCCTCACTCGTCTATCTTCATCCTATCAAAAAGATGGTCTGCTTAAAGAACTTAGATGATTTGGATGCCCTGGTTTCAAAGTGTCCTACAAAGACTCGGCAATTATACCAGCGTGCTGTTTCCGCTCAGCATACTAATAGCCAATTATCTGTCTTTGTGCAATAAGTTACGGAGGTCGCTTATATGACATTCGCTCAGAAGATGGAAGATGTTCTTAGGGAGGGCGAGCGGAAAGGCAAGCTGGAAGGCCGACAAGAAGGCGAAGCTAAATTGGGACTTCTCATCAGCAAGTTGCTTGCAGCATCTAGGCTCGATGACGCTACTGCGGCTTCTACGGACGAAGATAGGCGCAACCAGCTCTATAAAGAGTTTGGCATCCAATAAGAGGATAAGAGGGCCGCAAGTCAACAACTTCGTTGGTTTGCGGCCTTTTCACCAGGCAGAAAAGTTCAGCAAATAGGTAGAGGTTTGAAGTAATAAAGAAATATTTAAGTGCCTAAGCACTCAAGCACCTAAGTGCTTAGGCACCTACATTCAGGTTTTAGATGTATGAAAATAACTGTTAGGAATATTCCGAACTTTGGAAATTTGGAGTTGGAACATACTTTTTATAGCTATGGTGAACCAATTTTATTTGTTTGCCGGGCCAAAGAGAATACGCGCTTTCTGTGTTCGTGTTGCAAATTATCAGAGGAGTGGATTTTGGTTCGCGTTTCTGAAACCGACCTCATAAAGCTAATAGACGAAACGGTTACGATTCGCAACATATTTGTAAATTGCGGCGAGCCTCCATTTATACTGTCCTGGAATGGGTCTGGATTCCAGCTTTCCATAGGAGAAGTTCCAGAAGAACTTTTGCCTGATGATGAATTTTTGGAGTTATCTTCAGAGGAAACTGTTACGTATAGGAAATCCCTTTACTATAAAAGCCGGGAACCAACATATTAGCTGGTTCCCGGCTTTTTCTACTTTCAATGTATGTCGTTATCATACACCACAGCGCACCGAGTATCTGCCAGAGTCAAGGGATAAATACCATATTCACATGGCTCCGCTCGACCGCTCTCAATCCAGGCCGGATTTGTTGCATCGAGCCCGAGCTGGCCGTCTGCGCAGAGGTAGACTTTCAGGGGCTTTCCGCCTTCAGAGAGAATGATTTTATCGCCCTCTTTGATTTCAATACCATTCTTGTCAAAATAATGCCGCTTGTCATTTACCATTTTAATCATGGGAACTATTCTCCTTCTAAAATACCCATTCAAATCACCTCATGCGTAAAATTCGGCAAAGTCTTCTAACCGTAAACACGCCAACCTCCGGGCCTCAGTAGAGTTCCCACAGCCACAATCTATACCGATGTACGTTGAGGCGTGTAAAATCATCATATGCTGCCCAGCATCCTTCAATTCGCCAAGCCATTTCTCGCGCTCTCCCCTATCTGGGTACAGCAAGAAGCAGACCGGCGTATGGCCTACGATGATAGTGCGGTTATCCGGGAACGGATTCGGCATATCCAGACTAGGACGCTCCCAGATGCGACTATCATGGGATGCACCTGGACATCCGTGAACCAGATGAAATCTCCGGCCGTTCACTTCAATGTCCAGATTGTCAGGCAGGCTGGACAAAAAGTTAAGTATAGCATTCCGCCGCCGGGCATCCATGTGATATAAAAGCTCACGGCGGGTGACGCTGCCTCCATTTGCAGCCCAAAGCTGTCTGGCTCCGTAGACATTGTTCTTACCCAAGGTATCCAGGCACATCTGTTCGTGGTTGCCCATCAGCATGACCACGTTTTTCCTGGCCATAATGTCCTCCAGGACATCTATGCCGCCTGGAGCGCGGTCAATCACGTCTCCGATGACATACAGGGTATCATCATCAGAAAGGTGGATTTCCTCCAACATCGCCTGATAGCGGTCAAATTCACCATGGATATCTGATATGCAATACTGCATCAGTCGTTCATCTCCCTCAATCTGCACATAATGTATCGAGTACTTAAGGCCTGAGTACCTAGGCACTAAAACACCTATAATAGGGAACAGCCGGAGCAGATGATGCTCCGGCTGTTCCCTACTTTTCATTAGGCGGTTTCTGCTTCAATCGGCTTTGAGTGTTCGTACAAATAGGAAGGAGCAATATCAATATTGCCATCATCCCATGTTGCAACCCCATAGTCGATATAGACTCCCCTGAACACCTCTTCGCTGGCCAGTGGAGCAAACGCCGGGGCGTTTAAGAGACCTGTGAAGTCAAAAATGCGTGCCTCACCAGTATTAAACCTAATCCAGAGTCTGTGTCCATCAAGCGGACGTACACCGCTGACCTTAATTGCCGGTGCCTTCTCACCTGCATAGGCGATTCCATCAACAACGTACATCGACTATTACCTCCTTAACGCAGCGGGTCAATTTTTCCAAACGGAACATTACGGACTGCCTTGTTCCACGCCTCGTACAGCTCTTCTTCGTGGATGAGTGCCCACGCCTGGACGAGTTTGAGTTGTTTCACAGGCAGACTCCCTGCAAGTAACTCACCATCAATGCCAACAGATGCCTCATATTCATTGTAGTATACATGAAAATGTGGCCTGTGATGTTGCGAATCATCGCTGTATAGCATTTTTATGATGATATTATAAAAACGGCACAATTCAGGCACTTACATCGCCTCCTTGATTTATTTTACCAAATAAACGTCTATCGTGCAATGACATTCTTTGGCACTTAAGTGCTTAGCTTCTCTTCTCAGCAGAGTAAAGTCGCACTCCGTTCTGCGAAACCAGGTAAATTCCCTGCTCGGTCGCAACGACCTTAACGAATTCTCCGATGTAATTCTGAAGTTCAGGGCAATCGCCGCTTCGCAGCAGAACCGGATGGCCAGGAACCTCAGCCTGCACGACAACAGGTTTTCCCCATGGCAGGTTCAGCTCTCTGCATGTACAAAGAACACCAATGAATAGTGTCAGTTCCTCATAGGTCAGCCCTGCCGGAGCAAATCCGGGAACGCTGCTACCTGTGTAAACCAGCGCCTCGCGCCCGTGGTAAATGGCATCGAGGTCCTCGGCAGTCCAATCCAGCTTGGCAAACAGCCAGTCGTCAACGTCTTTCCAGTCGCTGGCGTTGGCGAAATCCGGCAGGCTGCTGGCTGTCTTTCTCAACAGTTCAATAGTCTGGAATACTAGGTCTTGTTCTCTCTTTGTCATCGCTTTTCCTCCCATGTATTATCGGTGGAGGAACTCTCCCTCACGCCGTGAATTTTCTTCAGCTCAAACAGATATTCGAGCTGCCTATCTGCCCGCAGAATGCAATTTGTAAGTTGGAAACAGTTAATAGGCACTCCATATTTTTGAAATTGCTTAGACTTGGTAATTTTATCAATAACCAAGTTATCTATTTCTGTTTTATTTGCCTTAATCGCCTCTAGCAATTCTTGTTTGCTCAGCCGGTATTTAGGAAAAGACACCTCCACACGGATTCGGTCAACTGTGTTCTGCTTAGGGTTGTCGGGAGTTCGTTCAAACTCGGGTGGCCCCACTCTCTGCACCAACAGCTCCAATTCGGTATAGATTTCGCCTGGTTTCCTTTTTGGCTTGGTCTGCTCCGTTTCTAAATACCTTCTCATACACTCTTCGAAGGTCATCCCTGGAACGAAGTGCGTTGCGGCCATTTGCCAAAAAGTCATGTTCCCAAGCGGCCAATTGCAGATGGCGATAATTCTCACTCTCTCATGCTTTTCTTTCCGGTACTGATAAATAAGATTCTTGTCGAAGAAATAGGTTTTCCCTCCGGCAATTCTCATCGGCTTATTTATCAAGTTATGCTCTATAAAGGATTCAGCGATGTCTTCCATGGTAATGATGCCAGGTGAGGTCAAATCTATGGTTTCGTCATCCACAATGTGGAGACACCAACTCCAAAGTCTTTGACCAGGGCGCAGATGCATCAGCATCTGCGCCCAACATGATTCGTCTATAAATGATGGAGCCCAAGTTTTTACCGAGGCTCCAGGATGTATCGGCCTGCACATCATGCTATTCATGCCTATACCATAAGTCTGGACAAAATCGACATCCTTCCCTGTTTGGATGAGAAGCGGCTGGCCAACAATGCCATCCTTAACGAGCTTATTGCTAAGTATCTCGGACGCTACCGTGGTCAGATTTTTCAATTTGAAATGGTCCATGCTGTACACCCACTTAAAGGTAACGGCTCAAGACTGCGAGGGTTTTGTTGTTCAACTTGCAGGTGTCCGTCCCATTAAAACGGACTATCCCCGTGCTGACCATCTCATCCAGTCTGCTATACAGGTCAGTGAAGGTCTTGGCTCCTTCCAGCTTGCGGCGAACCACTTTGACCTGTGCCTGCGGAATGTAGTGTTCCGCAGAGAGATTCATCTGGTTCAGGGCACGCAGCCGCACGACTGCACAGACAGGACCCTCTTCCGTCAGCAGCAGAACCCCTTTCATTGGTTCTTCTTTCATGATGTCCTGGTAGATGGCCTCTTTGACCTCCTCCAGCGTCTGGTGGAGCATGGCCTCCTGTCGGAGTGCCTCATGCATTGTCTGGTTCATAAAAATCCTCCTCGATATTAAAATACTCTACGATTACTGCTCAAACTTGATATTCGGAGTAGTGTTCCTGAATCAGCTTGATTGCGGCATCGTGAAAGAAAGCGTACTCTTTAGATGACATTGAGCCGGAAATCCAGTCCCTGAGGTCTGCGGCTGGTACATCGATGTACTCGTCATCCCCATACAGGAAGTCTGCAAACTCGTCGAAGAACGCTTCTCTGTCATGTGTAATGCCACGCACATCAATGTAGCAATCGTCCTTCTGGCAGTAGATATGGACAAGTCTGTTTGCCCATGTGTCATCTTCGTCTCCCCAGTTCTCCGGCTCAAACGCTACTACCCAGAGCCCGTAACCAAATGTCTCATGCAGGGCTAACGCAAAAATGCCACATACGCCGTGAAGGAATATGCTTGCATCCATGCCATCACCCAAGTCGATTTTTTCCAGAGCCTCGCAAGGTTCCTCGCCCTCACAGGTCCAAAAAAGAGTTTCTCTGTCCATTCTCATTCCCTCTGTTAGTTAAAGGCGTCAGCAGCCCGGACTCTCTGATACTGCCCAAGCGCCTGCATCGGCATCTCACAGGCATCGAGTCCAGCGTCGCACTTGCCAAATGGTTTGCCGCTGCCACATCCACAGAGGTCCAATCCATAGTGGTTGACGCAGTGGCTGCAGCAGAAAGTGTCTTGGTAGTGTCTGAGCCTTCGGAGGTCGAGACCAGGGAAAAACTTTCGCCGGTTTTTCTCCAGACAGGAATACTCGCCCTTGTCCGTTGTAACGGTAATGGCTCCACAGGAACATCGTGAATATCCGATGTATCTCATGGAATCAGCCCTCCCCCATTTCGAATTCTCTCAAAACCGCATCAGCAATCTCATCCGCCGGACAGAACCGGGACACAGCCGCGCCTTTCCAGGTGCCTTTAGTCCCGTTGATGCCGTTCAGCAGCTTGATTGCCTTTGCCTGCTTAGCCCACTGGTTGAGATTTAAGGTGTAGTCGTCCAAGAGCACATCGCTAGGCCGCCCCCCTCCGGGAACAGCCGCTATCTTCTCAATCCCGTTGTGGATAAAGAGCCGATGGTCATGGGGGATGAACGGCATATGCTGGTCGAGCCACTCCATTTTTTCCGGGATGCTGTACGGGCTGTCTGGTAGGACTGCCGAGAGCGTGTAAATCTCCACGACAGCCGTACGCTGGAAAATCAGCCGGATGGCATCTACGACGTTCTGGTAGGGCTTCAGAGAAGAAAAGTAGCCTTTCTCGTAAAGGTCCTCAAATTCCTCTGCGGCCTTCCACTCCACCGCAGTCCCATCCATGTCTACGAAGAGCCGGTATTTCGGCTCCCGATATTCCTCCCGGAGCTCCATGAGAAGTCTGCCGAGCCTATTGCGTCCGACTCCGTTGCAGACACCCCAGTAGGTATCTCCGTGGGTATTGCCCTCAACGAGTTCCACATCTCCGGTTGCAAGCAGCCGATTGCGAAGCTCTAAGTCGGAGAACTTTGCCCGCAGGACGGCCTTCATAATGCCATCCTTGACTTGTTCCCAGTCAGGACGCAGGTTGATGCGGCGGCCCAGTCTCTTGGCTTCCTGAGGTGTCAGGAGCGTAAACTGGAGCTGTTCAGCAATATCCTGGGTTTTCATTGCCTGGAAAGCTGCCTCAGAGTTGTGGAAAGTCATTCCATGGAAGTATAGTTCGTGCGGGTAGAAATTGCTCAGAAAAAAGTACTCATCTCGAAATCTAGTAATTGCCATGTAAAGTCAGCTCCTTTTTTGATTTTAAGTTTGTGTATATATAAAAAGGCAGTAAATCCAAACTGGATTTACTACCTTGAATTGATGATTTGATTAGCTCTTGTGGTAAAAAATACTTCCTTACTGATAAAATTATTGTACCATTCAGTGCTGAGCCCGTCAAATTTCAAGAGTAGGTTCAGGTTAGAGGCTTATTAACTGTTGGCCTCGATACCCCCCGTTGTTTTCCCTAACTTTTTAAGCTGAATTGTTTCACGTGAAACGAATATTCTGTTAAATTAGTAACTTTTTCACTTAAATTCTTAAGCTACTAGGTGCCAAAGTGATTAAGTGCTTTAGTGCCTTTTATGCTTGCTGACAAAGCTCAAAAAAGAAGCCCCGGTCGATTGTAAAACCGACCGGGGCTTCGAGAGCATTTTGAATGAACTGAGTTTATCAGCCCGCTTCTTTCCTACGCCGCTCCAATTCTGCCTGGATAGCGTAGTACCGTTCTCTTGCACGCTCCCAGGATTTCTGTGATGGGAGCTTAGAAAGTCGCATTCCATCGCCCCAATTTCCTGAAGGGGCCAGTGTAAGTGCCTGGTACTTTTCCCAAGCGGCGACCTCCATCTTTTTCAGAGTCTCCGTTTTATATCTGCTGTAATCAGCCATTTTCATTCTTCCCTCTCTTATTCAACGGGCATCCAGATAACATCAGTCTGTCCCACGCGCTGAAAACCAAGACCTAGATAAAATTTCAAAAGCCTTTCTTTTTCAGCCTCGTGTTCCGGTGTCCCAAGTTTTAACTCCCAAGGAACTACCACCCCATAGACTCCACAAACCGGAGGTAGGGTCTCAGAAACAAGTTTCGGCAGACTTTTGAGGAAAAGCGTAGCAACGCCTCTGTTACGAAATCCAGGATTCACCCACAGTTTATCCAAGAAGAGAGCCTTTTCGGCAGGCTCGTCTTGATATTCGCTCAAAATCTCTCTGTTTCGCCCACAGATTGCTTCGGCAACACGGCACAAGTCGCCACTTATCGAATCCGCCTGGTCGAAAACATTGTCATTATCGAGCAGATATCCGTTGCAGACCAGGATGCGTTCATAGCTTATGCTGTGCCGCCCTGTAATCTGCAAAGTCTTCTGGTCCTCGAAGAAATCTAACAGTCCATCTTTGTTAATGTCAAAATTCTGCTCCACAGAGATAGACAGTTCCTCAAAATATTTTTTTGACATATGTAATACTCTCCCTTCTCACGAAATGATGGAGCCATTCTTATCGACAACTTCAAGGACTTCAGCATCGGACAGCAAATCCTCTTTCACAGGCTCCCAGTTGATGATGCTAGGGTCAATCGTTTTTGCAACCTCCAGTGCTTCCTCGTCCGAGTTTGCGGGGACAACAGCCTGGCCATAGCGGGTAAATTGCACCAGCCTGTATTCCTGCTTTGCCCTGGGCGGCTCATCTTCAAGCAACTCAACTTTCACGCAGCGGTGCATATCATCCCGCTCCGTACCCAGGTTGAATGTAGACCCGAGGAAATACTTTTCGGCCTCATCCAGAGTGCCATTGAAGCCTGTGGTAGTAAAATCACCGTTATCGTATATCACTTTTACTGCAATCATATTTGTCTCTCCTTCAATTTTGATTTGTGTCTTTCGCCATCTTCTCGGGGGCCTGGGCCTTTCCTTCCTCACGGGCCGCAATGTAGCAAATGATGCTATGAATCTTTGCAGCCACACTGTACTCCGTCATTTCTTTGACGAGTCGGGTATCGACGAACATTGGAGAAATCGTACACCGGGTCTCAATGAATCACTTGCCCGCATTCTTCAGCAAGAACTTGCCCAGTCTCATGTAGACCCCTCCGCTTGTGTTCTGCCTCTGAGGTGTAATATTGCTGTTCCGCAGGCAGCCAACATAGTGTTCCTGGCTGTAAACACAGCCATATTCGTCTATGCAAGCCTGACAGGACGCCACCTCACTCATCATATCAGCAGCCAATTCCCTCGCAGACCGGCTCGTGATGAAATACCTATCCGGGAATGGAAGTGCCTGAAGCCCCCAGAACTGATTGATGCTCCTGTCGAACATCCGCTCCAGTGTGGATTTCAGTTCGTCCTTCAGCGCATCATATGTAAGGTCCCAAAGTTGGATGGAGGACGGAACGCCAACTCCTTTTTCGAGGTAGTTCAAATAGTGAACCGTTGACCGGCTGGATGCTTCTTCCTCAGAACCAGAGAAATCAGGGAACCCAGTCTTGCCCTCTATTAGCTGTACCTCTACGTCCGGGTAAGCACCATTGGTGATAAAGAGTTGAAATGCTGGGCTTGTGCGGAAACCATCATGATTTCTTGGCCCCTTACCAAGAGACTTTATCATCTCTTTGGGCAGGTCGATGCCGTCGTAAGCATTCCGGGTCTTCTCAACCGCAGCCTCATCCTGTGGCGTGGTTTCCTCCTTGATGACTGCCTGAACTGCCTTGAACATCCGGTTTACCTTGCAGTCCTCACAGTCTTCCAGAAACGGCATAGACCCTCTCATGCAAAAGGCACAGAAAGTCTTCCTGGCTTCAGCCATTTTCTCATAATAGGCAGCACTGATTGTCTTCATATGCAATCTCCTTCTTTGAGCCGGGACTAGATACTCCAATCCCGGCTTGTGTAATGAATTACCGGATGACCTCGTAGAGGGTCATGGTCAATTTGCTGTGCTCAACGTCCACGTTGATGTCCAGCCGCCAGATAGTCCGATACTCATGGGCCGGTACGTACCCATAGTTGGCGTATTTGTGGAGAATGGATTTCTCATCGTCGACCCCACTCTCCCGGAACCCGAATAGATGTGAGCCAGACTCAATGGTTCCGTCCTCCACCTGCTTCTGCAAACTGGACCAGTAGATGAACAGGTCGCTGGCATAACTCCTACACCAACGGCCAGCCTCTTGGATAAGCACCGTCAGGATAGAAGATAGGTTGATGCTCGCTTTTCCGCAGACGATTTGTCCATCTGCCTCAATCGTCTTCCCAAAACAGGTCTTTTGGAAGCCATCCATAGTGGTTTTATCCATAAGATAATTCTCCTTTTCTGATTCGAGCGCCTAAGCACTATAGTACCTAAGCACTCAAGCACTTAGTTTTTCTGGGCGTCGGCATGGCTGTTATCTTTATTGACCCGTGCCAACTCGACTCTCAGATTGAAAACAAGGTCTTGCAACTTGTCTGCACATTCCTCTACGCCGCAGTCGCCTTTGCAGGTAACGCCGAAGTTGTCCTTGTCACCAGACGGCCAATACAGGTCACAGGAACCACAGCGGCTCATACTTTCGCCTCTTCCTTCAAATACAAAGATTGCAACGCAGTGGATAGCCCCGTCAAGGTACAATAATGATTGTCCCCACCGTGCCAGTCATATTCATCTCGCATCTGGCGATAAAGAATATTGGTGGCCCATGCGTTTCTGAAGAACCGGACGTCGCTGATAGACACATAGGCATAGGCTCCAGTCTCGTGTTCCTGCAGAATCGCACTGAACTGATAGTGGTTTGGCAAGAACTTATGCAGTGTATAGCCAGCAGCGTCTGCCAACTCTTTGAGAGCAGCTCGGGCCTCCCTTTGAAATTTTTTGTAGTCTTCGCCGGGATAACTCCCGGTAGAGAAGTAATGAGGGCTCCACTTCTTTACCAAACATTCTGCTTTTGACATGTTTTTTCTCCTTATCTTTCTTGCAGCGCACGAATGACGATATCAATGAAATTGTTCTCGTCTTCCTGGAATCGCGCCAGTTGAAGCTGAATATGGACGGCATAAAGGCCAGTCCGGTTCCGCCGCAGTTCCTCTTTCAACGGAAGCAGGTTCTGCTTGCTTTTCAGTAAGATGGTCTGCATCGTTCCGACCCGGCCACTGCAGGCTGTATCGACCGCATAGCTGAAGGGGTCTTGATGGAACCTATCTACTGTGCAGATGCAGAGTTTGGGCTCATTCAGGCCGATTTTCCTTGCCTCTCCGATAACCAGCAGCTTTTCATTCAGCTTGAGGTCGCCGTTAGGAGAGAGCTTCGCCAACGGCATCCGCTCCATCTCAGGAATCAGGTGCCGGACAAGAAAATCAAACTGGACATAGCTGTCCCGGCCCATGTCGACCGGCTTCGCGTAGGCATCCATCTCATAGTTGCCATCAGGAAGCGGGTTAATGACATGCTGATTCCAGGACGAGTCTTTAAAGCTCGGGTCGCTGACGATGATGTTCGGAAGCGGCCCCAGGGAAACCTTCAGCAACTGATTCATGACTGCTTACCTCCACTCACTTTCTGACGCTCGACCTTTCCAGGCAGAGAGACCGGCACTGCTAATACCAGGCCCATCTGCTTCTTGAACTGAAAAGCCAGGTTATTGCGGGCTTTCTCTTCCGACACAGCGCATGTGTGTCCAGTCCAACGGTTGGACAGGATGGTCCCAAACGATGTTACTGCTCCACAATAGCTGTAAAGGCACTTACCTTCCATGTGATTCACTCCTTTTTTGAAAAATTGTTTGTGTATATATAAAAAGACAGCACCTGCACGATAACGTGTAGATGCTGTCTTGAATTATATTTGTAATGTGTTGCGTTAGATACTTCCTTAATCTATGGATTTATTATACCATCACAAATTTCTGCGGTCAATTTTGCGATTTCAGAGGCGGCAATTTATTGAATTATTCATTGTTATATGGTATAATATTTATGAGATGATTTTATACTTTACGCGAAATTTCAGACCATGCTTCTGAACCTTTGTGAAGAACGTGTGCCATCCCTAGAACTAATACTGAAACGGCGAGGCGAGTTGCCAGATATATGACAGTTTTTGAACAGTGTGTGAAAAGGAGAATCCATTTATGAGTGAGGCCACTAAAAGAACTTCAAATTCCTCATCCTCTGACGGCAAGTTCCCTGATGAACCCAGTCTCCATATTCTTAAAGGACTGGCCGAACAGGTAAAACACAAGAGTGTAAAAGAAGTCAAGAGACGGGTCTATGACTTTCGTATGCTGTTTTTGGACAGATGGACAGAATTATCTTCGCATACCGAATTTGGTAATGCTATCCGCGTTCTATCTCGAAGAGAAGGCGTTTCAAGAAATATGCTCGGCAATATGTCGAACCGCGAAACCATTGCGTATTTTATCGGTATCCTGGCTGGTGTCGCATATATGTCCAGGATGCTTTATACTGCGGAAGTCCAAGACACCCAAATCGTATCCGTCTGTTCCCAAAACGAGACGGTTGCAAAGATTCTGCAATGCCTACATAATACGAATGGTGGGCATGGGATGTACCATACAGATTTAGCCGACAAAGTAGGTCTCACATCAGGTGAACTGACCGAAATCATGAAAGAACTCCTTCAGTTCAGAGCTGTTGTGTCAAACGGAACCGGAGAGTATACTTTCTATGTGTTAGGACCAACCGGCAAACGATATTATGCGAAAGAGAGTCGTATCCAAGAGGTGAGAAAAGATGCTGAAAATAGAGATGCCGATTGAGCAAGCCAAACTTGCAGCAGAGGCATGTCATTTCTATGGGAGAATGCTGAATGGAGACTACCAGGCAGTCATTGACCTCTGCCTGGACAAAAATCTCCCTGACAGTGAGTATGAATCTTGCAGTGTAGCAGCCAGGGAGTATTTGTACCAAGCTAAAGCCTGTATCTCATCTGGTGCCCCCGATGTATCCCTGACTACGGAACAAGTCAAGAAAATCGTTGATGATGCTCTGTCGTTAAAAGAACTGCTTGAGACGTCAGATGGGTCCGTTGTAGTATCAGATGCTCAGGCTGAACTCATTTCAGGTGTCTGCGAACTGTATGCCCGGGTACGGATGGGGCAGTTCAAGGAAATCATCTGGTATTTCCTTGATATGAAACTTCCCTCTGAGGATTACTGTGAACGGCGGGATGAAGCGGAGCAGCTCCTTCTAAAGGCCAGGGAGTCAATCTACCCTGACCTGCATGGTATCGGCCATTCCTACGGCATCGGCAAGTTTGAGGACGCCGATAAGGTATACGATGTCCACCAAGCCATCCGATACGCAAGAGGGCATTGGCGAGAGCCATTCAGTTATTACCCCGTACCAAAATGCACTGTCATTTGAATTTATGCAAGAAAAAAGCACTCAGGAACTTAAGCTCCTGAGTGCTTTCTTATTTAGGGACCTTGCTACTTCGCTCTAAAAGTATATCGCGTCGATTGAGGCTGGCATCCTTCTGTACCATTTCCCGAAGCAGTCGCAGTTGCTGGCCTATCGCCGGGCCTGGCTCGTAGCCAATGCCCAGCAGGTCACTGCCAGAGATTTTGAGTTTACTCTGTTCGTCTGCCTGCGCCCCTGTCTTTAGCCGCTCCTTAATGCATCGAAGATTTGCAATTTTATCTAAGCGTTGCCGTTCATATTCCGGGGCCTGTGCCAATACATCTGCCTCCCGGACGAGAAGCCGTTTATTGAACAACTCCTCCCCTATTTTCCCTACAAGTCTACTGACTGCTTTCGAGCAGACCTCAATCCGCATATCATGGTAGCGGACGAGTGTAACCACTTCGTCCTTGAAAACAGGGTCCGCGCTCAGTCGCGTCAGTACGCACTCTGTAATTTTCGCACTGACATGCCCGTGCCCATGAAAATGCCCGATGCCGTTCTCGTCGACCTGGTAGCATTGAGGCTTTCCAATGTCGTGGAACAGGAGTGCCATACGTACCAGGTAATCGCCTGCGGCCTCATCTACTGCCGCTGCGATATGGCCCCACACATCGTAGATGTGGTAGGGGCTATTCTGCTGAAAGCCAATACACGGTTCCATTTCCGGGATGATGTGGACGACCTCAGCCTGATTGTCCATGAGTTTCCTCTTGGCGTTGGGGGCCATAATCAGTTCTTTGAGCCGTTCAATGCTGTTCGTAGCCTTTGAGATATCCTGCTCCACAATTTCACCTCGTCTCCTTGAGCAGTGAGCACCTAAGTACTTAAACACCAAAGCACCTGAGTGCTTAATCATTTTATGCTATGTAAGACGCCAATCAACAGGTTCCTGCCCCATCCTATGGAGCTCCTCGTTGGTGCGGCTAAACGGGTGGCTCCCCATAAAAGATGGAAGCTCCTTGGAAGCCCGGTTTGCTGCGAGAGGGCTCGGATGGGTGGAACGAATGAATACCCTGTCTGTCCGGTCCAGGGCGGCGGCTGGGGTAGTCTTTACTGCCTGCATTCCCCACTGAAGGAACACCAGAGGCTGAGGCAACCCAGCAACATAGTCCAGCACGCGCCTTGTGAATGGCCCCCAGCCAATATCCCAGTGGCTATTCGCCTTCCCCGCCTCCACGGTCAGGGAAGTATTCAGCAGCAGGCCCCCCTGCTGTGCCCAGGCCGATAAATCACCTGTTTCAGGCATTGGGATGCCCAGGTCGTTGCGCAACTCCTTAAAAATATTCTGGAGAGACCGTGGGAACGGCTTCACATCCCGCCGGACGGAAAAGGCCAGTCCCATAGCATGGCCAATGGTCGGGTAAGGGTCCTGGCCAACCAGCACGAATTTGACGTTCTGCGGTGGGGTCAGTTGGAACGCCCGAAAGATGTCCTCCCTGTTAGGGAGAATATAAGCTCCACCCTGTGCCTCCGTATCGACCTGCTGGAGTGCGTTCTCCGCCGCAGTAATCGCGTCCTGCGGCAGTGCATCATACCAAGCCCCAAGTCCCTGGCGGACTTCTTCTTGAATGGTAGTCCCCATATATTTACTCCTCCAGCATCTGAATCAATGCATCTTCGTCCAACACGGTAATGCCCAACTCCTGGGCTTTTCTCAACTTAGAGCCTGCGGCCTCCCCTGCAACGACATAAGATGTTTTCTTGGATACTGAGCCTGATACTTTACCTCCAAGGGCCTGGATACGGTCTCCAGCCTCTTTACGGGTGAATCTGGATAGTTCGCCGGTCAGGACAAAGGTCAGGCCAGCCAGTTTATCGCCAACGGACTCAGCATGGCTCTCCATATTGACTCCGGCCTCCCGGAGAACAGAAATGAGGTGCTGGGATTGAGGGTTTTCAAACCAGGACTTAATACTCTCCGCTGTGATGCCGCCCACATCAGGGATTGTGGTCAATTTCTCAAGCGAGGCCGCAGCGAGGGCATCCAGAGAGCCAAAATGACGGGCCAGGACCTGTGCCGCCTTCTGCCCCACCTGCCGAATACCAAAGGCACAGAGCAGTTTGGAGAGGTCATTCTGCTTTGACTTCTCAATGGCAGAAATCAGGTTCTGCGCGGATTTCTTGCCCATGCGCTCTAGGCCCTGAACCTGTTCCTCCGTAAGGTGATATAAGTCGCCAGGGGACTTAACCAGTCCGGCATTAACCAGGTTTTCAATGACAGAGGGGCCAAGACCCTCAATATCCATAGCATCACGTGAAGCAAAGTGCGTCAGATGCCGGAGAAGCTGTGCCGGGCATTCCGCGCCGGTGCAGCGCATTGCGGCACCGTCTTCATCTCGGACGACAGGCGCACCGCAAACAGGGCACACGGTCGGCAAATGATACGGGACCGTTCCCTCTGGCCGCTTATCATGGAGCACGGACACGATTTCCGGGATAATTTCCCCCGCCTTCTGCACCAGAACTGTATCACCAATGCGGATATCCTTCTCCGTAATGAAATCCTGATTGTGAAGGGTGGCATTCGTTACAGTAGTGCCTGCCAGCCGCACCGGCTCGATGACCGCCTTCGGCGTCAACACACCAGTCCGGCCGACCTGTACAACGATGTCCAAGACCTTGGACGGCTTCTGCTCCGGCGGGTACTTATAGGCGGCCGCCCAGCGCGGAAACTTTGCCGTGCTCCCCAAGGCCGTCCGTTCCTCCAGGCTGTTGACCTTGACGACGGCACCGTCAATATCGAACGGGAACTCCTCCCTGCCGTCGCCTATCTGCTGAATTTGATGGACACACTCCTCGATGGCAGCACACTTGGTATGCGGAATCACCTTGAAATGCTGCTGGGCCAGATAGTCCAGAGTCTCTGTGTGAGTCTGGAACTCCCGACCGTCTGCCATCTGGAGATTGAAGATAATGATGTCCAGGTGCCGGGAAGCGGCAATCTTCGGGTCCAACTGCCGGAGGGAGCCCGCAGCGGCATTCCGTGGATTTGCGAAGAGCGGCTGGCCATTCAGCTCCCGCTCCTCGTTGAGCTTGTGGAACACCTTCTTGGGCATATAGACCTCACCCCGAACGATAAGCCGGGGCAGGGCCTCCGGGAGCCGCATGGGGATGGACCGGATAGTACGCAGATTCTCCGTAACATCCTCACCCACACGGCCATCTCCACGGGTCGCTCCGCGAACGAATAGGCCGTTTTCATATTCCAGTGCCACAGATAGGCCGTCTACCTTCGGCTCCACATCGTACTCAATGCCAGCAGGAACGGTCTCTCTCACTCTCTGGTCAAAATCAGTCAGTTCGTCCGTAGAGAATACATCCTGGAGGCTCTCCAGGGGCACCTCATGGACAACCTCAGCAAAGCCTTCGGCGACCTTTCCCCCGACCCGCTGTGTGGGCGAGTCGGGGGTCTTCAGCTCTGGATGCGCTGTCTCCAGCTCCTCCAGGTGCCGGAGCTTGTGGTCGTAGTCATAGTCGGACATGCTGGGGTTGTCCAGGACATAGTACTCGTAATTTGCCTGGTTCAGTTCAGCACGGAGCTGCTCCGCTTCCTGGATAAAATCAGCCATTGGTCCCATCCTCCTCATCGCAAATATCCGGGTCGACTTCCCGGACGTACTCCCGGGCAATGCGCAAGCCTTCCAGCTTGGCATCATATCGCTTCTTTTCGGCATTGGATACGCCGCCACGGTTCCGAAGGACCAACAGGCTTGTCTCTGCATCTGCCAGCCTGGTTTTGAGTTCGTCCCAGGCTTCCTTGTATGTCAATTTGCTCATGTCTTGTCTCCTTCAATAATTTTCCTGTAATCACCCATGATGATACCGTCAAACACCATGGAAGCAGACGGAATGGGCGAAAAACCATTTTTGATGCACCAATTTACCATTTCCGGCGTTTCCACGCACTGGATGACCAGCTCCGGTATCTGATGCGTGCGGCAAACGCTTCTAAATGGGCCCCAATTTCAGTCATCGTCCCTCGCCGCCTATAGATAAAGCAGACGCGAGAGACCGTCAGCCTGAACGTCGAGAGAAATGTCACCCGCAGTTCTGATTCCCAGTTGTCGCTGTGAAACCAAAACCCGCTCAATTCTTTCTCAACCTGCATAGGGACACCTTCGCGGCGTTGGAGTGTCGCTTGGATATCTGCTATCTCCTTGTTGGAAAAACAAATTTGGTTCGGCCACTCCATCACAATGCCTCCCCTGCCGCCGCTTTCTTAGAAGCTGGAATGTGACCACGGTAAAGCCCCGCCAGTTTGAGTCGCCTTAGCAGCCCGACCTGTGGCCGAGTCAGTGGATAATCCAATATGCCAATCGGCCACACTGGTATCCAGCCACCTGCAAGAGGGATAAGCCAGCGCATGAAATCCCCATAGAACTCTGGCGGGCAGGCATCCATGAGCGCTTCTCGGGTCCAGTGATGCAACTCCATGGCTCTTTTAATGAGAAACTCCTGGTGGGACGGCAGCGCATAGACTGCCGTCCCGTTAGGGGCCACCATAATTTCCAGGTCAAGATACCTGGCCGCTTTGTGCCGGGCGATGTCAAAGGGAAGCCGTAAAATCTCATCATCTGTCATCCGACTCAGCCTCCAATTCCCGGACCGCCTCTGCAATAGCGCATATGTCGCAAAGGCTCCCCTGTTGCTGGCAGTAGTCACACAGGTCGAGACCATCCTCTTTCGCCGCCAGCCAGATATGGGCCAGGCTTGGGATATTTCTGGGCAAGCCCAGCAGTTCAAACAACTGTGATGCCACTCGTTCTGTGTCCCAATGGGCACAGAGACTTGCGCTACCGGACTGCTCACCAGTCTCACTATTAACAGGAACCACGACGATATTACACCCATCCTGGGCGGTTGTCCAGCGAGGCGGCACCTGCCGGACAACATTTCCATTCCCATCGGTCGTTGTCTGGCCCAGTGTGTAGGTTCCAAGCTCCACCATGACAGTCGTTATTTTTTCCATAATGACCCTCCGTGCATTTTGCAATATTATACCACATAATAATAAAATACGCAATCTCTTGAGAGGTGAGATTGCGTATTTTACCAAATGGCGGCGTAAAGCCCCTGGATTCATCCATGGGGATATAAGCCGCCCCTCGGCCATTTCCATTGAGTATTCTCCTGCTTTGTGATATAATTAAGCATGAAACGGGGGTAAGAAAATGGAGTATTCATACAAATTCAGAATCTATCCGAATCGTGAACAGCAGACGTTAATTCAGAAGACATTCGGCTGCGCCCGGTACGTCTACAACCATTTTCTCGCCCAACGGATTGCTGAATACAAGACCACGGGTAAGGCCCCCACACGGTTCCAGCAGGACAAGGAACTGACTTCCATGAAGAAAGAACTCCCGTGGCTTTGCGAGGTTGACGCTACCGCCCTATAATCCTCTGTTCAGACACTTGATGTCGCCTACCAGAACTTTTTCCGCCGTGTTAAAGGCGGTGAAAAACCCGGTTATCCGAAGTTCAAGAGCAAGAAGAACCGCCGCCGGTCATACAAGAGCAAGTGCGTAGGGACAAATATCAAGGTACTGGACAAGGCGGTTCAGCTTCCAAAGCTCGGCCTTGTGAAGTGCTGCGTTTCCAAAAAAGTGAAAGGCCGTATTCTTTCCGCCACAGTGTCGCAGAATCCCAGCGGAAAGTATTTCGTCGCCTTGTGTTGCACCGATGTGGAGATAGACCCACTTCCCAGTACTGGGGCCGTTGTCGGTCTTGATATGGGATTGAAGTCATTCGCTATCACCTCGGATGGGGCAACGTATCCGAACCACAAGTTCCTGACCAAAAATCAGAAGAAACTTGCCCGCCTCCAACGCCAGCTCTCCCGAAAATCAAAGGGGAGTAAGCGCAGAGAAAAGTCGCGGGTGAAGGTTGCCAAGCTGCAGGAACATATCGTCAACCAGAGGCAGGACACCCTGCATAAACTATCCACTCGGCTCATCCGGGACTATGACTTAATCTGCATTGAGGACCTCGCTACTAAAAACATGGTCAAAAACCACAAGTTGGCCCGGTCAATCTCCGATGCCTCATGGAGTGAGTTCCGCAGGCAGTTGGAGTATAAGGCGGCATGGTATGGGAAACAGGTGGTCACGGTAGACCGTTTCTTCCCGTCCTCCCAACTCTGCTCCGCCTGCGGCG
>PPYE01432398.1_pt1 | contig 114219 bp, 115 predicted proteins | sample 1559881 | NCBI WGS metagenome assembly PPYE01 (sample SAMN08240022, study PRJNA423297) | Human gut metagenome, whole genome shotgun sequencing project.
CTCGCAAATGCCTCAACTGGAACTCCCCCTCTGAAATCTTTTCCAATTTGCTGTTGCACTTGACTTGACAAGATGCCCGGTATCTTGAATAATCCGTCTCTGGAATATGTTCGCTCTTGGTTGTTGCTTAATGCTCAACTTATTGCTGTTGTTGATATGCAACGAGATTTGTTCCAGCCCAAAAATGATACGCAAACATCAATGGTGCTCATTAGACGTTTTAGCAAAGAGGAGAAGGCACTTGCGGAAAGCGGAAATATTGATTATCCGATTTTCATGGCGGTAGCAGAAAAGATCGGTCATGACAAGAGAGGTGCCACAATCTATAAACGGGATGCCGAGGGAAACGAGATTCTTTCAGATGTAAATAACCAGGAGGAAGCTATTGATCCTGTAACCGGAAAGACAATTGTTTATTCTGCTGGAACTAAGGACAGGGTCGTGGATGACGATATGCCCGATGTTGTGGCAGCCTTTAAGAAATGGCAGGAAGAATTGCTATGAGAATCTCGACTTTAAATAGAACAGAAATTTCAAATAGATGTCGGCTCGATTCATCCTATTACCTTTCAGAAGGTAATATTGCGGTCCGGCTTGTAGAAACTGCAATCAAAAATTCTCCTCGCTATATAAATTTGGGGGATACAGATATTGCAAGTGTTTGGCAACCCAATAGAAATATTTTAGTATATGCAGGTAATGGCGAAGAATCTGTGCCATACTTACAGCCGTATGACATTTTAGAGTATCTTCCTGAAGCACGGGCACAGTTATCGCTCCACCAGAATCCTGTTGATAAACTTAAGGTACCAGAGGGCACAATATTACAGACGTGTTCTGGAAGAAACTTGGGGCCACTTGTTATTTCAGATAAATATTTGGAGAAATTTGTATTTGGCAGTGACCTTATGAGAATCACAATTCATGATTCCAGCACAAGATTCTATGTCTACTCTTTCTTGAATACATGGGTAGGACAAGCCTTGTTACACTCAAGCAAGACTGGCTCCGTAATTGACCATTTGAGTGCAGACGATATTCGTGCTTTGCGTATCCCGGTTTTTAGTGAAGAAGTGTTTGAAAAAGTCTCTTCCATTATGCGAAAATCGTATGAGCTGTTCTCGGAGGCTCGCTTGGAATTGGTTAGTTGTAAGGAGGAATTCCTTTCTGCTGTAAATGTTCATAAAGAAAACACTTCCCTGTGCAAAGGCTGGAATGTACAATTTAAGAATGTTTTTTCCAGAAAACGTATAGACGCCGCATTTTACGATTGGACAACCTTCGATGCTGTTAAGAAGCTGCGAGAGGCGGGTGGCTACCAGTTGTCCACTGTTGCAAAAATACATAAGCCGGGGGGACGGAATAAAACAAATTATGTTGAAAAGGAGTACGGTTTGCCTATTCTTTCCGGCCGCCAACTGCTTCAAAATCAAACTGTTGGATTAAAATACTTGCCCAAATCGTCTGCCGAAAAATATAGTAGCTTCAGCTTAAAAAAAGGATGGATTGCATATCCAGCAGATGGCCGTGTCGAAGGAAGATTGGGTACTCCCGTACTTATCACAGACAGCAGGGACGGATGGTTCGCCAGTGGACATGTTGGTCGTATAGAAGCACACGCTGATATCCATCCAGGTTATCTTTATCTTGCTTTTTCACATCCCATTGTCCAAGCGCAATTGTCCGCTGTTGCATGCGGTTCAGTTGTTGATGCCGTTTACCCAGAGGATGTTGAGAAATTCATCGTTCCTCCACATGTAGAGTTCAATTACGACAGAGTAACTACAGCATGGGCAATGATCGATAAAGCAGATTCCCTTAGAAACGAAGCATGTAAAATACTTCTTCAAGAGATGAACGCATAATCGCTCATACTATTACTCACGCAAAAGGACTGGATTTCACGGTTAAGTGAAACCCAGTCCTCATTTTATATAACTATTATCTATTCTTCCATGACTTCCAGCATCATCCTGGCTTCCGGGCAGAAGCTATTCTGGAAAAGCAGGCACTCTGCTATAGCCTGAAACTCCCGGACACAGTCCGTATACCGGGAGAGCAACTCCTTTTGCGGCGCATCAGTCGTTTTTGCGTTTACTATCTGCTGAAGATTTATCGGGTATCATCCCTTGAGGGCGTTTTTCCTCTGTGCCGGGAGAAATAAGGCCACAGATTGTTGCGAGAAATCACGTCTTCATAGCTATGGAGCTTGCTCCTTGCTCGCTCCTTACGCAGTCAGGCACAGCACTTTGCAGGAACTCTCAGAACTCCAAAAGATTCGATAAATCCAACGAAACAGCGCCCTGAGACGGACTGAAAAGCGGTGGAATTTATCTCAAATGAACAGATAAAATGGTTGAATATGCTGCAAACCGTTGATATTGGTTTGCTTATTTCAACTCCAGAATACGACCAAAGGAAACGATACCTTGAATGGTATTATGCTAAAAAATCAGGTCGTATGCCTGGGGAATTGACAGAACTTGCATAAGCATAAGGGGTGGTCGTAACGACGCTCCCTGTTTTTCCAGTTCGTCCTGCGGTGCTCTTCGGACCCGTGGGCTAAGTAAAACAGAACTCCCTACACCTCTCAACGATGTGCAACATGGGGAGACTTTTAAAGGGCGTAACGCATGACAGGGTATGTTCCTGTCACGCCCTATGTGGCAGAGTGGTGTAATGGTAACATCTTGGGTTCATACCCCGAGGCTTCAAGTTCAACTCTTGACTCTGCAACCAGAAAAAGGTAGGGAGTGACCCCGGCTCCGGTCTATCTATCCAATATCCCTTCGCCGGGGTCACTCCCCTATTATTATAATATAGACATACTATATGTATATAAAGAAATAGTATAACTAAGGGAATTTTTTCTTTGGACGGTAGGACTGCGTCCTCCGTCCACATATATATAAAACTAGACAACAAAAATTTTAGGTGCTCTTAAACTTGCTATCTATCAGAATCAAAACAAAAGTAAAAAATCAAGCTATAAACGCTTACATAACAAAATATCGTCGCGTCGTCTAATTGGTCAGGACACAAGCCTTTCACGCTTGCAATTGGAGTTCAAATCTCCACGCGATGACCAATACGAAATACAAAGATGGTTCTATGATGTCATCTTTCCAGGGAAACGAACACCGATTCCCTCTTTTATTATTGCAGAAAGGAAGTGAAAAGTATGCCAAGACAACCCGCCAAGCCGGAGGAGCGGATCGCCTGCTGCCGTTGCGGAAAGAACAAAAAGGAAACCGAATTTTATAAGGTTTCAAGCTCTCCTCTTTGGACAGCAACCAAGAATCGCGCTCCGTTTTGCAAAGACTGCATTGAGCAGATCTACCGGGATTACTCTGTGCAGTATGGCGGCAGAGCTGCCATTATTGCTGTAGCGGCTCTTTTGGACTATCCTTTCGCTCCCGATGTGTACGAGACGTTATGCGAAAAATATGGTGCCTGCTCCCTCGGTAACTACATACGTTCCATGAACGCAATCCAATATAAATCCAAGACCTTCGTGATGTCAATTGCTAATGGAGATCTCGGCAAAGACGATGATGACGTACAGGATGAAAGAGAAGCCAAGTGGAGCAAAGGTGATAAAGTCAACATGAAAGCCGTCATCTCTATGATGGGTTACGATCCATTTGAGGACTTGGGACTTACCGATGCAGAGCGCAAATACTGCTTTAACATCATGGCTGGTTATTGCAGCATCCCAAATATCGAGGAGGACGGACACAAGCTGGAAAGCGCGGTGCAGATTACCCTTTCCCGCCTGCAATGCAAACAAATCGATAACATGCTGTTTAAAGAGAGTTCCCAGAAATCTCCGAACATTAAAAATATTGATACCCTGAGTGCCACCAAGAGAACGCTGGTCAGCAGCATCAACCAGATCGCAAAAGAAAACGGACTGTCTGATTCCAGCGGCTCCTCTACCATCTCTGCAAGCACATTGACAAAAAAGATGAAGGAACTGGCAGCAGATGATTTTAAGGCCATCCAGGTCAATACCTTCGACATCAACACCTGCGATGCGATGCGCAAGATTGCCGATTTAAGCAATCAAAGCATCATGGAACAGCTATCTTTTGAAAACAGCGACTATATGGAAATGGTGAAGGAGCAGCGTGAAATGATAGAGGCGCTGCGTGAGGAAAGAGATACGCTGAAGGAAGAGAACAGGAACCTGAAAAATAAGCAAAACTACGAGAGTGAGGCGGTATAATGGAAATCTTTATCCCGTCGACCCCAAAAGTGCTCTCTCAGAAGAAGCTGGAAGCGTATGAAAGCTATTGCAAAGTCATCAACGCTGGCCGGAGAAACCCTGTTTGGTTTGCAGAGGAGTTCCTTGGCATCAAACTCATGGATTACCAGAAGTGGTGCTTCATGGAAAGCTGGACGCGCCCCTATGTTCTCTGGCTGATGTGCCGTGGTGCCGGTAAAACGATGGAAGCTGCTGTTTACCTTGGCACCCGAATGATTCTGATCCCCGACTATCGTGTCTATATCTCCACCCTGACAGCTGCACAGTCCATTGAGGTCTTTAAAAAGATTGAGGACATCGCCAAGCAGCGCATCCCCTCCCTCAAAACCTGCACCGACATTTTGATGGGTGAGGTCGCTCCTATAGAGGGCAGCAAGGGTGATGGGTTTGTTCATAACCAGGCTGGACACCATTTCAGGATGTACAACAATTCAGAGCTTATTACCCTCTCATCTAACATTGATGCTGTCAGAGGTAAGCGTGGCTCTGTATTTTATGACGAGTGTGCATGGCAAAACAGAGAAGCACTTAACACCACAGAGAACTTCACAAACGTTGACAGTGAGTTCGGTCTGGGTGTTGGCAAGACAACCTGGTTTGATCCACCAAATATGCCGCTGCAACTAATCTACGCTTCATCTGCCGGTGATGCGACTTATCCGTTTTATGACAAATACCGTACCTTTGCAAAGAAAATGTTTGAGGGTGATCCCAGATATTTTGTCTGTGACCTGAACGCCAATACCATCATCAACTTCTCGACTGTCGATGGTGAGCCAATCAAGTCGCACCTCAATCAGGCAAACGTAGATAAGCAGCTGGAAGAAGACCCTGACGCTGCACAAAGAGAGTTGTTTAACCGTTTCACTACAGGTGGCGGCGAAAACGCTGTTGTCAAGATGGACACCCTGATTGCCAACTCTACTGTGCGCGCCCCGGTGTATTACAATGATACCAGCACACGCAAGTTTGTATTTTGTTATGACCCTGCCAGAGCTTTCGATGGCTCTGTGCTGGCAATTTTTGAGATGGTGGACGATCCTGTAAAAGGGATGATAGCCGTTTTGGTCAACATGATTTCCTTTGTTGACCATCAAAGTAAGCACAAAACGCCGATCCCGATGAGCGAACAGGTTGAAATCATCAAACAGCTCATGGTGGATTACAACGGCGAGGGCGCTGTTGACTGGGAAAACATTGAAATTTACATCGACGCCGGTGCTGGCGGCGGTGGTTTGAGCGGCGTTGCCGACGCTCTGCTGGCTGACTGGACAGATAAATCCGGCAAGAAACATCGTGGTGTTATTGACCCTGAACATAAGCAATACGAGTCTGCAAAGAGAAAATATAAAAATGCTCTGCCGATTGTGCATCTGCTGGAACCAGCATCTTATAAAAGATTGATGTATAGCGCATTTGAAAAAATGAGCAGAGCAGGTTACATCTCCTTCCCTGATTATGACGGGAGGGAGTTTTTGGTTTTACAGGATAAAAACGGTGAGCCGTATGAATATCGGCTCAGTCAGGATGAAGCGCTGTCACTGACACAATGCAACCTTGCGAAGAAAGAACTGCTGTGTATGTGTCGATACGAAACTGGCAACGGTAATGTCTCGTATGACCTGGCAAGGGATCAGCGCAACAAAATGCACGACGATAGAGCCTATGTGTGTGCTATGGGTGCTTACGCCCTACAAAGCAAGCGGCGTTCCAGAACGTTGACACCTACCGTCGAAAAGAAAGATTTCTCTGCGGTCTTTAATATCCGCAGGCCAAAAATATTGTAAAGGGGTGAAAACATGGCTGAACAAAAGAAACCACCGGTATCCAGCAAGCAAGAGCTGTGGGAAAAGAATCGGTTAGCTTTCGCTAAACTGGCGGCAGTAACATTGTCTGAGCTAAACAAGGCAGAATCTAAAACCTACAGCATCTATACCAAGGAAGATTACCGGACATATATTGAGAACCCCAAGAGCAATGAGGTCAATCTCAGAAACATGTCGCGGTATTTTTATTTGGTCAGCACCGCTTACCGGAGATTGTGCAAATATTATGCAGAGATTCCACTCCTCTACTGGACTGTGATACCGCAAACTGATCTGCAAAAGCCGGACAACCCCGATAAGGTGAAGAAAAATTACCAAAAAGTGCTGACATTACTCAACAACATGAATATGCAACATGAGTTTCGTAAGCTGTTGACTGTTGCGTGGCGGGAAGATGTTGCTTACGGATACATCTATAGCAGCACCGACTCATGGTTTATTGACCTTCTTGACCCGGATTATTGCAGAATTGTGCAGGTCGAAGATGGTTGCTTAAACTTTGCATTTGACTTCTCTTACTACGACCGACGGTCATGGAAATTGGAATCTGCCGATCCTGATTTGCAACGGATGTATCAGCTCTACCGAAACGACATCCAGAACATGAGGTGGCAGCTGCTTGACTCCAAGAAAACGATCTGCATCAAGGTAAACGATGACTCTCTGACAGAGGTTGTCCCTCCGATGTCGGGAATCTTTGAGGATTTGATTGACTTGTTGGATTACCGGTCCTTGCTGCGCAATCGCGAGGAGATACAGAACTATGTGCTGCTTCTCCAGCGTGTTCCTATTGATGACAACTCAGAGGGCGTTGATAACTTCTTGCTTGATATGGACACTGTGATCCAGTTTGACGCCAAGCTGCAAGCAAGCGTTCCAGACCAAGTGGGCGTTGCTACAACTCCTATGGAGATCACGCCAATCCAGTTTAAGAACGACACACCGGAGGTAGACCTGCTCTCCAAAGCAACACGCAGTATGTTCGACAATGCCGGTACATCGCAGATGTTGTTTAACTCTGACAAGTCCGGTAAGGTTGGCCTTGACGCTTCCATCCACACTGATGAGATGATGGCCTTTGAGGTCATGCGGCAATTGGAGAGATGGGTGCGCCGGTACATTAAACAAAATGTTTCTGGCTCCAAGTTCATCTTTAACTTTTTGGACATCTCCCCTTTTAATAAAGATTCCTTTATTAGTACGCAGCGAGATCTTGCAACGATTGGCGTACCAAACAAGCTGACCCTGTGTGCTGCAAACGGCATGAATCCGCTTGAAACATTCTCGGCAGCTTATTTTGAAAATGACGTTATGAACATTGTAGATTCTTTTGTGCCGCTCAACACATCGTTTACGCAATCGTCCGCAGAATCGGAACCTGGCAGACCACAGATGGATGAAAGCGAGTTAAGCGATTCCGGTATGCAGACCAGAGACGATGCTGAAAATACCGACACGATTGAAACATAAAGAGGTGGTCTAAATGAGATTCGTATATACAAATGACCCCTCTACTCACGATTTCTGTGAGAGCATTGGGATGCCGTTTATTGGAGAGTACCTTTCCGAACGGACAGTATTCTGGTGCTTTGTGCTCACAGACGAATTTCTAAATGCTAATCAAGAGAGCTTGCATTACTGCATCAGCGACTCTTTGATATTTTAGAGTGGAGGTGAACAAGCATAGAACGACATTTATCAATTCCGTTCGCTTCTTCTCTGACAAACCTTACTGAAATAAACCCTTCTTTTGACAAAGGCATCATGCGGGTAGCCTATACTGGCCGCAATCAGAACAACTCCTTTATCAGCCGAGAGACTTTTGAAAAGTGCATCGGAACCATCTATAACGTACCGGTCGTTGCCCATTATGACCGCGACACCGATACGATTGGTGGACATGATATGCAGATGGTAATGGGTGAAGACGGTCAGTTTAAAATGATTAACCTCACCCAGCCTGTGGGCGTTGTCCCTGAATCTGCAAACTGGTATTGGGAGGAAATTGAGGACAGCACCGGTATACATGAATATCTGTGTGTTGAAGTTCTCATCTGGAAGCGACAAGAGTGTTACGAAAAAATCAAGAAGGATGGCTTTGAAAAACAGTCGATGGAGATCACTACCAAAGAAGCGCAAATGCAGAATGGTGTGTTGGTCATCACCGACTTTTTCTTTACCGCCCTTGCTCTGCTTGGTGAAAACGTAACACCTTGCTTTGAGTCTGCTGGTATGCAGCTGTTCAGCAAAAACTTCTATCACGCTGAGTACGAAAAGATGAAGGAAGATTTCAGAAGGGAATTTTCAAAAATACAAGAAGGAGGAAGCGAAATGGATAAGAAACTCGAACTTCTCCAGACATACTCGATCAAGCAGGAAGACCTGACTTTTAACATTGATGAGCTGAGTTACGAAGACCTGGAAGCCAAGCTGCAAGAGATGCAGAACGGTGATCCAGAGCCTAAAGCACAGGTCTTTACCCTGAACCTGATGGAATGGATGGACGAAGTGAACGCACAGCTCGATGCTGTCAAGTTTGTTGACCGCTGGGGCTATGAGTGCAACAAGTATTGGTTCCGCGATGTGCAGGGCAGCGAAGTTATTGTAGACAACGCAGAGGATCGTTGGCGCACCTATGGTATTCCTGTTGTCGAATCCGGCGACAAGATTACCCTTGATTTTGCCAACATCAAAAGAAAGAAAGTAGTCTACGAAGACTTTGCAGAAAACGAGGCTGCGCCAGAGGCAGCGCCGATTGGCGAGCAGTTTGCAGCCTATATGGACGGTGTTGCTGCAAAGATGGGCGAGGTCAAAGAGCAGTTTAACACTGTGACCAACCAGTTTAACGAGGCCAATACCCAGCTGCAAGAGTTCCAGAGCAAATATCAGGCAATGGTGGATGCTGAGGAGCAGAGAGTGGCCGCAGAACAAAAGGCTGCAAAAGACGAAATGTTTGCAAAATTTGATAAGCTCATTGGTTCCGATGAGGAATACAAGGCTGTCAAAGAAAAAGCTGAACAGTATAGCGTAGCAGAGCTGGAGACAATGTGCTATGCCCTGTTTGGCAAAAAGAAAGCTGTGTTCTCTGCTGAGAACAAGAAGCAATCGAATCCGACTGTTACCGTCGGCACCACAAGTGAGCCGCATAAGCCAAGCGCTTATGGCGATCTTTTTGATTTTAAGAACAAATAAGGAGGAATTTAACATGGCAAATCATGCTGTATTCGTGTCCAGCGATCTGCACGCGACTCGCGGTGGACATATTCTAAACTTTGTACATACTGCCGATTGCGATAACGGCACTATCTGGGCGCAGGGTGACATTGTAGGTCAGGGCGTTGACAGAGAAACCTATAAGTGCAAACAGGCTACCGCTGGCGATGTTGTATTCGTAGTGGGTTCTGTACCGCTGCTTCCAAGAGCCAGAACCAAAGCTGAGGCTGCGGAAACCAATTTCTACAACGAGGCTGGCGACATTATGAGAATGTACGCTCTGGAGCCAGGAGACCGTTACGAGGTATCCACTTCCCTGGTCAAAGTTGTATCGACCAAAGTTGCTGTTGGCAACTACGTTATTGCAGATACCGCAACCGCTGGCAAATATGAGGAAAAGGCCGCTGACACTCCCGAAGCTGCTTTTGAGGCAAGAATCCGCGAGGTTAAAACCTATGGTTACGGTGCGGGTGCTGATGAGCGTATGCTGATCGAGGTCATTCGCAATGGATTCTACGGCGCGCCAGCTGGCGAATAATGTAAAGGAGAGTGTTAGACAATGGACGCAAATTTCACTAAATTGATGATCGACACTGCAAACGGTGTCAATGCAGATAACTTTAGCCTTGCGGACTCCAACACCGCAATCCGCAAGCGTTTTTCGGAGATTCTGAAGCTGCCGGAGAACTACACCCAGAAGCAGCTACGCAGAGCAATCCGCAACAATAAACAGCTGATCTTTGATGTCATTGAGGATACCATTGAAGATCTGCGTGTAACCGGTTGGGGCAGTAATCCGTTTTTCAGAGAATATGTAGAGGAGAGAAACATTGCTCTGGGTGATGTCAACGACTTCTATGTTGAGGACGACTCCCTGCTGACCATCTCCAAATTCTCCGGTAACCATCACGATCTGCTTCGTCAGAAGCTGGGCGCTGGTGAAACCTTTACCGTCAAGACCAACTGGTACGGCGTAAAGATTTACACCGACTTTGAGCTGATGATGACCGGCAAGATCGACTGGGCTGCTTTTGTTCAGAAGATTTATGCTTCCTGGGACAACTTCATGAACAGCATGATCTACTCTGCCTTTATGGATGCTGATACCTCCGTTCCAGCAGAGTTCAAGAAAACTGGTACTCTGACCGCTGAGAATGTGGAAGCTCTGGCTACTCTGGTTTCCGACCAGGCTGGTGCCGAGTGTGTTATCATGGGCACCCGTACCGCTCTGAGCAAGCTGTTCAAGATTCTGGATGTTGACTGGATTTCTAACGACATGAAACAGCAGCGCAACACCACCGGTCTCGTTGGCTATGTCAACGGTATCCGCCTGGTACAGATCCCGCAGGTTTATGAGCCAGGTACCCGCAATGCGCTGATCGACAACACCAAACTCATCTTCATGCCGGTTCGCGCTGACTTTAAACCAATCAAGGTTGTCAACGAGGGCGACGCTTACATGAATGAGGTAACCGACCGTGAAACCAACGTCGATATGACTATCGAGGCTGAGTACATGCAGAAGGTCGGCGTTGCCGTTGTAATGAACCTGAATTACGGTATCTACACCGAGATTGCATAATCTCAATCTGAAATTTTCAATCCCCCGGCCATACGCCGGGGGAAATCTATTTTAAAGGAGTTGACTGCTCTTGGCAGTATCAAAAAAGACTGCGGCTGCAACCGCAGAAAAAGTAGAAAACAAAGAGGTGCAGGAAGCAACAAAGCCTGTGGAGGCAAAAGCTCCCGCAACAAAAGAGGCTACTCCAAAAGCGGCTGCAAAGAAGGTTGTGCGTAATGCGCACGACATGATCCCTTGTCGCAGCGTTACTGTTGGAGAGTTGACCTGCGAATCCAAGAAATCCAAAGGCATCTATTACAGATGGCTTAACTATGACGACATTGAGGAAGTAGAGTACCAAGATCTGGTCGCTTTGCGCTCCAGCCGGTCGAAGTTCCTATACAACCCACAGTTTATCATCATGGATGATGAGCTGGCGGCTGAATGGGGCTTGACCGAAGTATACAGTGCGTTTTTGGGCTTCGATTCCCCGGATGAGCTGTTCTCTTTGCCAGCGAATCAACTGGCTAAGAAGCTGAAAAGCGCTCCACAGGGACTAAAAGAATCCATTAAGGACGTTGCAGGCCAGTATATGCGTGAAGGACGTCTGGACAGCTTAAAGGTCATTGACGTCCTGGACAAAGAACTTGGTACAGACCTGAAAGCACTCCTGTAAGGAGGTGTAAGCAATGGGCACACCTTATGAGGTTGTTTATAACCGGTTTCTACAAAAAATCAGCGACTACAAATTATTGAGCTTGCCGGAAGAAGATGTGGAAGCTATTCTGTATAGCTATCTGGTAAGTGCCATTGCAAAAACAAAGCAGTGCCAAAATGACCTTGGAGACAGGGACGAAGAAAACAAATGCTTCAACTCTACCCTGCTGGACATTGAAATTGAAATACTGGCATTGCAGATGGTGTGCGAGTGGGTAGAGCCACAGCTCAACAACGTTCTTTATACCAAGCAGTTTATTGGCTCCAAAGAGGAAAATTTCTTTGCTCAGGCCAATCAGCTTGAAAAGCTGCAAAACTTGCGCGACAGTGCTGCTATGCAGGCAAGAAAGCTCCGCCGGGATTACAGCTATCGGTATACAACTTACTTTGATGACGTGAATCTTTAGATGAGGTTGACATGATGGGTGTAGCACAGTATAATGAAAGCAACAGGACGGAGGTGTCTCAATGGATCGTGTAATTGATGTAGCCGCATATTTAACGAAAAGGTATAAAGAAATAACACACGAAAACCTTGATGAGATGAAACTTCACAAACTGCTATATTTTACACAGCGAGAATCATTTGCTGTGCTAGGGCGTCCAGCTTTCGAGGGAGACTTAGAAGGATGGCAATATGGGCCGGTTTCCAGGGAGGTACGTAATCATTACCGAAATGGGTTGATTGTTGCAGACACACAACCTATAAGCGACGATATAGAATATGTTGTCAACAATGTTATTTTAGAATACGGCGCTTTAGCATCGTGGAAACTAAGCGAGTTGTCTCATCAGGAATCTTCTTGGCAGAATGCCAGAAAAGGAATTGGTGAAGACGAACGTGGTACAAAAGTGCTAGCTTTAACAGATATTCAAAAAGATGCTGAGAAAGTGCGTCCGTATGATCATATTTGGGATATGTATTATGATGAGTTCGATGACGCCACAGATGATGGAGATATTGGTGTATGATCGGAAAGATATATAAAACGTTGGCTCCATTTTATGATACCAAGTCTAAATCCATGTCGTTTAAACATCGTCCGGCATTGGTTATCGCAATGGCTGACAGTGATGATGTGGTTGTTCTTCCAATATCTTCAATTACACATCGACAAAATATTCATCCTAGTTATGATGTGCAGATCGATCTATCTCAGTACCCAAAGCTAATGTTAAAGAAGGTATCGTATGTTAGGACACACAAACAATTAACTATTCACAAGAAAGAAGTGTCTTCGTTAATAGCAGATTTGCGTTCTGAATATCCTGATTTGTACTTAGACATACTCATCAAACGTGAAGCGTTTAGTCAAGATATTTCTCAGCAAGCAATGATTTCATAACGTTGTAATCAGGAACCGTTCGCGACGGTTCCTTTTTATTGTCAGAAAGGCGGTGATAACAATGTTTGAGTTATACCGCAAACGTCTGAGCCAATACGGGAAAAATGAAAATGAGGCAATCCTGAGTCAAAATCAGGAAATTATGGACTATACCTTTACTTTTAGTACAACCTACAAGCGTGTGCGGGTCGGCAGGCGGTATTATGACGCCAGATTTATGAGAGATGTAGATAAATCCGCTGAGACAAACGGTGGGAACTTTACGCTGCAATTTCGCGGAGATCAGGTCTTCCCTGTTGGCACCTACGTCTATATTCCCGACAGAGACGGCACAGAAGTTCCTTGGTTGCTGATTACCAATAAAGAGGATATTCAGTTCCCGAAAAATTGCATCGTCCGCTGCGATTATACATTGCGCTGGCTCTACAATTATAAACTCATAGAGTACCCTGTGGCATTACGGACCAAAAACAGTTACACCGATGGTGTACATCAGGCTGAAGAATTCAATACTTTGGACAATCAGGCTGCTTTCTGGATTCCGTACAACGATGACACACAGGAGATTACCTACAACATGAGATTCTTGTTGTCCAACAACCCGAAGCATCCACAGGCATACAGTGTCACCAAGATCAACGACATACTCCGCCCCGGGGTAATTGAAGTTATTCTGCTTCAAGACCAGCTTGGCGAGTATGACAACGGTGAAATTATGTGTGCTGACTACAACGTGGCAGAATGGGTGTGCGACCTGAACATTCTCAACGCCGGTCGCTCCCTGCAACTTGCCCCGGATGAGACATTCCAGTTTGAAATTTCTGGCGTCATCAACGAACTGCCTGTTGATATTACCTACTGTACCTTTGCATCCAGTAATCCAGATGTAGCTGTTGTGGACAAGGATGGTAAAATTACTGCTATGGATACTGGAGATGCTACCATCACAGTAACTTTAGGAAACGTCTCGCAAGAAATTGCTCTACAGGTATCAGATGAACCCGCTGTTATGAGTAACATCCAGATCATTGATCCAGACGGCGATTATATCATGCGTTTGCGGTTTGAAAAGGAGCTGCGTGTGATGCTCATCCATAATGGGCAGCAGGTGCAGAATTCGAGTTTTGCCTGCGAAATTTTAGAAGGTGCAGACATCGCACAGTATCAGATTGACGGAGATAAAATCATCCTGAGCGCAGGTGGAGATTTATCAAATATTGGTAGAGTTATCAAGCTGAGAGTCTACAACGAAGAATATAGCGTTGAGGCCACTACAGAGATTACGGTGAAAGGAGTGATTTAGTGGATACTGGAGAATTGCAAGGGCAACATGTTGTCTTAGGCAATGTGCTGTCGGAAATTAAAACGAAGGTCATGTATAGGCTGATTGAGGATGAAGCCCTCTGCAAGCTGCTGTACTACGACACACCAGACGCATTAGATCACGACATCACCACCAAACAGATACAAGAACTGATTCTGCAAAAATCCACCAACAAGCAGCGCCGGATTTTTCTCAAAGCCTATCCCAATCAGGTTACATCGGTCAAGGATTGCGAAATCCGCATCCATTTCCGACACATCGGCGTGGAACAACAGCCGTACAAATACCGGCCTGAGTTGCAGATTGACGTCTTTTGCCACAATGACTTAACCGACCTAAATGACGGTTTAAGTCAACGGCAGGACATGCTCATCCAGAAAATCAATGATCTGCTGGAGAACTATCACCTGCAAGTTGTTGGCAACATGCACTTAATCCAGATAGATGACTGGAGTATGCAAAACTCATCTTACATTGGTTACAGTGCATTTTTCAGTGTCGGCACCATCAATATGTGAGGTGACTGTTTTTGGACATTGAGAAAAGATATGCCAATGAATTTGCCTGGGGCGATCCGGTGAATTATGAGGGAATCCTCATCTATCCTGTCAAAGTAAAATACCTCATGCTGTTTACACAAGCCGCCTCGGTGCTGCAAATTACACCGCTGGAACTAACCGACATCCAGTATAAGTCTATGTCGCGCCTGCAATTTCTGCTGGAAACATTTCGCATGGTAGATGATCCGGCGGCTCCAGAATCTTTCAAGTACATCCCGCAATTATTTCTTGTGCTGCTGCGTTTGGTGTTGGGCGAAGGGCAGCTTGTGAGCCTGACACATCCTACTGACCACAGACTGGATGGCAAAGTGCTGTGCATCACACGCCCTGACTTTACAGACAACACAGGATTACATAAAGGCGCAACGCTGGTGCTGACCAACAAGAAATTTGAAATATTCCGCAAGATTGTGTTGCTCCAGAATGGGGTTGACATCACCGACGAAGATGTTGATCCTATCATGAAAAAGGTCTACTACGAAGACATGAAACGGCTGGGGCAAGGTAAACGCAAGGAGATTATCACCGAGGAGGATCGGCTGGATTTGCTATCTCTCAATCTGCATTGTTACAGGCAGAATTTAAAAGAGATGCCGATTCGGGAATATCTGGAAAAGACTGACAAGCTCCTTGCAAGGGATATATACTTAGCTCAATTAAACGGCCAGATGAGCGGATTTGTGAAATACAAACAACCGCCGCGACACTGGCTGATACGACAAACAAATAAGGAAAAGATCCTCGGACACTTCCGTACAGAGGAAGATATTCGGGGACTGTTAAACGACAAAGGCTAACCAACAGAGTTAGCCTCTTTTTATTAGGAGGGAAAAGCTATGCCACTGACAACTAACAACGCTGAGTTGCTGGCTAACAAGGTCGGTTTTGACTATTGCTCCTCGGTTTTTGATGGCTATTTCTACGATGCGTCCGGTAACCTGGTCTTTAAAGCCATGGCAAACACCGATGCTTCGGTAGAGGTCGCGACCACCAAAACCGAGAAAAAGGCTGGCGATGGCGGCGCAACCCTGTGGACTGTCATCTCGGACCGCAGCGTTACCGCAAGCATGACCGCAATCGATATTCAGACAGAGTATATCGCAGCTAACCTCGGCTCCACTATCCAGATCACAAAGTCCACCTTCCTGACCAACAAGGAATTCAGAGCTGCGGAGGGCAAGATCACTCTGGACGCTGTTCCGGTTGACGGTAAGGTGACTGTAACCATTAAAGGTACCGATCTGGTACTGACTGGCGTCGAAAACACTGAGGTTGACCTGACCACCTACGGTATCACCAATGAGTGTGTCAGCGCAACTTATATGTATGAAGCTGATGGTGAGATTGTACCGATCCCGGTAAGCTCCAGCCCAATGGTAGGCCGTCTTGTGCTCAAAACCAAGCTGTACCGTTCTGGTGTTGGTGAGATTGGTGAGATCGGTTGGGATCTGCCGCAGTTCCAGCTGGATGGTAACTTCACTCACACTACCAATACTTCCGATGGTGGTTCTTTCGAGATCACCGGCTCTGCGCTGAAAGACAACTCCGGTACTTCCTGCGATGGTACTGGCGATACTTACGGCAAGTTCTTCAAGCATTACTACGATGAGGAGATGCTTTATAAGTTCAGCTCCATTATTGCTACCCCAAGCGAGACTACTCTAAGTGTCGGTGAGGCAGATACTGAACAGATCAAGGTATACGGCCTGCGTGGTACTACCATCGCTGAGGTTGAGCTGACTGAGGGTGTCACCTATGTTTCCGATCATGATGAATTTGCTAAGGTATCGGAGACCGGCCTGATTACTCCAGTAGCGGCTGGTGAAGCGGTCATCACCTGCACCTATAAAACACTCCAGGCAAAGGTTACCGTCACCGTTACTGACTAATGGCTGTCGTTTGCAAATATCAAAAATATCGTGCCAAAGAGCAGTTTATCAACCATGATAAGGAATATGACCGCATCATGGTGTCCTGTGCTTTGACAAAAAGTCTCTGCCCTGCTCAGGTCGTTTGCTCCGAAACGGATCAGTACGTCCTGAGTGCGGACAGGGTAAAACAATGCAAAAATTATGAACCAATCATGTAGGGCGCTCTAATGCGCCCTACATTTTTTAATGTAAGGAGGGACTATGAACGACTTATATCTTGTCTCCCCTATTCCTGTTTCAGTCAACGAATATCTGAAGCCACACATGATCCATAAGGGTCGCGGTATGGTGGTGATGTATGAAACAGCAGCAGCGAAAGCTTACAAGGCAGCATTTATCCCATATATCCAAGAAGAAGCCAAAAAACAAAACTTCCAGAAAATAGAAAACACATCACAACATTGTTATGTAGACGTTGGCATTTATTTCCCGAGGAAGCGAATGGATGCCAATAACCACTGGAAAATCATGTTGGATGCTATTACAGAATCGAAAGCAGTCTGGATGGACGACAGCCAAGTTTGCGAAAGAGTCAAATTTATCCGATATGACTCTAAAAACCCTCGCATTGAACTGCACATCCATCCAGTTGATTATATTGGTATCTTTGATACCCAAAAAGAATTTGACACATTCTCCTCCCGCTGTAAAAGCTGTAACCGCTATCTCGATGGCCGGTGCAGCATCTTGGTTGAATCCTGCGAGGGACGCATCAAAGAAGATGTGGTCAATGGAGAATGTCAAAAATATAAACAAAGGAGCAGTTAAGCTATGAAGAAAATCACAAAATCTCAGATGAACGCTTACACAAAATCCTGCAAACAAAACGCAGAAATTATCCTGAATCTCCCAGATGACAAGACCGCAGTGGTAACGGTAGATACTGCGCCCAATATTGCGGTGGCACAGGAGATTATTGACCAAACAGTGCGTATGACACTGGAAAACGGAGAATATCACCCTGAACGCCTGCCGTATGTTTTCTTTGCCTTGGTGCTCAACTATCTGACCAACATTGATGTGCCGGTTACCGAGGATGGAATTGTGGACATGGAGGTTGTGTATCAATGGTATGTCGGAACACCGTTAATGACAGAACTGACGAACATCAGCAAAATTTACGAACTGTACTGGATGGCAGATGACAAACTGAACTTTGAGAAAGAAAAGGTGCTGCGTCATAGCAAACTGGATGATGTGCTGGATCAGGCAATGCAGGTCATGCAGACGTTGCAGGATGATGACTTCCGTACCTCGATTGAAACTCTTGCCAAAACAATCCCTGTAGCATAGGAGGGCTGTGTATGAAACAACAGCATGAAATCAAAGAATGTTTGGACGAGGTTGTGGATGAGACTGTGGACGAAGCCCAGCAAGATCTTGAAAATCTAACACAGTATGTCGAGAGCCTTATGTCGCGCCGTATCATCATCGACAAAGAAATCAGCAGCGATATAGTGCAGAAAGCTGCTATTCCTCTGCTGGACCTAGATGACGGTTCGGATGAGGTTATTGAAATTATCATCAACACCCCCGGCGGCTCTGTTTTTGATGGAATGGTGCTTTGTGACATCATTGACCGTCTCCATACACCAACCGTCATCACTGCTTTGGGCTGCGCCTTTAGCATGGGCTTCCTGATCCTCTCTGCCGGTAAAGACAATCCTTATGTGGAACGGCGCTGCTATCCATTTTCTGTGGGGCTGCTTCATGATGGTATGACAGCTATTTCCGGCAATGTTGGCGATGTCAAAGATACCTACGAATTCTACGACAAATACGATGAGAAGCTGCGCCAGTATGTGCTGACACACACTGACATCACCCCGAAGGAGTACGACAAAACACGCCGCAAACAATGGTTCATGACCGCTGAGGAAATGCTCAAATATGGCGTAGTTGATACTATTCTGTAACGGAGGAATATTATGAACTTTTATGATACTTGCGCCCTGCTGAATATGCAGGAAGATGCTTTTCTGCATGGCCGGTTTTATATCTCCAGCATCACTCTGCGTGAGCTGGAGAACATCAAAACCTCTCAGCATAAGGACGAAGAAATCAAGTATAAGGCGCGCAATCTGACAAGGTTGCTGATGGCGCATCCTGGACTTTACGACGCGGTTATCCAGACCACGAAACATGAAAAGAAACTGTCATCAAAGAAACTCCCCATAACACCAGACAACCTGATTATCGCTGCTGCCGCTTCCCTACCCTGCCTGCATGACCTTATTTTTGTGACAGACGATCTTGCCTGTTGTCACATAGCCTCTCATATTTTCCGACTCCCTGTTATGACTTCTTCAAAACTCATTACGCCGGAGGAGGAATATGTCGGATACAAAGAAATCGAACTGACACAGGAGCAGCTTGCTGAGTTTTATCAGCATCCTTTGGAGGTCGCTCCAAACCTACATATCAACGAATACCTGATTGTCAGAGATACGGACAAAAATGTCCAGACCATGCACAAGAGAGTGCCAGATGGTTTGGTCGATGTTTATGCACCAAAAATCACCTCGAATGAATTTGGTAAGGTCAGACCCTACAATAACGATCCATACCAAACCATTCTTTTGAACAGTTTTGATAATCACAAAATTACAATGGCAAGAGGTGTTGCCGGTACTGGCAAGACGTTTCTTGCGCTTGCTTATCTGTTCTCTCAGATGGAGAAGGGCAAGTTGGACAAGATCATCGTGTTCTGCAATACAGTCCCGACATTACACAGTGCCAGAATAGGGTTTCTCCCCGGCACAAGGGATGAAAAGCTGATGGAAAGCTCTGTAGGCAATATGCTGTCCAGTAAACTGGGCGATCCTATCCGGTTGCAACAAATGATTGCTGAAAATCGATTGCTCATGCTCCCATTGTGCGATATTCGCGGATACGATACAACCAACATGAGGGCTGGAATCCTTATCAGTGAGGCACAGAACATGGACATCGCTTTAATGAAGCTGGCTTTACAGCGTATTGGCGAAGATTGTGTTTGTATCATCGACGGAGACTACAATGCACAGGTGGACGACCTGAGCTTTGCCGGAGCCAAAAATGGTATGCGCAGAGTGTCCGAAGTTTTTCGCGGCGAAGATGTGTACGGTGAAGTGATGCTGCAAAACATCTATCGCAGCCGGATTGCGAAGATTGCAGAGGCGATGTAAGATGAGCGATTTACAAGCCAAAGTAGAAAAGCTACTGAAGCGCAAAGATATTGGCAAGCGATTAAAGTTTGACGATGGGAAAACAATCAACGAAGCGTTAAAGAGCGAAGCGCAGCGCCTACAGCAGATTTTAATAAAGCACATAAACGCTTACTACGCATCCTATGATCCTGTCCAACCTAATCGCACCTATCAGATGCGGGACTCTGTAAAGGTGGAGACAAGCGTTAAGGATATGAGCATTGCAGTGTACTTTAACCAAAAGGCTTACCACCCTTCCCTCTTTGGTGGAAGCCCTGGCTTCACTCCGGTGCTCATAGATAACGGTTGGGCATGGAAGAATCAGAGCGTTCCCATTTATCGTTTTACCATCTATGACGGTTATGGGTTTATCCAACAGGCAGTCGATGAGTTTAACCGCACAACCAAGTATAAATTTCAAGTTAAAGTAGAATCTAAGTACAAAGAAAGTTATTACGCACAAATGTAAAGAGGCCATACGCCTCTTTTTGTTTTAAAGAGAGGTGAGGACAATGGCAGATGCCGATCTGAAGCTGATATTGGGGGCCGACATATCCCCATCAGTGGCAAAGATCAAACAGGATATGGGAGAGATTTCTAAACAGCTCTCCAAGGAAAATTTACTGGTAAAGGTTGGGCTGGATACATCTGCTATCACCAAGCAGATTCCAGACATAAGGATGTCGCTCAACAACGCCTTTTCCAAAACCGATCCGGTAGACATTAAGGTCAACGTACAGACCAGAGACATCGAAACGATGAAGTCTGTACTGACAGAACAACTTAACACGATCTCACAAAGTTTTAACGAATCAGGCAAGGCGTCCGACGATTTTGCGCAGCGGATAGAGAACATCCGAAATTCGCTCAATTCCTTATCTGGTGTGGCCGGTGTCACACAGATCAGCAATGCCATCAACTCACTCAGCAAAGAGTTAAAGGATATTGACACCTCGAATATCGACAATCTTGCTCTCAAACTGACTTCGTTCCGCACACAAACCCTTACCTCTCCTATTGGAGACGATGGGCTAAAAGCGCTGGAGGAAGCGGAAGCGACGCTGCGCAGAATCCAGTCCAGCGACTTTGGAACGCTGATCCGCAGCGACCAGATAGAGCTAGTCGATCAGCTTAATGATGCCATTAAGAGAGTGGGCAACAGCTTTGCCGAAACCAAGGCAGAGGCAGCAAAACAAAAAGCCGTCGATTCCCTCAACGCTGCTTATAGCAATTTGGAACAGACCTTGCTTGGTATCGGGGCAAATAATCCCGGCATGTCGATGGATGCCTCTGCCCTTTCTACATATACCTCTCTGCTGCAAAGGGTAAGCGATACCAGCGGCAGAAGTGCCAATGCCTTTCAAACTCTGACACAAGAGGTCAATCAATTTGAAGAATCATTAAATGCTTCGGAGCTTGTGCAGATCAGCAATGCTCAAAATACCCTTTCCGCTGCTCTGGACAAGGTGCAGTCAGAGTTTACGGAATCCGGCAGATCGTCCGAGGACTTGACAAACAGAATCAACGAACTGCGTGTTGCAATTGACACATTGGGTTCTGTGGACGGTGTAAGCAAGCTCAGAAGCGATATTGAAGCTCTTGCCAATGAGTTGCAAGGCGTCGATATATCAAAATACGCTGGGTTGTCTTCTACTCTCAATACTTACAGAAACCAGGCTCAGAGGCTTAATATCAATGCAGATGGCCTTGCTGAAATTGACAGAGCGGCCAAGCTCTTGCAAGAAATCCAAGGAACTGGATTCAAGGATTTAGTTAGCAGCGAACAACTTGCTAAGACGCAGGAGCTTGACCGCATTTTAGAGAGCATTCGCGACAATCTAAGAGAAGCAAGCTCTGAGAATACACTGGAAAGATCACTTGCATCCATCAATGCAGGTTATGAACGGCTCAGTACAAACCTAACCGCTTTTGGCGAAAAGAACAGCCGTATCTTTCAGGATGCTGATTTTGCAAGCCGGTATGCGGATATTATTGAAAGGCTGGGCGACACATCCAATAGATCACAAGCAAATTTGACCAGCCTGCGTCAAGAAGTCGCTAAGTTTGAGAGCGACGCAAGACAAGCTGGCCTGACCACTGAAACGCTTGGAGAGAAAATCCGGGACGCATACACTAAGTTTGGTGGATGGGCACTTGTCACCAGTTCCATGATGGAGGCCGCACAGGTCATCCAAGAGATGATCGCGGCTGTGACCAGACTGGATACTGCGATGACAGAACTGAAGAAGGTAACAGATGAAACAGATGCAACCTACGAAACCTTCTTCTCCAACGCTGCCACACAAGCAAAGCAAATCGGCACAACAATGTCCGATTACATCAGCTCTACCGCCGATTTTGCAAGGCTGGGTTATTCTCTGGAGGACTCAGAGGAGCTTGCAACGGTAGCATCTGTATACTTTAACGTTGCGGATGGTATCAGCACCATTGATGAAGCGTCTCAGTCTGTAATTTCCACCATGAAAGCCTTTGATGTGCAGGTCAATGAGTCGATGGGCATTGTAGACCTGTTCAATGAAGTGTCGAACAGATTTGCGATTTCATCTGGTGGCATCGGTGAAGCGATGCAGCGTTCGGCCTCTGCCCTGCAAGCCGCTGGCAACACAATGGAGGAATCGGTTGCGCTGATTACCGCTGCTAACTCTGTTGTGCAGGACCCGATGAAGGTTGGCAACGCATTAAAGACACTCAGTATGCGTCTGAGAGGCGCAAAAACAGAGCTGGAGGATGCTGGCCTTGCAACTGACGGCATGGCGGAAAGCACCGCCAAACTGCGTGAACAACTGCTGGCATTGACCGGTGGACAAGTTGACATCATGCTAGATGAAGACACCTTCAAGTCCACTTATCAGATTTTACAGGAAATGTCACAAGTCTGGAACCAGATGAGCGACATCAACCAAGCCTCTGCTTTGGAACTGATGGGCGGCAAAGAACAGGCAAACGTTCTGTCCTCCCTGCTGCAAAACTTTGAGACAGCACAACAGGTCATGGAGACGTCTCAGGATGCAACTGGATCTGCTATGCGCGAAAATGAGCGATACCTTGACTCCATCAACGGTAAAATCGCTCAGTTTAAAACAAACTTTGAATCGCTGTCGGCCACTCTGATTGACAGCGAAACCGTTAAGGGTGTTGTAGACTTTGGCAGTGATGCGCTCAATGTTATCGACACTCTGATGCAAAACTTAGGCACCTTCCCTACCCTGCTGGCAACCATTGCCGGTGCGGCGGCGGGTGTCAAATCGGCTGGTAAAATACATTGCCCCCTTACGCTAAGGCAACAAAGCGTAGGGTGTCTATTGATCGACGATAGAAGCCAAACCGTCAAACTGCTGGGAATGGCTAAAACCTTATCGCCTATACGGAGCCGAAAGGCAGAAACAAGGATAAGGATGGCATACGCTGAGATAAAAGCCGCGTGAGCGGTGCTAAGTGCCGAAGACTCGCAGAGAGGTACTGTGAGCAATGTCAGGTCAGCAACCAAGTCTCTGTTGAACAGAGAAAGGCTCAACGACTGTAGGGCGGTTGGAGTCCGATAGGGCTTTTAAAAGACAGTCTGGACTATGGGTAACGCCATAGCGTGTGCTCAGGTGTAAAGACACCTTTGGAAGTAGTACACCGCCATAATCAGAAAAAAGAAGCCCGCCAAAAAAGGCGGGCTGTGTCACTATTTGCAATAAATCTCTTTTAATGTTTCAAATGTCCAGTACGCTTTGAGTGGTGGTTTTTCAAGTGCTTCTCCTGCCGGGATGACGATCTTTTCTCCGTTCCAGGATAACTCAATTGTAACGTTTGCTTTACGCAACGTTTCCATGACACTTGCTGGCATATATTCTATACCTTTTGGAACGTAAATCTTGAATGTATCACCGTCCGGGGTAATGGAAATACCACGTTTTGTGCTCTGCCAAAAGTTGTATAATCCCACTGCTTCTTTGTCTGCCGGGTTTGGCTTTTCAGATTCATAGTTGACAATCTCGGATGGAGTGTGCGGCTTATAATCTGGGTCAACTGGCTTCATTGGGACATCTTCCCCATTAGGTCCTTCCATTGTATCATCGTTAATAACCGTGATACTCAACTCGAATGGAAGCTGGATTTCTCTGTCGTCCCACGGTTTTGCCATGTATATCGCCGTATTATTAGCATTATCATGGATTACCACTTCGTCCAAATAGAACACTCCGCTTGGTTCCCACTCGTTCACATAAGCTGTTGAAGTCAAATAACCGTTGGCAGAGTACTCCACCACAATCTTTCTATCATTCTCTGGGTTCACAAAAAAAGCAGCAAAATTAGCAATGCCAGACAGGTTATCGTCTGCTTCAATTGTCATATCAAACGATTCACCGGATTTGACAGTGCTCTTACTGAGTGTCGCCGAGTAGAGTGTTGGTGGAGTAAGGTCTCCTTCGTTATTGGAATTGGTGACAGTAAACTTGACGTCAGGAATACTATCGTCTTCGTAACTGCCATAAGATACTGTATTACCTGCTCCATCTTCAATGGTAACGTCGATCAGCTCAAATACTCCAGGAACTAAATATTCGTTGATCTTTGCTTGTCCATGTAACGGATTGTTGGACGAACTGAAATCTGTCACAACAGTTTGAAAAGTGTCTGTATTTTGAAAAATTGCTGAAAAAGTGGCAATGCCAGATTCGTCTGTTGCGTCTAAGGTTGCACTGAGCGTTTCTCCTACTTCGTATGTATCTTTATCTATCGTCAGATTATTTAATACAGGGTCGGTACTATCAATCTGCCCATCATTTTGTACTGACAATGTTAAAGAATGAGGAAGAGGTAAAGAATCTCCATAGGGATTTTTCTCATACACAACAGTGTTATTTGCATAGTCATAGACATAAATATAATACAATTCGTAGTTGCCAGATGGAGTATTGCTGTCTATTTCAAGCGGTATCTGCAAATTATTATTCCATCCTACATTATAAAAATCTGTGTTAATTGTTTCTAATGTATTTGGATCTTGAAACTCAACCAAGGCTGTTAAGATTCCAGATCCTTTATCATAGGCATCCAGTGTTATAGTGACTGTTTCGCCAGCTTTGGCAGATGTCTTGTCCAACGAAACACCTGTAACTACCGGCGGTTCAATATCTTCAATGCGCTCTTCTATTTTGGTTTGCTCTACTTCTTCAACTCCTGCCGCACTGACGGGAGCTGCTACACTGAGCACCAATATTGCTGATAAAACAACAGCAAGGATACCCTTCCTTGTCATATGACGACCTCCTAACAATTTGTGTCATTTTTGTGACATATTCATTATGAGTATATTCTAAAAGAAATGATTTTTCAAGTCCTTTCGTCTTGAATTTTTTGACTCGAAGTCAAAATCGTCGTTGTGCAATATAAAACCTCCTAAAGTTTTGTATACTTTGGTATATTGTCTACGACATGATTATGGTAGTAACAACCGATGTTTAACCAAGGCTCTCTTAAAGAGCTTGATGATTACAAAAATAAACTATCCGAAGTATTCCAATACATCACTGACTTCAATGCCTCTAAGCGTACACAACAGGCGCAGAGTATCCTCAATATCGATGTTAGCGAATACGAAAAAGCTGTTTCCATCTATGACGAGCTGCTTCAAAAAGACAGTGAGCTAACCAAAGAGGCGGCAAAGAAACAAGCGATCACTGATGCTTTCCAGGACGCTTCTGACAGTCTCAGAGATTATGCAGACGCCAATGACATGACAGCTGAATCGGTAAGCAAATTCCAGCAAAGACAGACTGCCGCCATTGACGCCATGCAGAAAACATCGTTGGGAGCAAGGGTAGCTTCTGTTGGTGTTGGCCTGCTTACCAGCGCTCTAACCGCTGCCGGAATAGCATTTGTTACAATGGCTGCTCAATGGGCATGGGATAACCTGATTACGCCAATTGAAACCGCAGCTGAAAAGGCACAGGAACTGCGTCAAGAAGCAGAATCATTACAGTCTGAGGTTGAAAGTCTCAACAGCGAACTGCAAACCACAAACGACCGGATTGCGGAGCTTCAGGCCAAAGGGCATCTCACTTTTACAGAACAGGGTGAGCTTGCGAACCTTCAGGCACAAAGAGAAGAACTCGAACGTATCCTTGCTGTTCAAGAAAAGTTGGCCGAAAATGCACTCAATGAAGCAAATAAAGCAGCTGTAGATTATTTTAACCAAAGCGGAGTTTACATGAAGCCAACCGGCGACACCGTGACAAACCGCAATCAGGAATTTGGTTACGGAAATATTCTTGAGCAAACTCAGTCTTACATGGACTATGTTGATAACCTCACTGATAATCTTCGTCAACTAAGACAAGAACAGGCTGAGTTGGAAAAATCTGGCGATACAACAGGTATCGAATACCAAAATCTGACCAATCGAATTGCAACGGCGACATCGGAGATCGATAAATATAATAGTAAGATCGACGAGAACGTCTCTGCTATGCAAGAGCAAGGCCAGTACCTCAAAGAAGGTACACAGACCTTTGCTGATTATAACGATGTCCTCAACCGTTATCTGGCTGAAGATGATCTTGGCAAGATGTTTGAAAACGTTGTTTCTTCAAATTCCTTGGAGCGCGTCGATGCGTACTTCCAGCGGATGGCTGAGGTTGGTAGGCTGACCCCAGAAATGATTGCACAGTCTGAGGAATACGCTAATGCAATCACACAAGAAGGTCTATCAGCCGAAGAAGCATCAGAACATTATTATGCAATGGCAGAGGCTAAACAAACTGCGGCCAATGCTCCTCAACCTGATATTGATTTTTCTGATTTTGAAGATGCAGATGAAGCCTTAAAACAGGTTATTGAAGATATGGGAGTTATCAACTCCACAGAACTCAATGCCGCTCATTTTGAAGTGGAGGGCATGGATGCCAGCCTGTGGCAAGAATTTATCGATTATTGTAACGAATACAACCTGTCCGTAGAAGAAGCGATTGAAAAAGCAGAAGAACTTGGCTATGTCTCATCTGATGCTGTAAGCGGTATTGCAAGCAGCTTTGCCGATGCCGCAACCGGAACGCAATCGCTGGTAGCAGGTCTTGCCGGTGTCCAGCAACGCATGGATGTGCTGATCGGCGCATACCAATCTTTGGCTAACGGAGAAAAGCTCTCTGCATCCACTATGCAGGAACTGCTCAATTACTATCCACAGCTTGAATCGGAATTGATGCAATACCTTACCGGTATGCGCACCCACACAGAGTTGATGGCCGATCTGGAAGAACTGTACCAGCTTGATCTTGATAACTGGAATGCCCTGTTGACTGCCAAGCTGGAAAACGACTCTGAATTTTGGGCGCAATGGCTTTCCAACAACGAAACCTGGGTAGATGAATTTGCGAGTGCTTATGGTGTTGACCTGAGCAATTATACCTCCTATGCACAGGCGAAGATGGCGCTTATGCAAGCCATGATTAACATGCAGAACATGGAGGTTGTCGGTGGCCGTGAAACCACTGTAGATGATACTGGTGCTATCGTTACAGGTCAACAGCGGGTCCAAGATGCGGTGAATGTCACTGAGGATGCTGTGAAGTCGCTGGAGGATGCGTTTAAGCAAGCTCAAAGCGTCTCTTTTAATTCTCTGGAAGGTCAGTTTGGTTCTTTGCAATCCGCCATTGACAGTACCGCAAATTCTGCGAGAGACGCCGCCAGCGCGATCCGGTCTATAGCATCCAGCAGCCTATCCCAGATCAACGGCCTGATGGACATGACTATCTCCATGCTCAAACAGGATCTACAAAACCAGCTGGACGGTATTGATGCCAGCCTTGACGCGATGCAGGACAACTACAACGCGCAAAAGGACAACATCGAAGCCAATCGCGATGCCGCTCTTGACAGCATTGAAGATCAGATCGACGCCCTGCGCGACCAGAAAGACGCACAGGACGATATGTACGACGCTCAGATCGACGCTCTGCGAGACGCACAGGACGCTCAGGATAAAATCTATGAGGATCAGATAGATGCCCTAGAGGATGAACTGGACGCTTACAACAAAATCATTGATGCTCAGATCGAGATGATCCGTCTCAAAGAGGAACAGCATGATTATGAAAATGAGCTGGCAGACAAGCAAAAAGAGGTCGCTGACATTGAAGCGCAGTTGGCAGAGCTTGGCTTGGACGACAGCATTGAAGCCCAAAAGCAACGCCTGGAACTGGAAGAAGAGTTAGCTGAAAAGAAGGAAGAACTCGAAGAATTTCAGCATGACAAGAATATTGAGGATCAGATCACCGCTCTGGAAAATGAAAAGAAGCAGTATGAGGAAGAACAGCAAGCAGCGATAGACCGCATCGAGGCAGAAAAAGAAGCCTATGATGAAATGATCTCTGTTAAGATCGAAGGTATCCAGAAAGCCAAAGAGGCTTTTGATGATTCCATCGAAGCTGAAATCAATGCCCTGCAAGACCAGAAAGACCGGATGCAGGACTATTACGATTCTCAGCTTGCTAACCTTCAGCGCAACTATGAGGCCGACAGAGCTGCGGCAGAAGCGCAGAGAGAGCGTGTTCAAGCGCAGATCAACGATGAGGCCGCATTGCGTCAACAAGCCATTGAGCTGATTGAGGGCCGTTCTCAGGAATTCTATAATCGCTTGATAGAGTGGAATAGACAATACGGCACCGGTATCGATGCCGACGTTACTCTAAAGTGGAACAACGCTTATGCTGCACTGGAAACCTTTGGCGGTAAACAGTTTGACGTTTTAAGTGTGATGAACGATCTGACGTTCGCCGCAGACGGTTTCACCGCTTCTCTGTCGGAAGCTGTTGCAGAAGCCGGAAATTTACAGTCTGCTTTGCAAGGCGTACTCAACATGCAAAGCACCGTAGCGAAATTTAACCAAGCCAGCATGATTGACGCAGCCACTTCTCACGGTGCATCCCCCGGTGGAAAGCCAACTCCGTTCGCAAAATACCATGAGGGTGGCGAGGTCGGCAAAGATAACACAATTTCCTATAAGCAATTCCGCACTTACATGGAAAACCTGAAGTCTGACGAGATTCCCGCCATCCTTCAGAAGAAAGAGTGGGTGCTTACTGAGGAACAACAAGGCAACATTCTGAAGCTGGCGCAGAACCAGCAGGAGATCATCGACTCCTTTACCAGAATGTATAGTAGCCTCTCCTCTGCCCTGCCGGACAACGATTTGTCAAGTCTCAATAGAACCCTGTCCACTAACGGTATCCCAGAGATGCCTGAAAGCGTCTCTGCTGTGTCTGGCAGCGAACCGATCAACTTCTTCATTTCGACTGAAATCACAGGCAACGCAGATGACAGCGTAATGGACGACTGGTTTGCGAAGAACTCTGAAGCGTTTCAGGATCGGTTTGCAAGATACACGTTGGAACGGATTAACTATAAACGTAGTTTGAGAACTGTAAGATAAAGGTTGCATGAATTTCTTGGATGTGGTATGCTTAAAACGAGATTCAAAATCCATACTACAATCAAATTCTGTTGATTGTATAAGGAGGACATTATGAAGATTCAACACCTTGTATTAGACAATTTTATGATTTTTAGTCATATTGATATGAATATGTCTCCAAATATCAATATCATTTCTGGCGAGAATAATACAGGTAAAACAGCTCTCATTAAACTTCTCTACTCCTGTGTAAAAAGCTATGAGCAGGCACAAACGGCCAAAAGCGATTTTACCGCAGAAAAGTTTGAAAACGAATTAGTTGCAAAACTACAAGGCGTTTTCCGACCTGATAAGGATGCTGTGGGTAGACTGGTCAATCGTAAACAAGGCAGTAATCGCGCAGAAGTCCAGGTTCAGTATTCTAACGATGACTTGCTTCACATTGCATTTGGCAATCGTCAGGAGAAACACATCGACATTCAGTCAGTACCTGCTCCAGATGCTCACACTTCAAGAGCTGTCTATATTCCACCTAAGGAAATCATCTCATCAACTGAAAACTTCGCATCGCTATATGCTGATTATCACATTGCGTTTGAAGAAACCTATTATGATCTTGCGAGATTGTTGGAGCGTCCTTTAAAAAGGGGAGCAAACACCGCCGCACAAAACGCTGTTCTTAAAAGTTTTGAACAGATTGTCAATGGTAGTATTGTGCAGAAAAACAAAATGTTCTATTTAAAAGTAAAGGGTGCTGGAGAATTTGAGATGGGATTAGTTTCAGAGGGCTATAGAAAACTCGTGACAATTATGTACTTAATTCTATCCGGTAGCTTATCACAAAATTCTATCTTGTTCTGGGATGAACCAGAAACAAATATGAATCCTAAGATGATAAAACCAGTTGTTGATGCCATTATCGAATTGGCAAAATTAGGAGTACAGGTATTTATCACGACTCACGACTATTTTATTCAACAGTGCTTCAATCTTGCTGCAACATACCCTAACCCCAAACAGAAAGAATTAAAATACAATTTTATTTCCTTATATCGATCTGGAAACAGTATCGAATATGAATCGGCAAACGATTTATCTGATTTATCACATAACGCTGTGATGGAAGAGTTCGACGCATTATATGACAGGGAGCAAAACTTAATTTATGGAAATCTGTGAGAGCAATTTAAAATTCGTGTTTAATGGTAATGTAGAGGCGATAAAATTTGACAATAGCGCATTTTACGCCAAACGGTTTAATACCTTACCAGAAGGTAAAGGTGTTGATATTATCTTAGATTGCCCTTCCTGCTGCCAGCTGATTGAAATTAAAAACTGTACAGGACATGAAAGCGAGAATATGTGGAGGACAGTACCCGATAATAAAAAAGGCGTAAAAGCTCCTACAAATAAGTCAGGTGTTCCTAGGGAAAGTCTTGATATTGAGGTCGCTAAGAAAGTTGCTTCTACAATCGCTTGTCTGTATGGAGCGCACACCGAATCAGATCGTGTACCGCTTGCATCTGATTTGAACAAATGGTGGCAAGCTATGACTGATTCTCGTATTGCTTCCATGGAGAAATCTCTCATTGTCGTATTGTTTTTAGAGGGTCATTTCGATATAACGAATTCAAAAACACGGGACAAAAAGATGATGATGCAAGCATTACAGCGTAGTATTAAGAAGAAACTTTTCTGGTTGAATTGTAGGGTGTCTGTTGTTGACACTGATACATATACCAAACAATATTTTACAGTCAAACGTGAATAGTTGAGGGCTGACCTGACAAGGCCAGCCCTTTTTATGATGGAGGAAACACAATGATTGATATTAAAGAAGCAACCATCGAACAACTGATGGAGGAACTATGCAGCCGAGAAGGGGTTTCTCATAATTACATTGAAGCGAAACACGATTTTCAGATGGTTGGTAGTGGCCCCGTAGATATTATTATGATCCAACCAGAATAATGGCCGTCTACAAGAAAGGAGGTTGGTGGCATGAGCTTTAAAGGGCTGAATTTTTTGTATGATGGTACTCCCTCCGAAGTGTATGGTCTGGTCATTACCAAGATTGGTGGCGAGGGCGAAGAGAATATTTCTGGCGGCTCTCAGGTGAAACCTGTTACCGACAAAACCTTTCGCTCTCCTGTGTTTCAATGCTTCGGAGTTGAGCAGGAGGACCCTCTGAGTTTTGAAATTGAATTTTTCTGTCAACGTGAGATCGACCGCTTTGACCTCTCTGCTATTCTGCTGTGGCTATGCGGCCACAACACCTACAAGAAGCTGCAAATATGCCAAAATGACCTAAGAAACTTCTATTATGAGTGTCTATTGGTAGAGCCAGAGGTACTTTATTATGACAACAAGATTCGTGGGGTACGGTGTACCGCAGAGTGTAACGCACCCTGGGCGTGGGAATATGAGAGAGTGGAAACTTACTCCTTCCCTGCCTCCACCTATCGCACCAACAACGCAATACGGTTTCTAAATCTCTCAAACGACCACAACGACACACTGCCGCGAGTGACCTTTAAGATGTCGCCGCAAAGTACAGAATTTTCTATTGTCAACCATTCTTATGGTGACAGAGATTTTAGTTGGACAGGTTTGCAGGGCGGCGAGACAATCGAGTGTAATTGCCAAACCGGAATCATCACCTCCTCGACCGGAATGAGACGTCTTAAAAACTTCAACAAGAAGTTCCTGCGATTGATCTCCGGTATGAATGAACTGGAGTGTATTGGTAGCGTTGATTTACTGGAGATCGCCTATACACCAGTCAGAAGGGTGGGTGGTTAATCATGTTTTCTTTTGATGTGCATGGTCAATACGAGACTCCCCTGCTGGTTCTCTGCACTCCAATTCGTGAAGAAATGTTTCTCTTAACTGAGGCCAGGGACATCACCTATACAGCGGTCTTTGATGATCTGTCGCAGCTGGAGTTTGAGGTAAGCCCCGTCTTCAGCAACGGAGAGCCAACTCCTTACTTTGATTACGTCAAAAAGCGTAAAGTCGTTCATGCAATTGGCCTTGGCTGGTTTGTCATCCAACAGGTGAGCGAATCGAATGATGGCAGCAGACCAATCAAAACAGTAAAGTGTGTATCTGCGGAAAAGCTGCTTGACCAATACGCCATCAACCTGATGGATGGAACCTATAAATTCTACGATGCTTTGCAGCCGGATACCTCCCTACTGGGTGCTTTTATTGGTCAAACTGAGTGGGAGATCGGTCACATCGACACAGAACTATGGAACAAATACAGAACCTTTGAGTTTGACGCAGATGCCGGCCTTTACACCACGCTGCGTGGCGATATTGAAGATGCTTATGGATGCGTCTTTGACTTTGACACAGAAAAGATGTTGGTCAACGCTTATGTCAAAGGAACGCCGATGGATAAAACGGATATTGTTTTTACATTCGACAACCTCATCAAACAGGTGGACATTGACGAAAATGATGAAGATCTGGTTACAGCTCTAAGCGTCTACGGAGATAACGACCTTAACATCCGATCTGTCAACCCGCTTGGCACAAATGTGATCTATCGGTTCGATTATTTTAAAAAGCCTGAGTGGATGACGCAAGGACTGATTGATGCGTTGACAGCCTGGGAGGCAAAGGTGGATGCACAAAGACAGCCTTATGCTGACCTTTTGGCAAGGCTGAAAACGGAGAACAAAACCCTCATCAAACTGGAGGGTGAGCTAACTGAGTTAAAGGCTGACCTTGACGCTTTGGAGCAGGTGCGGACAGTACGAATTAAAGGAGATCAGCCGCTGGGAGACATTACAGACCAAATCAACGCCAAGCAAGCAGAGATTAACGCAAAACAAGCCGAAGTAGACGCTCAAAAGACTAAGGTACAGAGTATCACCGATCACCAGCTTGCCATCAACAAAGCTCTCTCTTTTGAAGAAAACTTTACAGAGGAGCAGCTGGCAGAACTGCAATGCTACACCAACGCTGCTACTTATACTAACGACAACTACACCATCACAGACAATATGGACTACACAGACATTCAGGATCAGTCTCAAAGTCTCTACGATGATGGTGTCAAGAAGCTGGAGGAAATTTCTGTACCGAACTACAATTTCGATATGGACGTCGTAAACTTTATGTTCTTGACGCAGTACCAACCTTTCATCGACCAGATCCAGCTTGGAGCTACCGTCCACGCAGAAGTTCGAGATGATTACTGGGTCAACCCTATGGTAGTAGAGATCATCGTTAAGTATGATGCGCCGGACGACTGCAAATTGGTATTCAGCGACTCTTTCCGTCTGATGGATGAATACTGCGTGTTCGATGAGTACGATGCGGACTATTCCAGCTCTGCCAAAACACTGAGCGAAAGTAAGAACTTGTGGGACAAAGCAACAGCAAGCGGTGTCGTTGACTATGTGCAGGACATCCGGCAAAATGGTTTGAATCTTGCCTTAACGAGTGTCCTAAATGCAAATGACCAAAGCATTGTGTTGGACAAGTTCGGCCTTTGGGGTAGGTCTATGACCGATGACGGAAACTTTGATCCTGAACAGGTGCGCCTCATCAATAACCTTTTGGTATTTACCGATGACAACTGGCAGACAGCAAAAGCTGCGCTGGGTAAAATCAAAATGCCTGACAGCGAAAACTACGCCTATGGCCTGATTGCTGATGTTATCATCGGCCAACTGGTAGCATCCAGCGAACTTGTTATCAGCAACGAATCCAACACCTTCCGTGTAGACGCTGGCGGTGCGGAGCTTATCAATGCTTACTTTAAGCTAACCTCCGGTAATGGACGAAGCCAAATTATACTTGACCCCAACGATAATTCTGCAATCAGGATTCAAACAGATACCGGCGGCGGGTTTGAAGACAAATTCTATGTAGACCTGTCTGGCAATATCGTCGCTGAAGATATTAAAACCAACTCTGGTACAATCGGTGGATGGAATATTAAGGAAGATGGTTTGTACTCCAACTGGGGAGACTACATCAAATCTGATGGTTACGGAAAACTGAGCTTGCTGACCTACACTCCTTCCTCTGCCGTATTTGATGGCAACATCTATGCCAAAAATCTGTTGGACAAGGTGCAGCATGTCAATATGGGTACTAACTCTGTTGATACGGAGCAGCTTTTTAATTCGGCTATTAGTAATCCTAAACTTCAAGACGGGTGTGTGAGCGAGGACAAATTGGACTGGGAAGTTCGGAGTCTTCATGCCGATTTAATTGATGCTGATAAAATCCTTGCAAGGCAGATCGGTGATGTAGATAATCGTGTAGATCAAGTGTATGCTGAAGTGATTGATACCAGAGAGTTGATCGCTGATGAAGTACGCGCACGCGAGGCCGATATTAGAGAACTGCGCGCTGACATTTTGGAGGTTGAAAATGCCATCATTAAGAGAGCAGAAATTGAAAGCATCGTTGCTTCTAAAATTAGTACGTCGACTCTGGACGCAGATCAAATTATACTATCTGGAAGAAGATGTGGAAGAGTAAATGCTATCATCGGTGTAACAGCAGATTACGTTAGCTATAAAGATCCCGCTATCACCAGGGTTACGCTGAAAAAGAATGGCAATATATACACACTCGATACGTCAACAGGCAGCTTTATGACATCACTTAACATTAGAACAACACCAAAAGCTTGTGTTGGATTAGAGTAAAGGAGCACCATTATATCATGCAAGAACAAATTACAAACCTGAAAGCTGTGCTGGCAGCTTTGGATACTCTGAGTCTTACAGGCTCCAAAAACTGCGGCACATATTATAACTGTATGAGCGTTCTGGCCAAAGCAATCAATGAGCTGGAAGCTATACAGGTAAAACAAACGAACACAGAGAACGCCGATCCTGCCAAATAGGCAGGATTTTTTATTGCCCTGAAAGGAGTGAGAGCCGTGATTGGAAACAGCATCCTCGCCCAATACCTCGAAGATTGCGAGTGTATCCAGGGCGACACAATGACATTGACCTATGAGTTTTTCGATGGTGATGGCAACCCTCTCGATCTACGCCGCGCCAAAATGTATGTGACGTTCTGTCCTTACGGACAGTACAACTCCCCCGCTTTGACTAAGCAAGGAATTGTATCTTCCGGTGCGCCAAACACCTGTGTGGTCAACCTGACCAAAGAGGACACTATCAACCTGAAGGACATCAAGTACAACCAACAACCCGTCATTTTAATCAATGAGGGTGAAGATAATGAAAGAGAATACAGAAGAGCGCAGGGCGACATCATCATGTACCCTGCCATTTATGCAAGAACATAAGGAGGAAACAATATGATTTCGATTGAAGAAGCAAATGCCGTACTAGGTATGAGACTTGGCAACCGTACAGCACCGACTGTAAACACCTGGTATGTTGGACTGTCCACTACTCCAATCTCTGAGGATGGCAGCGGTATTTCCGAACCCAGTGGCGATAATGGCTATCACAGAGTCGCCATCCAGAATAACAGTTCCAACTTTACAGCGCCGTCCAACATGACCGTCAAGAACGCTAATCCGATTGTTTTCGATGAGGTAACTGCGGACTGTGGTACTGCGACCCACATCTTCCTCTCTTCCGAGGAAACTGGTGGCAGAGCGGCTTATTACGGTCAGTTTACAGTGCCACGTCCGATGCCTGCACAGTCTAACCTAACCATTAACGCCGGTGACGCTACTTTCAAGATTGTCAACGTCCAATAGGCGGTGATGGTAAATGGCAACTAATCGCTGGCAGATTATTCTGGACAATTTTCCAAAGTATTTCTCGGAAAGGGTACAGTTCCTTTATGGTTTTTCTGTAGCGTTCCACGCCATTTCCCACATGAGAGCTGTTTGGGATAACGCATATCGTGTTGACACAGAGTTCGCAGGCCATATTAAAAGTTATGGCGATATGGAATCCCAACACCGGTACGAATCGGAGGCTTCTGCAACCTCTACCCTGTATGCGGATACCACATCTGCTTACAAGGTGGAGGTGGAAGCCATTCCTCGTACAGGAGTGTCTGGTAAACTCGACCATGCAATGCGCTTTGATGTGGACATGCGTGTGCGAAACAACATCTATGCAAGAATTGAATTGCGACACAAATATGATGTGGAAGCTGCTGGTCATGTTCTCTATCGCGGCGGGCTTGATGTACAATACCGCGTTGACGTGGAGGCTGTCCCTCATCTCAACATGATCGGTCGTGTAGATAGTGAATATGCCGTCGATTTGGAATCTGAGGGTTATATCGAAATGACCGGCATGATGAACAGCACACATGCTTACAGAACAACTGTTGTTGCGATTGTGGCAAGGCTTTACAAATTATTTGAGCGCAATGATGAAACTCTGGAAGCTGTAAATGACCTAACTTTGGAAGATTTCTGTATCAAGGAAATTGTTTAGTCGATTAGTAAGGAGGAGATGAAATGCCACAAACATTATCCAAAAACCTGCAACTGATCGACCCGATTGGTGCAGATAAAAATATGTATGTAAAAGATGCGCTGAACCTAATCACCGGTGTTGGCACAGAGAGCAATATCTATAAGATCAACGAACTCTTTACAGGTATTGACGAAAAAATTGCTGAGCTGGAAGATCGTAATGCGCTGACTGATGTAAACGCCACCTACGCATCGACAAGCGGAAACATCGCTGCTTTTAATGGTGTAGTGGCTGACATTGACAGCTATCGTCCTGGCATGGTGCTGATTTTGACGCTGCCGCAGACCAATGCTGGCGGCATCACTCTTAATATCAATGACCTGGGAGCAAAAGCTGTCAAAAAATATGATGATAACGGTTCTTTGATGGATCTGGAGGCTGGAGATTTTGTACTCCGCCATAAATATTTTATCGAATACGACGGCACCCAATTTGTGCTACTGTGCGAAAACGATACGCAGAAACTAAAGAACCTTGACAACAAGATTGACACCCACATGGATGATGAGGTCGTCCATATCACAGGTGAGGAGAGAACCTCTTGGAATAGCAAAAGTGTTGTGACGGCATCCGAGGAAAACGGCAAGATCAACGTGGACGGTGCTCCGGTTACAGTGTACACACATCCAGAGGGGACCAATCCTCACGGAACAACCAAAGCTGATGTTGGGCTTGGCAACGTTGCTAACGAACGGCAGTACAGTGCTGAGAACCCTCCACCCTACCCTGTTACCAGCGTCAACGGCAAAACAGGCGCGGTGGTGCTAAAGACAAGCGACATTGAAAACGACCTGAATTACCAAACCGGTGATGATGTATCTGGCAGTGTAACAGACGCCATCAATGCGCTGAAAGGCAGTGTGCCAGAAGCACTAAACACCCTGCAAAAACTTGCAGCGGCAATCAACAACGATGCTAACTACCATACTACGGTAGACAATGCACTCGACGGCAAGGCTGCAAAAGACCTGAGCAATGTGGAGAACGCAACCTTACTGGATAAAGGTAAAGCCGCCGGTCTTCTGGACTCCGCTACAGCAGCGACAACTTATGTTACCAAAGATACTTATGACGCAGATCAGGAATTGCTGGAGGACGATATTGCAGAGCTGCAAACAACGACTGGTCAACTCGAAAGCGAAAAAGCTGATAAGACAGAGCTTCCGCACAAAGTGATTTCTGTTACATTGACTACTGCCGGATGGATTTCTTCGGTGGATGGAATTTATTCACAGGGAATTACCAACAGTGCCATTACAGCAAACATGAAGTTGAATCTTGCGCTTGCGTCTAACGAAATGATGAAAACTTTGGCTGACGCAGGAGTATACGGTCTAACAGCAGTAAACGATAACGGAACGGCAAGCGTGTTGGCATACGGAGAACAGCCGACAATGGAAATTCCTGTTCAGATTGAGCTTGTGGCAGTAACAACGGAATAAGGAGGGAAAAATGAATGGCTAAAATTTACGGAACTCCAATCATGGCGGGAGGCGCAGGTGGAGCGAACAAAGACCTGCCGCCGCTGCTGGATAATTTTAAGGCTTTTAAAGGTGGTGGAACTAGTGAGAATCCACACATCACTATCCAAGCTGACAAGATACTAGAATCCAGAGCGAACGAACTTGCCGGAGCTGTGTGGGTGTACGCAGACCATGAACCTACTTCTGTGAACGATGGAACGAAGATTCAGTTGGCAAGAGAAGAAGTCGTTACATCTGATGGGGGCGAGGCACAAACCGTCACCAAAACGGTTGAATGGAATAACGAAGCCGATTTCTTCGCCCGTCAATTTACCTACAACTCCAAAAAGCAGTACCAGACCATGTTGGAGGGAGCGTTGGCAAGTGTAATCGTAGAAGGTGCGCCAGCACAGGTTACAGACCTTGTAGTATCTGGAAGTGGTGGCACTGCTACACTGACATGGGTAAATCCAGTTGATGACCCTGTATATGCTGAAACTGTTGTTGTTTGGAAAGTGGGTTCTGCACCATCTGACATTACAGACGGAACAGAGATTTACAGAGGAACAGACCAGACTTGTACTGCAACAGGACTTGAACAAAGCACTGATTACTATTTTGCGGTTTATACTGTGAGTGGATTGGGTGTATATGGACAACCTGTTGTCATCGACGTTTACAGGTATGATTTCCCAGCGGAACCGACTGACTATTTGGAATGTGCTGAAATTTCAGAAACTACCGAATTTATTATTCCCGAAAACGGTTATTTTAGAATTGACGCCATAGGTAAAAGCGGTAATGGTGGAGATGAAAGTAGACATACTGGATATAAAGTTGTTGTTTCCGGAGGAGGAGGTACTGGGGGACATTCTAGAAGCGAAATAGTAGCATATGCCGGTGACATCATTAATATTAATATAGGCGGTAAGGTTACTATATCTTCGAATGATATAGAAAACCTTAATATGGTTGCCAACGCTGGTTCCGCAGGAAGGACCCCAACAAGTTATACAGACTCCGGAACTGGTGGTGAGGGAGGATCGGCAACTGGTGGTAACAAATTAAACAAAAAAGGTGTAAGAGGGCATGATGGTACAACTAAGACTATAGATCCAGGTGATTCTGCATATGGTGGTACAGGTGGTTCAGAAAGGATAGAGATAAACGAAACAACAACGTTTGTTACTACTGGTGGACGAGGCCAAGGTATGCGTCTGGCGTCCAACGGTGATATGTCATCAGGTTGGTCAAAAATAAATCGAACCACTGGTACCGCCGCAAAAGTATTTATTTCTCGTGGTAACACCAACATCCCATCTCCATCCGCAGCATCGACGCTCTCGCTCACTCCACGTAACGCTTCCATTGAAGTAAGTTGGACTAATTCCGAAGATCCTGAGTCTGTAGGTACGCTCTTAGTATCGAATCCAACCCACGAGCCACAAGATATTACTGACGGTACAGCTGTAGACGTTGCAGAAGCTACTTCTTACACCGTTACAGATCTCCCGAATGACAAACCGACTTATATTTCACTCTTCTCTTATAACGCTGACAAGAGCAAGTATAGCGCGGCTAAGTCTAATGTCGAGATCCCGAGAGAAGTAACCTGGGCTGATACGCAGGATGCACTGGAGCAAGACGTGGAAGAAAAGACTGAGCAGCTTACCATTGTTACACAAGAATATGAAGCGGAAGTCAAAACCATGGCAAGTGCTGGAATTAGTCAAGTAAAAGCATATTGCGAAGCTACAAGCAATCCCCCAATGGCAGACGTTGGTATGTTTGCAAGCGGAGTGGATGAATGGAAAGCGGGAGTTGAATACAAGCTCAACGACCTGTTCACCTATCAAGGCAACATGGGATATGTCAAGCAACCAACCCTTACCTCTCTTGACGTTTATCCTCCATTCAGTGTTGGGACAGAAGCGTTGTACGGTGCAAGACCGAAGCCTGATGCGGACGGCATCTATCCATACGTCTACAATATGGGTATCTATGAAGGGATGCTTGTGAGAGACGATGATGGAGTCCTCTATCGCTCCATTACTGGAACGCAGGAGAGACCAACCGAATTGCTTTATCATCCGAAATATGTACCAACTCTGCTGGAAAAAGTGGAAGAAGGTGGAGAAGAAGCACCATCTGAGGAATATCCAGAATGGGTTCGGCCAACCGGAGCGCATGATGCTTATGCACAGGGCGCAAAGGTAAGCCACAACGGAAAGAAATGGACAAGCGACGTTGGCGGAAACGTTTGGGAACCAGGCGTGTACGGATGGACAGAAGTAATCTAACTACTGATTTTTAACACAAGTGAAAGGAAGGAAAGAACATGACTCTATATAAATATCTGAACCCCCCCCCATTGTGAAATAAGTAACAATGTCGCTCCCAGGAAAGTGGGGTGCTGTCAATGGCTGTAATTTACGGCACTCCCCTTTTTCTGAGTGGTGGCGGGGGTCAGAATTTAACATTGCCACCTATGGTAACTAATCTTGCAGCTTCGACAGGAGACCAGACAATCACCTTAACTTGGACAAATCCGGTTTCAGATGTTTTGGCCGGAATATTGGTTGTTTATAACACCGAACATATTCCAGAGAAGGTTTCGGATGGTACTAAATTCGATGCTGGTTTGGCCGAAACTGTTGATTTAACAGGACTTACAAATGAAACTCTGTATTATATTCGTGTATTCCCTTATAACTCTAAGGAACAATATCAGACGATGCTGGAAGGAGCTACCATTACTGCTACTCCAAACAGTTATCCTAATGAACCCACAGGATATACTAAAATAGAAGAAATAACAGATTCAACAACTTGGAAATTACCAGAAGATGGCTATTTTTTGATTTGTGCTTTAGGTAAGTCCGGTAACGGAGGAAGAGGTCTTTCTATTATTTCAGCGTCAGGAGCAAGTGCCATTTGTTCTTTAGCGGCAGGAGGAAGCGGCGGCACCGGTTCGTTTGCTGAAAAAGTGGTAAGTGGCTACAAAGGCGACGAGTATGTTTTCACTATTACTAACTCTGATACTAAAGTAGATTATTTAGGAGCAGCTATCATTAATGCAAAAGCAGGAGGCAACGGTACCGATGGTTATAGATATGGTTCAGGAAAACTTTGGGTAAAAAATGGTTCCGGAGGTAACGGGGGTACGTCATCGGCGCTAGAGGGTAGCGCAATTCAAAACGGTAAACCTGGTAACAATGGAGCTTATTGGAGTTACATGGAACAAGGCTCTGGAAGCTCCGACCCTGGTGTTGTATATGGAGGAACTGCTGTATCCAGCGAATATACAAGTACCATCGCACCATCCGAGACTTTTATAACTTCTAGTGGAGCCGGAGGAAATGGTAATGCTAATAGGAGTCAAGAAGAATCATATACAAATGGTGGTACGGGAACATCCGGAAAAATCATTATTTATCGCGGCAATACTAATCAACCATCTCCATCCACAGTATCCGCATTGTCGCTCACCCCTCGTAATACTTCCATCGAAGCTAGTTGGACGAACAGCGGAGATCCAGAATCCGTAGGTACGATTTTAGTATCTAATTCTGATCATGTTCCAGCTCATCCAACTGATGGAACTTCCGTAGACGTTGCAGAAGCTACTTCTTACACCATTACAGATCTTCCGAACAATAAACCTTCTTATATTAGCTTGTTTGCTTACAATGCTGACAAGACCAAATACAGCGCGGCCAAATCTGATGTGGAGATACCCAGAGAAGTTACCTGGTATGATGTACAGGAAGATGTAAAAGAAGATATTACCGAAGCGCAGGAAGATGCAGAGCAGGCACAGAAAGTTGTTCTGCTAACCAGAGACTTCCTCCCTGATGCCATGGCACTTACCCTGCCTGAAATTTATGATGAATGGCATCCAGACAGCGTATCGTACATAGGCAAAGATACTGCTACTGAGGACAAGCCTGCAAGTATTGTCAGATATAATGACGCTTTGTACCGCTGTCTGCAAAGCCACACCTCGCAAGCATCTTGGACACCGGAGGCATCTCCTTCCCTATGGGTATTGATTGACGATCCTGCAATTGAGTGGCCGGAGTGGAAGCAACCAACTGGAGCACACGACACATACGATCTGAACGCCAAAGTATCCCATAACGGTAAAAAGTGGATCTCTCAGATAGCAGCAAACACAACAGAACCAGGCGCAGACGAACGGTATTGGAAAGAGTACACCGAATAATCCTATAAAAAAGACGCAGCCAGCATCAAATCGATGCTGGCTGCTGTCTTGAAAGGAGTCTTAACAACAAAGTTAAGTGACTTATGATAGGCGGTTTAGAACTCACTTGTTTAAATTCAGTATACACGACTTTGCGAACGATGTCAAGTATCAAATCTTATACCGACCACGACATGATTTCAAAGCAGAACGGAGGTGAGCACAATGATTAAAATTCGAGTTGGCAAGACGGAGCTGCATTTCATTCGCAATGAGCTTTTGACATGCGGCTCTCGCAATGCCTTTAAGGTTCGCTTTACCTTTGACGATGAGATATGGAATGGGCTTAAAAAGATCGCCGCTTTTCAGTCTGGAGAAACCATTATGGACTCTGCTCTGGATGACAAAGAAACTGCCATCATTCCCTGGGAGGTCCTACAGCTTCCGGGGGAGCATTTATATATTGCGGTTGCAGGATATAACGGAACAGACACAATCCTCACTACGGAGTGGATAGACGCCGGAGAAATCCATCTTGGAATGACCAATACATTACCGGGAGACCCCTCCCCTTCCATCTACGAACAGCTGCTGAAAGATATTGGTGTGCTGAGTAACCTGACCACTGACACAAAAGAGAATCTGGTAGCAGCCATCAACGAGGTGGACGCAGAGATTGACGCGATTCGAGAAGATCCTCCTGTCTATATCCCTGCTGTATCTGAAGAAGGTGAACTGAGCTGGACAAACAACTACGATCTGGATAACCCTGGTCCTGTCAATATCAAGGGTGATGCAGGCGAGGTTGCAGAGGACAGCGAAGTTTCCGATATGCTAGATGATGTTTTTGGCGAAGGAGGTGAGCCTCCAGATGGACAAATCGCCACCGATGAAGAAGTAAGCGATATGTTAGAAAATGTTTTCGGGGACATTGAAGACGCAATCCCTGATAACATGGTAGCCACAGACACAGAAGTAAACAACATGCTTGATTCTGTGTTTGACTAAAAAGGAGTGATAAAACATGCCAGAGAGCAAATTAGTAACATTAGCACAGCTGCAAATGCAGGCAGAACGAATCAAAGCTGAATTGAACAAGTATACCCTCGACAGCGAACTTGAAACCGCTGTTGATAATGCCATCACAGAAGCTGGCGCATCTAAGATGGAAGTGGTAGAAGCTGTTCCGGAACAGGAAACTGCACAAGAAAACGTACTGTACATTTATAACAACACCGGTACAGGCAAGTACGAGATTTACGCACTGATTTCCGGTGCTGTTGTTCGCCTGGATGATGATGGCGGCAGCGTCACCGATGATATGATTGCAACCGATGAAGAAGTAACCAGTATGCTTGATGAAGTATTTCCACAGGCATAAAGTAAAGAGTAATTTGGAGGGAACAAACTATGTCTTATGATGTAACAAAACTTACCCAACTCGGCCATCTGAAATCCCTGGCTGAAAAAGTTGCAGCTGAGTGCGCCACCAAAACAGAGCTGGCTGCACTGTCCACCAGAGTAGATGAGATTGTCTCTACCGGTGGAGAACCTAACGTCCTTGTAGGTGTCAAAGTAAATGGCACCGCACTGTCTATTGCAGAAAAGATGGTAGACATCCTAATTGCTACCGGTACTGGTAACGGCACACTGGCCGTAAATAAGGTCGATGTGCCTATCAAAGGTCTGGCTGCTCTGGCTTACAAGGCACAAGTAAGCAAAACTGATCTGGATTCTGCACTGCAAGCTGTTATCGATGCTAAAGCAGCGCAAACCGATCTGGATGCCGCCGAAGTCAACATCGCTTCTATTCAGTCCACCCTCACTACCCTGCAAGGCTCTGGCGAAGGATCTATCGAGAAAGCAATCGATGACGCCATCAACGAATTTGCCACCAATGTCTCTGATGACGATGTGGTCAACTCCTTCAAAGAGCTGGTAGATTGGGTTGCGCAACATGGTTCCGAAGCATCGGAAATGTCTGCTGGTATCCAAGAAAACAAAACAGCGATTGCAACCCTGAAAACCTATGTAGGCACTCTGCCGGAAGAAGCCACCTCGCAGAATGTTGTTGCGTACATCGCAGAGGCTATTACTAAACTGAACATCGGTCAGTATGCAACCACCACCGCCATGAACGCTGCTCTGGCAAACAAAGTAGATAAGGTAGACGGTTCTCGCCTGATGACCAATGACGAAGGGACCAAGCTTTCTGGTATTGCCGCTGGTGCGACCAAAGTTGCAAAATCCGAAACCAACGGTAATGTTAAAATTAACGACGTTGAAACCGTTGTTTACACCCTACCTTCCGATGTTGTTCATGGTCAGATCGCTACAAGCCCAGAAGTCACTGAAATGCTCAACGAGGTTTTTGCTGCTCAGGAGTAATTACATTTGGCGCGGAGACATCCTCCGCGCCAATACCTTTTTGAAAGGAGGTCTTGAGCATGAGTGACAAGTTGAGCACTCTGGAGGCTTTGCGGCTAACGGCCACCGCTGCAAAGGGTTATGTTGCGCAACAGATTGCAAATACGCTGAGTGCCCTCCAAGCTGTGTTGGAGGAGATGAGCGGATCGCTTGAAACACTAGAGACAAATCTGGGCGGCAAAACAGCAGGTGGCGCATCACTTGCTGCTAAACCGAATCAGGACACTCTAGCTACAGAAAAGGCTGTTCAAGCCTATGTAGACAGCAGCCATAGTGTGATTTCTTTGGTTTTACCAGCCTCCAGTTGGGTAATAGCTTCCGACGGATCTTACACACAGACATTCAGCAATGCCGCAATTACAGCGGAACACCGCTTAGAGATAGCGATGGATACTGCGTCCATCCAATCATTGATTGCAGATAGCATATCCAGTATTCGTGTTGACAATGACAACGGTACTCCAACTGTGGTGGTCACCGGTGGCAAGCCAAGCTCCGATTTGTCGGTGCAAATTACCCTAGTGAAAGTAATGATTACTTAGGAGGTGCAAGATGGAAGCACTGAACGAAATCTCAATGTTGGTAAAGGAATATATCAGCCCAGAAACACTCTGGTTGGTTCCCTGCCTTTACGCATTGGGCATTATCATAAAAAAATCCATCAGAATCGACGATACATTGATCCCCACAATCCTTTGTGTTGTGGGGATTTTTCTATCTGCCTTAATTAGTGTCGGTACAGCAGAGCCACAAAACTGGATGCAATGGATCATCTTGGGTGCTGTCAGCCTTGGACAAGGTTATGTCATTGCAGCTGCGGCGATCTGCCTGAACCAACTGGTCAAGCAACACGTTAAGGCGGGAGAACTGAAGAAAGGTTTTGATGGAGATGGAGAAATAAACGGAAAGGACGGTGAGAACGATGAAAAACGGAATTGATGTATCCTACTGCCAAACAAAGGTAGACTGGAACAAGGTGAAAGCCGCTGGGATTGATTTTGCCCTGATCCGCGTAGGTTACTGCTACAACAACGGTGCTCTGAAGATAGACAACATGTTTAAGAGCCACATGGCCGGAGCAACTGCGGCAGGCATTGATGTTGGTGTCTACCTGTACAGCTATGCTACCAGCACAACCGCTGCGAAGAAAGCGGCACAAGAAGTTGTCAAGGTCATCAAGCAATACACCCTGACTTACCCTGTATGCTTCGATATTGAATATGAGTCGATTTACACAGGCGGGAGCAAGCGGGTCAACACAGACATTTGCAAGGCTTTTCTGGATGAAATTGAAGATGCTGGATACTACGCCATGCTATACTGCTCCAAGGATTTTCTGGACAGTTACCTCTACCCTGCCGAACTAACTGCCTATGATAAATGGATTGCGCAGTACGCATCGAAGTGTACCTGCCCACATCCTTACGGCATCTGGCAGTACACAGGCACCGGCAGAGTATCCGGCATTGCTGGTAATGTAGACCGCGATTACGCTTACAAGGACTACCCTACCATCATCAAAGGGATGGACAAGACACAACTCCAGAAGCAGCAGCTTCCCTATTCCGTCATCATTTCTGGCAGCGATTTAAACAGCCTGAAAGACCAGATCAGCAAAAAAGGTTATTTTACCTTTATGAGCGACGGACAACTCTGTGTTGGCAAATTCGCCACTGTGGCAGAGGCCAACAAGACAGCGGCAGATCTAAAGCGCAAAGGGTTTACCGGGGCTGTTGGAAAATGGTAAAGGAGGGGTTCGATGGAAATTGATATTACTCAGATCGTAGTAGCACTGATTGGCCTGCTGTCTGTTATCATCACCAGCGTGGTTGTGCCGCTCATCAAGAGCAAGGTTACAAACAGCCAGTGGGAGATGATTACCAAGTACGCTCTAGCCGGTGTACAGGCAGCAGAAATCATTATTGGCGCTGGTAATGGTGAAGCCAAATTTGAGATGGTCAGCAACTACATCGAAGAACAATGTGCTGCACACAACATCAAGATCGATATGGACACCATTAAAGTCGCGATCGAAAACGCATGGAAGTCTTTGGGGCTGGATTATGTCCACGAAGGTGAAGTAAAACAGCTCTCGACCACACAACCGCTCACTATGAGCATGACTATTGAGGGGGAATAATTATGGCACTGAACGCATTTTGGGGCAAAAAGAAAATCTTTATCATCAACCCGAACAACTGTGAGCTTGGCAACAAGATCGTTACCGCTCTGAAAGAGGCTGACTTTAACGGCGTAGAAGTTCTGAACACCATCAACTACAAGAAGATCGCCGACGAGAAGCCGGTGTACATCCTGAGCGTTTTTGAGGACGGCAGACGCATCTCTGTTGTACCATACAAGACTGAGGGTTTTGTAGGTGACCGTCTGGGCCATTATGTCACCAAGATGTTTGACGAGGATCGCGCCCGCCATCTGTTTGAGCCTTACTTCCACGCTGCCGGTATTGAAATCAAAGAGAACGGCAACGAGGAACTTTACTGGGAGGAAGCCAAACGTTACACCTGGTTCTACGATGACGACAACAAGACCCCTTTCCTTTGCCTGAAAGCAGAGAACAACGAAGCAACCGTCAATGCGGTCGTAGAAGGTATCAAAGATTACTTCCGCAAGTAAACACCAAGAGAGGGTGATGAGGTATGGCAGAGCCGGTCACAGAAACTCTTTGTGTCGAACGAATGAAGCTTCAGGACGAACGATTCAAGAGAGACAAAGAGAGGCTGGACGCATTGGAAGAAACTTGTAAAGAATTAAAATCTCTGACAACAGAGCTATCAGAGATTGTCAAGCGGTATGATGAGGTCTTTAAAATCCACTCTGAGAAGATCCAGGATAATGAGACGGAAACTCATCAAAACGAACAAAGAATCTCTGCCATTGAACAGCGCCCCGCAAAACGGTGGGAAGATCTAAGTGGTGCTATTATTGGCGCTATAGGTGCTGGCATTGGCGGCAGCGTATTGACTTTGGTGGTACAGGCATTGATGCAGGCTTGACAATTTTGACGCATCGTGTTACATTAAGATAAGGGACAGGCTGTCTTGGTCTGTCCCTTATTTTTTCCGCTTGGAGGGCGTACAATGGAGCAGTATAATGTTTACCCACCTCTTAGACTGAGCGATAAAGTGACACACTACTATCCTGAGATTTGGGACACGATGAAAACTTATCATTACCTCAATGGCATTTCTCCTTCGATGAGCTGGAGCAAGCTATGTTATATACCGATAGGTGGCGCAATGACATGTATCAGTTACGATGAGGATACGAACGCTTACAGCGATGATGACAGATTAGCTGTTATTAAATTGGGTGGAATTGTATCGGCTTTAGCTCCTTGGAGACTAAACAAACGAGTTTTTGTGTTAGACGAAAAAACAGAAAAAGCGTTGTGTCAAGATATAGAAGACATGGAAATGCCAACTGATGTTTTGCTGCAATTACCATGTATGTGTTTCTACGTTGATGTTAAACACATGTTTCATGGCAGTAGGAAAGTGTCTGGGTTCTTTGTACATCTCGAAGACGATCCTAAAAACGATGAGAGAGAGTTGCGTATTTTATTACTATTACAGGACGATATAATACCTATTCCAGTCCATATCGACGAACCTACGGTGTCTATGAGTTTGATGCATACAGTGTGGGAAGCAAAGAAAAACGCGGCGAAACCTGATGCACCGGAAGCATTCCATCGTTGTATAAGCGAAGAAGATAATCAGCGAACTTTGAAAACGACTATTCGGTGTCTGCGTATCATTTCGTACATTTGCGCTCAATGTGATTACATCAAACAAACTGAACCCAAACCAGAACCGCCTAAACTACTTTCTTCAGAGGAGTTGGAGGCCGAAATGAAAACGTGGTTTAACAAACGTCTGGCTATGGAAATATATGATCGACTGGTCGAGGAATCGAAGAATCGAAATAATGGTGGCAAACCAAGACGGACGTATTACCCTTACCCAACCCCTGAAGCAAGACGCGCCTATTTAGAGCATTGGTTGACCAAAGAATTTATGAAACCTGCCAAACACACCCTCCGCATGAAATGGACACCAACTATGTTGGATGGCAAAAAGAACGACAAAAACGATCCTGTTATTTTCCATATTATTACAAATGTGTAAGTCATGTTATAGCCTCTATGAAGAAAAAAATCGGGAGCTGCCCATCTAGGTAGCTCCCGATTTTTTACCCATCAGCCTGCTACAATTTACCAATTAGCGCAATCATTATCATAATCATTGATAACAAACTAACCATTACAAGCAGCAAAGCGAACGCTGGATATTCCAGGTGTAATGCTATCAACGATGACAAGATAGTTAGCATTGTAAGCAGTATCAGGCCGTCAATTGTCCTATGCTTATGCATTTTGATCCGCAAGACGTACCAAATCGGTTGTTTTGTACTTGTCCATTTGCTTATTGCGTCGTTGTGTATAATCTGGCATATAAGGCTGGTTTTCCACTGCCTTTATCAGCTTGCGAGAGACATCTGTTGGTAATCCAACCATCCGTATTGCTTTCAGGATACCAGTATTTGCCTCTACAAGTAACATTTGCATTGCAAGACCCATACCTTCTGGCGGCATTTCAAATGTTGGGAGTCTATCCTCTACATATTTGTAATATGGAATGTCAGACCATGGCTGGTTACCTACCTTTACAAGCATCCAGACAATACCATCTACCACTACTACTTTGAATTTAAAGCCGCTGTTAAACGCTTTGAGTTCGGCCTCTGCAATATTTTTATAGACTACAGCAATTGTTCCTCCTGCATCTGATAAGCTCATTCCGAGATATTCATACCAGCTGGGCGGCAGGACTTTATCACCAACTTTATACACTTGAAACATAATATCAATCCTCCTTATTCGATGCCTGCGTGTTTTCTGATGTCACTGTATTCATGAAGCGTTCGACCGAGTCTTTGAGCTGTGAATCTATTTCTTCTCGGTGTTCGCGATATACCCAATTCAAAGTTGACCACATCGCTTCCTGATTGCCGATCCACCAACTTGCGCTTCGCTGACGTTTGAGCACATAGTCACAAGTCCCAATTAGCCTTTGAATCGTGAGTTCGTCTTTTGCTGTATCGCGGCCACACGCTTTGGCACGCTTGATTGCTTTCATGTTCAACAGGATGGTCTCTTTGCTTTCCTGGATAAATTTATTACGAACTTCCGTTGCTTTCGGGATAGTATAAGGAGAGCCATACAAATCAGCGAGACCCATGGTGCGTGATGCTGCGTTACTCTGCGAGGCTTCTTTGCGCGCCTTTTCTCGGCGGCAATCTGGGCATGTGTCGTAATGCTTTTGTGCCCACATCTCCCAACGATCAGCATCATCGCGATTATAGCATTTGTGTTCTACCTCGAAATTTTTGTTGCAGATTTTACAAGTGCAAACCGCTGTTGCTTTTGCCATATTATCCTTCTTCTTTCTCCAGATCTGCGAGGATGGACTCAATTTGTTCGTCTGTTAGACCAGTAAAGTCTTCCATGTCCACACCCACAATCAAAATTGGGCCGGAATATTCTGTACCATGTAGTGTGGTATTATACGGCGCACCCTCCAGCCATCCCATCTCATTGCAGATAACACAACTGGTGTATGTTAATGGTACAGCTTGAATCATACCTCCTACAGCCGCCTGCAATGCGGACAGGGTATTCTCAATTTCTACGACCTCTGGTTTCTGCCCCGGCTTTTTCTCAATAACTTTCATTTGTTGTTCCTCCTTTAATCCCAACGATGGTCTTTGATATATTCATCCCATTCTGCTTTCATATCTTTGATTACTTCGTTATAATCTTCCCCGTTGATAATTCTTTCCTTAGCCTTGATGCCTGCCGTCGATCTCATGTAATGCGGCATGTACTCCCAAGACTCTGCCAAAAGCAAAGCTGCCGCCCGAGGGTATTTCTCTTTGAGTGCGGTTATATCATGCTCTGGATATGGGCGGACACCCAACCCACCTACATCGTCAAAAGACTTCTCAAATTCATAATGCCAATTTTCTATGTCGCGTATCGCATCTTTCAGGATCTTGAGACCTTCTATACCATCGATTTTCTTCCTACGCTCTGCTTTGATTTTCTGTTCTGCATCGAATTGTTTGCTCAGAAATTGAAAAATTTCATCTCTATGAGTATGAATCAAATCTTTGGCATTTTCTTTTTTCATCAGCTGAACGTCCATCACACAGATCCGGCCTGTTTTAATTATTTCTCCGTCCACATAGTCCACATCAATCTGAATATTATATCTATCAATGATTTCCTCAATCGTCATACGCATCCTCCTTTACTTCTATGACCAGTAGGTCATCAATAGAGATTTTTGTTCCATCAGCCAATAAAAGGGTATGGTTATAATGGTCGATGCGCTTACACTGGCCGCGTGCGGTAACACAGCTGCCTCCCTCTTTGGTTTTGTCCGCTACAAAGTACATTACCGTAATGTCCGGATGCTGCGATGCGTGGTCATCAAGGTATCGTAGTTTCGTATTAAGGTCAGCCTGTTCGTCTTCGGACAGTTCGATTCTCGCCGCTACATATCGGTTTGACTCGTTGATGCAGTCTCCATAACCGGTGACAGCAGCAAAGGGAGCAAATTGAGCTGCACGTTGAACCATCGACATCCGTGGGTGTTTGCGGGATGTTGGGTGTGGTAAATTGATGATGTCGCTGTAATCATCTGGCATAGTTTTATTTGCTCCTTACTAATTACCTTACTTCGCTTTCTTGTCTAAGATTTTTTCCTGGCCTACGCTCATTGGGACGGACGTGCGATACACAGCCATTATCCAACGGAAATCTTCCATTCTGTCCCCGGTGAAGTTGATGTGTTTGAATAGATCGATGATGTCTCCAGCGTACTCTGCGGTATTAAGCCGTTCTAGCTTATCTGTTAGAAAGCTTGCTGCTGCCTGTGCTCTGGGATTACCTTGTTCCCTTTTGCCTTGTTCGATGGCAAAAAGAATCGTGCTTTCCACGTTCTCTTTGATATTTTCGGCCAATGCAATCTGTTTCTCGCTGCCTTTGAGCGTACTGAGGTGATGGTCAACTGTGGCGGCGGCATTGAGCCTTGCCTCAGTTAGGTTAAATTGTGGTACAAGGTCTGGATGGTCAGCTTTTAACTGGTTAAGATTTTTCAACAATTCTGAGTCTGTTTCGGGGCCGGGGTTTGAGTCCAGATACTTTTGATAAGCGTCACGGTATGCTTGTTGGATTTGTGCCATATTCCAAGTTGTCATAGTACCATCCTCTCTGTCTAAGATACATTGTATTATTTGTTATTATGATAGCATCGACGGCGTTGGCATGTCAAGCAAAAGAAGACATAAAAATAAAGCCACTCAAATAAAAAGAGTGACTTTACTTTTTTTGTACATTTTTATCATATCAAGGCTTTTTGGGAAAATGGTGTATTTGTGGTGTAAAAAGAAACCATATCAAATACAATCAATCAGAAAATGGCTTAAACATCAGATTCTTTGCAATCTGAAAAGAAATTATTACATTAACCTTCCTTATGTAATTCCATTTGTTCTATTTCAGCCGCAAGCTCCTCCACAACCCTGTCCTCGGGAATCTTGCGGATGATTTCTCCCTTTTTAAAGAGGATAGCGCAGCCGTCTCCGCCGGCGATGCCGATGTCGGCCTCGCGCGCTTCGCCCGGGCCGTTGACCGCGCAGCCCATCACCGCCACGGTCAGCGGCAGCCTGCAGTCCTTCAGCCGCTCCTCCACCTGCCGGGCCAGACCGATCAGGTCGATCCTGGTGCGCCCACAGGTGGGGCAGGAAACAAAGGTGATGCCGTCGCGCCGCAGGCCGATCGACTTCAGGATGTCGCGCGCGGCGTAGACCTCGTTGACCGGGTCGTCGGTGAGTGAGACGCGGATGGTGTCGCCGATGCCGTCGCACAGCAGCGAGCCGATGCCGACCGCGGATTTGATTAAACCCATGCGCGCCGTGCCCGCCTCGGTGACCCCCAGATGCAGCGGGTAGTCGCACTGTTGGGAGGCCAGGCGGTAGGCCTCGATCATCGTCTGCACATTGGAGGACTTGATCGAGATGGCGATCTGGTCGTAGTCATACTTTTCAATCAGCGAGACGTGGTACAGCGCACTGTCCACCATCGCCTGCGCGGTGGGGTGGCCGTACTTTGCCAGGATGTGCTTTTCCAAGCTGCCGGAGTTGACCCCCACGCGGATGGGGACATTGTGAAGCTTGCAGCACTGCACAACCTGGCGCACCCGGTCCTCGTCGCCGATGTTGCCGGGGTTGATGCGCACCTTATCCACACCGGCCGCCACCGCCTCCAGTGCCAGCCGGTAATCGAAGTGGATGTCCGCCACAATCGGCACTCTGACCGCATTCTTGAGGTGCTCGATCAGCGGCACCGACTGCAGATTGGGGATGGCCGCGCGGATGATCTCGCAGCCCGCCGCCTCCAGACGCTTTGCCTGCTCGACGCTTGCCGCAAAGTCCTCTGCAGGCGTGTTGAGCATCGACTGGATGGTGACCGGCGCGCCGCCGCCCATCTTCACCTTGCCGACCAGAATCTGTCGGGTTTTCTTTCGCTCTCCCATCGTTTTTCCTTCCTTTTGTCTTGTTGATTGTCGAACTTCTTCGCTCAGCTTGCTGCCCTAGCCGCTGATCAGCCGAACAATATCGTTAAAAGTGACCACCAGCATCAGGCCCATCAGCAAAAATAGGCCCGCCGCGTGGACATAGCCCTCATATTTGGGGGCGACCGGTTTGCCGCGGATCAGTTCCAGCACCAAAAACAGCAGCCTTCCTCCATCCAGCGCCGGCAACGGCAGCAGGTTAAAGACGCCGATGTTGATGGTGATGAACGCCGTCATCAAAAAGATGCTGGAATAGTCGCGGGTGGAGGCGACCTCCCCGATCATCTGGGTGACGCCGACCGGCCCGGAAAGCTGGTTCATCTCAAACTGTCCGGTAATCAGCTTGCCAAAGGAGACCCACACCTGCTTGACCACGCCGGTGGTCATGTGCCAGGATTCCTCCAGCACCCGCAGCGGCGTCTTTTCCAAGCCCTGCACCTTAAAGTCCAGCTTGACGATGGTCTGGCCCTCGATCTCCTCATAGGCAAACGGCACGTCGGTCAGTTCGATAACCTCTCCGTCCCGGCGCACCTTCATCTGCACCGGGTCGGTGCCCACGTCCACAAAGGCGTAGACCAGGTCGTTGGCGGTGTTTGTCCTGTAGCCGTTGATCTCCAAAATCTCGTCGCCCAGCTGCAGCTTTTCGCTGCTCAGGGCCGACGGGTCAAAGTAGCTTATCTGGGTGCTGGAAACCACCGGACGGGAGCAGACAATCGCCAGCATGATGAGGAAGCCGAGGATCAGGTTCATGGTCGCGCCTGCGGCCACCACCAGAATCTTCTGCAGCGGCTTTTTGTTGCAGAAGGCGCGCTCGTTGTCGCTCTCCTCGTCCTCACCCTCCATCGCCACATAGCCGCCGATGGGCAGCAGGCGCAGGGTGTACTTGGTCTCCCCCTTCTCCCACTGCAGCAGCTTTGGACCCATGCCGATGGAAAATTCCGGCACGGCGATGCCCACCGCCTTGGCTGTCAGAAAGTGTCCCAGCTCGTGGATGATGATAATCACCCCGAAGATCAGGATTGCCAACAGGATTGTCACAAACAGATTCATCCAATTCCTCCTGTCCTCTATCGAATTGCGGATTTATTTTCCGTACCGCTCCCGGACGAAAGCGCGGGCCTTCCGGTCCGCCTCCAAAACCTCCTCCACGCTGGTGTAGTCGCCCAGATCAAAGTGATCCAGCGCCGCCTCCACCGCGTCGAACAGGTCGAGATACCCAATTTTATCCTGCAAGAACAGCGACACCGCCTCCTCGTTGGCGCCGTTGACCACGCAGGGGTACAGGCCGCCGCGCTTTGCCGCCTCGATGCAGCTGGCAAGGCAGGTGAAGGTCCCGGTGTCCGGCTGCGAAAAGGTCAGCGGGCCGCAGCTCAGCAGGTCGAGCGTCCTGGCCGGGGATTCATACCGGTGCGGCCAGGTCAGCGCGTACTGAATCGGGATCATCATGTCCGGCGCGCCCATCTGGGCCATCACCGAGCCGTCCACATACTCCACCATCGAGTGGATGATGCTCTGCGGGTGCACCACGATGTCGATCTTTTCCGGCGGCATCGAGAACAGCCACATCGCTTCGATAAATTCCAGCCCCTTGTTCATCAGGGTGGAGGAATCGATGGTGATCTTGGCGCCCATGCTCCAGTTCGGGTGTTTGAGCGCCTGCTCCTTTTTGATGCCGCGCAGTTCCTCGCGGGTTTTGCCGTAAAACGGCCCGCCGGAAGCGGTGATAATCAGCCGCTTGACACTCTTTGCCTCGTTGCCCTGCAGGCACTGGAAGATAGCGGAGTGCTCGCTGTCGATGGGGGTGAGGCGGATGCCCTTCTGCTTTGCCAGCCCCATCACCAGCTTGCCGCCGGCCACCAGCGTCTCTTTATTGGCCAGGGCGACGTTGTTGCCCGCCTCGATGGCCGTCACTGTCGGCAGCAACCCCGCCACGCCCATCATCGCGTTGAGAACCGTATCCTGCTGCGGGTCCGCCGCTATCTGCAGAACCCCCTCCATCCCGCTCAGCACCTCGGTGCCGGTGTCCTGCACCCGGTCTTTGAGCTCCTTTGCCGCCTGCGGGTCGGTCAAGGCCGCATAGCGGGGACGGTACTGCCGGATCTGCTGCTCCAGCAGCTTCCAGTTGCTGTGCGCCGTCAGCGCATAGACCGGGTAGCCCTGCTTTTGACAGACGGTCAAGCTCTGGGTTCCAATCGAGCCGGTCGAGCCTAAAATCGAAACGGTTTTCTCCAATGTCATCCCTCTTTTTCGTTTCAATCAAGATGTCGGGAATAGTATACCACGTCTTTTTTACGATAGTATTAATATTTCTCTCAAAAGTGCCCTTTAGGCAACTTTTTTTGAAGAAAATCTTCCCTCTCCCTCGTTTTCTCTCCAGAAAAAAGGCGCCTGCCTGCAAGCGCCCTCCTTCATTTGTATCATTTGCCCTCTTTTCTCAAAGCTATCCCAACGTGCAGATCGGGAAGCAGAGCGTTGTCGCATAGATAAACGGCAGGGTGAACAGCACGCTGTCAAAGCGGTCCAGCACCCCTCCGTGCCCCGGCATGATGTTGCCAAAGTCCTTGATGTCAAACTGCCGCTTAATCATCGAGAAGCTCAAATCGCCCAGCACGCTGATCAGCGAGGCCAGCAGCGAAATCAGCAGCAGCCGCACCATATCGACCTGCACCGCAATGCCAAGCTGGGCGCAGCCCCACTCAAAGCCCAGTGTCGCCAGGACGTTGAGCACCACGCAGGTGACAAGCCCTCCGATCATGCCCTCCACCGTCTTGTGCGGGCTGACCAGAGGGCACAGCTTGTGCTTGCCGAAGGCCCGCCCGGTAAAGTAGGCTCCGGTGTCGCTGAACCAGGCGCAGAACAGCGCCAGCAGCAGGTAATAAAGCCCCAGGGTGTAGCCGTTGTTGTCCCGCAGATAGATCGCCGAAGAAAGCGACAGCGGAATCCCGATGCTCATCATAAACACCAGCGCGATGTCCTCCACGCGGGTATCCTGGTGGGTGCGCAGCAGGATCAAAAACAGCAGCGCAATATAGGGCAGCAAAAACAGCGGCAGCAGATCCAGCTCCCTTTGCAGCCTGATATAGGGAAAAGCCGCCGCGACCACAAAGGCCACCGCCGAAAGCAGCTTATTGTGGCTGATTTTGGTCGCTGTCAAAAACTCGTACATCGCCATCAGGATGATGACCATGATCGCCACATTCAGGACAATTGTCTGAAAGAAACTGAGCACGACGGCCAGCAGAACAATTCCCACCAAAGCAGAAATGATGCGTGTTTTCACAAAAACCTCTCCGTTCTCTGATTCATCCAAATGAATGACTGGGATTCTTCCCCTCCACAGGATATGCCCTGCAGAAGCAAGATATTCTTTTGGGGAACAGCAGATCAGATTCCACCAAAGCGTCTCTGCCGCTGATGGAAAGCCGCGATTGCCTGTTCCAGATGCTCCGGGGTAAAGTCCGGCCACAGCACATCCATAAAGACATACTCGGAATAGGCCGACTGCCAGATCAGAAAATTGGACAATCTCTGCTCCCCGCTCGGGCGGATGATCAGATCCGGGTCGGGCACTCCGGCGGTATACAGGTTCTGCTCCACCGTCTGCTCGGTGATCTGCTCCGGCGTCAGCTTTCCTTCCTTCACCTGCTGCGCGATGCAGCGGGCCGCATGCGCAATCTCGTTGCGTCCGCCATAGTTGAAGGCCACATCGACCATCAGGCCGGTTCTGCCCTCCCCCAGCTTCTGGATGCGTTCCAGCTTCTGCTGCAGGGTCGGGTTGAGCGCGCTGAGATCGCCGACAAAGCGGGTGCGCACATTCTGGTTTTCCTCCTTGTGTGCAAACGCCTCATCAACATACTGCTCCAGCAGCTCCATGATGGCGTCCACCTCGTCCTTGGGGCGCTTCCAGTTTTCGGTGGAAAAGGCGTAGACGGTCAGATACTGCAGACCGATTTTGTCGCAGTATTCCACAATCCTGCGGAAGGTCTTGGCCCCCTCCCGGTGTCCATATTTGCGCGGAAGGGCGCGTTTTTTGGCCCAGCGCCCATTGCCGTCCATGATGATGCCGATGTGCTGCGGCAGGTCGGCGCGCCGGGGATTTGTATTCTCCATTCCGGTTTTCTCCTATTCTTCTAAAAAGCCAGGCACCGCATGGCGATGCCTGGCGCTGTGCATTTGCGATGCCTTGTGATGACAAAGGAAGAAAAATCCTACAGCGACATAACTTCCTGCTCTTTTTCCTTGACTGCTTTGTCGATCAGCTTGACATACTTGTCGGTCAGTTCCTGGACATCCTTTTCCGCATCCTTCAGATCGTCTTCCGAAAGCTCGTTGGCCTTCTTCTGCGCTTTGAGCTTGTCAACTGCGTCGCGGCGGATGTTGCGGATGGCTACCTTGGAGGATTCGCCCTCTTTGGAAACCTGCTTGCACAGTTCCTTGCGGCGCTCCTCGGTTGGAGCCGGGAATACCAGGCGGATTACCGAGCCGTCGTCGGTCGGGTTGATGCCGACATCCGAGGCCTGGATTGCCTTGTTGATGAGCTTGAGGGTAGATTTATCCCACGGCTGGATCATCAGGGTTCTGGGGTCGGGAGTGGAGATGGTAGCCAGCTGCTGGATAGGGGTCGCCGCGCCGTAATAGTCGACGGTCACACGGTCCAAAACGGATGGAGATGCCTTGCCTGCGCGGATGGTGCCGAACTCACGGTACAGCGCATCCAGCGTCTTATTCATCTTCTCTTCAATCTCTTTATACTGTGCTTTCATAATTGCCTCCATTCTGCCAAGGAAACTCAGCTGAAAATTTTAAGATCCTCTGATTATTTTACAAGCGTGCCGATATCTTCCTGCTTGACCGCGCGGACAATGTTGTCCGGGTCCTCCAGGCTGAACACCAGGACCGGGATATGATTGTCGCGGCACATCGAAGCGGCGGTCATGTCCATAACGCCCAGCTGCTCGGAAAGGATCTGGTCGAAGGAGATGGTGCTGTAGCGTTTGGCGTTGGGGTTTTTGTGCGGGTCGCTGTCATAGACACCGTCGACCATCGTTGCTTTCAGGATGACCTGCGCGTCAATTTCCGCTGCGCGCAGCGAGGCGGCAGTATCGGTGGAGAAGAACGGGTTGCCGGTTCCGCAGCCGAAGATGACCACCCTGTTTTTCTGCAGATGACGCACCGCGCGGTTGCGGATATAAGGCTCCGCCACCTGCTGCATGGAGATTGCTGTCTGCACACGCACATCGCAGCCGACCCGCTCCAGGGCGTCGGCCAGTGCCAGCGCGTTCATCGCGGTGGCAAGCATGCCGATATGGTCTGCGCGGGTGCGGTCCATGTTGCCGCTGCTGCGGCCTCTCCAGAAGTTGCCGCCGCCGACCACAATGGCAATCTCGGTTCCCAAGTCATAGATCTTTTTGATGCTGGCACAGATGGACTGCAGCGTGCTGTCATCCAGGCCGGTTTTCTTGTCGCCCGCAAGCGCTTCTCCGCTGAGCTTGATAAGCACACGCTTATACATAAATTTTCACTCCCAATCTTTTTTCTGCCCGGACCATTCGATCCCAGATTTTACTATCTCCTATTTTACCGTAAGTCGGGCATGATGTAAAGCCCCTATTTTTCTTTTTCCCAGTTTGTTCGAATCCTGCCGCCCTTTTTTGTGAAAAAAAGGGCGAAGCAAAGGGGCAAAAAAAGAGGGTACAAGCATCACCTTGTACCCTCCCTCAAAAAGCGGCACCCGCTCTTATTTTACCATGCTGGCAACTTCGCTTGCAAAGTCGTCGACCTTTTTCTCCAGGCCCTCGCCCTTCTCGTAACGTACGAAGGAGACGATCTCAATCTTGCCGCCCAGCTCTTTGGCTTTGGCTTCGGTGTAAGATTTGATGGTCTGGTCGCCGTCTTTGATGAACTCCTGATCAATCAGGCAATTCTCTTTGTAGAATTTCTTGATTCTGCCCTGAACCATCTTCTCGGCGATCGCTTCCGGCTTGCCTTCGTTGATGGCCTGAACCTTGAGGATCTCTTTTTCCTTCTCCAGAACCTCTGCCGGAACGTCAGCCTCGTTGAGGTAACCCGGGTTAGCAGCAGCAATCTGCATTGCTACATCCTTGCCGTACTCCTCGAAGCCCTCTTTGTCCGCAACGTCGGTGTCAAATTTTACCATAACGCCGATGTTGCCGCCTGCATGGATGTAGGTTGCAACGTCGCCCTCGTAACGGGTGAAGCGTCTGATCTTGATGTTTTCGCCGATGGTCTGAATCTTCTCGGTGGTCAGCTCAGCGATGGTCATCTCGCTGCCCTCAGCCTTGCAGCTGTTCAGAGCATCTACGTCGGCAGGATTCTGCTCAACAACGGTCTTTGCGCAGGTGTCAACAAACGCCTGGAAGTCCGCGTTTTTCGCAACGAAGTCGGTCTCAGCGTTTACTTCGATAACAACGCCAACCTTCTTTTCATTGTCTACATATGCTTTAACGATACCCTCAGCAGCGATGCGGCCAGCCTTTTTGGCAGCAGCTGCCAGGCCCTTTTCACGCAGCAGTTCGATTGCTTTTTCCTGATTGCCGTCAGCCTCGGCCAGCGCCTTTTTGCAGTCCATCATGCCGCAGCCAGTGATTTCACGCAGTGTTTTTACGTCCTGAGCTGTAAATGCCATGTTACATTCCTCCAAACTGAAATTTCGATGTGCTCTATTTCTTTAAAAAAGGCCCCGACAGAAATCCCTGCCGGACACTCCCGGCAGGAATCCCCGTCGGAACCGTTCCCTTTTCCTGGTCCGACGTTCGGAATTATTCAGCAGCTGCTTCTTCCTCTTCGACATCCTCAGCGCTCTGAGCGCCCTGTCTGCCTTCGATGATTGCGTCAGCCATGGTGCTGGCAATCAGCTTAACAGCGCGGATTGCGTCGTCGTTGCCCGGGATAACGTAGTCGATCTCGTCCGGATCGCAGTTGGTATCGACGATTGCAACGATCGGAATGCCCAGCTTTTTGGCTTCCGCTACAGCAATTCTCTCTTTTCTTGGGTCAACGATGAACAGTGCGCCCGGCAGCTTGTTCATGGTCTTGATACCGCCCAGATATTTTTCCAGTTTCTCGATTTCCAGCTCCAGCTTGCCGACTTCCTTCTTTGGCAGACGGTCAAAGGTGCCATCCTCCTGCATCTTGCGCAGCTGCTCCAGTCTCTGGATTCTCTGACGGATGGTCTTGAAGTTGGTGAGCATACCGCCCAGCCATCTTGCGTTGACATAGTGCGCACCAGCGCGCTCAGCCTCTTCCTTGATGGACTCGCCGGCCTGTTTCTTGGTTCCGACAAACAGAACGCTGTCGCCGTTAGCCGCTACGTCGCGGACAAACATGTAAGCCTCTTCCAGCTTTTTAACGGTCTTCTGCAGGTCGATGATGTAGATGCCGTTTCTTTCGGTGAAGATGTATCTTGCCATCTTCGGGTTCCATCTGCGGGTCTGGTGACCAAAGTGTACGCCTGCTTCCAGCAGCTGTTTCATAGATACTACGCCCATGTTAAAATCCTCCTTAAGGTTAAACCTCCGTCTCGGACGCTTTACCGGAATTCCGAAGGAGCCCGCCAATGGGCCGGCAAGGCTCCCTGCCCCGGGGAAAGTTCCCCTGTAATCGGCACCATCCGGTCAATCCGAAACGTGCGTTGTTAAGATACGGAAAAGGAAACTTTTTCGCCTTCCTTTTTGCCGCTCCCGGTTATTATACCAAAGCCTTTGCAAAAAAGCAAGCGGTTTTGCGCATATTTGCGGGAGCTGAAACCATTTTTTTGCGTTCTGCCCGCTCGCGCGGGCTTCGGTGGAGGCTTTTTGGTGAGCTCAGACAAAATTTACCGCTTGCGCCGCCGGGCGCTTTTTTTGATGGCGGGGCAGCGCACCAGGATGGTGTCCTCGCCGATGACCTGGATGTCCTCCCAGGGGATGACGGTGTCCTCCTCCCGCCCCAGCAGCCCGAACAGCCGGTATCGCCCGCGGATGACGATGGCGGTGAGGGCAGCGCTTTCGGTGTCCAGCTCCACATCCCCGACATAGCCGAGCCTCACCCCGTCCCCGGCGTTGACGACGTCCTTGTATTTAAAATCGTTGATGCGGCACAGCATACCCTTCCCCTCCCGGATTCTGATTGGTACACTGTATTCCCCGGCGGTGGGAAAAATGCGTGCAGCGGCAAGGCTAATCGCAGTGGACGTCGATCATCTGCGGCTCGAGCTTGGAGTAGATGATCTTCTGCCCGTGGTACAGTCCGCTGTAGCCGGAGAGCATGTAGCCGATGACGCTGGCGATGCCAAAGAAGATGACCCCTTCCCCGCCGAACAGCTCGACGCTCAGGGTAAAGGAGGCAACTGGACAGTTGATGACGCCGCAGAACAGCGCCACCAGCCCCACCGCCGCCGCAAAGGACGGGTCCATCCCCAGCAATGGACCAACCACGCAGCCAAAGGTGGCGCCCACAAAGAAGGTGGGGACAATCTCGCCGCCCTTAAAGCCGGCGCCCAGCGTCAGGGCGGTCAGCAGGAGCTTAAACCAAAAGGCGTACCAGTCCGCCTCCCCCTGCATCGCCCGCTGGATGACCTGCATGCCTGCGCCGTTAAAGTCGCTTGTCCCGATCAGCAGGCTCATGGCGACCACAATCAGGCCTCCGCACGCTGCGCGCAGCAGGCGGTTTGGGAAAACTTTGGCGTAGGCCTTGCTGGCCGCGTGCATCGCCCAGCAGAAAATAATGCTGAGCAGCGCGCACAGGATGGACAGCAGGATGACCTGCCCCACCGAGGCAAGGCCCAGGTGCGGCACACCGCTGATCGCAAAGGCGGTCGGCGGGATGTGAAAGACAGCCGCCAACCCATAGCCGATCAGCGCCCCAGTAATGCAGGGCAGCAGCGCCGCATAGTACATCTCGCCGACGCTGATGACCTCGATGGCAAAGATGGTGGCGGTGAGCGGGGTGCCGAACAGCGCCGCAAAGCAGCTGCTCATGCCGCACATAATCATCATCTGGTGCTCCTTCTGGTCCAGGTTGATCCAGTCGGCCAGCCGCGCGCCCATGCTGCCGCCGATCTGCAGCGCCGCACCCTCTCTGCCGGACGAGCCGCCGAACAGGTGGGTGATGACCGTGCTGACAAAGATCAGCGGAGCGGTGCGCAGCCGCAGCGGGTGCTCTCCCCGCACCGCCTCCAGAATGGTGTTGGTGCCCATGTCCTTCTCCATGCCGGTCTGCCTGTACAGCAGCGCGATGGCAACGCCACCCAGCGGCAGCAGAAAGAGCAGCCAGCTATGCTGCTGGCGCATCTCGGTGGCCCACTCCACCGAAAAGTGGAACAGCACCCCCATCACGCCCACAATGCTGCCGACCGCCGAACCCAGCATCACCCATTTGATGAACGCCGCCGCCGACCGGTGCAGATTGCCGATTGTTTTTTTCCATCCTTGGTCCTTCATCATTGCTCGCCTCCTGCTGTCTCTTCCGCTGCGGTTTGTGAAGATTGTCCTTCTTGCTCCTGCTCGTCCTGCTCTGTGCTGTCCTGTTCGCCCTGCAAGGGTTCCTCCCGCTCAAAGGGCTCCCACTCCGGCACGATTTCCGCTGTGTCCATCTGCAGGACCTCCTCCCCGCGCACCACAATGCCAAAGCCCTTCCCCCGGTCCCAGGTGCAGTCGAAGGCCGCGAGGACGCAGCCCTTCTCCAGGTCCAGAATCAGCCTTTGGGGATAGAGCAGCTCTGCAAAATCGTTTTTGTCCAGAATGTTGGGCATCTCCGGGGCGTTCTCGGACATCAGGTGCCCGTACTCCAGCTGCATCAGCGGGTAACGGTCAGTCAGTGCCGTCATCATCACGTCCAGAATCTGGTACTGCCGCTCCAAAAAGGCCCGGCAACCCTGCACCACCTGCAGGTCGGTCAGCTCCCCGACCCGCACCAGCAGCGGGTACAGCTCCTGCCTTTGAAAATAGCCTTCCCATTCCTGCAGGCAAACGGTACCCTGGTACTGCTCGCCGTCCCATACCAGCGCGTCCTGCAGCCGCTGCAGGTCCTCCTCCCACGGGAAGGCTTCCTCCTGCTGTTCCTGATGCTCCAGATCGATCATCCAGACCACCAGTTGGCAGATGCGGCCCTCCTCGTCCAGGCCCCAAAAAGCCGGGTAGTTTCCTTCCCCCCAGCCGGTGCGGAACAGCACCGCCCGCTGCCTGCTGCCCGGGATGGGCCAGTTGAGCCAGCCGCCCTCCGGGGGCTGATACTGCGGGAAGCGGCGCGCATTTTGGGAGAGCAGCGGGGCAAAATAATCGGCGTACAGATTCCCCTGCGGGTTGCGCTCCTGCCAGCTCTGCGCAAAGTCGCAGAAGGCGCGGTGGGCCTTTTCGTCGCACAGGCACGCCCAGCCGCTGTCCGCCCAGAAGCCGTAGTAGCCGCCGTCAAAGCTGCCCAGATCCTCCTTACCGGTCAGCGCCTGCTCAAACGAAACCGCCCGGCGGTAGTTAAAGCGCAGCCGGGCCGCGGCGTAGACCGGGCGGCCATCGTCTGTCTGCGCCACCGACAGCTCCAGCGGATAGTCGCCGACCGGCGCTGTGACAAAATAGGGCAGCTCGCCGCGGTTTTGCAGCCCGCCAAACGGGTCGCCCACCAGCAGCTCTCCGCTGGGCACCGGGCAAAGCCCCGCCCGCAGCACGCTGACCGCATGTCCGCCGACCTCCCCTTCTGCAAAGTAGCGATTAAAATCCACCTGGGCCGACAGCTGCTCCCGCAGCTGCACCCAGCGGCGCACCCATTCCCGCTTTGGCACCATCGTCCTGTTCCTCCGTTTCATCCCATGCTAAAGGCGCCGCCTGACGGTGCAGCGGCGCCCCTTCTTTCAGCTTTATTATAGCGGTAAGGGCTTTGCCCTGTCAAGAAAAAGTGGGGCGTTTTCGCCTGTTTTCGGTCAATTTGTTTGGAAAATTTTAGCAGGCGCTTGAGCTGCCGCCTGCCGGAATCGCTTCTTGTTTTGCTTGTATATTTTGGCGCATCCTGCAAACAATAACAGCACAGCAAAATCTCAGGAAAAGACAAGGAGAATTTTTGATATGAAAGCTACAGGAATTGTTAGAAGAATCGATGACCTGGGCCGTGTGGTGATCCCAAAGGAAATCCGGCGCACCCTGCGCATCCGCGAGGGCGACCCGCTGGAGATCTTTACCAGCAACGACGGCGAGGTCATCTTTAAAAAGTATTCCCCCATCGGCGAGCTCTCCGCCTTTGCCGGGCAGTATGCCGAAATTTTACACAAGACCAGCTCCCGCCCGGTCATCGTCTGCGACCGCGACCATGTGGTCTCCGCCTCCGGCCTCCCCAAAAAGGAGCTGCTGGAGCGGCGCATCTCCCCGGCGCTGGAGGAGCTGATCGAGGAGCGCAAAAGCTATATCTACGGCCAGCAGGGCGGGGCGCTGCTCTACCCGGTGGAGGGCATCGAGCGTCCGGCGCTGGTGGAGTACCCCATCATCTCCGCGGGGGATGTGTGCGGTTCGATTCTCTTTCTGGCCGACGGCGAGCCCACCGTCCCAACCGAGGCCGAGGAGAAGCTGCTGCAGGCCGCCGCGGGATTTTTGGGCAAGCAGATGGAGGAATAGTTCCCTCTTGTTCTACAATACCAGGCTGAGATGTTCAGCCTGGTATTTGCTTTTTACACATCCTTTTGCTCTTTTGACGGTTGTTAATTGTCGGCGATGTTAAATCTATGTAAAGTCGTGTTAAATCTTCGTGTTTCTTCTTGCATTAGGTCGGATTTTTGTGTATAAAGTTAAGTGGAGAATAAATTTTTGTAAAGTATGGAGGAAGATTTTGTGAAAGCAACCGATCTAATTAGTTTGCTGGGCGGTCTGAGCCTTTTCCTGTACGGCATGCAGATGATGAGCAACGGCCTGGAAGCCGCCGCCGGCAACAAGATGAAACGCATTCTGGAACGTCTGACCGCAAACCGCATCCTGGGCGTACTGGTGGGAGCCGGTATCACCGCCGTCATTCAGTCCTCGTCGGCCACCACCGTCATGGTTGTCGGCTTTGTAAACTCGGGCATGATGACCCTGCAGCAGGCGGTGTGGATCATCATGGGCGCCAACATCGGTACCACCATCACCGGTCAGCTGATTGCGTTGGACATCGGCGCCATCGCCCCGCTGTTCGCCTTTATCGGTGTAGCGATGATTGTTTTTCTCAATAAGGAGAAGCTGCACCACTTCGGCAAGATCATTGCCGGTCTGGGCATCCTGTTCATCGGCATGGACATGATGAGCGCCGCGATGATGCCGCTGCGTGAGTCCGAAGCCTTCATCTCGCTGATGACCCAGTTCTCCAATCCGGTTCTGGGCATCCTGGCAGGCGCAATCTTCACCGCGATCATCCAGTCTTCCTCCGCTTCGGTCGGTATCCTGCAGGCGCTTGCCTCCAGCGGCGTTATCGGCCTTCCGCAGGCGGTCTATGTCCTGTTCGGCCAGAACATCGGTACCTGCATCACGGCAGTGCTGGCGGCCATCGGCACCAGCCGCAACGCCAAGCGCACCACCATCATCCACCTTTCCTTTAACATCATCGGCACCATTGTCTTCACCATCATCTGCATGGTAACGCCATTTGTTTCGCTGATGGAGGGCCTGACGCCAAACGTATCGGCTCAGATTGCGAACACCCACACCATCTTCAACATCACCACCACCCTGCTGCTGCTGCCATTCGGCACACAGCTGGCAAAAATGGCGACCAAGATCCTTCCTGACCGCGCGGAGGAGAAGGAAGACACCATGCATCTGGAGTACATCCAGCCCATGATTCCGATTGAGACCAGAGGCGAAACCAAGATCGGTATCTCCGCCATTGCCGTCAACGCAATCCGCAACGAGCTGACCCGCATGACCAAGATGGCAAAAGAAAACGTCGCGCTCAGCTTCGATGCCGTCCGCGAAGGCAACACCGGCCTGCTGGAGGAGGTGCGCAACCGCGAGGAATACATCGACTTTTTGAACAAGGAAATTTCCAAATACATTTCCCGCATGCTGGTCAAGGAGCGCAACCCGAAGGATTCGCAGTACATGAGCGTGCTGTTTAAGGTCTGCGGCAACCTGGAGCGCATCGGCGACCACGCAATGAACATCTGCGAATACACCAACATGATTCAGGAGAAGCAGATCAGCTTTTCCGCCGAGGTCATCAAGCAGATCGGCCAGATGAAGGAGGTCTGCAATCAGGCGCTGGATATGGTGCTGGGTATCGAGCAGAACGGCGGCGACATCAAGGAAATCGAGCAGATCGAGCAGAAGATCGACGACATGACCGAAGATTTCCGCAAGAGACAGATCGACCGGATGCAGACCGGCGCCTGCTCGGACGAGGGCTGTGTGCTCTACTCCGAGATGCTCACCGACTTTGAGCGTATCGGCGACCACATCCTGAACATCGGTCAGGAAATCTCCCTCGGCGCCGTCGGCGACTAGCGGCATGATGCCGCGCCCAATTCGCGCACGGGAGTTATGCAGTTAAATTAAAATTTAGGCCCGCGTCGGGGGTTTTGTTCTGAATAGAACAGACCTGCTGGCGCGGGCTTAATTTCTATTTGAGCAGAAGCCAAAACGCGATTTGTTTGCGGGTTCAACCCGCCGGCGGCATGATGCCGCGCCCAATCGCGTTGTTGGCCTCTGCAAATCGGGGGTTAACGTTCTCGCGCAGGTCGCTTGCCTCCGGCTGCGCTCGGCAGTGGAAAACAAGCCTACTGACGCGAGTATAGATTTTGTCTCAGTAAAAGCCAAAACGCGAATTGCTTGTGGGCTCAGCCCGCCGGCGGCATGATGCCGCGCCCAATCGCGTTGTTGGTTTCTGCGAATCGGGGGTTAACGTTCTCGCGCAGGTCGCTTGCCTCCGGCTGCGCTCGTTAGCAAAAAACAAATCCGCTGAGCTTCCATTTTGTCTCCGCAAAAAAAGACCGATTTCCTGTCACTCACAAAACGGGAAATCGGTCTTTTTATTTTTCTCATTTTGTATTCTTCCAGGAAAAGTTGCACGTTTGGATGCAACTTTTCCCTCAAAACGGGGTATAGGTGAAGGGCTATTCCAACAAGCGAAGAACCGCCCGCGCCGCCTGCTCGGTAGAAAGGTCGGAGACATCCACCTTCCGGGTGGACAGCTCCCGGTACAGCGGCAGCCGCGCAAGGCTGCGCTCCACAATATCCGGCTGGCGCAGACCGGCGTCGATGTCCCTCTGCAGCCTCTGGCGCAGCGCCTGCGAGGTGACTGAGAGGGTGACGCAGAAAAGCTGCGCCTGCGCGTCGTCGAGCGCGGGGCGGATGCGGCGGATGACCTCGTCCAGGATTTCCTGCCGGTCCATCACCCAGCAGAACAGGATGTTCTGATAATCCGGGCAGCGCAGGAAATTGGAGAGCACAAAGCCGATATTTTGCAGCACCATCTCCTTGGTGCGGTCGTTGACGGTGAAAGGGTCGCTGTACCAGCACCAGTCGCCGTCCAGAAAGACACTGTGCGGCAGCAGGCGCATCAGCTCTTTACAGACGGTGGTCTTGCCAGCGCCCATCGTGCCGTTGATGAGGATGCATCGCCGGGCAGGCTGAGACATATCCAGCACCTCCTTCGTACAGTCTGTGCAGTTTTGTGCAGCCTCTGTGCACCCAACAAACCGCATGATAAAGCCGTTTGTTGCCCCATCTGCACAAAGTACACAGTATTTATTATAAAAGAGATTTATATAATAGATATAGAGAGAGGGAGTTAGGAAATGAGTGTGCAGTCTGTGCTGTTTGTGCACCTAGCCTTTTTGTATGGGCCTTCGCCCCATGACCCGGGGAGTTTATGCGGGGCTGGTAGCCCCTGCACCCACCCGCAGGCGCTCCGCCCTGCACCCGGGGGAGTTTATGCGGAGCTGGTAGCCCCTGCCCTCACCGATGCAGGCGCTCCGCCCTGCACCCGGGTGACTTTCGTTTCACGACGAAAGTCACCAAAGGCGTGTCAGGGGGCTTGCCCCCTGAACCCCCGTGGGGGGCATTATCATCCCCCCAGCGGCTTCGCCGCTCCCCCCAGAAAGGGCTGCAACTCCGGGCAGCACCCAGAAACTAAATCTAACTGCCGCGCCACGGATTAACAGCTGAAGGTGTGACCCCCGGTGTAGCTTGGGGAGAAAAAAAGACCGATTTACCCACCAACCCAAAGTGGCAAATCGGTCTGGGTTGGTGGCAGGAGGTAGCCCGGCGCGATGCGTAAGCGAGCGCGAAAAGGGCGGCCCCCCTGCACCAGAGGATTCCAAAGGGCACAGCCCTTGGCGTATCTTTGCCTACTTTCTCTACGCGAGAAAGTAGGCCGGGGCGCGGGGTGGAACGCCCGCAGGTGGGTGCTGGGACTGCCGTCCCGCAAAAGCCCTCTGCGGGGCCCCCGCACCGGGGTCGCAGGGCCCTCCCTGCAACAAATTAAGCCTCCGCCGCGCGTCGAATAATTGCCCCTGCCGGCAGGCGCAGCCCCTTGGCGGGCATGGTCAGCTTCATCATCGCGTTGTTGGCCGTCTGGCGGGCGTTGCCCTCGGCGTCGGTGATGGCGGTGACGGTGTAGGAAACCGGTTGCTGCTCCGGTGCGCCGCCCGGGCAGAGAATCTCCACCGTCTCCCCCAGCGAGAATTTGTTGCGCTGGGTGCAGTAGAGGATGTCGTTCTCGGTCTTGTCCACCACCGCTACCACGTCCCACTGGCGCACATAGCCGCCGTTTTCGTAGTACTGTCCCTGCTCGGGGCGTCCAAAGTAAAAGCCGGTGGAGTACTGCCGGTGGCTGACCTTGCGGGTCTCCTCCTCAATCCAGGCCGGCAGCTGAAAGTGCGTCGGGTCCTTTTTGTACAGGTCGACCGCCTGGCGGTAGGCGTTGGTCACCACCGCTACATAGTAGAAGGACTTGGCCCTGCCCTCAATCTTCAGCGAGGTCACCCCCGCCTCGATCACCTTGTCGATGTACTCGATCATGCACAGATCCTTGGCGTTGAGGATATAGCTGCCCTTTTCGTCCTCATAGATGGGGAAATACTGCCCCGGGCGCTTCTCCTCCATCAGGTAATAACCCCAGCGGCAGGGCTGGGCGCACTCGCCGCGGTTGGCGTCGCGGCCAATCATGTAGTTGGACAGCAGGCACCGCCCGGAAAAGGACATGCACATCGCCCCGTGCACAAAGGTCTCGATCTCCAGCTCGGGCGGGGTCTTGTCGCGGATGCGCCTGATCTCCTCCAGCGGCAGTTCCCGCGCCAGCACCACCCGCTTGGCGCCCATCTTGTACAGCTCGGTGGCTGTCAGGTAGTTGACGATGCCGGTCTGGGTGGAGATGTGGACGTCCACCTCCGGGATCACCCGCTTGGCCTCCATCAGTACGCCGATGTCCGCCACGATGACGGCATCCACCCCCGCCGCCTGCGCCGCGCGCAGATAGTCCGGCAGCTGCTCGACCTCACTGTTGAGCGGCAGGGTGTTGCAGGTCAGATAGACCTTGACGTCCCGGGCGTGGGCGTATTCCACCGCCTTTTTCATCGTGTCAAAATCAAAATTGGCCGAGGCCGCGCGCATCCCGAAGGCTGTGCCGCCCAGATACACCGCGTCCGCCCCGTAGTTCACCGCAAAGGTCAGGCGCTCAAAATCGCCCACCGGCGCCAGCACCTCCGGGTAGTGCGCCTTTGTCCATACTGCGTTGTTGTCCGCCATACTGCTCCTCCATCTCATCTTGTTTTTCTCAGTAAATGCTCCTGGCCCGCCCTCAAACGACGGCAGGCCAGAGAGACTTCCTTCATTCCATTTGTTTTATTCGCCGGTTTCCTCCACCGCCGCCGACTGCTCCAGCTGTGCGTTGACCTGGTTGGCGGTGCGGATGTTGGCTTCGTGCTCCTCCAGGGTGGTTGCGAAGTAGTAGTTGCCCGCGTCGTCCGATACAAAGTAGTAGTAATCGGTTTCCGCCGGGTCGATGGCCGCTTCGATGGCGTCCATACCGGGGTTACAGATCGGGCCTACCGGCAGGCCGACCACCTTGGTGGTGTCGTAGGCGTCGTACATCTCCTGGTTGTCCTCGGTCATGAACGGCCGGATATCGTCCTGGATATAGTTGGTGGTCGCGTCCGACTGCAGGTAAGGGTAGGTTGAGCTGTTATTAAGACGATTGTGGAATACGGAGGATACCATCCTCATGTTTTCCAGGTCGGTCGCCTCGCGCTGGATGATCGACGCCAGGGTAATCAGGTTGTCCAGCTCACCCAGTCCATTGGAGAGGTTGCGGATGCGCTGCATTACCTCGCTGTCAACCTTGGTGTCAAAGTTGTCGAAGAACCGGCGCACAACCTCCTCGGCGTTCATGTTGGTGTAGAACTCGTAGGTATCCGGGAAGATGTAGCCCTCATACTTGCGGAAGCGCAGGTCCTCATCCGGCACCAGTCCCGCAAAGTTGTAGTCGCTGTAATCGCCGTTTTCCAGCGCGTCATAGAAGTCCTCCGCGGTGCAGACATTGTTCTCCTCCAGCAGTTCGCCGATCTGCTGCTGGGTCATGCCCTCGCGGAAGGTGACGGTGACGATGTCCGACTCCTCGCTGTCATAGGCCAGGTGGTTCATGATCTGGTCGTAGCCCCACTTGTTGTTGAGCACAAAGGTCTTGGCCTGGAAGGTGCCCTCCATGTCCTTGAGCCGGGCGTACAGCTCAAAGACCAGCTTGCTGGAGATGACGCCGTTTTGTTCCAACACATCCGCCGTGCGGCTTAAGGAGGCCGCGTCCTCCTCGGTCAAGGTCACCTCAATCTGCTGATCGGTCTGTCCCAGTCCCAGCAGGTCGCTGGCGGTCACCAGCGCAAAGTAAGCCAGAAAGACAGCCACGCCGACAAAGACGCAGATCAGCACAAAGCTCTGCGCAAAGCGGCTGAGCTTGGACTGGCGGCGTCTTTTGCGCGGCGGCGCCGGGTCAAAATCGTCCTCCTCGTCGAAGGAATCGTCCGCCAGCTTCATGTCCTCGTCGTCCTCCGGCGAAAACCACTGGGTCTGCTCCTGCTGACGGCGGGATTGATTTCTCTGGCTGTTCTGCTGGTTCTGATCAAAATAGTTGAGATATTTCTCCTGACGGTCCTTTTCGTTCCTCATGTTCCGTCTCCTTTCGTCCCCTATTTGGAAGTCCTTCTGTGCCTGGAGCCGCTTTTTTGCTGGGTGCACCGGCGGATATACCGGTCGGTCACCAGCAGGTCCACCGGCACGTCATAGCGCCCGCTGATCAGCCGCGGGCGGACACAGTCGCTGAAGTTGACCCCGATCTTTGCCCCCGAAAAGCTGGAAAGATAGCGGTCATAGTAGCCTCCGCCATAGCCCACGCGGTAGCCCCGAAAGTCGTTGCAGAAGGCCGGGACAATGCAGATGGCGTCGCGCGTGTCGTGCAGGATGGGCAGGTTCTCGTTTGGCTCGAGAATTCCAAAAGCCCCCTCCTGCAGATCGTCCATGCTGCGGATGAGGTGCATGTTCATCAGGCGGGTGTTCTCCACACAGCGCGGAGCCGCCACCCGCTTGCCGTCCTTCCAGGCCCTTTTGATCAGCCGGCGGGTATCCACCTCCAGCTCCTTGGAAACATACAGCACCACCGTCTTTGCCCGGCGGTACTGCTGGGTCGCGACCAGGCGTCTGAAAATCTGGTCGTTTTTTTCCCGGATCACGTCCAGCGGCATCTCCCGGCGGATCTTGCGCATCTGGGCGCGGATCTCCTTTTTGTATTCTCGCAGGTCTATCTTTGACATTGAATACCTTCCTTTATCCGCTGCGCCGCCTCGGGGCCTTTCAGGCAGGAAATCAGCTCCAGGCCAAATTCCAGGCAGACGCCCGCGCCCTTTGCGGTGATGTACTGGCCGTCCCGGACAACGCCCTGCTCCTGGCAGATGAGGGCGCCCTTTGGCTCAAAGCCGGGGAAGGAAACCGCCCTGCGTCCATCCAGCAGCCCGCGGTTGCCCAGCACCGACGGCGCCGCGCAGATTGCGCCGACAAAAATTTCCTTCTCGCTGGCGTAGCGCAGCCAGTGGTCCACCTCCGGGGAGGCGTCCAGGTGGGTGGTGCCCGGAAGGCCGCCCGGCAGCACCAGCATCTCCATCTCCTGCTCGGATACTTCCTTTGCGGCGACATCGCACTGGACGGTGATGCCGTGCGAACCGGTGATCCACCGGCTGCCGTCCTCGCTTACCGCTGCGGTCTGCACCGCGATGCCGGCCCGGCGCAGCAGATCGACCGGCGCCAGCGCCTCCATCTCCTCAAATCCATTTGCCAGAAATACCGTTACCATATGTCTCAGCTCCTTTTGTCCTGATCACTTGGTGTCGTTTGTCTCAATCTAAAATAAACGGCAGATAAGCCAGCCCCGTTTTTTCCGGCCGGCTGTCCGTTGGCAGATACCAGCGGACCATCCCGGCGGGAACCGGCTCTTGCCCCCATTTGTCAAAATCATCCTCTGCGGGCAGCCGCACCGAAAGCGCCGCCTGCGGGAAAAACCCCCGCAGCGCCTGCACAAGTTCCTCCTGCGGCTGTCCCGGCTCCGCCAGCAGCTCCTTGACAATCACCTCGTCCGGCGTGTAGCGGTAGAGGTTGCATAAGGCCCGCTGCCGGCCGCCTTTGCACAGGGCGTACAAATCGCCGCGGTACAGCCTGCTCTCCCCCTTCACAAACAAAAGGGCATCCTGCGGCCAGAGAACCGCCTCCTGCGGCAGAAGGCGCAGCTGCTCGCGGTGGTACTGCCCGGCTGAAAGAGGATGCAGCTCCCAGCCTGTCCCCTTTTGCATCAGCGGCGGGAAGGAGAGAATGCTGCGGGAGAACCAGACCTCATACCCGCGCTTTTCATAAAAGCGGTACAGGCTCGGCTCGGCGGGGTACAGGACCGCTGCCTCGATCCCCTGCTCCTGCAGGTATTTGTCGGCAAACTGCAAAAGCTGGGTTGCAATCTGCCGGCCTTGTGCCTGCGGCAGGGTGCCCACCGCAAAGAGGTAGCTTGCCCGGTAAAGGCGCCATTCCCCCTGGCAGAACACCCGGAGGGTGCAGGGCAGCAGGGTGAGCATCCCCAGAATCTGTCCGTCCTCCTCTAAAACCAGCGTCTGGTCGGGGCGGTAGCGGGTGGAAAAGTAAAGGTGAAGATATTCCTCCTCCGCGTCAAAGCAGGCCCGCCAGATGGCTTTGAGCTGTTCGACAGCGTCCGGCTGGCGCTGCGAAACAAAACCGATCGACTGCATCGCTCTCTCCCCTTACAAAAGTTCCTGTGCCAGGCACACCTCGTACTTTTTCACCAGCTCAACCGGATAGTAGGAGAGCTTGGCTTTGCGCAGGCCCTCTTTTCCGGTGTCGTCCTCGCGGTTGATATAGGCAAAACCCTCGCAGCAATGCTGCGCAAACTGCTGGTTAATCATCTGATAGGCCCCGCGGTAGCCGTCCAGCGCCTTTTCATAATGGACCACAAAGGTATCGCTGTTGAGCGGCCGGCCCATCGTGTAGGCGATCACTCTGCCGTCCGCGCGGATCAGGCCGCCGGTCAATCCTTCCTCAAAGAAGTGGTCGAACGCGCAGCGGATCGCCGCCTTTTCCCGCAGCAGGCTGCCGTTTAAAAAGGCCGCGTTTTCCTGTTCCCACTGTTCGTTCATCTTCCAGCACTCGTCGATATTCTGCTGGCTGATCGTTTCAAAGGTCCAATCCGGCCAGCTCTTTTTAAAGGCATTGATGTGGTTGCGCTTGCCGCTGAGGTTTCTTCCCTTTAAGGTTGCCAGCGACTCCTGGGTGTAGAGGTAGTCAAAGTAGTCCCTCTCCTCCTGATAGACAAACCGGCCGGGGAACAGCGTCTCCAGCTGGGCCTTCATCGGCTCCAGAACCAGCGAAAGATTCAGCGGCGCCTGTTTTTGCCGCGCGTCCTCTACAATCTGTTCGATCACCGGCGCAACGTCCCCGCGTCCAAACGGGTACAGGTAGGAAAGCTCCTTAAAATTGCTGCGGATAACGCCGAAATCCTCCACCCGGGCCACCTCGGTCTGATGAACCTGGCTCCAGTTGAAGATCGAGCTGAAGCTGTACTCGCAGCTGTTGTAATCGGAATAGCGCAGCAACTGTTCGATCCATTCGCGATCCTGCAGCGTAACTCTGTGAAAATCCAAACAAACAATCCTTTCTTCTCTTGTTTTGAGCGGACAGATGGGCAATCTACAAAGAGGAATTGTTTCCCGTTGACGGGCGAACCATCAGCTCAAACGGCTGGCCGGAGCGCAGGTGGGTGACCTGTGCCTGGCGGACAAAGCCGAGCTTTTGATACAGGTGAATCGCCCGTTGATTAAAGGAGGCCACCACCAGCCGCAGCTGCTTAGGAGGGAAGGTCTCGGCGGCAAACGCAAGGCCCGCCTGCATGAAGGCGGTTCCCTCCCCTTTGCCGCAGCGCCGGGGCTCCATCCCAAGGCCAAAGTCCAGGCAGTCCTGCTGATACAGCGCCTGCTGCTCCTGGCTTAACGGGATGCGGGCCGACTGCCCAAAGCAGAAATAGCCCATCAGCGTCCCCGCCCCATCCAGGCAGGCGTAGTAGCTGCCATCCAGCAACTCCGCCAGCAGCTCCTCGCTTGGCTGTAAACTGTAAATCGCATATGCGCCCGGATACTGCCAGCAGGCAATTTCCCGGGCGTACGCTTCACTCATCGGTACCACGTGATACATACCATTTCCCTCCTGCTATTCGTTTAAAAGCGGCGACACCCGCTCCCAGATCATCTGGGCAATCTGCCGGATGGGCAGCGGCTTTTCGCCGTCGCAGCAGGAAAGCACCTGCCAGCCGCTGCGCTCTGCCGCGTACAGCGCCGCCTCCCGGCAGGAGAGCAGGTACTGAAAATCGGCCTCGTGCAGGTCCTTCTTGCTCTCGTCGCCGTGGTAGCGCGTCTCCAGCAGCTTCTTTGCTGTCTGAGGCTGCATGTCCAGATAGAGCACCAGGTCGGGACGGGGCAGGCCCATCTTCTCATATTCCAAATCCTCCAGCCAGCTCAAAAAGCTGTCCCACTCCTCTTTGGGCAGCTTGGTGGCCTGGTGGTACATGTTGGCTGTGGTGTAGCGGTCGAGCAAAAAGGTGCAGCCCGCCTCATAGGCGGCGTGCATGTGCCGCCGCCAGGTGGCGTAGCGGTCCACGCTGTAGAGCACCGACGCCGCATAGGCGTTGATCTCGTGCAGGCCTCCCAGCTCACCGCGCAGGTAGGCCTTGACCAGCGCGGAGGAATCCTCCGCGTAGTTTGGGAATTTTATCTGCCGCACCGCCTTGCCCAGCTGCTTTGCCCGGTTGGCCAGCTGCTCGATCTGGGTGCTCTTTCCGCTGCCGTCCAGGCCCTCGATGATGATCAGTTTCCCCTTCATCTCAGGCTCATTCCTCTCTTCTTCATTTTTGACAGTTTACCGGGAATTATCCTTCCCCAAAAATTGCTCTCGCACTTCGGCCATCCGGCCACAGGTCATCTTGCCCTCCGGGCAGGGGCCGGAAAGGCATCCCGGCCCGGCCTTAGCAAAGATAGTGGGGGCGATGGGCTTGACCAGCGCCAGCATCTGGGTGGCCACGTCGCGGATCTCCCACTGGGCGCGGTTGCAGCAGCGCAGCCGGAAGAAGTTGAGCAGGCTGCGCGCGTTCATTGTCAGCATCATCTTGGTGTCGCAGGCGTTGGGCAGCACAAAGCGGGCGTCCTCTATCGCCTTCTTCTCCGCGGCGCTTTTCGCCTTCTTTTCGTCCATCCCCTGCCCGACCATCTGGCGGTAGTGCTTCTGCTGCAGGATGTCGGCCAGCTGCAGGTAGCTGTCGTGCGCCGACTTCATTGCCTGCTGGTAGAGCGCGCTTGCCTGCTCGTCCGCCGCGATCTCCGGCGGGGTGACAAAGGAAAACTGCTTTTCCTTGACATACCGCTGGCTCTGCACCGAAAAGGACGCGATGCGGTGACGGGTGATCTGCGCGAGCAGCGTGCGGGAAACCTCCTCGATTCCAAAGGTAAAGCTGATGTGTTCAATCGGGCTCTGGTGCCCAAAATCGGAAAGCATATTTAAAAAGCTGGTGGTCTTTTCCTCGTCCAGTCCATCCATCAAATCGGAAATGGAAGCCGGGCTGTAGCACAGCTTTGCAGAAGCTGCAATCAGCCGTTCCGGATCGGGGGTATGGGCGATCAATGTCACCTTTGCCATGTTGATGATCCCTCCATCTTGGATATTGCGGGCACCCCTGAAAGCCGTTTTGCAGAAATGCCCTTTTACTCTTACCCACCATTATAACAAATCAAAAGAAAAAATTGTAGAGGGTTTCTTATTAATTTTATCCGACGGAGTCTTTTCTTTTGTGTGCATTTCATCAAAACGGCCGTCCTAACCGATCAACAGCATTTTTAGAATCCCGCACAGTTCCCGCACGGCGTAGGAGGGAACGACCAGCAGCGGGGTCTTTCCGGAGATGGCCGTGGCCTGCGCGCCGTACCGCCGGACATACAACCAGGCCCGCAGCTGGTGAAAGCCGTCGGTGCAGATGATGAGGTTGTCGCTCAAACCCTCCTGCTCTATCAGGGCCAGGGAGTTTTGGATGTTGGTGTCGGTGTTGGTGGAACGGTCTTCCTCATAGATGCGGCTGGGGTCGATGCCGTTTTCCACCAGGTATTTTTTCATCACATGCGCCTCGGTGTAGCTTTCATTTTCGCCCATCCCACCGGAAACGACGCAGTTGGCCTGCGGGTTCTGCTGCAGATACAAAAGGGCGCGCTGCAGCCTGCGCCGCAGCATCAGCGAGGGCTCTTCCCCGTTGACCTTGCACCCCAGCACAATCACCGTCGCCTCCCCCTGCGCCGCGGGCTGCCGGCAATAGGCAAAGTAATTCCAAATCGCCGCGTGTACAATGAGCACCGCGAGCAGCAAAATTCCCAATCCGGTCAGCAAAATCTGTCTCCTCCCCATCTTTTTTTCCAGGGCAACCACCCCCGCCAAAAAGGCCGCGCCGGCCAGCAGCAACGTGGAACCGACGTTCCAGACCCCCGCCAGCAGGCCCCCCAGCCCCATCAGTGCCAGCAGAAAAGCCGCGCACAAAAACAACTTTTGTTTTCCCGTCGATTGCTTTGCATTCATTTTCCTCTTCCTTTTTGTTCTCCCGCTGCATATCCTCCCGGGAGGACGCATAAGGATCATTGCCGTTGATGTTATCCTACCATAAAATACGAAAAAAAGCACCTTCTTACTACGGATAGGTGGTAATTTTTTTGTAAACTTGGCTGTCTTCCCTTCTTTTGGGGAATTTCCCCGGTCCTTTTGGCCAAAAAAGCCGGATATTTTTGAACAAAATGTAAAGAATTGCTTTTGTTTATGAATTTCTCCCGGAAGCTCTTGATTTTTTCTGGAAATGCGGTACAATACAGTTAGCACTTGAAGCAAGAGAGTGCCAAAAAGCACACTGCTTTGAGCAAAATCTGTTACCTATTTTATCTGAATTGATATGGAGGAATACAAACTATGAGCATTAAACCATTACTTGACAGAGTCGTACTGAAAATGGTAGAAGCTGAAGAGACCACCAAGAGCGGCATCATCCTTGCCGCTGCTGCACAGGAAAAGCCGCAGATCGCCGAGATCGTTGCAGTAGGTCCTGGCGGCATCGTAGACGGCCACGAGGAAAAGATGTACGTCCAGGTTGGCCAGAAGGTTCTGGTCAGCAAATATGCCGGCACACAGGTCAAGGTTGACGGCGAGGAATACACCATCCTGCGTCAGTCCGATCTGCTGGCTATCGTTGAGTAATTTTTTCGTTCATTGATGAATTGATGATTTGAGTATACTGGAGGTTATGTTATCATGTCCAAGATCATTGCATACGGCGAAGATGCAAGAAAATCCCTGCAGAAAGGTATTGACCAGCTGGCGGATACCGTTAAAATCACCCTTGGTCCAAAAGGACGCAACGTCGTACTGGACAAAAAATTCGGCGCTCCGCTGATCACCAACGACGGCGTCACCATCGCAAAGGAAATCGAGCTGGACGACCCATTCGAGAACATGGGTGCACAGCTGGTTAAGGAAGTTGCCACCAAGACCAACGACGCTGCCGGCGACGGCACCACCACCGCGACCCTGCTGGCACAGGCTCTGGTTCGCGAGGGCATGAAGAACGTCACTGCGGGCGCAAACCCGATGGTCCTGAAAAAAGGCATCCAGAAGGCCGTTGAGACCGCTGTCAACGCCGTTATCTCCCACTCCCAGAAGGTAAACGGCTCGGACGACATCGCAAGAGTCGCAACCGTTTCCTGCGGCGACGAGGTGATCGGCAAACTGATTGCAGAAGCGATGGAAAAAGTTTCCGCCGACGGCGTCATCACCCTGGAAGAATCCAAAACCGCTGAGACCTACACCGAGGTTGTAGAAGGCATGCAGTTCGACCGCGGCTATATCTCTCCATACATGGTCACCGACACCGACAAGATGGAAGCGGTTCTGGACGACGCCCTGCTGCTGATCACCGACAAGAAGATTTCCAACATCCAGGAGATCCTGCCTCTGCTGGAGCATATTGTACAGTCCGGCAAGAAGCTGTTGATCATCGCTGAGGACATCGAGGGCGAGGCGCTGACCACCCTGCTGCTGAACAAGCTGCGCGGCACCTTCACCTGCGTTGCTGTTAAAGCTCCTGGCTTCGGCGACAGAAGAAAAGAGATGCTCCGCGATATCGCCATCCTGACCGGCGGCGAGGTTATCTCCTCCGATCTGGGCCTGGAGCTCAAAGACACCACCATGGCACAGCTCGGCCGCGCTTCTCAGGTTAAGGTTCAGAAAGAGAACACCATCATCGTCGGCGGCGCTGGTTCTAAAGAAGCGATTGCAGAGCGCGTTGCACAGATCAGATCTCAGATTGCAAACAGCACCTCCGAGTTTGACACCGAGAAGCTGCAGGAAAGACTGGCCAAACTGGCTGGCGGCGTAGCAGTCATCAAGGTTGGCGCTGCGACCGAGATCGAGATGAAAGAGAAGAAACTGCGCATTGAGGATGCTTTGTCCGCAACCAAAGCTGCTGTTGAGGAAGGCATCGTTGCAGGTGGCGGCACCGCTCTGATCAACGCAATCCCAGAGGTTCAGAAGCTGGTTGACAGCCTGGACGGCGACGAGAGAACCGGCGCAAAGATCGTTCTGAAAGCGCTGGAAGAGCCTGTTCGTCAGATCGCCATCAACGCTGGCGTAGACGGTTCGGTCATCGTCAACACCCTGCTCACTTCCGGCAAGATCGGCTACGGCTACGACGCTTACAACGAGACCTACGTCGACATGATTCCTGCCGGCATCGTTGACCCAACTAAGGTTACCCGTTCCGCTCTGCAGAACGCCGCTTCGGTTGCTGCGATGGTTCTGACCACCGAGTCGCTGGTTGCTGACCAGAAGGAAGACAACGAGCCTGCTGGCGCTCCTGCCGGCATGGGCGGCATGATGTAATCCGCAAAGAAAATATGAAATACAAAATGGAGGACAGCGTTGAGGCTGTCCTCCATTTTTGATGTTAAAAAAGCAAGCGCCCGCATATATGCGGGCGCTTTTCGGTTGCAGTTATCTTCTCTGACCAAAAATGGACATGATGTCGAACGGCATATCGTCGTCGTCCTCGTCCTCCTGGTCATTGTGGCTGTCCTTCTGATCCTGCTTTGGTGCATCGGAGGAGGAAGCCGCCTTGAAACGGTAGTCCGGGATGTCAAAGTTTTTATCCAGCTCGAATCCGGTCGCGATGACGGTGACAACCATCTCGTCATCCAGCGTATCGTCGAAGGTAACGCCGAAGATGAGGTTGACGTCAGGATGCGCGCAGGCACGGATCATATCGGCAGCCAGGTTGACCTCGTCCAGCTCGATATCCGAAGGAGCAGTGATGTTGAGGATAACCCTCTCTGCACCGTCGATAGAGGACTCCAGCAGCGGAGAAGAGATGGCCGCTTTGGCCGCAATCTCCGCCTTGTCCTTGCCACTGGCGCGTCCCATACCCATGTGGGCGGAACCGGCGCCGCGCATGATCTGGCAGACGTCCTCGAAGTCCAGGTTGATAAGACCCGGGGTGTAGATCAGGTCGGAGATGCTCTGTACCGCGTGTTTGAGGACGTTGTCCGCCTCCACAAAGGCGTTGAGCAGGGTGATCTTGGTCTCCGAGACCAGACGCAGACGTTCGTTCTGGATGACAACCAGCGCGTCCACAATCTCTTTGAGGGTGGCGATGCCGCGCTCTGCCTGCTCCATTCTCTTTTTGCCCTCAAACTCAAAAGGCTTTGTAACGACGCCGACGGTCAGGATGTTCATTTCCTTGGCCACCTGCGCGACGACTGGGGCAGCTCCGGTGCCGGTGCCGCCGCCCATGCCGGCGGTGATGAAGATCATCTGGCAGCCCTTGATCGCTGCAGCAATCTCGTCGCGGCTCTCCTCAGCGGCTTTCTGGCCTCTTTCCGGAACGCCTCCCGCACCGCGTCCTCTGGTCAGCCGGTCACCAATGACAATTTTCTGGCTGGCCTTGGAGTTTTTCAGCGCCTGTGCATCGGTATTGATGGAGATAAATTCCACGCCCTGCATGCCGCCTTCAATCATTCTGTTGACGGCGTTGCCGCCACCGCCGCCAACACCTATGACCTTTATGGTCACTTCTACGCCATCATAATCGTTGTCGAGTTCAAAATTCGCCATCATCTTTTCGTTCCTCCTATGTTTTATCTCCAGCATACAAGATGCAAGCTATCTTTAAAATTTGACTTTATCCAAAGCGTCGCATGATCTAAGATAAGAAAAATAAAAACTCTCCATATATAAATTATCAGATTTCTGTAAATTTTTCAATACATTCTGCGAGAAAAAAAGGCAAATTCTAAAAATAACAAACGCTGTCGCCTCTTTGGCTGTACGCTTTGACCAAATTCCTTTGCTCACTCATTGACAATCGGGGCTTGGCTCGGCGCATTGTACGCGCCGGATGACGAAGACTGTCCGGTCTGATCACCGTCGTCAGCCGCCTGTTCCTCCCCTTCGGCCTGCTGCTGCGTCTGCGCCTGTGGCTCAGCAACAGCCTGTCCACCCAGAGCTGCTGGGCTCTCATTCATTCCAGCCCCATCCTGGGAGGGGGCTGCCTGCTGTGTACCAACTGCAGTTTCAGGTTGAACAGTCTCCTCGCCTGCTCCCTGCGTTTGCTGAGTCTGGGATGGCTCCTGCTGCGCCTGCCCGGGCGTTTCTGCCGCGCCTGCCGTTTCCGGGGAAGTCTCATCAGTCTGCCCCTGGTCCTGGCCAGTCTGACCGGCTGTGGGGTCCTGCTGCGCCTGCTCCTCTCCTTCTGTCTGCTCAGTGGCTGGAGCCTGCAGCGGCTCGGACTGCTGTCCGCCAGCGGTGTTGTCGCTCTGCTGCGGCAGGTTGGCGCCGAAGTCCAGATAGGCATCCTCATTTTTGATCTTATCCACACTGATCGACATGGTGTGCAGCGCGGGCGGGTTGCTGAAATCGAGCGTTCCCTCCTCCGGGACATTCTCGAATTCCTCGTCGCCGCTCTCCTTTGCATCCAGAACCTTGCGGATAAAGCCTACTTTATAGGCCATATCGTTTTCCGAGCCCAACATCAACAGCAGCCTGTCCTCGATCATCACCTCAATGTTCAGCGTATCGCTGACATCGTAGTAGGTGATGTCGGTGAAACCGTTTGCATTGAGCTCTTCATAAACGATCTTCAAAGCCTGCAGCTCCTCCATCAGCGCCTCGCTGCCTACCTCCTCTCGCAGATAGCTGCCTGTGCTGTAGACAAGCCCCGTCGGCAGCCCAACGATGCGCGGCGTCGACTCCGGCAGTGCCAGCACGCCGGTTTCCAGCACCTTGCCGGTGGTAGAGAGAAGGGTGAAGCCTTCAAGGGTGTAAACCGCTCCCAGGACCTCCTCCTCCTCAATCTCCACCTTCAGGGTTGTTGGAAACTGCCGGGATATCTTGACCGAACGGATGTACGGCAATTTGCCGCGCAGCGTTTTTTCCGCGTTCGAGATATTGATACGAAAGAGGCTTTCCCCTTCCTCGGCGCCGATTTCATCGATGATCTGCTGCTCGCTGTAAACACTGCAACCGGTCACCTGGATCTTATCCAGTTTAAAAAAGACGGTGTAGCACATCACAAAGACGATGGCTAGGCAGAATGCCGCAAGCAAAATGTAGTGGAACAGATACTTGCGCAGTTTGCGCAGCTTTTTGCCCTTTGGCGAGCTGCGGGATTTTACTTCCGGCATTCCAAAACCTCCTTCCCATCCTTTTCCAATTCCTTTTATTGCCAGCGCGGACTCAAGCTCTTGGGAAGTTTTCCTTTGCTGGACGGCTTTGTCCGCACATGATATTCCGTTTTATTTGTTTTCGATGCGGGTGATCCGCGCGCCTAAGGTATTGAGCGTCCCGTCCAAATCCTCATAGCCGCGCAGCACATGGCGAATTTCTTCGATCACCGTTTTGCCCTGTGCGCCCAGCGCAGCCGCCACCAGTGCAGCCCCGCCGCGCAGGTCGGTGCAGCGCACCCGGGCGCGGTGCAGCTTGGGAACGCCCCGCACCACCGCCACTCTGCCCTCTGCCTTGATGTCCGCGCCCATGCGGCACAGCTCCCAGGCATGTTTAAAGCGGTCCTGAAAGATATTCTCAATAAAAATGGTGGTGCCCTGCGCCGTGCAGGCCGCCGCCATCACCGGCGCCAGCGCGTCGGTCGGGAAACCGGGGTACGGCATGGTCGAGATGCTGCTGACCGCCCGCAGGGGCTTGTCACAGCGCAGCAGGATGCTCTCCTTCTCGACCTGCAGCAAGCAGCCCATCTCCTCAAGCACCGGCAGCACCGCGCTCAAATGCTCCGGGCAGACGCCGCGCAGCAGCACCTCGCCCTTTGCAATGGCGCAGCAGCAGAGATAGGTGACCGCGACGATGCGGTCCGGGATAACCCGGTACCGGCAGCTGTTCAGATGTTTCACACCCTCGATGGCGACCGTGCCGTCGGGCAGGATGCGAATCTTGGCCCCGCAGGCGTTGAGGAAGCCTGCCAGGTCGATGATCTCCGGCTCCCTGGCCGCGTTGCGGATCACCGTCTCTCCCCTGGCCATGCAGGCTGCCAGCATGATGTTCTCGGTGGCGCCGACGCTTGGGAAGGGCAGGGTGATCTGCGCTCCATAAAGTCCATCCGGCACGCTGCACGCAAGGCTTCCGCCGTCCTCCTGAATCTGCACGCCCAGCTTTTTCAGCGAGGACAGGTGCAGGTCAATGGGGCGCGGACCCAGCTCACAGCCGCCTGGATAGGTGATTTTTGCCTGTTTGCACCGGGAGATGATCGCCCCCAAAAAGACGATGGAGGAGCGCATCTCCCGCATCAGCGAGTCCGGGATGTCCCAGACAAAGGGACCTTCTGCCTTGACCGAAAGGACCCTGCGCCCGCCGCTGTCGCTCTCCCACCAGGTTTTGCAGCCCAGATGCCGCAGAATGTTCTGCGCGGCACGGATATCCGACAGGTCGGGGCAATTTTCAATTTCGCATTCATCGCACAGCAGGGATGCCGCCAGGATGGGCAGCGCCGCGTTTTTGGCGCCGTGCACCCAGACCTCTCCCTCCAGCTTGTGCATGCCGTCCACTATGTACCGATCTGTATCCATCGATTCACCCGCCCTTTCCACAGGTTTTTGCTTGATTCCAAGTTCGACCACAGATTCCGATGTGGCCTCTACAAAGCTATCCTATGCTTTCCAGGCGGGTTTGGTCCCTTTCGGATCGATTTGCCCGGGCGATCCGGGCGTTTTTTCATTTTTTATTTTGCAGATCGCAGCAGGCGCATCAGTTCTTCATAGATGCGCTCGTTTGCGTCGATCATCGCAAGCTTCTGGGCGTTTTGTCCCAGCCGCCGCAGCCGCTGCGGGTCGCGGGCAAGCTCCTCGACGGCGCCGCACAGCTTTTCGCCGGTCAGGTCCTTCTCCTCAATCAGCAGCGCGGCCTCGTTTTTGACCAGCACCATACCGTTGTGGTACTGGTGATTTTCCGCCACATTGGGCGAGGGAATCAGGATGGACGCCCTGCCGGCCGCCTCCAGCTCCGAAAGGGTGGATGCGCCGGCCCGGCAGATAACCAGGTCCGCCGCCGCCAAGCAGTCGTCCATATCGTGGATGTATTCCCGTATATCGACGTCGGGATTGTTCTGAAAGTTGGCCCCACGCTCCCTGAGCATCTCAGGGAAGTCCTCCACCCCGTACTTGCCGGTGGCGTGAATCTGGTGGATTTTGCCGGTAAAGGGATTTCCGGGTTTGGTGTGCCAGGCAATCAGGTCGGCCATCGCCTGGTTTAAGCGGTGCGCGCCCTGGCTGCCGCCAAAGGAGACGATGCACAGCTTGTCTGCCACCCCGAGCTTCTTTCTGGCCTTTTCCCGGTCGGCGTAGACAATCGACTCCCGCACCGGGTTGCCAACCACGACCTCCTTGCAGTTGGGGTGCAGATACTTCTTTGCCTCCGGCACCGCCAGTAAAATCTCGTCGACATAGCGTGAGAGCAGCTTGGTGGTCACCCCGGGGAAGGCGTTGGACTCATGGGAGACGGTCTTGATGCCCAGTTGGGCCGCCTTGCGCAGGATCGGCCCGCTGACATATCCGCCCGTCCCCACCACAAGGTCGGGACCAAATTTTTGAATCAGCCTTTTGGACCGCGCCGAAGCGGTGGTCAGGTAAAAGACCGAAGAGATGTTGTATTTGACATTGAACCAGGTCAGCCTGCGCTGAAAACCCTTGATGGTGATCGGCGCAAAATCAAACCCCGCCTGCGGCACCAGTTTGGCCTCCATCCCCTTGGGATTGCCGGCAAACAGGATCTGCGCCTCCGGCTGCTTTGCCCGGATGGTGGAGGCGATGGCGATGGCCGGATTGATGTGGCCGCCGGTTCCCCCACAGGCAAACAGTATTTTCATCCTCTGACCATTCCTTTCAGAATGTATTTTTTCACGTGGACGACTGGCCGCCGTCACTCCTTTTCATAGTTGCCCTGCCGCGACACCGCCAGCAGAATCCCCAGCTCGCCCAAAATCATACACAGCGAGGTGCCGCCGTAGGAAAACATCGGCAGGCTGATGCCGGTGTTGGGGATGGTGTTGGTGACAACGGCGATGTTCAGCATCGCCTGCATGCCGATCTGGGTAGTGATGCCCACCGCAATCAGCATGCCGAAGCGGTCCTTTGCGTGCAGAGCGATGGTGTAGCCGCGCCAGATCAGCAGGGCGAACAGGATGATAATCAGCGTCGCGCCGACAAAGCCCAATTCCTCACAGACGACCGCGAAGATAAAGTCGTTCTGCACCTCCGGCAGATAGAGCTGCTTCTGGCGGGACTCGCCCAGGCCAACGCCCAACAGGCCGCCCGAACCGATGGCCATCAGCGACTGCTTGGTCTGGTAAGCGCCCGCGTCGCTGGTGGAAAAGGGGTCCAGCCAGTAGGTCAGGCGGACCAGAACGTGGGCAAATCGGTCGGAGAAAAAGCTCCACATGGTAAAGACCATCGCCGCGATGCCGGCAAGTCCTGTCACGCCGACGCCGATGAGGTGCTGAATCTTTGCGCCGCCGACAAAAAGCATTGCGACAGTGATGCCGGCCAGAAGGATGGTGGCCGACAGGTGCGGCTGGAATACAACGACCACCGCTAAAGCGCCGAACAGCGCCAGGTAGCGCAGCGTGCCCATCCACAGATTGTTCATCTTGTCCTGGTCCTTGCTCATCAGGTGGGCAAACAGCAGGATCAGCGCGAATTTGCCGATCTCGGACGGCTGGAAGTTGACCGGGCCGATACTGACCCACCTTCTCGCGCCGCCTTCGGCCTCAAACAGATAGCACAGCATGCAAAGACCCAGCGAAACGGCGTACAGCGGCCACACAAATTTGCGCAGCCAGTGATAGTTGACAAAGGAGGCGGCGATCATGCCGGCGACACCGATGATCGACCAGCGGATCTGACGGCCGATGTAGTAAAAGCTGCTGCCCTCATAGTAGTAGGCGCGGGCATAGCTTGCCGAAAACAGCATGACCAATCCAAAACCCAACAGCGCCAGCACCAACAGCAAAAACGGCATATCAAAGTCGCCCCAGATGTAGAGAGGAGCTTCCTTTGTCCGCAAGCTGCTCTTACTGCTGCGATATCTGGATTCCTTCTTTTTTCCGGTGGAGGAGCTCCTGCCCGGGTAGGCAACTACGTTGTCCCCCGCATTAGCTCTGCTCGCGCCGGAGATGCGCCTTCTGTTTAAAGCGGGATTGCTTCTGTTTTCTCTCAACCACTTCGCCGCCTTTCTTTTTTTGCAATGCTTATAATACCAACAAAACGGCTATCAGACACCCCACCGCTGTCACTGCGGAGAAGACCGCGACGATCTTCACCTCGCTCCAGCCGGACATCTCAAAATGGTGGTGGATCGGCGCCATCTTAAAGACACGCTTGCCGGTCAGCTTGACGCTGCCGATCTGGATGATATCCGAGAGGGTCTCCACCACATACACAATGCCGATGAATACCAGCAGCACCGGACGGCGCAGGCCAAAGGCCAGCGCGACCACCATGCCGCCCAAAAACAGGGACCCGGTGTCCCCCATGAACACCTTTGCCGGGTGAAAATTCCACACCAGGAATCCCAGACAGCCGCCGGCCAGCGCCGCGGCCAGCAGATTCATCTGGGAGAAGCCGGCGATAGAGGCGATCACCATAAAGCCCATCGCGGCCACCATCGTCACCGAGGCGTCCAGTCCGTCGATGCCGTCGGTCAGATTGACCGCGTTAACTGTGCCGACGATGATAAAGAGCATCAGGGGATAATAGAAAATCCCGATGTCCAAATCCCCGATAAAGGGCAGCCAGAAGCTGGTGGTGGGCGCAAAGATCTGCTGCGCCGCCAGATAGACCACCGCCACCAGCAGCTGCGCCAGCGACTTCTGCCCGGCCTTCAGGCCAAGGTTCTGCTTTTTCACAACCGAGATGTAGTCGTCCAAAAAGCCGATCAGGCCGAATGCCAGCGCCATCAGCAGCCCGCCCCACAGGTAAAAGCTGCCCGCGGCGGAGGCGTCCGCCACCCCCTGCTCCGAAAGCTCGAGGGTAAGCCATCCCGCCAAAATGGCGATGGTGATGCCGGCGATGAACATGATGCCGCCCATGGTCGGCGTGCCCTGCTTGGATTTATGCCAGGCCGGGCCGATATCCAAAATGGTCTGTCCAAAATGCAGCCTGCGCAGAAAGGGAATCAGCCACATGCCGATCACCGAGGTAATCAGAAACGCGCTGACCACCGTCACCAAAAGTGCGATAAAATTCATTGTTGTATGTCAATCCTTTCCTTTGATGCTCACAAAATCCCGCATTAAAAATGTTCGTACAGGCGCGAGAGCACCTCTTCCAGCTTCATTCCCCTGCTGGCTTTCAGCCAGAGGATATCGCCTTTTTTGATCATCGGCAGCAGGAAGTCGGCCATCTCCTCTTTGGTCTCAAAATAGTATACCTTTTTGCGGCCGCACGCTTCCCGCGCGCCCTTGGCCGCGTCCACGCTGTGTTTGCCGCAGCAGATGACGATGTCGATGTCCTCCCGGACCGCGCACTGGCCGGCCTCATAGTGGGCCTGCGGCGCGTAATCGCCCAACTCCAGCATGTCGCCCATGATGAAAATCTTTCTGCAGGCCCCTTTTGCCGGGCGCTGCATCGAGCCGAAAGCGTGGATAGCAGCCTTCATCGAGTCCGGACCGGCGTTGTAGCAGTCCTCTACCACGCAGATATCCTTGCGGTGAACCACCCGCTGGCGCATGCCGGAGGGTTTATAATGGGTCAGCGCGTCCAGAATGACCGGCGGCTGCATTCCAAACTCCCTGCCCACCGCAAAGGCCGCCAGAGCGTCCAGCACATTGTGGCGGCCAAAGGTGGGGATCATCGCCGGGTACTCCTGCCCCTCGCTGACGATGGTGAAGGTGGTGCGGCCGTTCTCCTCGTGGATCTCCTTGCCCCTGACCTCACAGCTTTCGCTGTCGATGCCGTAGTAGATCTTTTTCATCTGCGGGCAATCCAGACCGGCAAGCAGGTCGTCGTCCCCGTTGAGAATGAGCGGCGAACCCGGCTTCATTCCCTCTATTATTTCCATCTTTGCCTTTAAAATGCCTTCCCGGCTGCCAAGATATTCGATGTGCGCCTCCCCGATATTGGTGATGACGGCTGCATCGGGCTTGGCACAGCGGGTCAGGTCAGAAATTTCTCCAAAATGGTTCATGCCCATCTCGACGACCGCCGCCTGGATAGTCTCATCCAGGGTCAGCAGCGTCTTGGGCAGGCCAACGCGATTGTTTAGGTTGCCCTGCGTCTTCATCGTCTCGTACTGGGCGCTGAGCACCTGCGCGATCATCTCCTTGGTGGTCGTTTTGCCCGCGCTTCCGGTGACCGCCACCATGCGGAACTGGAACTTGCTGCGGTAGTAGGCCGCCAGGTCCAGAAATCCGCGCTCGGTATCCTGGCAGACAATCAGCTGCTCCTTCGGGATATCCGCGCAGAATTCCTCCACGCCTTTTTTGTCGACCAGCGCATAACGCGCCTTGTTGCGCAACGCGGCGCCGACATACTGATGCCCGTCAAAAATCTCGCCGCGCAGCGCGACAAACAGGCAGCTGTCCTTATCCTCATCCTCCGGCTGAGGGCGGGAGTCGGTCGAAACCGAAGTGATTTTTCCCTTATGATTTAAAAAATATTCCTCTGTGCATCCGACGGCTTTTGCCACTTCGCCCAATGTCATTGGCCTCATTGTGTCTACACCCTCCGTAAAACTTTTTGCCTGGGGATTTCCTGCAAAGCAGGCCCCTGCAAGGAACCATTATAACACATTATAGCTTAAATGAAATCCTTTTTCTGTAAAATTCTGCCGCCGTTTTTCCCTTCTCTTTGTGCGGACTGCAAAACCGCATAGCCTTCCTGCACAATTTGGCGTTCATCAAAGTAAACCGTCCGGTCCGCCAGCACCTGATAATCCTCGTGTCCCTTTCCGGCCAGCAGCAGAATGTCCCCTCCGCGGCAGTTCTGCAGCGCCCACAAAATCGCTTCGCGCCGGTCCGGAATCACCCGCATACGATGTTTGTCGTTGCAAAATCCGGCCAGGGCGTCCTCGAAAATCTGCTCCAGCGGCTCCTCCCGCGGATTGTCCGCCGTCATCACCGCAAGGTCAGCACCCTGGCACACCGCCTTCAGCATCAGGGGGCGCTTGGCGCGGTCCCTGCGTCCTGGACAACCGAAGACTGTCAGCAGCCTGCCCTTGCAGAAACCGCGCAGCATCTGCAAGACCTTTGTCAGGCTGTCCGGCGTGTGGGCGTAGTCGCGGATGACGGTGATACCGTCCTGGCTCAAACAAACCTCCGTCCTGCCGGGAACCCCTTTGCAGCTGCACAGCGCCGCCACGCTCTCCTGCAGTGAGTAACCGCAGTGTAGCAGCAGGCCCACCGCTGTCAGCATATTTTCCACCGAGAAGCTGCCAGGGAGTCCGAGGATCGCCTCGCACCGTTCCCCATTGTAGCAGACGGTGCATCTGCAGTGGTCGGCCTGCAGAGAGATATTCTCTGCATAAAGTTCTGCATCTGCCGGACCAAAGGCGGTAACCGGATAGTCTCTCCGCTCAGTCAGTTTCCGGTAAAGGCGCTGGCCGTAAGCATCTGCGGTGTTGACCGCCGCTGCGCCGCACTGGGAAAACAGTTCCCGTTTGGCCTGAAAGTAGCTTTCGACGTCGCCGTGGTAATCCAGATGTTCCGGTGTAAGATTGGTAAAGGCGGCACAGGCAAAGAAGCACCCATACAGCCGCTTTTGTTCCAGCGCCTGGGAGGAGGCCTCCATCACCACATGGGTGCAGCCGCATTGAAGCATCTGGGCCAGCAGCTCCTGCAGCTCCCAGGCGTCGGGGGTGGTATAGCGCGCGGGGATGGACTGCTCTCCCACCCGGTTGCAGATGGTGCCGATCAGCCCCGCCCTGACCCCCAGCTGGATCAGCGCGTGATGTGTGAGCCAGGCCGTGGTGGTCTTGCCGTTGGTGCCGGTGACGCCCAGCAGCTTGAGCTTTCTTGCCGGGTAGCCAAAGAAGGCCGCACACAGCCGGGCGTAAACGATTCGCGTATCCGGGAACAGGAGCTGGTTAGGCACCCCGCAGTCCCGCTGTGCCACCACTAAAATTGCGCCGCGCTGCAGCGCCTGGACAACATAGTTGTGCCCGTCGGTCAGGCTGCCGGCAATGCACACAAAGACGCTGCCGCGCCGCACCTGCCGCGAGTCGCAGGTGACCGAAGTCACCTGCTGGGTGGGAAGCCGGTTGCCCGGCAAGATCTCCTCAAAGAGCTGCTGTAGGTCCATCCACGTTCACCCTTTCCCGGCATGGCCGGTCGATTTACTGTGTTTGCTCGGTGGTCTGTTCCGTCTCCCCTGTCTGTTCCGTCTGCTCAGCCTCCTGCTGCTGCAGGGCGTCCGGGTCGATATTGACCGTGACGATCGAGCCGATTTCCGCGCTGGAACCAGCCGGTGGCTCCTGGGTGACGATGATTTCTTCCTCGCCGTCCGGAACCGAGCCGACGATATTGATGTTGAATCCGGCGTTGGTGATCAGCTGGTTTGCATCCGAAACGCTGCGTCCCACAACGTCCGGCACAGTGCCGTTGCTGTTGGCTTCGCTCTCATCGGTGTAGAGGATGACCGTGCCGCCGTACGGCAGGGTCTTACCCGGCTCCGGAACCTGCTTGATAACCGACACGCCCTGACCGACAATCTCGGTCTTTAAGCCCGCTGCGCGGATCTGCGCCTGCGCTTCATGCGGCTTGGCGGTGACATAGGTGCCGACGGTGACGTCGCCCTGCTCTGCCTCCTCCTCTTCGGTGAAGCTCGGCTCGTAGCCGAGGTAAGGCAGAATGTCCTCCAGCATGGCGCCGACAACCGGGGCCGCGATGGTCGAGGACTGCGCGTCGCCGACAACCGGCTCATCCAGCGCGACCAGAATGGCGATCTGCGGGTCATCCGCCGGGGCAAAGCCCAGGAAGGAGAGCACGTTGCCGTACTGGTTTCCGTCTTTGTCGAAGTTATCCAGCTTTTCGGAGGTGCCGGTCTTGCCGCCGATGCGGTAGCCCGGGATGGCGGCGTTTCGTCCGGTTGCGTCCGAACCACCCGAGACAACCTGCTCGCCCATATAGCAGATCTTGGCGGAGGTCTCCTCCGAAATGACCTGGCGGCGAACGGTTGGCTCGGTAGTCTCGACGATATTGTGGTCCGAATCGATGATCTGTTTGACGATGTAAGGCTGCATCAGGTCGCCGCCGTTGAGCGCCGCGGACAGCGCCGTGATCAACTGGATACCCGAGACCTTGAAGGTCTGGCCGAACGAGCTGGAGCTCAATTCCGCGATGCCCATATCGTCCAGTGTGTAGTACATTCCTTCATTATCCGCTTCACCCGGCAGGTCAATGCCGGTCAGGTCGCCCAGACCAAAGCGGTCAAAGTAGGTGGTAAAGTTTTCCGCACCAGTCTGCTGGCCGATTTCGATAAAGGCCGGGTTACAGGAGTGCTTGATGGCATCCGCCAAAGTTTGTAATCCATGGCCGCCATTGGTGCGCTTCCAACAGTGAATCCGGTTGCCTGCAACCTCCTTGTATCCCATACAGTAGAACAGCTGGACGTCCATCGGCACGCTGCCGGTGTCCAAGGCTGCCGATGCGGTGATGATCTTAAATACCGAACCCGGCTCATAGGGGTCGGAGATGACCTTGTTTCTCCACTGGCGGTTCTGCTCGTCGAGCAGCCAGTCACTGAACTCCTCCTCGGTCAGGCCGCCGTTGAGGGCGCGGGCGCGCAGGTTTTCGGTCAGCAGGTCGTTGGCGGTGATGTCCGACACTTCCAGCTCCTCCTCCGGCTGGGTTGAAGTCGAAACAGTCTGGGTATCCGTTTCGGTCGTTTCCTCGGTGTTCTCGGTCGAGCCCGACTGGTTGACGCCTTCCTGGTTTTGTGTCTGCTCGGTCTGGGCAGTGGTACCGATGCTGCTTTCCCGCTTCTTTTGAATCTCCTCCTCCAGACGGATGACCGCCTGTTTGTCGGTCAGTTGTCGGGGATTGTTGGGGTCAAAGTCCGGCTTGCTGGCCATCGCCAGAATCTCACCGGTATTGACGTCCATCACGATGCCAAAGGCACGCTCCTTGACCTCGTGCTCGCTGACGGCGATTTCCAGATGCTTCTCCACAAAGTGCTGGATAACCTCATCGATGGTCAGCACCAGCGAGTTGCCGTCCTGCGACTCATACAGTTTTTCATACTGGAACGGCATTTCTCCGTTCTGTCCATTTTTGGCCGAAACGATTCTGCCTTCGGTGCCGGTCAGGATCTTGTTGTAGTACGATTCCAGGCCGTAGGCGCCGCGATTGTCATAGGAATTGACAAAACCGAGCACCGATGCTGCCAGGTCATCGAAGGGGTAAACCCTCTGGGTTCCCTGGCTGAGCGTGATGCAGTTGACATTATTTTCCTGCATGAACAGCTCGATGGCGTCCGCCGTCTCCTTCTCCACGCCGTATTCCAGCACCTCCCAATAAGAGCCGGTGTTTTCGGCGCGTTCGCGGATGGTAGCCTCGTCGGTATCGATCAGCGAAGGCAGACCTGTTTCCGGGTTGCACAGTACCTGCAGTTCCTCCTCGCGCGTCTCTGCATTGGAGCTTAAATTCGCCGGTTCAAAAACAACGTCCCACACCGTCTTGCTGGTGGCCATCGTCTTCATGTTGGTGTCGTAGATGGACCCGCGGTGCGGCTCGATAATGGTATCCTTGAGCTGCTGGTTGAGCGCCATCTGCTTATAGTAGTCCCCATCAATAATCTGCAGATAGAACAGCCGGCCGATCAGCACCGCGCTGCACACCACGCTGAGCACCATGGCCACCACAGCGATCTTCAATTTTGTGACGTTTTTGGAGAAATTTGCCATCTTTTGTTACCATCCCTTACTTCTGCCAAAAATTTTCCCCTCTGAAACAAAACAAGAGCTAAGACGTCATCACCACTTCTTAACTCCTGTCTGCGGCCCGAGGCCAATCCTGTCATCTGTCGAATTAATCCGACCCCAGGGTGTTTATTCCATTGTATTTTCCGACGGGTTGATATATTCCATCAAGGATGAAACGGCCGCCTTCAGCTGATCCAGCAGGGAGGGGTTGAGATTTTCCACCTCATCCACACTGTCTCCATCGGAAAAGCTGACATAGGTCACCTGATCCTCGCGCAGCTTGGACATTCCCATCTCTCTGGTAGCCACTGTCTCGATGTTGCTCAGTGCCGTCGAGCTTTCCAGCTCCGCACTTAAAGTCCGGTAATCGGACTGCAGCAGCTCGAGTTCCTGGGTGCTGCTGGTGATCTGCATGGTCACCTCGGTGATCGCGACCTGGCTGAAGATGATGCCCAATATCCCCGCAAAAAAAACGGTGATGCAGGCCGCTGCTTTCATCACAAAATATCTTGTCTGTCTGGCCTGCCGTTTTTTCTCGACGACGCGCAGCTTCGGTTTTTGTTCCGGAGCGCGGCGCTGGGTTTCAAACCGCTCAAAATCGTACGCTAAATTGCTTTGCATTGCCATGGCAACCGACCACCTTTTTCTTCATATTGAAAGCGAATCTCAGCTCTCCAATTTTTCCAAGACCCGCAGTTTTGCACTTCTGCTGCGATTGTTTTGTTCGATTTCTTCCGGCGTTGGCTCAATCGGCTTTTTGGGAACCAGCTTTGCCCGCGGCTTTTTGCCGCAGACACAGACCGGAAACTCTGGCGGGCAGGTGCAGCCAATCGTGTAGGAATGGAACATCTGCTTGACAATTCGGTCTTCCAGCGAGTGGAAGGTGATGATGCAGAACCTGCCGCCCGGGTTCAGCCGCTCAAAACTGCCCTCGATGCACTCTTTGAGGTAATCCAGCTCGTGGTTGACCTCGATGCGGATTGCCTGAAAGGTCTGCTTTGCCGGATGTCCTTTTCCGCGCTTCGCGGCCATTGGCAGTGCCTGCTTAATCAGGTCGACCAGCTCAAAGGTTGTTTCCACCGGCTTTTCTTCCCTGGCCTGCACGATGGCGGCGGCGATGCGCGGGGCAAATTTTTCTTCGCCGTAGTCGCGCAGGATGCGGATGAGCTCCTCCTTCGAATAGGTGTTGACCACATCGTAGGCGCTCAGCCCCTGCTGACTCATGCGCATATCCAGGCGGGAATCAAAATGGTAGGAAAATCCCCGCTGCGCCGTATCCAACTGGCGGGAGGAAACGCCGAGGTCCAATAAAATTCCATCCACCCGGTCGATGCCAAGGGTGTCGAGGATCTGCGGAATATCCTTAAAATCTCCCCGCACCACCTGCGCGGCCGGGTAGGGCGACAGGCGCTGGGTGGCTGTCTGGATCGCATCCGGATCCTTGTCGATGGAGATGAGCCTTCCGCCCTGCTGCGGGTCGAGTCTCCTGGCAATCTGGGAGGAGTGTCCCGCCCCACCTGCCGTGCCGTCGACATAAATGCCGTTTGGTTTTATGTTCAGGCCCTCTATTGACTCCTGCAGCAGCACCGACACATGCTGAAATTCCATCTGATCGCCTCCAGCGTTTTGACCAATTTTATCAAAATAAAAAAATGAAGAAATTTGCAAGGTTAAAAATCAAGCTCGTCCATCGTCTGGGCAATCATCTCGGAGGTGACCTCTCCGCACATCTGTTCCCACTTCTCCTGATCCCAGATTTCCGCGCGGTTGGAAGCGCCCACGATGACAAGGTCCTTCTGCAGCTTTGCGTACTGGCGCAGATTTTGGGGGATGAGAATTCTCCCCTGCTTGTCCGGCTGCACCTGGGTGGCGCCGGCAAACAGAAACCGCTGCAGGGCTCGCGCTTTGGAGAGCGGGAGGTTGTTGAGCTTCTGGGTCAGCTTGTCCCACTCCTCATTGGAGTAAACAAAGAGGCATTCATCGCCCAAACCTTTCGAGAGGATAAAGCTTTCGCCCAGGTCCTCGCGCAGCTTTGCCGGGAAGTTGACCCTTCCTTTGGTATCCAGGCTGTGCTGGTATTCCCCGATCAGCATTGCTACACCACCTCAGCGAACATCCTTTCGGCAGGCCATGCGTCCCCTCCCACCGGGCTGGGACGTGAGGGGAATGCTCCCCCTTTGCGCACCGAAACTCACTACTTTTCCCCACTTCTCTCCACTTTGTAATTATTATATCTTTGTTTACAAAAAAAAGCAAGTCTTTTTGCAATTTGCAGCGCAATAATTTCGCGACAAAAAGCGCGTTTTTGCCACAATTTCTGTATATTTTCCAGCATTTTCCTTCTGTTTGGAAAAGTATTTTTATCCACAAAAGCAAATTCCCACATGATAAATGTAAAGTTTCAGCCTGTATTGCTCTCCCCACCTGAAGGTTCCTTTTCTCTTTTGGGGCTACCTGTTTTATACAGATGAAAACAGGTAGCCCCACTTTGTGCTCAAAAGAAGAGCTTTTTCATGTCCAGCAAATCAACTAAAGAAATCTTTTGCTCCCCCCCTTTCTGTTATGAGCATTTCACAAGCTATCAGAAAAATCGATAGCAGCGCCCGATGGCATTAAAAATATCAATTGACGTTCGCTTGACTTTGGCTGGATTTTTCCTTACTCTTATTTTGTTAAGAAAATCAAGCCTCCACCAAGGCATTTTGTAAGAGAAAAGAGAGAAACAAGAATGGAATTAAAAAAAGACCTTCCCGAAGTTTTCAGCGAATTCAGCGAGATGCGTCAGAAATCCTTCATGGCTGCCTACGAGTTGAAGCAGAAAAATATTCCCTTCGTCGGCACCTTCTGCACCTACTTCCCGCAGGAGATTGCGATGGCGATGGGAGCCTGCGTCGTAGGCCTGTGCTCCACCTCGGATGAAACCATCCCGGACGCGGAAAAGGACCTGCCGCGCAACCTCTGCCCGCTGATCAAATCCAGCTACGGCTTTGCCAAGACCGACAAATGCCCTTACTTCTACTTCTCCGACCTGATTGTCGGCGAGACCACCTGCGACGGCAAGAAGAAGATGTACGAATACCTCGGCCAGTTCAAGCCAGTGTACACCATGGAGCTGCCAAACTCCCAGAGCCCCGAGGGCCTGGAACTGTGGACCAAGGAGATTATCAAGCTCAAGGAAAAGCTGGAATCCCACTTTGAGACCACCATCACCGACGAGGCGGTCCGCGAACAGGTCAAGATCATGAACGAGGTTCGCCGCGCGATGAAGGAGTTTTACGCGCTGACCAAGGTTGAGCCTGTTCCGATTCTGGGCCAGAACCTGTTCAGTGTTCTGTACGGTTCCTCCTTCCGCTTTAATAAGGTCAAGCTGCCGGACGAGATCCGCGCGGTCGTCGCCAAGGTCAAGGCGGAATACGCGGAAAACCCAAACAAGTATCCAAAAGCTCCCCGCATCCTGGTCACCGGCTGCCCGATCGGCGGCGGCGCTTCCAAGTGCGTGAAGGCGATTGAAGATAACGGCGGACACGTCGTTGTCTTTGAAAACTGCTCCGGCGCCAAGTCCTTTGACAAGCTGGTGGACGAGGACGCACCGGACATCTACCGCGCCATCGCCGAGCGGTACCTGAGCATCGGCTGCTCGGTCATGACCCCCAATCCAAATCGCTTGGAGCTGCTGGGTCGTCTGATCGACGAGTATCGCGTCGATGCCGTGGTCGAAATCACCCTGCAGGCCTGCCACACCTACAATGTCGAGACGCTGGGTATCAAGCGATTCGTCAATGAGGTCAAGGGCATCCCCTACATGGCGGTTGAGACCGACTACTCCACCGCTGACATCGGTCAGCTCAACACCAGAATGGCCGCCTTCATCGAGATGTTGTAGCCATGCTGACATTAGGAATCGACTCCGGCTCCACCACCACCAAGGGCGCGCTGTTTGATGGGGAAAAGGTCGTTCGCACTGCCATCCTCCCCACCTCGGCCAATCCGAAGGAAAGCATCGGGCGGCTTTATCAGATGCTGTACAATCAGGATGTGGCCTACACCGTATCCACCGGATACGGGCGCGAACTGTTGGATCAGGCCGACAAACAAATCACCGAAATCACCTGCCATGCAAGAGGCGCAGCCTTTTTAAACCCCAATGTCCGGGCGGTCGTGGACATCGGCGGACAGGACTGCAAGGCCATCCTGCTGGACAACGGGTTAAACGTCGTGGACTTCATCATGAACGATAAATGCGCAGCCGGCACCGGCCGCTTTATCGAGGTGATGATGCGCATTCTGGAAGAGGACATCAACAACATCGATCAGTTTGTGCAGGGACACCAGCCCATCAACATCACCAGCATGTGCACCGTCTTTGCCGAAAGCGAGATTGTGAGCCTGCTGGCCAAGGGCGCCGACAAGGGGGATATCGCGCTGGGCATCATCAATTCGATCTGCCGCAGGACCTCCTTCTTCGCCCAAAAGCTCAACCTGACCGGTGAGATCTTTTTCAGCGGCGGACTGGCTCGCTTTGAGATCTTCCGCTCCACCCTGGAGAGTTACTTAAAAATCCCGGTCAGCACTTCCCCGCTTTCCCAGTACGCGGGCGCGATCGGCGCAGCGGTCATCGGGTTTAACAAAGCAAAGAGGATGCAATCTTAAAACAAACAGCAAAAAGGACTTGCCAACAAAATTGGCAAGTCCTTTTTTACTGGTTCTTTATTTTGTCAAGTCCGCCCGCAGGGAATCATTATCCCAGGACAGGATGGCGGTGGCTTCCGGTTCCACTTCCATCACCATCATTATGGACATCGTCTCCCCTGCCGGAATCTCCGCGTAATATGGGTCGTACTGCTGCCAGGCTGAAAAGATGCTGTCGATCACCTCGCAGTCGCCGTACTCCACATCGGTATAAAAAGTACCATTGGGGTTGAAGAGACTGTTTGTTGCATAGTTGTTGTAAAAGGTTCCCGCCACCAGGTAATAATCGTACCGATCGGTGTCCACCAGACTGTAATCGCCGGTGCAGACGTCCAGCTCCTCCCCCTCCAGCTTCTGCAGCACCAGCAGCTCTGTGGGGGTGACGTCTTCATAGCTGTTCAGCTGAAATTCCGCAAAATTTCCCGCGACAATCGTCAGGCAGATAATGACCGTCACTGTCCAAAACACCGTCTTCAACACCTTCATTCCGCCATCGCCTCCTCTGTGATCTCGACCTGAATCAGCGAAGAAACTTTTTCCACATCAGCCCACTCGGTCTGATCGAGCTGCTGGATGCAGAAAAACATCGACGAGCTTTCCTGCTGCGGTGTCATAAACAGCACGCCTTTCTCCCCAGGCAATTCGCTGCTTCCCTGGTAGGGTACGGTGATTCCCGTCTCCTGGGAGACCACATCGTTTAAATTCCAGTTATCCAGCGGGTAGTAGATGCAGCCGTCCTTCTTCAAATAGCAGTCCAGCTCGTCATAGTCAAAGAACCTTCCGTTCGTCTCCTGCTTCAAAAGCACCATGGTCAGCTCCATCCCTTCCGGGACGTCGACACCGTAGTCCTCGATGATGCCGATCTTTTCTTCATCCAGGGCAATGGTCTGTGCTCCCCGGACCCGATACTGCATACTGTCCTTGGTCTTAAAGACAGAACCAGCCTCCTGCGTCTCCACCCGCATTTCCAACAGCTCCTGCTCGACAGCCCTTCCCATCAGCTCAAATAATTTCTGCGCTGTAAAGGACACAAGGACAACCACCAGGACAAAGATAATCAGGTACTGCAGCAGGGCCGTCCCCAACCTGCTTCCCTTTTTCTGCTCCTTGTCGCTGTGCTGTCTAGCGCGATAGCCTGTTCTGGGCGGTCGCTCCTGGCTCAGTTTTGGCTGTTCCAGCTCAACACGCTGCTCTGTACTTACTTCGCGATATTTTTGGATATCGTGGTAGGAGCGGTCCCCATCCAGTTTTTCCGCGTCGTCGTAGCCCCTAGTAAAAGAATTATAGCTGCCGCAGCGCGGGCACAGCTCGTCCCGATCGGTGTCATACTGCTTTCCGCAGGATTGACAGGTTATTTTCATCCGTTTTTCTCCCCTTCTCTAGCACATTTTACCCTTCTTTTTCATAGCATGGAAGGAAACAAAAAGGAAACGAGGTGCTCATCTTGCCCAAAATTTTTTTAAGTCCCTCCACGCAGCAATACAATCTTTATGTCAACAACGGCAACGAGGAATACTGGATGAATCGCATCGCCGATGCCATGGAACCCTATCTGCAGGCCAGCGGGATCGAGTTTGTGCGCAACGACCCGGACGGTACAGTGGTGGATTCGATCAACCTCTCCAACATGGCCCGCTACGGCATGCACGTCGCCCTGCACTCCAACGCGTCTCCCGAGGGGATGGAGGGGCTGCTGCGCGGCGTCGACGTCTACTACCGCCCCGGCGACAGCCAGAACGCCCTGCTCAGCCAGCGCTTTGCCAACATCGTAGTCGAGGAGATGAAAAAGATCTACCCGCTGCCCCAGCGGGTCAATGCCCGCCCCACCAACTATCTCGCCGAGGTCCTGCAGACCTATTCTCCCGCCGTGCTGATTGAGGTGGCCTACCACGACAACCTGCAGGACGCCGAATGGATTCAGCAGAATGTGGAGGCGATCGCCCGAGCCATCGTGCAGGCGCTGTGCACCTATTTTGGCATCCCCTTTGCCGAGCCGCAGCCGGTGCGGCAGGGAACGGTCAACACCGGCGGAGCCAACCTCAACATCCGCAGCATGCCCACCACCGCCTCGACCATTGTGGCGGTCGCACCGAACGGAGCCCAGCTTGCCATCTATTCCCAGAGCGGGGACTGGTATGCCGTGCGCTATCAAAATGCGACCGGCTATGTATACGCCCCCTATGTTACAGTCAGCGAATAAAAGAACGGAGGTGCCGTCATGAAAGTTTTTCAATGTTCTTCCGGCGGGATGGTTCCCACCATCCCCACCGTCTTTCCCTCCTGCTACTCCCTGCAGACCGCCGCTACCCCGCAGGACGGCGACTATCCGGGAATTTTCCCGCTGAGCGCCTCCTATCCGCTAGACAGCTCCACCAGCCATAGCCTGGTGCAAAGCAGTCCTGCCAGCGACTCTCTGACAACCGCGCCTGCTGCGGACAACGCCGCGATTGCCGCAGAACCAACGGTGCCTGCTGCCTCTGAGGAGAGCCCTTCGATGGAAAATGAGAGCGTCCCATCGCCCGAAGCCGCCACCGAGGTGACCCCAGAGGCAACGTCTTTGCAGGCAGCCCCTTCCATGCCGTTTGAGCAGGCAGTCCCGAACAGTGCCTTCGGCAGCGCGGCCCAGTTTTTGCTGCGGGATTCGCAGGCGCAAAACGCCGCAGCTTTATCGCTGCAGCCGCAGGTTGTTTCCGGAAGCGATATCCGCTTCACCGGGCAGCAGCTCACCTTTGCACCGAACGGCCTTTACTTTATCTCGCTGCTGCTGAGCGCCCAGGTCGGCACATCCGGCTTTGGCGAGATCATCCCGCAGATTGCAGGGGCGCTGCGCCGCGAATACGCCGCCTACGCCAGCACCTCCTCCCAGTCGGGGACGGCGGGACTTTGCTCCAGCTTTTTGCTCAGCACTGCCGGCCAGCAGCAGCCTCTTTCGCTTGAGCTTATTTTCCACACCAGTGCGCTGCGGGGCGTCCCGGTTCAGGGAAGCCTGACCGCCTTCAAGGTCGGCACTCCTGTCGTCCTCCAATAAAAACTTTACTGGATGCGGCTTTTAAGGCCCGGCAGTTCCTGCTCAATCTTGCAATTAAACTCGTTCTGCGCGCCGCAGAACGGGCAGTCGACCACCACCTCATAGATCTGGTCGGCGACCAGCATCATCCCGCTGACCTGAACGCAGGTGTCCTCGTCGGACAGCGGGCGGTGTACATATTCCCCTTCCTGCGCGGACTGATAATACCAGGTGAAATTTTTACCGCAGTTCCGGCAGCGGCGTGTATCTTTATAAAGTGCCATATCAATCATTCCTTTCTTACTGCTTATGCTCTATTATACCATTCTTTTTCCCTCTCTTCCAGTGACCGCAATCATTTTTTGTCATTCTGTCCGTTTTATGGTATACTTTTTAAAAAGGATAGAAGATTTTTGCGCTCACATAAGAATTTTCTTTGTTCACACCAGAAAGGGGAATGATTTTGATGACTCAAATTCCGGAGGTTGCCTATACCCATGCGGGAAAATTCCACGCTGACGACGTTTTTTCTGCCGCCCTGCTGCGGATCCTGCACCCCGACATCCGCTTTGTGCGGGCCATGGGATTGCCGGAGGGCTTTGAGGGTTTTGCTTTTGACATCGGCTGGGGCCGGTTTGACCACCACCAGAAGGACGCTCCTGTGCGCGAAAACGGCGTCCCATACGCCGCCTTCGGTCTTCTGTGGCGGGAGTTCGGCCAAACACTGCTGGGAGAGGAAGCGGACAATTTTGACGAACATTTTATCCAGCCGCTCGACCTGGAGGACAATACCGGCTGCGGCCATCCGCTTGCTGCGGCCATCGCCGCCTTCAATCCCTGCTGGGACTCGGACGAGAACCCGGACCAGAACTTTGAAAAGGCGGTACAGGTCGCGCACGCCATCCTGACAAGAAAGATTGCGGAGGTCAACGGCATCCGCCGCGCCGGTTCCCTTGTGCGCGCCGCCATCTCCCGGATGCAGAAGCACATCGTCGTCCTTGACCGCTACGCCCCGTGGAAGCAGTTTGCTGTCGAATCGGACGCGCAGTTTGTGGTCTATCCTTCCCAGCGCGGCGGGTTCAGCGCACAGGGCGTCCCGGTAAGCCAGCAGGACAACACCCTGCGCCTACCCTTCCCGGAAAGCTGGGCCGGGCAGCCTGCTGAGGAGCTGCAGCGACTCAGCGGCATCGCCACTTTGCGTTTTTGCCACAACAACCGCTTCTTAATCTCCGCCGACACCCAAGAGGACGCCATCCAGGCCTGCCTGCTCACCCAACAGGCCGCAAAATAGCACAGACAAAAAGGGAGCGCAAATCCCAACCAGACGGGATTTGCGCTCCCTTTTCTTTTACATCTTGTCCAGCAGCTGCTGCAGGCGGTCGGCTGCGCCGCTGAGCTGCTCATAGGTCGGCTGTCGGTCATCCTGCAGGCGCATGCGGGCAAGCAGATCCTTTGCCTGGCGCGCCGCCTCGCGCAGAGCTTGCTCCTCCTGCTGTTCCAGACGCCTGTGCGCGCGGTCGGTTAGCTTTTTGAGTCGCTCCATCTCCATAAACAGCGCATGTTCCCGGCTGACCTCCTCAATCAGCCGGCCAAAGGGCCAGCTCTCGTTGTGCGGGGTAATCACCATCTTCACCGGCAGCTCGATTCCCGCCTTGACCATTTTGTTGAGCAGCTGGTCCAGACGCTTGCCAACCAGTCCGCCCATCGCCATCGCCGGCGTCTGCGGCGGCTCGCTCCACACCGGCAGCTCCTCAGCCGGGCTGTAACCCGCCAGCTGGCCCACGGTGAGGCCGAGCTCCCCGTCCTCCACCAGGCGGTAATCAAACTGCAGCCGTTCCAGCAGCGGCAGCAGCGCCTGTGCATTCTTTGCCTGCTCGTGGCGGTAGAGCAAGACTATTTCCTTTTTGGGTACAATCTTCGCTTTCACTGTCATCCTCCTTCTTGTCTTTTTATTGTACCACATTGTCTGCGCTTTTTCCAGCAAAGATGACTAGCTATTCTCCTGTGTGTGACTTGCCTCCAAGCCGGGGTGGTCGATGATGCATTCGACGTCGATCTCAAAGGTGCAGTCCTCCACCACCTGCTCAAAATCCTCGTGGTGCTGCTTCCAATAATCCGGCTCCTCTTTACGGATAAATTCGGAATACCGGAAGATGTCGCTCTTTTGCGAAAAGAATACCTGATCGACCACTTCCTCCACCGTCGATTTGATCCGGGCGGAAACCGCGTTTTGAATCTGCGGGAGCTGATCGATCTCCACCCCGCCGCCCGTCTCGGAGAGGACTTCCTTGATGCCCGCCTCGATTCGGATAGAAAGGCGCAGCACCGGCTTGCCGTCCCGCAGGCCGACCTGCATTGTGCTTTTGCTCTCCTCCAGCTCCACCGAAACGCGGGAGCGTTCCTGCTCTCCAAAATCCACCGTGACGATGGCCCGGCTGAGCTCGTCGGTTGCCCACAGCACCCCGCGTGTCTGATCGATAGAGAGGGTATCAAGCAACTTTCCATCCCGAAAAATTGCCATGCCTGCGATGCGCAACCGTTCCTCACCATCCTGCGATGGGACTGTCTCAATCAGAGGCAGATAGGGCTGTGTGTATTCCCCCTGCAGCCGGTTGACGATATCTTTCAGGGTTGGACGGCCCAACAATCCGTTCTCCTGCCCCTGTTCAACCAGACTTTTCAGCTGAGTGGGACCGCTGTCTCCCTGGGACTGCACCTGGATAATCTCTGCGGCCTCCCCCTGGGCCATCGCCACATAAAGCTCCGGGCTGACTTCGTGGTTGGCGTTAAAAAAGTTGAGCACCTTTTCTAATCCCAGCTCGGCGGCGGTCCGCCCTACCACCAGAAAACTGCTATTGCCCAAAAAGACCTCATTGCCGCTGTACCGGCTGACTTCATCAATTGCATCGCTGATCGAGCTTCCCCTCGTCTGCACCACCTGCGTCCTGGAGGAAGATTTTTCTCCCGACTGTGTCTGTGGGGAAAATTGTGACATGGTCAGCACAAAATCTTGGCCATCCACATCCACCCCCACCATCCGGATAATGGTCCGCTCCTTGAGCTCCACAGATTTCATGCACCCGCAAAGGGTCAGCGTTATTCCTAACGCAAACAGAGTCAACAGTAATTTGGATTTTCTTTTCTCATTCACCTTGCTGCACATCCCTTTCCGGGAACAGGGTCTGCTGTTTTTTGTCCCCATTCTCCTTGTTTTTTCTGCGGTAAAGCATCAGCAGGAGCACCACCGGCAGCACTGTCACCAGCAGATAAACCGGCGCGCCGCTGGCAAGCAGGCGGTACAGCGTCTGGAAAATCTTGATATTGACCCCTGCCAGCAGCGCAATCAGAAATACGACAATCCCGTTGATCGCGATGAGCTTCTCTCCAAAGCGCCGCCCTGTCAGCTCGTTGAGCATCCGGGTGGCTAAAATCAGATAAAGGGAGGTGCGAATCAGCGCAGTTGCCACCCAGACCGCCACCAGCACAAAATCAAACCGGTAAAAAACATTGGAACCGGAGAGTACAAAAAGGGTGTAAATGGGAAAGCTTCGTGTCTCACCGTAGCTGCCCAGAACGGTGATGGCCGCAAAGCCGACCAGCAGAAGGAGGAGGCTGACAACGATGTGGTAGCGCAAAAACGCACCACGCACGTCGGCGGTATTCAGGTGAGAAACCAAAAGGACAAAGGCGATCAGCTCGATGTTCTGGGTAAAATAAAGGAGTGAGGCCTGCAGCACCGGCCCCATTCCTTCATAAAAAGGGGTGATGAGATTGAGCGTATCCACAAAACGCCACAGGCTGCAACCGACCAGAAACGACGAGCAGACTCCAACCACCAGCATGATGGCCGCCGAGCGGGTCACCGCTTCCAGCCCCAGCACCACCATGTACAGCACAGAGGCACAGAAGATGACGCTGACCCAAAATACGCTGGCGCGCGGATAGACAGCGCTGGTCAAAAACATGGTGAACTGCGCCGCCGTCTCGGCCGCCACCACCATGCAGCTCAGATAAAACAGCGCCGCCGTCACCTTTCCCAAGCCTGGAGAAAATTGTCGGGCGATCTGCTGCAGATCCATACCCGGACACTGACGGAACAGAAGATAGGCCGGCAGCAGAGCGACGCAGGTCAGCACCCCTCCCAGCAGGATGCCCAGCAGCGCCGGCGTCCCCACCACCGCGTTATGGGTGTTGGGGACATAGATCAGCAGGATAAACAGCCGGGACAGGATGAGCAGCGCCGGCAACTGCAAGGCGCCTATTTTGTTCGCGTGTAATTGCTCGCTCATCACTTCTCCTCCTTTTTCAGTCTGCTGCCCGGCAGGTTCTGCACCTTCAGGCGGAAGCGTCCCAACTTTTTCCAGCTGCTACGCCAGAAGTTGTCCCGCATATCTGCCGCCGCGGTCGGGCTGGTCGGCGCCATGACCGGGATGCCAAACGATTCCAGCGCACAGAGATTTGTTAAGAGCAGCATGAAGCCGACCGAAATGCCAAACAGCCCCCAGGTTCCACCCACCACGATAAAGACAAACTTGAGCACCGCCGCCGGTTCATATAATGAGGGCACCACAAAGGAGCTGAGCGCGGTGAGCGCCACCACCATCACCATTGAGGAACCGATGATGCCGGCAGTCACCGCGGCGTCCCCGATGACCAGCGCGCCGATGATGCTGACCGCATGGCCCACCGGGCGCGGCAGCCGCAGCCCCGCCTCCCGCATAATCTCGTAGATCAGGTGGATGACCAGCGCCTCGGTCATCATCGAAAACGGCGTCTGCTGCTCGGTGGCAGCGATGTTAAACAGCAGGGTGTCAGGCAGCATCTCCGGGCTGAACACCGTGATGGCCACATACAGCCCCGGCAGAAAGATGGAGATAAAAAAGGCCAGGTACTTGAGCAGCCGGATAAACGACCCATAGTAAGGGCGGTAGGTGTAATCATCCATGCTCTGAAAGTTTTCGGAAAAGAGGTAGGGCACAATCAAGGCGAAAGGGGTTCCGTCCACCAGGATGCCGATGCGGCCCTCGTTGATTTTGGCGCAGAGGGTGTCTGGACGCTCGGTGGTGCCGACACTAGAAAAGGGCGACAGCGGCTTGCCCTCCAGATAGGGCCGCAGATAGCCCTGGCTGAGCACGATACCGGAGCTGACCGAGCGCAGCGCCTTGCGCACCGACTCCACCAGCCTCTGGTCCACCGTGTCGGTCAGGTAGACCAGGCAGATGTCGGTCCGGCTCTTTTCCCCAACCGGGAACATCTCAAACTTTAAGCTGGGGGAGCGGATACGGCGGCGGATCATCGTCTGATTGATGCGGATCGGCTCAACAAACCCTTCCCGCGAGCCGCTGATGTTCATCTCGGTGCTCGGCTCCGAGACGGAGCGGAAGCTGAAACCCTGCATCCCGCAGGCGATGCCGCGGTCCACCCCGTCGATCAGCAGCACCACAAAGCCCGCCATCAAAAAGGTGAACAGCTCGTCGTAGGTAAAAAATTCTTTCTGGTCACCGGAAAGCACCGTCTGCTTGCTGACCCAGTGGGCCACCGCCTCCCCATCCGCGTCCTGAATCTCAAGGGAGCTGAGCGGGCGCACCATGATCTGGGTGAACAGCTGCAGGTTAATCATTCCCTCGCACATCAGGATTGCTACCTTCACCCCGCTGACCTCGATCTGCCGCTCGAGCAGGTCGGTGGTGTTCTGCGTGAAGGCCCGGATTTTGACCATATTTTCCATCAGGTCCTTGTCCAGTCGGGTCTTGGCCCATTTTCGTGAGCCGGTTCCCTGCGGGGCAGAGGCGTCGGACAGTCCTCCTTCCTCCCGCAAATTTTCCTGCTGCCGCGCCAGCAGGTTTTGCCAAAACTGTTTCATCTATAACTTCTCCTCCCTTTTGAGTTTCATCCGATAGTATCCGCATAAACTGTCCTTTTTATACCGATACTAAACCTGTGAATTTCAGAACCGGGAGGAAATGCCGCCATGTTAATATCCTTTTTAAGAAGCCTGATCCTTTACATCGTTGTCATCTTCGGCATGCGCATCATGGGAAAGCGCCAGCTCGGTCAGCTGCAGCCCTCCGAGCTGGTGGTCACCATCCTGATCTCCAACATCGCGACCCTGCCGATCGAAAACAGCGACGTGCCGCTGATTTTGGGTATCGTTCCCATCCTGACCCTGATGTGCTTTGAGGTTATTCTTTCGGTCTGCACCCTCAAAAGTACCCGCCTGCGCAAGCTGGTCTGGGGCAACACCCGGGTGCTGATTCAAAACGGCAGAATCAACCAGCAGGAGCTCAGCGATCTGCGCTATTCGGTCGACGACCTGATGGAGCAGCTGCGCGCCAACGGCATCTTCGACCTACGGCAGGTGGAGTTCGTCCTTGCCGAAACTAACGGCCAGCTCTCCATCGTCAAAAAGGCGCCCTTTGAGACGCTCAGCCCAAAGAGCGCCGGCATCCAGGTGGAAAATACGCCGCCGCCCGTCCTGGTGGTGGACGACCGAAAGGTAATCGAGGAAGGGCTTAAGCTTTGCAAGATGAGCGAGCAGGAGCTTAAAAAACTGCTCAAAAAAGCGGGGTACCGTCTGGAAGATGTCTTCCTGATGACCTGCACCCCGCAAAAGGACTATTACATTGTACCGCTCGACCCAAAAGAAAGGAGCAATTAGTTTGAAACGATTGTACGCCGCCATCGCTTTTCTGCTCATCATCCTGGCCACCTCCACCTTCACCATCTTCCAGTGCCGGCAGTTCCATAACCAGGCGATCCCCCAGGTCGAGCAGATCATCGAATATGCAGAAACCGGCCACCTGGAACAGGCGGCCGGTTTATCCGGGCAGTTTTTTGATTCGTGGAGCAAAACCAGGGACTCGATGGTCTGGTACATCCGCCACGAGCCGCTGGAAAAAATCACCGGCATCGCTTCCCGGCTGGAATCGCTCGCCCATCACGGCGACCTCTCCCAGCTGATTGCGCAGGCCAACGAGCTGATTGTCCACATCGACGAACTGTATCACAACGAACTTCCGCTGATACAAAACCTCATTTGACGCAAACCTATTTTTCCAATTCTTCCCGTTCTTTCTCCTCCAAAATTGCTCTAAGCTCATCCATAAAGGAATTGATATCCTGAAATTCCCGGTAAACCGACGCAAAGCGGACGTACGCCACCTGGTCCAGACGGCGCAGCTCCTCCATCGCCAGCTCCCCGATTCGGCGGGAGTTGACCTCCCCTTCCAGGGAGTTTTTGAGCTTCTGTTCAATTTCGTCCACAATCTGTTCCAGGCTTTTGAGCGAAACCGGTCTTTTTTCGCACGCCCGCAACAGACCGTTGAACAGCTTGTCCCGGTTAAAGGGCTCGATCGAGTGGTCCTTCTTCACCACCATCAGCGGTGTCGTCTCGACAATCTCATAGGTGGTGAAGCGCTTGCCACATCGCATACACTCCCTGCGCCGGCGGATTTTTTCGCCCTCATCCGTCGGTCTTGAATCGATCACTTTGCTCTCAGTATATTGGCAGTATGGGCATTTCATCATTCGGATTCCTTTCGCTGGCGCCCCGGTCCTGTATTGGACAGCTGCAAACGGGCAGGTATTTGGACTTTTTCTCTGCACATATTATAGCATATCCTTGACCCGTTTGTACAATCTTTTTTCTGATTTTTTTATAAAACGCCTAAAAATCCGTCTGTTCTGTCCCTCCCAAAAAATCTTCTACCACGTCGTACAGATGGCACAGGGAGAGCCCCTCCCGGTTGCAAATTTCCACCAGGCGCTCCAGACTGCCCCTGTCCGCCGTGATATCCGCAATCTGGCACAGCTTGCGTCCTTTCCTGTAAGCAGCGATTCCGTATGTATCCACAAAACCGCGCTCTGCCGCAAACGGCGCCGGTGCATCTATGACGCGATATGCTACTTGCTGCGTTTGATCATTCACCACCAGCCTCACCTCATTACAAACAACCTGCCTTTTCAGAGGTTTTTGTACAGTCATGCAATTCAGTTCGTTTCTGTTCTTTTCGTCAACTGTCCTGCATCTCATTATATCATTTTCTTCCAGTTGGCTGCGCCTGGCAAAGCGCACAATTGGTGTGAATGAATTTTGAATGTTTGTCTTATTCCGCTAAACTTTTATTAAAAAGTCCAGCATTTTCCATAAGAGTTTGTCGAATTTTGTCAAATAATGTCTACCGCTCCCACACCGCATCGATCTGGCGCTGCAGCCGGCGGTAGCCTTCCAGCACCTCGCTTTGCTGGCGGTAGCTTTCGCGATACAGTTCCTGCAGCACTGCTCCCGAAAAGCCCTCCTGCTTCAGATGCTGCAAAAAGGCCAGGGTATCCATCTCCCCCTGTCCCACCGGCAGGCAATCCCGCTGCGGGCTACTGTCGCTGATGTGGACATGGATGATGCTGTCTCCCAGTTTCTCAACATATTCCAGCGGGTGATGCCCGGAGCGCAGCGCCTGCTTGACATCCAGCACAAAGCGCAGCTCGGGGTAATATTCCCGCAGCTGTACAAAGTAGTCCGGGTCCTTGCCTCTGCAGCGGACCACATTTTCATAGGCGACTGTGACCCCATACTCCTCCCGCGCCACCCGGTCCAGCACACGCAGGTTGGCGGCACTCTGCGGAATATCCATCCTGTTTTGCAGCGTCGCCCCGTGAAAGACCAGCACCCTCGCACCCAGTTTCTGCGCGGCGCGCAAAAAGGGACGGTAGATCATCAGGCCATCCTGCAATCTTCCCGGATAGCTGGTAAAGAAATAAAGGGACTCGCTGTTGGAGGTGAAGGGGTGAATCGAAACCACCTGTGTCCCCGCCTCCCGGCAGAGAGCGGACAGGCGTTCCAGATACCCGTCTTTGAGTTCCTGGAAGGAGTTAAAAAAGATCTCGATGTTGGGGATATGCCATTCGGATAGAATTTTGACCGAGTCGGCTGTCTCCAGCGGAAAAAAGCAGGCGCTGGAGACGCCGGCTCCAACCGGCTTGTTCACTGGCATCCTCCTCTCCAGTAGGGGTTCCAAAAAAAAGTTCTAGTTTTGATTCATCAGCCGGCGCAGGAGACCTGGCAGCTGGCTTGGGCTCTGCAGGATGTAGCTGGCATCGTGCTCCTCCAGCTCCTTGCGGTCGCGGAAGCCCCACTCCACCCCGACGGTGAGGATACCTGCGTTTTTGCCGGTGTCCATATCGACGCAGGAATCGCCGCAGTAAACACATTCCTCCGGGGTGACGCCCAGCTTTTCCAGCGCCAGAAACAGGCCGGCCGGGTCAGGTTTGACCGGGATGCCGGGGCGGTTGCCCGCAACCAGGTCAAAGCGGTCGCCAAACAGCGCAGTGCAGACCTTGCCGGCAAATTCGTCCGGCTTGTTGGAAAAGACTGCAATCTTCAGCCCCATCGCCTTGAGCTCGTCAAGCGCCTGCGGCATGCCCTCATAGGGCTTTGTGTTTTTCAGGTAGTCCTGGTCGTAGTAGGCTTTAAAGGCCGCCTTAACCTTGTCGGCCAGCTCCTTTGTGTACTTTTCTTCCCCGATGGCTCGGCGCATCTGGGTGTCCACCCCGTTGCCGACAATCTTTTTGTACGCTTCAACCGTATGGCCTGGCAGGCCGTAATCGGCTAGCGCGCGATTGGTGCACTCCGCCAGATCCTGCAAGGTGTTGCAGACCGTTCCATCCAAATCAAAAATCACTGCTTTTATCTGTGCCATCAAAAACCCTTCCTTTTCTGCAATCTTTCTCTATTGTACCCAGCTGGCCGCCGCTTGTCAAACCGAATTATCGGGCAAAAATTCTCTTGAACATTCCTTCTCCAGCAATTATAATAGGAATACCAACCATTCCAAACTTTTTCTGGCACAAGGGGGCAGATTTTTGATGAGCGCTCCACTGGCGGACCTGATGCGTCCGCAGACCATCGACGAGGTGGTCGGGCAAAGCCACATCCTCAACAAGGACGGCATCCTCTACCGCATCGCCCAATCCGGCCGCGCGGCAAACCTGATTTTCTACGGGCCACCCGGCACCGGCAAGACCACCGTCGCCCGCATCATCGCAAAGCAGGCGGGCAAAAAGCTCTACAAACTTAACGGCACCACCGCCAGCACCGCCGACATCAAGGAGATCATCTCCTCGCTGGACACCTTCGAGGGGATGAATGGGGTGGTGCTGTATCTGGACGAGATTCAATATTTAAACAAAAAACAGCAGCAAACCCTGCTGGAATTTTTGGAGAACGGGCAGATCACCCTGATCGCCTCCACCACCGAGAACCCGTACTTCTACGTCTACAACGCCATCATCAGCCGCAGCACCGTCTTTGAGTTTAAGGCGGTCAACCCTGAGGAGATTGAAAAGGCGCTGCAGCGCGGTGTCAGCATCCTGCAAAAGCAGGCACAGGAAGAAGGGCTGACGCTGGAGGTGGAGGACCATGTGCTGCGCAGCATCGCGCTCTCCTGTGGCGGGGATGTTCGCAAGTCGATCAACACGCTGGAAATCGCCTACCTCTCCGCTCTGGTGAAGGACGGCAAGAAAATGATCACCACACAGCAGCTGCAGGGCGTCTCCCAGCGCGCCGCATTGCGCTACGACAAGAGCGACGACGTTCACTACGACCTGCTCTCCGCCCTGCAGAAGTCGATCCGCGGCTCGGATGAGAACGCAGCCCTGCACTACTTGGCACGGCTGCTGGAAGCCGGGGACTTGATTTCCCCCTGCCGGCGGCTGCTGGTCATCGCCAGCGAGGATGTCGGCATGGCCTACCCGATGTGCGCCGTCATCGTCAAGGCCTGCGTGGACAGCGCCCTGCAGCTGGGTCTTCCGGAGGCGCGGATTCCGCTGGCGCAGGCGGTGGTCACCATGGCCACCGCGCCCAAGTCCAACTCCTCCTACATGGCAATCAACCAGGCGATGGCCGACGTGCGCGCCGGAAAGGTCGGGGACTTCCCCCGCTGCCTGCAAAACAAGCACTTCGACAGCGCGGAGGTGGAGAACAAGGGTCAGTTCTACAAGTATCCACACGACTACCCCGACCACTATGTCCGTCAACAGTATATGCCCGACATCCTCAAAGGGACCGTCTACTATCACTTCGGCGAGAACAAAACCGAGGACGCCGCCCGCCGCTACCGGGAAAAACTGCTGCAGAACCTGGAGGAGCGGGAAAAGCGCGAGGAGAAATAACCGGCAAAACCGTTGTCCCCTGCAGATTTTGCAAAATGTAAAAGGAGGCTTCCGCAATTCCATGCAGAAGCCTCCTTTTTGTTTTTGGGGTAAGCGTGTTACTCGTGAATCTTGATACTGTTCAGCTGTCGGGCTGTGCAGAAGCTGCGGTGGTCGATGATCTCGCTGTGCCCGATATCCATCGCGGCAATCGCTTCCATCTCTTTTTCGGTGAGGGCAAAGTCGAAGATGTCCAGGTTTTCACGCATCCGCTCCGGATGCACCGTTTTGGGGATGGTGGGAATTCCCCGCTGGTAGTGCCACCGCAGGATGACCTGCGCGGTACTCTTTCCCTTTTTCTGCGCGATGCGCATCAGGGTCCTGTGCTGGAAGATGTCCTTCTGGGCCTCCGAAAGAGGCCCCCAGGCCTGCGGCACCACCCCATACGACTCCATTACCTGCAGTGCTTCCGGCTGCTGATAGAACGGGTGCAGCTCAATCTGGTTGACCATCGGTCGGATGCACTGATTCAGACAAAGATCGACCAACCGGTCCGGGGAAAAGTTGCTGACCCCGATGGCGCGCACCGCCCCCTCCTCGTACAGCCGCTCCATGGCGCGCCACGCGCCGTAGTAGTCGCCGAACGGCTGGTGAATCAGATAGAGGTCGAGGTAGGAAAGGCCCAGCTTTTCGAGCGAACGGTCAAAGGCTTTGAGCGTACTGTCATATCCCGCGTCCTGCACCCACAGTTTGGTGGTGATGAACAGCTCGCTGCGCGCGATGCCGGACTGCCGCACTGCCTCCCCGACCGCCTCCTCGTTGCCGTAAGCTGCCGCCGTGTCGACCAGGCGGTAGCCCGCCGCCAGCGCATCGGCAACACAGCTTCGGCACTGCTTGGCGTCGGTAATTTGAAAGGTGCCGTATCCGATCATCGGCATGCTAACCCCGAAACAAGTTGTCAAGGACTTTTTAATCAAATTCACGAAAAAGTCACAAAAAAGTGCCAGAAGCACTTTCATGCTCCTGACACTCAGGCGGGCGGGTTACTTGCGGCTGCTTAACAGTTCATCGCAAAGTTGCGCATATTCTGGCAACTGGTCGATATAGTTTTTCCAACGCCGTTTGATTTCGGCCAGTTCCAGTGGGTCGGCCTCTTCTATCGAGTGGTCGTTTCCTGTCATATACAGAACATCCATCGCAACATCATCCAGGCACTCGTGACAGAGATCGGCGGCAGACTCTATCCTCCTGCCAGTATCAACATAAAGCGGATTTAGGCCAATCGCCAGCCAGACAAAGCCCACTTTATCCGACCATAGCAGTTCAAGATTAGTGCTTTGCTGAAGATGCTCGCCAAACACCTTTCGTACCCGTTCAATCTCATTTTTCTCTTTTTCTGTGTACAGCATTTTCGTGTCCTCCTTGGCTAAAAGTTTTGGTGTGTACCATCATCAGTTTAGCACAAGGCGGCTGGCTTTATCAGCAGGTCACATCTGCTGTATCTCGTTTTTGAGCATACGCTTGATTTTGTCGCTCATGGTTTCGGTGCTGGTCTGGCTGAAGTGGACGCGCACCTTGTAGGTGGTCTTGCCGATTTTCTTTACCAGCGCGGGGGCATCCTCCGGCGCTCTGGCCGGAGTGGTGTCTGCGGTCTGTATGGTACGGGTTTCTTCGCTCATGGCGCTCCTTTCTCCGGGCGGGGCTGCGCCGTCCGGCAAAACAATTATTCGCTCTTACGGTTCACAATGTCTTTCGCCGCCTGCCTGGTGGCCCCGGCGTTTTCCTCCCGGAAGTTCTTCCCGGCAAAGAGGATCGGGGCGCACCGTTCCAGGATACGGTCATAGATACGGG
>PPYE01643514.1_pt1 | contig 113919 bp, 104 predicted proteins | sample 1559881 | NCBI WGS metagenome assembly PPYE01 (sample SAMN08240022, study PRJNA423297) | Human gut metagenome, whole genome shotgun sequencing project.
GGGTCGGCCATGGCCCGGCCGAGCCGGTTCATGACGTCGAGGCGCGAAGCAATAGTCAGCATGCACTGAACTATACAGTGATGGCTGACTAATAGTCCAGTTGGGATTCCAGGAAAATCTGTCGATCATCAGCAACTTCGCCAAATATGTGGCACCTGAGCTCGGTTGGGTTCCTGCTGATCAGGGTCTTCCAACGGGCTACCCAATTGATTAAGTCCGCGGCACTTAGCTATCGCGGGGTCCCAGATAAGACATCTGCCTGCGAAAGCTGAGGTCTCTGGACGGCTGACTTGCCGGTGCTTTTGTAGGGGCAAAAGCACCGGCACGTCATTCCACCAGCGCCATTGCAAGTGGAAGCTCAGCCCGGTCGAAACCCTGACCTCCCAACCAGTGCCTTTATTTTAATCCCGACTAAACGATAAAACCTGGGAAAATGTGCATTGCGCGATGCACATTTTCCCAGGTCAGAGGCTGTTTAAAGCTGATTAAGGTGCAACCTTAAAGCGCTGTTTTTGCACCGTATTAATTCAGTTATTCCCCTCGTGAAGATCACTCAATAGTTTACGACGCAAGGGTCCTGTGGCCTCGGAAGCCAACATAATCAGCCCGATGCCCAGCACAGTCATACCCACCAAAATCAGCATCGGGGCGAGTCCAGCACTCAGAGCCATGATCGGAGACATAAAGACAATGCCCAAACTCATTGCTCCGCCGATCATGAGCAGTGCCGGAAGCAGAATTTCAATCCTGCGCGCACGATCCATAAAGTTTCGGGGCGAGCCCATGAATTCCAAGGCTTTCATCTGCTCAACGGAATCAATAACGCGAATGCCTTGATTGATCGCAGTCGAAATTGCACCCAAAGCCATAGTGATACCAAAAGTCAGAAGCATTCCCGTGCGAATATCCGACACGAGGATCTTCTCGACCTCCTGCATGTCCCCCGTACTGCCCACGATCGAGCTGAAGATTGGCATGAGCACACCGACAATGAAGGCGACCAGGGCAACCGCACCGAAAGACCTCCAAACGCTCTTTGGATCATCAGCGATACGACGACCCGCAAGAAGCATCTGAGGAGTGCGCGCAAGACTTGCCATGACATTGCCCAGAAGGGATACCGAAAGAGCTCCCACGACATTAACCAGCGCAAAAATCACGCCAAGGAATCCCAAGAACAACCCGAAGGCAATCGCCGTCCCCAGCTGCATCATAAACTGAGCAACAATCACCCAGCCTATGATCAGAACAAGCATCAAGGTCAGCCACAGTGGTGAAACCTTCGCCCCCTCAGTACGACGCGTGACACCCAAGGGGGTAATTGCCACTTTACGCATCGCAAGCATCGACGAAGCGGCGGCCAGCGCAATCATCAGTACTGCCTCGGCAAGAAGGGCAAGGGGACCGACCCACATCTCGTGAACTCCTATGCGCTCACCCTGGAAAGAAATCAGCTGCCACACCGGCAAAAGTGCGCCGTATAGAGCGGTACCACACACAACACCAATGGCTGCATAGACCGCGGTCTCGATCAGACACGCAAGATGCGTTTTTGCAGGCCCTAATCCCATGAGGCGGAGAACCGCTAAATCCCGTGCGCGTCGACTCATTCCCAGACGCGCAGCGGCCGCGCCCATGCTCAGAGTCGGGACGATCATCAAAAGTCCCGCAAAGCACGCCAGCAAAACATAAAAGCCACCCATTCCCTCGAAACCAGCTGGCAGGTCATAGGTACGCGAGAAGAACATCAGAACCCCACCCGTGACGGAAAGAAGAATTGCGTGGGGAAGGGCGAAAGCCAAAACTGTCAGAATTGAGGTCGCGCGATCACGAGAACCCAGGACTGCGCGTGCCGCAGTGAGTATTGTGCTCATCGAGACACCTGCTGATCGATCAGGCCGTCTCGCATGTGGATTTCATGCGGAAGCCGCGCGGCCACCGAAGGATCATGGGTCACCAGAATCAAGCTCGCCCTGGTGCTTTGGCAGGCATAGGTCAGCACACCCATGACCTCCGCGCCGGTGCTTTGATCCAAAGCGCCCGTCGGTTCATCGGCAAAGACAACTTTGGGATTGGTAATCAGCGCGCGCCCAATCGCAACGCGCTGCGCCTGACCACCGGAGAGTTGGCCGGGGCGGTATGGACCTGCACCCTCCAGCCCCAGATTCACCAGGATCTGCTGTGCGCGGGCAATGGCCTCTTTACGCGCAACTCCTGCCAGCATCAGGGGCATTGCAATATTTTCCTGGCACGGAAGTTCTGGAAGCAGCTGCCCATCTTGGAACACGAAACCAAAGTGCTTGAGGCGGAGTTCTGAAATTGCTCCCTCACTCAGTTGTGTGATTTCAGTACCATCCAGGGTGATACTTCCCGTCGTCGGTCGCAGCACTCCCGCCAAGCAGTGTAAAAGCGTGGTCTTTCCGCAGCCCGAGGGCCCCATAATTGCCAGTTGACTGCCCTGGGGGATCGATAGGCTGACTCCCGCGAGCGCCTGAACCGTATTTCCGCCGCGTTGATAGAGTTTTGTCAGCCCGTTGACAACCATTCCCGAGGCCGTGGATGCATAAGGAGCTTGTGGCGCGCCTGCGCCCTGCTGCAGTGGTGAAGTCATGGTTTAAGTCTGCGCTTTGCTGGCCTTTTGTACCATGAGGTAAGGCCCTGATTGGCCCCTGGTTTTTCCTAGGGGATGTACCCTTGTAAACAATCAATGACACACCATCACCGCGCCGCTGCCAAGGAGGGCCAGTGCTCACTCTGAGCCAACATATCGACCAGATCCTCGGGATCTTGCTTGCTCTATTCCTTTCCTCTCTGATCGGTTTGGAACGTCAGGCCCGCGGAAAGAGCGCTGGTCTTCGTACTGATGCGATTGTCGGTATGACCTCAGCCCTTCTCATGGTCGTGTCGAAGTACGGTTTTAATGACGTGCTTGCGGCCGATCTTGTGCGCGTCGATCCCTCTCGCGTCGCCGCACAGATCGTCTCCGGAATTGGCTTCCTTGGCGCGGGTATCATCCTGACCCGCTCGGGAGCAGTCCGAGGCCTGACCACTGCCGCAACCGTATGGGAGACTGCCGGAATTGGTATGGCATGTGGCGCCGGTTTGTGGATCGCGGGAACCGCTGTCACATTGATGCACTTCATTGTTGTTTTCGCATTGACGCCTCTTTCACGCCACATCGGTCCCCATGCTCCCCGCCGTCCCAACACGATTGTTTTGGAATTGGTCTTCGATCCTGGTCAAGGGGTCATGCGTCGCGTTTTGAGCGTGATGACAGATTCAAAGTGGCGCGTCTCCGAGGTTCGATCTGACACCGAGGGTAAGCGTGGACATGCATTCATTGAGACGACGACCGCCGACCGTGTTGCGCTGCCCGCACTGATCGCCACAATTTCTGATCTTCCGGGCATTTATTCCGTTGAGGAAGCGGACCCGCACGGCGCAGACTAAGTGTCCACGGCCTCGGCGCTTATGTCACGACAGTCGTTTTAGTGGCACACTTAGATACGTGTGTCCTTCGACATACTTATATAGAAAGGTTCGCTAATGTCTCAGGATCCTCAGTCACAGGGAAATCGACTCGACCCGTGGTTTGATGCCTACGCAGATCGAGCTCATAACCTGCGAGCTTCTGAGATTCGCGCACTGTTTTCTGTCGTCTCTCGCCCCGAGGTTGTCTCTCTTGCCGGCGGTATGCCGAATTTGAAGGACCTTCCCCTTGAGAGCCTTGCTGAAACTGCAAAGAGCTTGATCTTGACCTCTGGCGCTCAGGCCCTGCAGTACGGTTCCGGCCAAGGCTGGGAGCCCCTGCGTGAGCAACTGGTCAGCGTGATGACCTATGACGGGATCATTGGCGCCGATCCCGATGACGTGGTGATCACTACCGGTTCACAGCAAGCCCTGGACCTGATGGCAGAGCTCTTCATCAACGCGGGCGATGTTGTTTTGGCCGAGTCTCCTTCGTATGTGGGCGCTCTGGGGTGTTTCCGTGCCCGCCAAGCCGATGTTGTTCACGTTGATATGGATGAAGATGGTCTGATTCCCGAGGCCTTGGAAGAGACGATCCGTCGCCTGAAGTCCGCCGGTCGCGCCATTAAATTCCTCTACACGATTCCGAATTTCCAGAACCCTGCTGGCGTGACCTTGACCCTTGAAAGGCGTCAACGTATCGCAGAGATTTGTATGCGTGAGCATGTACTGATTTTGGAAGATAATCCCTACGGTTTGCTTGGCTTCCATTCGGATCCACTGCCCGCTATTCATTCTTTCTCTCCCGAGGGTGTTGTCTACTTGGGCTCGGTTTCTAAGATGTTTGCTCCCGGTATGCGTATTGGATGGGCACTCGCTCCCCACGCTATCCGCGCAAAGCTGATCTTGGCCTCGGAAGCAGCCATTTTGTCTCCGGGCATGTTCGGGCAGATGTTCTTGTCCAGCTATCTGAACAATTACGACTGGTATGGCCAGGTCAAGGTCTACCGGGCCATGTACGCCGAGCGCTGCAAGGCGATGTTGGATGCTCTTGATGAGTACATGCCCGAGTGCTCGTGGACGAAGCCTGTCGGTGGTTTCTACACCTGGGTCACTTTGCCAGAAGGCTTGAATGCTCGCAGCATGCTTCCCCGCGCCGTAAAGGCCCAGGTTGCCTACGTTTCGGGTACCGCGTTCTACTATGACGGTCGCGGCACTGACCACATGCGTCTGTCCTTCTGCTATCCGGAACCGGATCGTATTCGCGAGGGTATCCGTCGCCTTGCTGGGGTTGTTAATGCCGAAAAGCAATTGGTCGACATGTTCGGCGTTGCCCCCGAAGAAGATGCTGAATTTTTAACTAACCGTCATGACGGTTCCGTTCATACCGAAGACTGACAAGGAGATACCCTCATGTCCGCTCAATCTTTGAAGGTCCTTATTGTCGCCGGAGGTCTGACCCACGAACGTGATGTTTCCGTACGTTCGGGGCGACGTGTTGCAAATTCGCTGGTCAATCAGGGTTTTGCAGCCAAGGTTGTTGATTTCGATCAAAACCTTCCCTCTGCAATTTCGGATTTTCGGCCCGATGTTATTTGGCCGCTCGTGCATGGCTCCATCGGTGAAGATGGATCTTTGCAAACCCTGCTTGAAGGAACCGGAATTCCTTACGTCGGTTCAACGCCTGCCCAGGCGATGCTCGCTTCGAACAAGCCCACTGCGAAGGCTTTGGTTGGTTCCGCGGGGCTTGATACCCCCGGGTGGATTGCCCTTCCCCAGCTGCTTTTCCGTCAGCTTGGTGCACAGAATGTCCTGAAGATGATCGAGGCCGGACTGACCTTCCCCTTGGTCGTTAAGCCTTCCTCGGGTGGATCAGCCCTGGGTATGTCAAAGGCTTACGATGCCGGTGATCTACGTTCAGCAATGGTTGATGCCTTCTCTTATGAAGAGCACGTCATGCTTGAGCGCTATGTTGCCGGACGTGACATTGCTGTTTCGGTGATCGATTTAGAAGATGGGCCCCTTGCGTTGCCTCCCGTTGAGGTAGTCACAGATGATGGGCACTACGACTACGAAGCTCGCTACACAACTGATGAGAGTGAATACTTCGTTCCCGCTCGCCTGAGCGACGACGAGATGACGGATGTGCAGTCTGCAGCCATCCAGATTCACGAGCTTTTGGGCCTGCGTGATCTCTCCCGTATTGACTTCATCGCTGATGAAGACGGAAACTTCTGGTTCATCGATGCGAATGTTTCGCCCGGCATGACTGATACATCGCTATTCCCTCAGGCTGCGGAGGCAACAGGCTCTTTCGACAAGATCTGTGCATCTATTGTCGAGTACGTCGCGCAGCGCAGGTAACTGCACTCTGCCAGACGAATCTAGCTTTATAGTTTCGAGCTACAAGTTTGGGGCTACACCGCGATGGTGTAGCCCCAAACTTTATTCTCAAGCTTTTAAAGAATGCCCAGCTTCTTCAAATCTTCCCGGATGGTATCTGCGTTTTCCCAGGTCAGAGCGGGTATATCAAGATATTCTGCAGCCTTGACGTACTCGTATCGATCGTCAATGTAGAGAAGTTCCTGCGGCTCTCTTTGGGATGAAGCTAGTGCTTCTCGATAGATCGCTCTATTCGGTTTGGTGATACCGACATGCGAGGAAAAGATCATCGGGCCATTGATATACCTTTGAGCCCAAACACTTTCCATCACTACCGATGCGTGCGTCACGGGCATATTCGTGAGCAAGCCTAGGTGATACCCCGCACTTCTCAGGTCGCTGAGAAGATGAGCCGCTGCTTCGTCGATAGCATGCATACGCGAAGCATCTACGGTCACTAGCTTGCGAACTTGATCTTCTGATGGTTGAGGTAGGCCGCAATCACCTGAAACCGAGTCCCAGAAGTCTAGATCCGACATTCCTTCGTCATATGTATCGCGATGGGCCCATACGGCTTTATCGACCAGCGACACGCATTCTGCAGAGTCATCGAGGCCAATGATCTTGGCAAATTCTCGCGGGTCCGGACGTTGACTAACTAATACTCCTCCGACATCGAAGAAAATTAGTTCAGTATTGAGCTCGTCAGTCATGTATGTCAACCTCCGCCTCTATTCTCTCCCATGACTGCTGATTCAACAAAATTGGCCAGAGTATCTCTCGCGTTCAATACTGTTGCAATTTCTCTGCATTTATTTGGAATACTCGCGCGACTTGTTGGCGCCCACTTGATGATCGCTTTTGTTTTTACGGCGTGGCTGCGACCCAGCAGCTGTAGTGATACCTACTTACGCAGATCGTCCCATTGTCCAGCTTCATAGCTTCATAGCTTCATACGAAGCATAATTCTGGGAAGCTACGACTCGCGCTCATATCAAACACAGTGGGCGATGTTTCACGTGAAACATCGCCCACCAGTTCGTCATCGCGGAGTCTAGGTATCTAGAATCAGTTACTACCCGTTCAGCTCCGAATTTTTAGCCATGCTATTGCCTGTCTGCGTGAGGCAGGAGAAGATCAGCAAGCCGTTGCAGATCATCCGAGCCAGCAAACTCGATGATGATCTTTCCCTTCCTCTTACCTTCAGAAACGGTTACGCGTGTATCCCAGGCATCTGCGAGTACCTGGCTCATGTGCTCTCCGAGCGGGGATGAAACCTTAATACGTTTCAGGGAAGGCTTCGACGGACGCTGTACTGCGCCAAGACGAACTAATTCTTCGGTTGTTCGAACCGATAAGCCTTCTGCGATGATCCTATTGGCGAGGATTTCCATATCTTCAGGCGTAGGTAGGCCGAGAAGTGCACGCGCGTGTCCTGCGGACAAGACCTGTGCCGAAACCTTCTTTTGCACGGAAGCCGGGAGCTTGAGCAGGCGAAGAGTATTTGCAATTTGCGGACGAGACCGTGCGATCTTCTTCGACAGCTCCTCCTGTGTGGCCCCGAAATCCGCCATGAGCTGCTGATACGCAAATGCTTCTTCAAGAGGATTCAGCTGTGCTCGATGGAGATTTTCAAGAAGTGCATCACGGAGCAGGTCTTCGTCTTCAGTGTGTCGAACGATGGCAGGAATTGTATTTAGGCCCGCAAGTTCACTTGCGCGCAAACGTCGTTCGCCCATAATCAGCTCATACCGAGCCTCCGGCTTTTCCTCAAGGAAGCTCTTGAGGGTCTCAGAAGGCTCCTCATTAAGGGGAATGCGCCGAACCACAATCGGCTGCAAGACACCGACTTCCCGAATAGAAGCCGCGAGTTCGTTCAGGTCGTCTTCATCGAAGATTTGGCGAGGCTGACGCGTATTGGGAACAATTTGTTCAAGCGGGATCTCTGCAAATGTAGCACCGGGCACCTGCATCAATTCCGATGTTTCACGTGAAACATCGTCACTCACATGCGCTGAAGCGTTCCCATCAGCCTCATGCAGTTCCTTTTGCGCGGAACGAGTAGAGCCTGAAGATTGAGACGAAGCAGTAGTGCCAGCCACACCTGAGGTAGCCTCAACCTTCTGATGATCAGAACCAATACTCGCTGCAGTGTGTGCACGCGCTTTAGTCTGAGTTGATGACTTGGACTTCAGCGATGCTGACTTAGCGGTTCGAGATTTCGGTTCCAGTAACTCACGAGCGGAACCACCGCGCACTGTACCTGACGTTTTACGCTCGCCTGGAAAAAGAACATCGAGGGGTCGCTTAGCAACATCTTCAGGATTCTCAGTTTGAGCGGGGGGAATGAGTGCACCCAAACCACGCCCTAAACCTGTACGTCGCTGGGACTTATGAGTCGATTCTGATTGCTCGGCCATGCTCACTTACCAATCTCGCAAATACTGAGTATTGAGTCCATTGTTTCACGTGAAACAGCAAAATGTGTATCGAGCAAACAAAAAAGCGTTTTCACAGACGCGTTCTCCTGAGAAAAGAATCAGGGCTTCAATCGCATATCGAAACGATCGAGGCCCTGAAAAAATGATTTTAGTGAACGAAAAGCGAAATTACTTCGCCAGACGATGGCTCAGCTCGTACGCAGCCTTGCGATAGGCAAGTGAACCGGCACCGTTCGGATCGTAAGTGATAACGCTCTGACCATAGCTTGGCGCCTCAGAGACGCGAACTGAACGAGGAATGACAGTCTGCAGCGTCTGCTCAGGGAAGTGTGAACGTACCTCATTCTCAACTTCCTCGGATAAGCGCGTACGCTTGTCGGCCATCGTAAGCAGCATAGTTGAAACATGTAGTTTTGGATTGAGGTCTGCGCTGATCCGATCGATGGTTGACCACAGCTGACTCAAACCTTCAAGCGCGTAGTACTCGGTCTGAATAGGAATCAAAACCTCGTCAGCTGCAACCATGACGTTCAAAGTCACCAGGCCAAGCGAGGGCGGGCAATCAATAAGGATCAGATCGATTTGCTGATACGCCTGAACGAAATATTCAACGGCATCGGCAAGACGAAACTCTCTACGCTCAAGATCAACAAGCTCAATTTCCGCGCCAGAAAGATCGATGGTAGCCGGGCAGACCCACAGGTTATCCATCTCGGGGCAGGCTTGAAGAACTTCACCGATCGTCAATTGACCGGTAATGACCTCATACGTCGAAGGCGTCCCAGGACCATGAGCAACGCCTAGAGCACTCGATGCGTTACCTTGGGCGTCAGCGTCGATAACAACAACCTTCAGACCGGCCTGTGCAAAAGAAGCCGCAAGATTGACAACCGAAGTCGTCTTACCAACGCCACCCTTTTGATTCGCTACCGCAATGACACGTGTCGAAGCGGGTACACCAAACTCAGCCGTCTCAAGGAACTCTCGATCCTGAAAATTCCGCGTAATTTGGTCCGAAAGTGGGGTATCGCCGGCCATAAAACACAAGCCTTTCTCACACGTCAATGACACAAGTGTAGGCAGTCATGCCCGCGGGAGAAAACCGAGGACACACCCGCGGAAAAGAAATGAGAAATTACGAACGAAGTCTCTTCGCAACAACGACGTAAGTCGAATCGTCTTCCATCACCGAGGGAACCTCATGGATCTGAGCACTCAAGTGATGACGCTTCAACTCAGCTGCAGCGGCCTCGACCTCTTCACCCGCACGACGTCCCTTAAGAGCAACAAGAGAACCACCGGGAGCAATAAGCTTTGAAGTCATACGCACGAGCTTCGTCATATTCGCCAATGCGCGTGAGGTCACCACATCGGCCTTGCCCTTACCGCGAAGCTCCTCGGCCCGAGCCTGATGAATGCTGACATTGTCCAAACCAAGAGTATCCACAACATCAGCGAGCCATTCGCAACGTCGCGCCATGGGCTCAGCAAGATGGACATCAAGATCTGGGCGACAAATCGCGATGACGATCCCGGGGAAGCCTGCCCCAGAACCGACATCCAAAATCTGTCCCTTCTTGGGAAGAAAATCCAAGACGGCGGCAGAGTTCACCAAGTGCCTCGACCAGAGTCGGGGAAGCTCACGCGGACCGATCAGCCCGCGGAGCTCACCTTCCTCAACAAGCATGTTCGCAAACTCGGCAATGTCTGGGTAGGCCAGACCGAAAAGCTCTCGAACTTCGGGTCCGGGAACCTCAAGTTCAAGGTCATCTTCGGCCTCGCGAGGGGAATTACCGAGCGCGTCCACTCAGGCCTCCTCGGCCTCGTCGGCGGAGTCAGAATCGGCGTCAGCATCCTCAACAGGAAGGATCACAACGCGACGACGGGGCTCAACACCCTCGGACTCACTGCGAAGACCCTCGGAAGCAACAACGTCGTGGCAGACCTTGCGCTCGAAGGGGTTCATGGGCTCAAGCTTCTGAGGCTCACCAGTCGCACGAAGTCGCGCAATTGCCTCGTGAGTGAGGTCCTGAAGATCCGCCTTACGATCGGCACGGAAGCCCGCGATATCGAGCATCAGGCGCGAACGCTCGCCGGTCTCGGTCTGGACGGCAAGGCGCGTGAGTTCCTGAAGGGCGTCGACAACTTCGCCATCTTCGCCAACAAGGTGATCCAGAGCAGAGGGATCTTCCGAAATGATTTCTACTGATGCGCGGCCATTCTCGACATCAATTTCAATGTCGCCGTCGAGGTCGGCAATATCCAGCAGTTCTTCCAAGTAATCGGCAGCGAGCTCGCCTTCTTCCTCAAGGCGCGAGAGCTGGTTTGTCGTTTCTTCGCTCATGTTTATCCTCCGTAGGGGTTTGATGCCTCAGGCATCTAATGGTCTATGGGCGCCTCAGCGCTTCTTCTTCTTTGCAGCGGCGCGGCGAGCCTTGCGGCGTTCCTGGCGCTTGCGCTCGAGCTCTGCGGCTTCAGCATCTGACGAGGCCTCGGAAGAAGCAGCCTGTCCGCCACGAGCGCGAACCTGACGCTGGGCCTCTTCACGCTTAGCAGCGGCCTCACGACGTTCTGCTGCGCGCTCAGTTGCAACCTTCACACCCTTCATCCAGACCTCATCGGGAAGGGTCGTCCACTCTTGCATGGACAGGTTGCGGTAAACAGAAACGATCTCTCCGGCGCTCATGGCCTCGGGGAAATCAGAAGCGATCTTCTGACGCTTGGCACGGCTACGAACCTCGGTCAGCGTGGTCTCGTTAAGAGCCTTGAGTTCATCCGAACCATCGGCCAGTTCGCGACGCTTCTCGTCGTAGTCCGCAAAGAAGGGACGTGCCCACGACTGGTAGGCATCCTGACGCTTGGCCAGGAGTTCGTTGTAGGCAGCTGAGTTCGGGTTCGGCATATTGCGAATGACCCACAGCATCTGCAAGTAGGCCCAGATACCAGCGGTGGTCGTGTAGATAACAACACCCATCTGGAAGAAGAGGCCCGAGAAGATGAACATAAAGGGCATGAAGTACATCATCATGCGCTGCGAACGGACCATCGGGTTGTTCGGGTCCTGGTTCAGCGGCATGTTCTTCGACATCGTCAGGCGGATGGTCAGGAACTGGCTGACGACCATAACGATGATGAAGATGACGAAGACCAGGGTCGGCAGCGACATGAGCTGCGAGTCGCGGATGGTGTGTGACAGCGGGACGCCGAAGACCTGGGATGCATCGATCTCGCTTGCGACCGACTGAGTGATCGGACCCAGTGAATCGATGTGGCGCGAACCGACCGAGTAGGTGTTTTCAGCAAGTGCATGGATCGCGTAGATCGCGCGGTACATTGCGAAAAGAACTGGCAGCTGAACCAGCATCGGCAGGCAGGACGCGAAGGGGTTGACTCCGTACTTCTTATTGAGTTCGGAAATTTCCTGCTGCATCCGTTGGCGCGAGGCGACGTCGGTCTTTCCCTTGTACTTCGCCTGAATCTTCTGCATTTGGGGCTGAACAATGGAGGTGCCCCTCATACTCTTCAGCTGCTTGAGGTACAGCGGGATGATGAGCACGCGCACAAGGACGGTCAGCAGGATGATGGAGATAATCCATGCAAGTCCTGCACCTGAACTCATTCCAACAAGCAGAAGCAAGTCGTGAATTCGAATCCACAGCCATGCGACTGCGACAACGAAGGGATAGAGAATGGAATCCACAGGAGATCTCCTTATGATGCGCGGGGGACACCGCTCGTGTCCGCGTGGTGCTCGGCTCCTGCCGAGAAGTCTTGATTATTCATGCCCATGACGGGCCGTGCCCAAGGGTCGTCGTATCCGGCCCAATCTGCCGGAGGGACCCAGGCCTCGCCAGTCCACTTGCCGCGAGTGGGAACTTCATCGACCCCACCGAGGCTCCACGGATTACAACGAAGAATGCGCCACACGGCCAGGATTGTCCCTTTGACGAGGCCGTGGGTGTGCAAGGCGCCCACGGCATAGCTTGAGCAGGTGGGGTAGTAGCGACAACGCGGGGCACACATGGGGGAGATGAAACGCTGATAGAAGCGCACGGGAAGAATGGCAATGTAGGCAAAAGGAGAGCTCACAGGCGACCTCCCTCCCGATGATCCCATTTCTTCCATGCACGGCGAAGAACTTGGTCTAATTCTTCCCCAAGTTCGCACGAGCTTGCACCCAGGGCGTCATGCTTAACGCGAACAACAACGCGTGCGCCCTGAGGAAGTGCACCCAAGCGTTCTTTCATGAGGTGGCGCAATTGCCGTTTAACTCGGTTACGTCCAACCGCTCGTTTGATTTGGCTTTTAGGTACGACGAAACCGACGAGGCGTGAATCACTATCCTCGTCGGTTCGACAATGCACAATGAGCCTTTGCTGACCCGCGCGCGATCCGCTTCGGATTGCGAGGCGGAAGTCCGCTGGATTCACCATGCGGTTCGAGCGGGGCAACACCTCGCGAAAGCTCAGGCGGAGAGGCGAGCGCGGCCCTTGCGACGGCGTGCAGCCAGGATTGCGCGGCCAGCGCGGGTGCTCATACGCAGGCGGAAGCCGTGCGTCTTCGAACGACGACGGTTGTTCGGCTGATAAGTCCGCTTGGTGGTCACTGATATCTCCTCGAATTGGTCATGGACAGTGTGCGCCGCAATTAGGCACACATACGAACTGACAGCCTACGGGTTTTTGGCCGTTCCGTCAACGAAAGAGCGCCGTACCACACTGAATCCACACCTGTGGAAGCAGGTGTGGATAAATTGGGGGTTAGTTATCCACATGCGAAGTTATCCACAGAGCTGTGGACAAGGGTCTTTTCTTTTTGGCACAAGGGTGAGCTGTTGTAACTACACAAATGTCATTTGGGGATTAAATATCCACAGGTCTATCCCCAGCTGTGGAAAACATGACATGCTTGTAAAGTTATCGGTGGATAATGATTCGCAACCGATATCATTTCTCGTGTCCTATCTCACGTCAGCTTTCGGAGGTTCCCGTGTCGATCGATGCCCTTACTCAGGCTTGGTCTGAGGCACTGTCGCAAAACTCAGATCTGCTGGGACCCGTAGCCATGTCGTACCTGCGTTCAGCAAAGCCGCTGGGCGATATTGACGGCACGATCCTCATCGCAGTTCCCAATGACTTCGCCAAGAAGTGGATTGAAAACAACGGTGCAAATGACCTCACGCAAGCACTTGCTGCAATTCTTGGTCGAAGTGTTCGACTGGCAGTAACCATCGACCCCACTATGGATGCACAAGAAGAAGCGGTAGAGGAAAGTTCCTCCACGACCTCGGAAATTGCGGAAAACAGCGCCTCTACTTCACAGGCCGAGCCCGCCCATTCATCCTCTTCTTCTCAGGCTTCTTCACAGATCAGCCAAACTTCCGGCAGCACTGGAAGCCCACAACTGGCAATCGATACCGCCAGCACGCATCTCAATCCCAAGCACACTTTTGACACCTTCGTCATTGGTCCTTCGAACCGCTTCGCTCACGCTGCAGCTTTTGCGGTATCGGAAAGCCCGGGACGTGCCTACAACCCGCTGTTCATTCACGGTGGTTCCGGGCTGGGGAAGACCCACTTAATCCACGCGATCGGCCACTACACGCTGTCACTCTTCCCGCAGATGCGCGTGCGCTACGTGAACTCAGAGGAATTTACCAACGACTTCATTAACTCTGTGCGCGAGGAAAGCATTGAGGAATTTCAGAGGCGCTACCGCGAGGTCGACGTTCTGCTCATTGACGATATCCAGTTCATTCAGGGCAAAGAGCGTACGGTCGAAGAGTTCTTCCATACCTTTAACTCTTTGTACAACGCGGGAAAGCAGATCGTTCTGACCTCAGACGTGCCGCCTCGCGAACTCGATCTGGAAGATCGAATCCGTTCGCGCTTCGCAGCGGGCCTTTTGGTCGACGTCCTTCCTCCCGACTTGGAAACCCGTATCGCAATCTTGCAAAAGAAGGCCAGTGCGGAAAATATCGAAGTTGATCCTCGGGTTCTGGAATACATTGCCCAGCGAATTTCCTCGAATATCCGCGAACTTGAAGGCGCGCTGGTGCGAGTTGCGGCCTTCGAATCCCTGTCGAAAGAACCGGTCACCGTTTCGATGGCAGAGATGCTCTTGAAGGATTTTGCTTCCGACCCCCAGGACACCGAGGTCACACCAACGCTGATTATGAGTCAGACCGCGACCTATTTCGGCGTGACGATTGACCAATTGTCGTCCTCGGACCGTTCGCATGTCGTCGTCGAGGCACGTCAGATCGCGATGTACCTGTGTCGTGAACTCACTGATCTTTCGCTTCCGAAGATTGGCGCCGCATTTGGCGGACGCGACCACACAACCGTGATGCACGCAAATAAGAAGATTGTGGGGTTGATGGCGGAGAAGAGGGAGACCTTCAACTACGTCACTGAATTGACCAACCGCATTAAGCAGGCCGCACGCCAGTCGGCGACTCTCAGCTAAAAACTAGGCGTTTCGGGGTGCAAACTTCCTTTCCACAGAAGCTGTGGAAACTGTGGTGAAACATCATCGATCGCTTGTGCACGACGCAGAGCAATTTGTGGAGAGAAAACAACAGAACAATTTTCGTCCACAAAAACATGTAGTTCGTTCACACACAGATTCACATATTCATCCACGAAAGAAGTGCTGTCATTTCACGGTAAAAATGGGTTTTCCACACAATCCACATAGCCGATGATGATGACGAACTTTAGTTCAAGACAAATAACAAAAAATCGCCAACATCAGTGAGGCCTCGAGCTCAGACTCGTGAAGGTGTAATTCTCAGTTTCCTTGAGGCCTACAGCCAGGTAAACTGACCACGGTATATCTACATTCAGTTCCAAGGAGAATCCATGAAGTTCACCGTCGCCCGCGACGTGCTTGCAGAAGCTGTTTCATGGACAGCGCGTGTACTTCCCACCCGTCCCGCAAGCCCCATCCTTGCTGGTATGCGAATCTCGGCTCAGGGTCAGGAACTGACTCTGTCCTCCTTCGACTACGAAGTTTCTGGAAACTCGCGTATTCCCGCCTCGGTTGATGAAGAAGGCGAAGTTCTGGTTTCCGGTCGACTTCTTGCAGATATTTCAAAGTCCTTGCCCAACAAGCCGGTCACCATCGAAGTTGATGGACAAAAAGTTTCTCTTTCCTGCGGTTCCTCGCACTTCACCTTGGCAGTCATGCCTATCGATGAGTACCCGCTTCTTCCCGCACAGCCTCAGGTTGCAGGTTCTGTAGATTCGCAGGTTTTTCAGCAGGCCGTTGCTCAGGTATCGATCGCAGCTTCTCGCGATGAAACCCTTCCGCTTCTTACCGCCGTCCGCGTCGAAATCGACGGCGATAACATCACGCTTTTGGCAACCGACCGCTACCGTCTGGCCATGCGTGAGCTCAAGTGGGATTCGGTTTCCGATATGTCCGAAGCCGCACTGGTCAAGGCACGCATTCTTCAGGATGTCGCAAAGTCCATGACTTCGGGTGCAAAGGTTGAGATCGGTCTGTCGCAGGAATCTCAGCCGGGTGCTTCTTCGCTGATCGGTTTCCAGGCCGGTGGACGTCGCACGACATCGACCCTGATGGATGGTGACTACCCGCCGGTTCGTCGTCTCTTCCCGGAAACGACCACCATCCAGGCAATCGTCGAGCGTCACACTTTGCTCGAGGCAGTTAAGCGTGTTTCCTTGGTTGCCGAGCGCAAGACCAGTGTTCGTCTGTCCTTCTCCGATGGTCAGCTTGTTCTTGAAGCTGGCCAGGGTGATAACGCTCAGGCTTCTGAAGTTGTTCAGGCACAACTTATGGGCGACGACATCGCGACTGCATTTAATCCGCAGTACCTCAGCGAAGGTTTGTCGGTTATGGATACCGAGTATGTTCGCTTCGGTTTCACTCACCCGACGAAGCCCGCTGTCATTACCGGCCAAGAAAAGGCCGATGGCGGAGAGTCGACCGACTTCCGCTACCTGCTGATGCCGATCCGCTACGGAATCTGATCTGGAGTTTGTGTGCGAGTTTCGCACGTTGCGCTGGATGACTTTCGTTCATACCGTCATGCGGTAGTGGAGTTTGCGCCGGGAACGACGGTCCTTTTGGGCTCGAATGGCCAGGGAAAGACCAATCTTGTCGAGGCTGTTTCCTACCTCTCCGCATTCTCCTCCCACCGCGTGAGTGCCGAACAAGCCCTAGTGCGTTTACCGCTTTCCGCTGATGAACCTCAGCCCGGTGGGGCAGTTGTTCGGGTCAGGTTGGTGACCGCAGGTGAGCGCGAAACGGTTATTGAGCTTGAGATTGTTCGTGGAAAAGCGAATAGGGCGAAGGTCAATCGCACCCAAGTTCGACCGCGCGAAGTTCTTGGCCTGCTCAAAAGTGTGGTGTTTTCGCCAGAAGATCTTCAAATTGTTCGCGGTGACCCGCAGGTCCGTCGCCAGTTCTTAGATGATCTCCTCATTCAGCAGCACCCGCTGATCGCGCAGGTAAAAAGCGATTTTGACAAAGTTGCGCGTCAGCGTGCGGCCCTGATGAAGAGTGCTCAATCGCAGTTGCGCCGAGGTTTTACTCCCGATTTTTCAACAGTAGAAGTTTGGGATGACACCTTCGCTCAGCTCTCTGCGCAGCTCAGTCTTGCGCGCGTGGGACTAGTTGAGGAACTTCGTGGTCCCGCGGCTCATGCCTATGAGGAAATCGGTGGATCGCCTCGAAAATTGGATATCGAATTCCTTGCTTCCCAGGGGAATTGCCCGGTGGGAGGGGACGTGGCCACGATTGCGGGTGAACTCAAGGAAATTTTGGCCTCGTCACGCATGAAGGAAGCCGAAAGGGGAGTGAATTTATTCGGCGCACACCGCGACGATTTGAAGCTCACCCTTGGTGGGATGCCCGTGAAAGGTTATGCAAGCCACGGCGAGACATGGTCGGTTGCTCTTTCACTACGTTTGGGTGCTTTCGAGCTTCTTTCTCGAGATGGGGATACCCCGATTCTTATTCTCGATGATGTATTTGCAGAGCTTGATTCGTCGCGCAGAGCTGGATTAACCCGTATGATTACCGAAGCGGAGCAAGTATTAATCACGGCAGCGGTCGCCGATGATGTTCCGCAAGAATTACATGCTCAGGTTCATGCAGTCCATTGGGATCCTGAGCTTGGAACGGTGGTCGGTGATGAGTGAATTTTCCGATTTCGAATACGCTTCTGCTGCACTACGACGTGTACAAGCCAGAGCGCAGGCCCAGGGCCACTACCGCATTCCTCTGCGGTCACGACGCAGAAGCGTGAGTGGACAAAGTGAAGAATTTGCCGAGGAAATTTTGCTCGATGATGAGCAGGAAGATTCGGAGGTCAACCTTGATCCTCAAGCTGATCCAGATGGTGAATTTAGCGCGCTGTCAACGGTCGTTTCTCGGGCTGGAAGTCGTTGGATCAAAATGCCTGGAATGGCTCCGATGCGGCGAAAATACCGCGAGCCGAAAAAGCTGGGCCTGACAATTGATTCTTTAATCGCCTCGCGCGGGTGGCAGGAACACACGCGGGCGGGAGATCTGATGGCGCGATGGAGCGATATTGTCGGTGATGAAGTCGCTGAGCACTGCTCCATTGAAACAATTGATGATCACCGCTTGATTGTTCAATGCGATTCCACCGCGTGGTTTAAGCAACTTCAGCTACTTCTGCCGCGCCTGGAACGTACGATTGCCGAGGCCGTGGGTGAGGGTGTCGTGCAGCAGGTGATCTTGCGTCCACCGGCCTCTCCTTCGTGGAAAAAGGGCCGCTTATCGGTGCCTGGACGGGGTCCTCGCGATACCTACGCCTAGTTTCTGAACGTGTGACTGGTCACAGCCTCAAAAACGGCTATATTTCGCGGATAATTCCTGTGAGTGATTCTTCCTCATAGCGGTGTCAATCAGGGCTTTCCCCCTGCCTTTTCGGTAGAATGGTACCGGTTGTTTTATTGCTACTGCGCCATTTTCGGGCAGTGCACACCCATGCGGGTGAAGAATGAGGGGAGCCATTAGGTGGCTGAAACGCAAGAACCAACAGTCGATGACGGATCCGACGGCTACGGCGCGTCAGATATCACCGTCCTCGAAGGTTTGGAGGCGGTGCGTAAGCGCCCCGGTATGTACATCGGGTCAACCGGTGAGCGCGGCTTACATCACCTGGTGTATGAGGTTGTAGATAACTCCGTTGACGAGGCCTTGGCCGGCTACGCGGACCACATTGAGGTCACGATCCTGGCTGATGGCGGCGTTCGCGTCGTCGATAACGGACGCGGTATTCCCGTTGACGAGCACCCGACCGAGCACAAGCCAACGGTTGAGGTCGTCATGACCATCCTGCACGCGGGCGGTAAGTTCGGCGGTGGCGGTTACGCAGTTTCCGGCGGTCTTCACGGTGTGGGTATTTCGGTTGTGAATGCCTTGTCTACGCGTGTTGACACGGAGATTCGCAGGCAGGGATACGTATGGCGGATGTCCTTTGCTAACGGCGGCCACCCCATTACCGAATTGGTTCGTGGTGAAGAAACCACTGAAACCGGAACGACGCAAACCTTCTACCCGGATCCCGAAATCTTTGAGACCACCGTCTTCGATTTCGAAACTCTGCGTCAGCGCTTCCAGCAGATGGCATTCCTCAACAAGGGACTGCGTATCACCCTGACTGATGAGCGCGAAACTGCCACGGATGAAGGCGACGAAATCGCCGGAGACGAGCAGGCCTCGGAAGAAAAGCACAAGGGATTCCGCCAGGTTTCCTACATGTACGAGCACGGCCTGCGTGACTACGTGGAATACCTGGATTCGGCAAAGAAGATCGAAACGATCAACGCTGACATCATTGACTTCGAAGCGGAAAACGACGAAGGCACCATGAGCGTGGAAATCGCCATGCAGTGGACCACGGCGTATTCCTCGTCGGTTCACACCTTCGCAAACACCATCAATACCACCGAAGGTGGCATGCACGAAGAAGGTTTCCGTACCGCGCTGACGTCGTTGGTGAACCGCTACGGCCGTGAAAAGGGCATCATCCGCGAGAAGGATGACAACCTGACCGGCGATGACGTTCGCGAAGGTCTGACGGCCGTTATTTCGATCAAGCTCACCGAGCCCCAGTTCGAAGGCCAGACCAAGACCAAGCTGGGCAACACCGAAGCGAGAACCTTCGTTCAGCAGCAGGTCTACTCCAAGCTCACCGACTGGTTTGATGCACACCCGGCGGATGCCAAGGCCATTATCCAAAAGGGCCAGGCAGCTCAGGCCGCGCGCGTCGCCGCTCGAAAGGCACGCGAAGCTACTCGTCGTAAGGGCGTACTGGAGTCGGCCTCGATGCCCGGTAAGCTGCGCGACTGCTCCTCGCGAGTTCCCGAAGAATGCGAAATCTTCATCGTCGAGGGTGACTCCGCAGGCGGCTCAGCCGTCGGCGGGCGCGACCCCGAACACCAGGCAATTTTGCCGATCCGAGGCAAGATTTTGAACGTGGAAAAGGCTCGCCTGGACCGCGCACTGAGCTCGGATACGATTCGCTCCCTGATCACCGCATTCGGAACGGGAATCGGCGAAGACTTCGACCTGGCGAAACTGCGCTACGGCAAGATCGTCATCATGGCCGACGCCGACGTTGACGGTCAGCACATTGCAACCCTGTTGCTCACCCTGCTGTTCCGCTACATGCGTCCCCTGGTTGAACAGGGACACACCTTCATTGCTATGCCTCCGCTGTACCGCATCAAGTGGTCCAACGCAGAGCACGAATTTGCTTACTCAGATAAGGAACGCGACGAGATGCTTGCCGCGGGAGCCGCAGCAAATCGCAGGCTTCCCAAGGAAGGTGGCATCCAGCGCTACAAGGGTCTGGGTGAGATGAACGATCACGAGCTTTGGGAAACCACCATGGATCCCGAGCACCGCATCCTCAAGCAGGTCACTCTCGAAGATGCAGCAGATGCCGATGAAACCTTCACCATCTTGATGGGCGACGACGTCGAGAGGCGCCGCACGTTTATCCAGCGCAACGCCACCGACGTGCGCTTCCTCGACATCTAAAGCCCAGCGACGAGGTCACAACGCATGTGCGGCCTCGTCAGTAGAAAACGAAACGAAGGACCAAAGTGAGCGACGAACAAACAGTCGATGCCGGACACATCCGCGACGTCGAACGTATTCGCCAGGTCGACCTGCAGAAGGAAATGCAGCGCTCCTATCTCGACTACGCCATGAGCGTTATTGTCGGACGCGCGCTGCCCGATGTTCGTGACGGACTTAAGCCCGTCCACCGCCGCATCCTCTACGCGATGTACGACGGCGGTTACCGTCCCACCTCTTCATTCTCAAAGTCATCGCGCATCGTTGGTGACGTCATGGGTAACTACCACCCCCACGGCGACGCGGCGATCTACGATGCACTTGCGCGCTTGGTGCAGCCCTGGTCTTTGCGCTACCCCTTGGTCGCTGGTCAGGGTAACTTCGGTACCCCCGGTAACCTGGGCCCTGCAGCACCTCGTTACACCGAATGTAAGATGGCCCCTCTGGCCATGGAAATGGTCCGTGACATCGACGAAGAATGCGTTGATTTCCAGGACAACTACGATGGCCGCAACCAGGAACCGACCATTCTTCCCTCGCGTTTCCCCAACGTCTTGGTGAATGGTTCGGAAGGCATCGCCGTCGGTATGGCAACCCGCATTCCCCCGCACAACCTGCGTGAGGTTGCGCGCGGCGTGCAGTGGGCGCTTGAGCACCCCGAGGCCTCGCGAGAGGAACTCCTTGAGGCCCTCCTTAAGCTGATCCCCGGCCCCGACTTCCCAACGGGTGCAACGATTCTGGGACGTCGCGGAATTGAAGACGCATACCGTACGGGACGCGGTTCCATCACCCAGCGCGCGGTTGTCAACGTGGAGGAAATCCACGGACGTCAGTGCCTGGTGGTCACCGAGCTTCCCTATCAGGTCAACCCCGACAACCTGGCTGACAAGATCGCTCAGTTGGTTCGTGACGGTCAGATCCAAGGTATTGCGGATATTCGTGATGAAACCTCAGGCCGTACCGGTCAGCGACTGGTCATTGTCCTCAAGCGTGATGCAGTCGCCAAGGTTGTCTTGAACAACCTGTACAAGCGCACCTCGCTGCAGGAAAACTTCTCGGCGAACATGCTTGCGCTGGTCGACGGTGTTCCGCGAACCCTGTCGATTGACGGCTTTATCCGCCACTGGGTTGCCCACCAGATCGAAGTGATTGTGCGCCGCACGCAGTTCCGTCTGCGCAAGGCTCAAGAGCGTTTGCACATCTTGGACGGTTACCTCAAGGCCCTGGATGCCTTGGATGAGGTCATTGCCCTGATCCGTCGCTCGCCCACGGTCGATGAGGCACGCAGTGGCTTGATGGAGCTGCTCGATGTTGATGAGATTCAGGCCGACGCAATCCTGGCCCTGCAGCTGCGCCGACTGGCAGCACTGGAACGTCAGAAGATCTTGAACGAGCACGCAGAACTGCGCGCACGCGTTGAAGATTTGCAGGATATCTTGGCCAAGCCCGAACGTCAGCGTGCGATCATCTCTGAAGAACTTGGCGAAATCGTTGAGAAGTTCGGAGATGAGCGTCGCACCACCATCGTTCCCTTCGATGGGGAAATGTCGATGGAAGACCTCATCCCCGAAGAGGATGTTGTCGTCACCATCACCCGCGATGGGTTTGCAAAGCGCACTCGTACGGATAACTACCGTTCCCAGAAACGAGGCGGTAAGGGCGTTCGCGGAACCCAGCTGCGCGGCGATGACGTGGTTGAGCACTTCTTTGTCACGACCACGCACCACTGGCTGTTGTTCTTCACGAACCTCGGTCGCGTATACCGTGCGAAGGCCTACGAGATTCCCGAAGGCGGTCGCGATGCCAAGGGCCAGCACGTTGCAAACCTTCTGGCATTCCAGCCGGAAGAGCGCATTGCGCAGGTCCTGGCGATCCGCACCTACGAGGACGCACAGTACCTGGTGCTGGCAACCAAGTCCGGCCTCGTGAAGAAGACCCCTCTGGAGATGTACAACTCTCCGCGAAGCGGTGGCATCATTGCCGTTAACCTGCGTGAGGACGAAGAGGGCAGGCCGGATGAGCTGGTTTCGGCTCAGCTGGCTAATGCCGATGACGATCTGCTGCTGGTGTCTCGCGATGGCCAGGCCGTGCGCTTCGCCGCAACGGACGAGCAGCTGCGACCCATGGGCCGATCCACCTCCGGCGTTCGCGGTATGAAGTTCCGCGGCGATGATGAGCTCTTGGCCATGGATGTTCCTCGTGAAGGAACGGACCTGCTGATCGTGACCGATTCCGGTTACGCTAAGCGCACTCCCATTGAGGAATACCCGACCAAGGGTCGTGGAACCATGGGTGTACGCGTGGGTCGCCTGGTCGAAGAGCGTGGCGGACTTGTTGGTGCCTTGGTTGTTGATCCTGAAGAAGACATCATGGTCATCACCGAGTCCGGCAAGCTTGTCCAGGTCAATGCCTCGGATGTGCGCCCGACTGCGCGTAACACCATGGGCGTCATCTTTGCTCGTCCCGATGAGAATGACCGAATCATTGCTGTGACTCGTAACCCCGAGCGCGACATTGATGAAGAAGAGTCCGAGGAGGCGCAAGCACAGGACAATTCTTCGCAAAGTAATGACGAAACCCCTGCTGAGGATGTAGCGTCAGAGCATGACGACTCACAGGAGGTCCAGGAATGAGTGATCACGCATCGAACGACCGCGATGACCTTCCCCGCCAGGTAGACCTCGCCATTGTGCGAGTGGACCCTTGGGGAGTCATGAAGGTTGCCTTCCTGCTCAGCGTGGCTTTGGGTATCGCACTGGTTGTTGCAGTCATGATCCTGTGGCTCATGCTCAACGCCATGCATGTCTTTGCCTCAGCGGAAAGCTTCCTGCAGTCCATTGGCGCATCGCAGATGGTCTCGCTTCTGGATTACGTCAGGCTTCCGAAGGTCATGGCCTACACGACTCTCATTGCGGTCATGAACGTTGTTCTGCTGACTGCACTGTCGGCGTTGGGAACCTTCCTGTACAACTTGGTTGCCTCGCTGGTCGGTGGCATCAAGGTGACACTGATGGATGAGTGAGCTTTAAGTTCCACTGGTGTGGGGGTTGGTGCGCGGCACCGACCCCCACACGTGTATTCAGGCCGTTCTTACGGTGGTTCAATGGCGTTCTTATGGCGGTTTAACACGGGGAACTCTAATGAGTGGGCGACGTCACCAGAAAACAATTTTGCGTGAGTCACCATGCGCATGTACTATTTAACGCGTGCCTTTCGGCATGGCAATGGGCCTATAGCTCAGTAGGTTAGAGCGCAGTCCTGATAAGACTGAGGTCGGTGGTTCGAGCCCACCTAGGCCCACCATTAGCGCACCTGCTTTGCAAGCAGGGGGTTACGGGTTCGAGTCCCGTTAGCTCCACAACCAAAGGTCCAGCTTCGGCTGGGCCTTTTTGTTATGCGCGGGGTAGATCGGACGAGGCGCCAAGGAGGTAGGGCTAGGAGCCCTCAGCCCGCGATCAACAGCGCGCCCTGATCGATGCGCACAGCAACCTTCGCGCTGCGGCCAATAGCATCCCCATCGACCTCAACAATTGCAGGTTGATCCAGTTCAAGCTCGCACTCGCGTACCTGCCTGATCGAAAGGTCGGCGGGGGAGACAGGCGTATTGACCGGGGGAAGTCCAAGGCTCTGACTGAAGACTTTCAAGGACAGATCTGCCCAACCGACCAAACCAGCCTGCGTATCCACAGCGATGACATCAAGCAACCCGTCATGCAATGAGGCCTCGGGAGCCAAGGTGATCACCGGCAGATCTCCACAGTTCGCAAAGAGCACGCAACGAGCGGTGAATTCCGAAGAATCATCGCCACCGTGAGAATCTTGTCCACGAAGGCGAGCACCCATGCGAGGAGCATCCAGTGAATTAATTGCCGAAAGTACGTAAGCGGCCCAGCCGATGTTCTTCTTCAGTTCAGGATCCGTCTTCGACATGGTCTCACCGTCGAAGCCCATCCCAGCCAAGGTCACAAAGGGGAATTCATCATCCAAGGCAAGCGCGGCCTCGTCAGAGGAGGAAGGATGCGAGGAGGTTACGCCCGCGAGCAACTTTCCTTCGCAGGGAAGGTCAAAGCGCTCCTCGGGATCAACCATGCGAAGCCACGCGAGATCAACTCGGTGGGTTGATTCCCCAAGAGCAACCGCTAGTGCATCAAGAGGGGAGTCCAGTGGAAGCCCAAGATTACGAGCCAAAACGTTGCCAGTGCCCTCGGGAAGAATGCCCATGCGCACTCCGGTGTGAGCCAAGCCCGCGGCAACAGCGCGAACTGTTCCATCTCCGCCAGCGGCAATGACATGCGTTGCGCCAGCGCGCACAGCCTTGCGTGCCTGAGAAACACCGGGATCGGCGATGCTCGTCTCGATGAAGTGAATGTCACGTACACCAAGCGCGCGTGCATCCAGTGTCAGGGAGTTGCGAAATTCCTGCGGATCGTCATGCTTGGAAGGATTAAAAACCACCCAGGGGCGAATGTTTTCGGCAATGCTCGGAGGAAGTGAAATTGCCGAACGATGCGCACGACGCGACCGTGACTGAATGAAGTACTTGGCACCTGCTGTGACGCCTGCTCCGGCAATTCCAGCGAGGGCAATCAGGTACGGTGACGGTGCACGAAACTTTCGCATACTCAAAGTGTAAAGGGCACTGAGCCCACAGCACAGACATTTGTCGGCACTGACATGCTTCAGTGAACTAAGATGGCCCCATGATTGATGTGCGTTCACTGCGTGAAAACCCCGAGCCCGCACGCGCCTCACAGCGCGCTCGCGGAGCTGATCCCGCCCTTGTTGACCAGATTCTTGAAGCCGACGTTGCCCGTCGCGAGGCCCTTCAGAACTTTGAGGCCCTGCGCGCAACGCAAAAAGAGGTGTCCAAGTCCGTGGGTCGCGCATCCAAGGAAGAACGCCCCGCCATTCTTGCGCAGGCAAAGGAACTCGCTGAGGAAGTCAAGGCAGCCGAGGCCGCCGCGAACGCTGCCGATGCCGAGGCCGATCGCCTGGCCCGCCTGCTCCCGAACCTGGTCCTCGACGGAGTTCCCGTTGGCGGCGAGGATGACTACGTTGTCCTGCGCCACGCAGGCCCGCAGCGTCGTGACTTTGCAGCCGAAGGCTTTGAGCCCCAGGACCACTTGGCACTGGGCGAAGGCCTTGACGCGATCGACACCAAGCGCGGCGCGAAGGTTTCTGGCGCACGCTTCTACTACCTCAAGGGAATTGGTGCCCGCCTCGAGCTGGCTCTGATGACCATGGCCATGGATCAGGCACTTGCCAACGGCTTCGTGCCCATGATGACCCCGACCCTGGTGACCCCGCAGGTCATGGGCGGTACCGGCTTCCTCAACGAGCACTCCGAAGAGATTTACTACCTGCCCGCTGATGACCTGTACCTCACGGGTACCTCTGAGGTTGCACTCGCCGGCTACCACGCCGATGAGATCCTTGATCTGTCGGATGGCCCCAAGCGCTACATGGGTTGGTCGACCTGCTACCGTCGTGAAGCCGGTTCGGCCGGTAAGGATACTCGCGGCATCATCCGCGTCCACCAGTTCAACAAGGCTGAGATGTTCTCCTACTGCCGTCCCGAGGATGCAGAAGAAGAGCACGCACGCTTCCTGGCTTGGGAAGAAGAGATGCTGGCCAAGGTTGAGCTGCCCTACCGCGTGATTGATACGGCTGCTGGTGACCTGGGTACTTCTGCCGCTCGTAAGTTTGACTGCGAGGCCTGGCTGCCGACTCAGGAACGCTACATGGAGGTCACCTCGACCTCGAATTGCACGACCTTCCAGGCACGTCGACTGGGTATCCGTGAGCGTCGCGAAGATGGCATGACCGCTGTCGCAACCCTCAATGGCACCCTTGCTACGACTCGTTGGTTGGTTGCAATCCTCGAGAACCACCAGCAGGCCGATGGCTCAATCTACGTTCCCGAAGCAATGCGCCCCTACCTGGGTGGCCTCGAGGTTCTTGAGCCCGTTGCCGCAAAGTAACGAGGCTGCGTGACCAGCTACTTAACGGCGCCGCTCAGCGGTGAAGCTCCCCGTCCTTTCGAGGAGCTGGTGGGGGAGGCGCTTAATGCGCTTCCTTCCACTTTCCCGCGTGATATCACGCAGGTGATGGTCGCCTTGGACATCGATGGGACGATTTTGAGTCCCAGCGGTGCCAGCGCACAGGTCGTTGAAGCGATTGCGGCGCTGAGTCGCGCCGGTGCGCAGGTCGTTATCGCGACAGGCCGCTCAATGGGCGCGGTCCTGCCCGTTCTCCCGCTGCTGGGCTTCCGCCGCGGGTGGATTGTCGCTTCTAACGGCGCGATCCTTGCTCGCGTTCACGAGGCCGGTTATGAAATTGTGCATCGTCACGAGTTTTCTCCCGCCGAGGTCATCGACGAGGCGTTGAAGACCCTTCCGCAGGCGCGTTTCGCCGTTGAAGACCGACAGTTGCGCCTGGTTTCAACCGGCTTCCCCGAAGGGGAAATCGTTGAGGATACCAAGTTGGTGAGCGTTGATGAACTCAAAGCGATGCGCACGCCGAAGCTTGTCATTCGCGAACCTGCGCTGGACCGTGATGCTTTTGAAAGCATCTTGTGTGCCCTGCCCTTTGCGAAGACTCACGAGGTTTTCGTCGGCTGGACCTCGTGGGCAGACGTCAGCGCACTCGGCGTAACGAAAGCTAGCGGGCTTGATGAACTCCGACGAGATCTCTCGCTTCCCGTTGAAGGAACTGTCGCTATTGGCGATGGCACAAATGACATTGCCATGATTCAGTGGTCAGCCTTTGGGGTTGCCATGGGCGGTGCCACAGACGAAGTTCGCATTCACAGCGATTTCGTTGCGGCAGCAGTCGAAAACGATGGTGCGGCCGCCGTCATGCAGGCAATTTTGCGCTGGTGCGCAGCCACGGCCTCGTGAATGCTGGGAAAACCGCTACGATAGCCACATGGGAAAAGCCTCACGTCGTAAAAAAGTAGCAGTCAGCGCAGATCGCCCGGCATACCGCCCCCCGATCCCCTTCGTGGAACGTCCTTTTGAAGGACTTCCCAACGAGGTTGAACTGGTCGCAATGCGCGAAATCATCCCCTGCGCAACGCTGAGCGGACGCACCACCGAAGAACACGGCGGTGCAGATTTCGACATCGTTACCCTGCTGCCTGACGGACACCCCGCAATGATTCGCCCCGATGGACGTATCCTTGTCGGCCTGCAGACTCGCTCGAACTCGGGCGATCTCTCACACGACGTTGCCGCAGCTCTCCTTGCTGCTCTTCAGGCACAGTCTGATGGTGTTGACGGTGTCATCGACATTGATGTGCGCGAACCCGCCCCTCGCCTTCAGGACATTGTTGATCCGAAGGCATTTGGCGATATGGAGATCGTTGCCGATTTCGGTTATTGGTTCGACCCGAATCAGGAACTCACCCCCGAAATGCGCGATGCTCTTGAGCAAAACCGCGCCGACGTTGTTCCTACCGCTGCAGTGCCCGGTACAGAAGGCATGTACTGGTGCGAAATGAACCGCAACTTTGTTCGCTACGTGTCTGCCGCCCCTGAACACAAGCTTTTTGATGCGCTTGCTCGCCTGCAGGCAGCTGGAAATGCCCGATTGGGAGAAGGCTCCCGTTTCGTCGGTGCATTCCGCGCATGCGGCCTGGCAATTCCTGTTTTTGAGCTCGCTGAAGGCGCTTCGGCAGAAGATGTTGCCGCCGATGCAAAGGCTCTTGTGGAAAACGTTGAGAAGGCACTGAAGGAAACCACCCCGCTGAGTGCAGACGAACGTCGCGCACGCCAGGGCCTCGTTTCCCGCCAGGTCACGATTCGCTAAGGAAAGGCGGCACTTGAGCGGGATAGACTAACAGAGTGACTCCCGTTCAATCCGTCGAACCCTCACCTTCCCAGAAGGTCGCTGCGATCATCTGTACCCACAATGTGGGTCGGCAGATCGCCTCAACAGTTCGTGCATGCCGCGCAATCCCGGGCGTTGACCTGCTGATTGTTATTGACGACGGCTCGGACGACGACACCGGGAAGTATGCGCGCGCCGCAGGTGCGGTTGTCGTTCGCCATTCCGTTCCCCGAGGCCGGGCCTCGGCACGCGAAACGGGCGTGAAAGTCGCAGCAATGCGCGATCGCGTGGACGCTCCCGGACGCCATATCCTCTTCCTCTCGGGAGACTTGGGGGAGAGTGCCGTCGATGCCGCCTTCCTTGTCGAGGCGATTTCCAGTGGGCGCGCAGATCTGGCGTGTGGCGTGCCCGCGGACTTGAGCGCATCCGATGGGAAATCACGGAAGGGAACTTCCGCTCAGCGCCTGGCCCACAATACGATCCGTCGCCAGACCGGTTGGGATTGTCAGGCGCCGCTTTCCCCAGAAATGTGCCTGACTCGCGAGGCTCTGAATTGCATCATGCCCTTCGCAAATGGATACGGCCTGGAGCTGGACCTGAAGGTACGACTGCTTTCTGAAGGAATGACGGCCATTGAACTGCCCTGCGCCTTCGAGCATACGGGCGATGATCACAGTCTGGTTGAGCTCAACCCCACAACAGGTTTCGCCGATGTGTCGTGGACGTCAGCGATGTTGGCCCTACGCAAAGTGCGACTGCGCCGTCGCTACCGAACCCCTGTCTCCCTCCAACGCTTGGGTGCCCCCTACCCTGATCCCGAGCACACTCCCGTATCCCAATCACCCGCAGGAGAAACCAGTTAATGTCTGAAAAAGGTGCCCGTTTGCGTACATCCCGCGCGCTTGCGGCCTATCTTCCCGCTGCACTTTCCGTTGTCCTGGGCGCCTGCCTGTACATCAGCTTCTCGGTTGGCCAGTGGCGTTCGCTGACCGTCCCTTCGTGGGATTTGGCTATTTTCACCGAGGCAGCGAAGTCCTATTCCCACTTCTCCGCGCCGATCGTGCCCGTGAAGGGACCGGGTTACAACCTTCTGGGTGATCACTTCCACCCCATCTTGGTTCTTTTGGGGCTGCTCTATCGCTTCTTCCCCTCGGGACTGACCCTGCTGGTTGTTCAAGATCTTCTGATTGCGGTTTCTGCGTGGCCGCTGGTTCGCCTCGCCAGTAAGCAGGCTGGGTGGCTTCTTGGCTCATTCGTTGGCATTGGGTACGTCACCGCATGGGGATTCCAGGGCGCTGTTGCCTCTCAGTTCCATGAGATTGCTTTTGCTGTTCCCCTTCTTGCGTGGGCCTCTGCCGCATTCGTTGAGGGTCGCTGGGTTGCTGTGATGGCATGGTCGGCGCCTTTGGTTTTGGTGAAGGAAGACCTCGGGCTCACCGTCATGATGATCGGCCTCGTGTTGGCATGGCGAGGCCGAGAGAACGAAAAGTCCTTCACCTACCCCTTGTTCTTTGCGGTCTTTGGACTCCTTGCCTTCTTCGTGACTGTCAAGCTGCTTTTGCCCGCCTTCAACGCCTCGGGTACGTGGGCCTACAGCTTGGATGGAAGCAGCAATCGGGGGAACGTCACTTTGATTGAGCGTGCTCTGTGGCCTGCCCAAAAGTACGGCGTGATTGCCATGGTGATTTTAGGGGCCGGCATCATCGGTATGGCATCCCCCTGGTTCTGGGTCATCATGCCAACAATTGCCTGGCGTTTCTTGGGTTCCGTTGACTACTACTGGGATTGGAAGCACTGGCATTACAACGCGATTTTGATCCCGATCCTCTTGGGTGCCTTGCTGGATGTGCATCGCCGGTGGTCTTCGCAGGAAGATTCTTCGATTTCCCGAGGCTGGGGCTGGGTGACCAGCACGCAGCGTCCCTTGGTGGCAACAATCGCCTTGGCACTGCCCTGCGCTGCGGCCTTTGTAACCGCTCCGCAGCTCCCGATGTGGCAGATGACGAATCCGGGTTTCGGAACCTTAAGTCCTCGAATGACCCAGGCTCAAGAAATTAATGAGCTTATCCCCGAGAATTCGAAGGTCGAAACTGATCTCACGCTGCTTGCCTACTTGGTTCCACGCCACGAGGTGTATTGGGTGGGATCCGCTAAGAATGTTGACGTCGACTATGTTGTTGTCGACCAACGAGGTGCTGCCTGGGGGGATAAGAAGAATGTCGATGCCGTGGCCTACGCTCAGGGTGCGCATCCGGGGCATAGCTTCGAATTGGTTTATAACCAGGGCGGTTTCCAGGTCGCTAAACGCATCAGCTGATGCACTTTACTGGAATTGATTGAGCGTCATATCGGTCAAGACACATGGGTGCCCCCGCGAGAAATCGCGGGGGCACCACGTATGAGAGTGATACTTTTCAGTGTGCGCGACGCAGCCTCATGGAGTTGAGGACGACGCACACCGAAGACATGGCCATCGCCGCCGAAGCAAGCATCGGGTTGAGAAGCCCGAAGATCGCGAGCGGAATCATGATGACGTTGTAGAAGAAGGCCCAGAAAAGGTTTTCTTTAATGACCTTCAGGGTCGCGCGCGAAATACGAATTGCTGCGGCAGCCATCGTTGGATCTGAGCTCACCAGCGTCATATCCGCGACAGCGATCGCGCTATCCGCACCTGAACCCATGGCAATACCCAAGCCCTGAGTCGAGGCCTGTGCCAGAGCCGCAGCGTCATTAACGCCGTCACCCACCATGGCTACCTGGTGGCCCTCTTCTTGAAGGCGCATCACGGCATCACGCTTGTCTTGGGGAAGAACTCCTGCAATAACCGAGTCAATCCCCACCTGCGAGGCAACAAAACGTGCTGCAGATTCGTGATCACCGGTGAGCAAGGTCGGAGTGATACCCAAGGCCTTGAGCTGGGCAATCGCATCCTTTGATGACTCTTTCACCGTGTCGCGCACAACGAAGGCGCCCAGAAGCACGCCATCGAGGTGCTCGGGAAGTTCACGCGTTTGGGGCGTGAGTGTCGCTGTGGGTGCTTGAGCGGAGGCAAGCCGACGCGAACGAACCTGCGGCTCGTAGCCCGCTGCCTTCACGACCTCTTCAAGCTGAGCATCGCTGTAATCGTGCTTGAGGGTGATTCGAGCACTTTCAGTTGCCAAGTTAACCTGCGCATGAACGCCATCAAGCTTGCCCAACTTGCGCTCGACCCTGCGGACGCAGGAGGCACAGGTCATGCCGCCCACGGCCATATCGATGATGATTCCGCCGTCTTCGTCCTCTTGCGTAGGCTCTGAGGCCTGCGTCGAAGCCGTATCACCAGCGGAGGAAGTCTCCTGCCAGCCCTCAACGCGCGCGCTGGCCACGACGGTCGCTCCCGTGGCCTCGGCCTCGGAAATGGCGGAAAGGGTGGACTGGGGGAGGGAAATACCCAGCTCGCGCAGCCAGCTTACGCGGCCGGCCAGAAGCAGCGCTCCATCCTCGGCGAGTGCGGAGACTCCAAGTCCGGGGTGGTTGCGCAGCTCGCGAACAGGGTGCGAGGGAAGCTCGCGCTCGCGGGCAGCCGCAGTGAGCGCGCGGGCAATCGGGTGCTCCGAGGCCGATTCCAGCGAGGCGGTCACGCTCAGCGCATCCTCGCTGGACTGGGAATCGGGAGAATTCGCGCTTCCATCGGGAAGGATGACGGACTCCAATGACATAGCACCCTTGGTCAAAGTGCCGGTCTTATCAAGGAGGATCGTGTCGATACTGCGCGTGCGCTCAAGAACCTCAGCGGAAGAAATGAGGATACCCATCTGCGCGGCCTTGCCCGAACCCACAAGAAGGGCGGTTGGCGTAGCCAGACCAAGAGCGCAGGGGCAGGCAACAACCAACACTGCAACGGCCGCCGTGATTGCGCTTTGAACGCCAGCTCCCGCAATGAGCCATCCCGCCAAAGTCAGAAGGGAAAGCACAATGATCGTCGGAACGAAGACCGAAGAGATACGGTCCGCAAGACGTTGGACTGGAGCTTTCGTTGCCTGGGCCTCGGTGATCATCTGGCCGATGTGAGCCAGCTGGGTCCCAGACCCAACGGCGGTTGCACGGACGATTAACGCTCCCGAAGTGTTGAGAGTGCCACCGGTGACCGCGCTGCCGGGGGATACTTCACGGGGAAGAGATTCACCCGTCATCAGTGAAGTATCCAAGGCACTGGAGCCCTCTTCAACGACGCCATCGGTTGCAACCTTGTCGCCGGGACGAACCTGGAAGAGGTCTCCGACGCGAAGTTCAGCTGCGGGGATGGTGCGGTAGGTGCGCTCGCTGCCGCTTCCTTCAACGAGGATTGCATCCTTCGCGCCGAGCTCAAGAAGAGAACGCAAGGCATCACCGGAGTGGTAGCGCGTCCGTGCTTCCATCAGGCGGCCGGCCAGAAGGAAAGTAACGATTGCGCAGGCACCCTCGAAGTAGATTTCCGCGTGCGTTGCGTGGCTGCTCGCGGGGATGAGCGACATGTGCATGCGCATGCCGATCATGCCTGCACCGCCAAAGAGCAGGGCATACCACGACCACAGGCTCGAGGCGATGACGCCGAGGGAGACCAGGGTATCCATGGTCGAAGATCCGTGGCGTCCCGCTTGGAAGGCAGCGCGATGGAAGGGTGCGGCACCCCAGATCACGACCGGTAGCGAGGCGAAAGCGACGACCCACTGCCAGCCGGGGAACTGAAGTGGAGGAACCATGGACAGTCCCAGAACGATGATTGTGAAGGGGAGGGTCACAAGGAAGCGGTTGCGTAGATCCGCGGCGCGGCGCAGCAGGCCGTCTCCCAAGTGCTCGCTCTCAGTATCAGTTGATGTGTGGCGAGTTTCGGTAGTCATTCTGAGCGATTCTGTCGTGTGTGGTTTATGGGATACCCGGGGGCACCTGTTGGCGCCCCCGGTTGGTTAAGGTCAGAAATCGCGAGCGATTCCGACCAATTCGAAGCCGGCCTCGGAAACAGCGTCACGCAGAGCGTTGTCATCGAGTTCGGTGTTGGTGACAACGGTGGCCTTGGAGGTTGCGCCGGAGTTGAGGATGACCTCGACGTTCAGGACGCCGGGGACCTCGCTCAGTTCTTCGGTGACAGATGCGACGCAGTGTCCGCAGGTCATTCCGTTGATGGAGAGTTCGACGGTGCGATCAATTTCCTGTGCCATGATGGCGCCTTTCTTTGGTGGTGGAAAAAATGGAGAGACGTATGTGTGCGCTTAGGACTTCACCAGTCGCGCGATTGCCTTTGTGGCTTCTTGGATCTTTTCGCGTCCTTCTTCTTCGCTGTGTTGAGCGGCGTGAAGAACGCAGTGATTCATGTGGTCTTCAAGGAGGCCTAATGCGACGGAGTCCAGAGCGGACTGCACTGCAGAGATTTGAGTGAGGACATCAATGCAATAGGTGTCCTCTGCAACCATGCGTTGCAACCCCCTCAGCTGGCCTTCAATTCTGCGAAGGCGCTTGAGGTAGTGCTCGGTTTCTTCGGTATATCCGTGAGTCATAGTGTTCCTCCTTGCGCTTCGAAATATACCCCCGGGGGGTATATGTGTCAATAGGAAATAAAGATGAGGAAACTCTCGTTGAGCCAATCTGGACGCAGATGCACGTCAGGGGGCTTAGGCTTGCACCAAGGGAAGGAGAGGCCATGAGACGACAACACCACCGCTCGTATTACGCACGGCGTCGTGTGCCGGGCTCTTTTACTTCCCTCTACCTGCGTGCGAAAGTGATCCCGCTTGCACCCAAACTGTTCTCTGCGCTCGCGGTTGCGGGGGCCTCGACACTGGGATTTCTTCCAGCGGATATTCGCTCGCGTCTGCGGATGGAGTCAGATCGTCTGGGTGAACAGGTATCAGAACAATCCCAATCGATCTTCTTCCGGGACCCCGGATTGGACACCCTTTTCGTACGTGTTCTCTGTGGTATCGCTGGCAGTGCCGGGAAAATCGTCCACGCAGCAGCGGCACTGGACTCTGTCATTGGACTGGATCGCACAGGCAAACTTCAACGCTTGGCGCAGGTGACGCCTCGTGATGGCTTTGAAGCTCTGATGGCGGGAATGCTCATTGCCGGTACTTCGCTGGGGCAAATGACCGGTGGAACCGCACATGCAGATAAGTATTTTGATTCTGATGGTGGCCAGGATTTTATTGAGATTCCAGGGCGGCCGCGTTCTCAGGTCAAGCGTCTTTGGGCGCCGCGCTCGCTCCAAGATATGGCAGCGGATATCGATGACATGTACTGGGCTGGAACCTATGGGCAGTCCATCAAAATCACGCGCGTAGGCCAGGGGGAGACACGGCGTTGGCTCGTTTCGATCCCCGGAACACAGCACTTTGATACTCCATCAACTCCCAACCCGGCAGACATGGAGGCCAATATTCGAGAGGCATTGGGAATGCCCTCGTCTATGCGCGCGGGGATTATTCTGGCACTTCACCATGCGATGAGTGAAGAAGGTGTTGATCCCGAAGGCTTCGCTACGGAGCCAGTGATGCTTGCCGGTCATTCTCAGGGCGGTCTGATCGCGGTGAATTTGGGAAGCCTATCCGTGCAGGAAACAGGAATTGATGTCCGCGCAATTCTTGCCATGGGAGCTCCCGCCAGGCGAACACGAATTCGTCCAGAAGTTGTCATGGTTGATATTGCCCATGATCAGGATGTTGTTCCATCCACTGATGGAACACCGGCTCGTGCCCCCGACCATCGGATCATGGTGGGACGAAAGCTCATTCAGCCACGACTGCGTGCCCTGTACTATGCGCACTCATCGTCGACGTACACCGAAACGGTGGGACACCTTGAGCGTCGCAGTACCATCACCCAGTGGGATCGAGTTGGGCAGGCAGTTCGCACGCTCCAAGCGATGCTCCCACAGGGCGATGAGCCTACCCGCGTGCGCATCTATGACGTCTGGCAAGAGCTCGATGACCCAAATTCGGGGGTTTGGTCGCGGGTGAAAGGTATCCATTCTCGGCAACTCACCAGTAATGCACAAGAGACTGATGACAATCACGATGGGGTGACGCATGGAAGCGAATAGATCACTCAAGCGGATCTTGGGAATGATGAATGGCTCTGCGCTCCAGCGCATCTCTGAAGATATCCCACGGATTTCTAATCCCCTGGGCCTTGCCGCTATGGGAATCGCAACGCTCGGAGTGGGAGCTGCGCTTACGCGTCTGCGGCCAAGCGATAGGGAAGGGCGTTCTCAGCGCTTCGCTCGCATGATCGAGGCAAGGCTTCGCGCAACCCTAGAAAAGCAGGTTGCGCGGGGGGAATACGGCAATGTGAATTCAGCTCCATGGGATGTCGACCGTTGCGAAGTTCAGGTTAACGAAGGCTTTGGGAAACCAACCATGGTTTGCTTCACTGTAGTGATGACGGCTGGCACCGAAGAGCTAGCGGAAGACCTTCGTGCGCATGCTGCGCAGGGTTTACTTGCTGCAGCTGTAGAAGCAGCCTGGCGTAATCCCGAAATTGCACCGATTGTCATTGAAGGCAAGCTTCAGTGCGGTGATGAGGATATCGCCGACATGCGCGCTCTGGGCTACTCTTCCCTGCAGGTACGCCCCGAAGAGCTCTTTGAGCGCTTGGGGGCACCCGCATTTGATAGTGGCTGGAGGCCCGTCTAAACCAGCGTTATTCTGCGCTGATCCAATCGACCATATCGGGTGCATAACCCGTGTAGGTCTCAGGAGTGAGCTCCATGAGTCGCTGCTTCTGGTCTTCGGGTAAATCCAAAGAGGATACAAACTCACGCAGACTTTGGATTTCAATATCGTGTCCGCGCGTCAGTTCCTTCATGCGCTCGTAGGGGTTCTCCATGCCGTCGCGCCCCTCAAGGGAGGCAAGACGCATGACCTGCTGGATGGCCTCGGAAAGAACTTCGGGATGCTGTGCCAATTCCTTAGCCATGACCTGTGAATTCAGTTCAATTCCCTCTAAACCGCGGGTCAAATTATCAATCGCAATAAGTGAGTGCCCCAAAGCCACCCCGATATTGCGCTGAGTTGAGGAATCCGTCAGATCGCGCTGAAGCCTCGATGTCACCAGAGTCTGTGCAAGAGTTTCCAACAGCGCGCAGGAAATCTCAAAGTTAGCCTCCGCGTTCTCAAATCGAATGGGATTGACCTTATGCGGCATCGTTGAAGAACCGGTCGACCCTTGCGCACCGAGCTTTTGGTGGAAATAACCCAAAGAAATGTAGGTCCAGCAATCCGTCGAAAGATTATGAGCAATGCGTCCGAAGCGCGAAATATCGCTGTAGAGCTCGCTTTGCCAGTCATGAGACTCGATCTGAGTCGTCAGCGGGTTCCAGGTCAGACCAAGGCGCTCCACAAAATCCTTCGTAAGAAGCGGCCAGGGGACCTGGGGCAGAGCAACGCGGTGAGCAGCCCACGTTCCAGTGGCTCCGTTCATCTTGCCCAAGTATTCCGCGTCTTCAATTCGTGACAGCTGGCGAGAGAGGCGATAGGCGAAAACTGCCAATTCCTTACCCATAGTGACCGGAGTTGCCGGCTGACCGTGGGTGCGCGCGAGCATGGGAACATCCGCACCATTTTGAGCCAATTCAAGAAGTCGCGAATACAGCGCTTGTGCACGAGGCAACCACACTTGGCGAACGGCGGCTTGAACATTGAGCGCATAGGAGAGGTTATTGATGTCCTCTGAGGTCGCAAAAATGTGGACCAGTGGACGAAGCGAGGGAAGTACGGTGTCGGGTCCAAGAACATCGCGAGCCGCCTCGAGGCGATGATCAATGTAGTACTCGACTGCCTTCACATCGTGGCGGGTTTCGGCTTCGATCTGCGCGAGTTCGGCAATGGAATCCGCGTTGAAATTCTGAGGAAGCGCACGCAGGTAGTCCAATTCGGCATCAGAAATTTCGGGTGCGTGAGCAATGATGCCCCGTCGCAGCAACTCAATCATCCACTCAATCTCGACAAAAATTCGGGTTCGATTGAGTGCGGCTTCTGAAAGATACTGAGTCAGTTCCTGGGTTTGAGGGCGGTAGCGACCGTCCAGCGGAGACAGCGCCTGGCCAGTTGCTGCTAGGTCTGCGTATCCCATTTCGGGCGAAAACATGGATCCTTGCTGCGAAGTCATGTCTTAATCATCTCAGACCGAGAGCTCGCTGCCACGGGACCACGTTTTGAAACCTTGTATTCACACACAGTCGCGACGGGTTATCGGTGTTTTCCACAGAAATTGTGACGCGTTAGAAGCGAGAAGAGCGTCTTCATACTCTGACACGTATGTGGATGTTTACGGTATGTCAGTCGCTTCAGGTAATCGCAGACAATTGTGCGGATATTGCCGCAACAATGAATGAATTTTCTCTGTCGTCATGGACTGGAAGCGGAAGTGAAGCTGCGCGCGCAGAGATTGATCAAATTGCAAAGGGATCGAATTCTTGGTCCGCACTGGCATCGCAGCTGAAAGAACTTGCGCAATTAGAAATGGCAAGTCTGGAGGGACAGTCATGAGCGATGAATCTGTGTCGTGGATGCTTGTCTCTTCTTCACAGACGAGCATCGATACTGAAGCACTGGTGGATGATGTCCTTTCAATGAGGAAAATCAAAGATGCCTGTGATGAGCAGCTGGAAATGCTCGCTGGAATGATCCAAGACTTGAGAATTCACAAGTGTGGAGAGGCGGCCGACCACTTTTACTCACTTGGTGCACACCTCAGTGAGCAGATGGATAGTTGCGCGAAAAAGCTTGCCTATGTTGCTCGGATCCACTCTGGTGCCGAGGCCGATGTCCAAGCCTATCAGCGCACCTGCGCCCGCTTAGACAGCGGGTTGGGAGTGAATATCTGGGGCGGTGGCTTGGTGCTCTCGCAAAAGATTGGAGGTTTTGGAAAGTACCTGAATCCAAACCTTCCCTTTCTCATGGCGCCTGTTGGTTTGGTTCATGGAGGGGCGATCATTGCAGCCCACGGCTACTCCTTCGTCCATCAACCAAAAGATGCAGAGCTGGGTATCCGGACCCAGTATGACGTTGGCGAAGTGGCCAGAATGCTGAGCGGCACGAATTCGCATGAGAACGCAGAAGTGACTCGTGATGCCGCTGCTCAAGCATCAACTTTCTACGCGGCCATGGGCTGGTTAATGTTTGGCCGACACAGTGGGGTGCGGGTCTCAGCCCAGACACTTCCAGCGAGTGCCGGCGAGGGAGCTGCATCGCGTACCCGGGTATTGGAAGGTGTTGCTGATGGCGGAAAAGTACGCACATACTGTGGGCCTTTCGGTGTTGCCCTCTATGCGGCTCATAGCGTTATTGCCTATCCCAAACACACGCCGACGGTCCAACAGGCAAACTCGGGAATCGTGCAAGGTGGGAATGGCGAAGCTCCCCCTCATGTGAACACGCCACTTCAGGCCTCGGCAGCCCTTGAGAGGATTGGGGAATTGCGCTCAAGCGCGGATGAAGGCCAGATCGAAATCCTTCAGCATGTCACTACAGATGAACAGGGTCAGGAACGCCGTTCGTGGTCCGTCATGATCCGAGGAACGCAGAAATGGGGACCCGGTGAGGACAATCCTCAGGACATGCTGACGAACCTTCAGGCGGTTGGCCAATCTGACTCGGATCAGCTTCGTGCGGTGAAAACGGCCATGGATATGGCGGGAATTCGCAGTGATGAACCCGTTGAGTTCATAGGGCATTCACAAGGAGGAATCATCGCTGCTCAGCTGGCTTCCGAAAGCGATATTCGCGCACGCTACAGCGTGGCCTCGGTTCTAACAGCGGGATCTCCCGTCGCAGGTTTTCACCCAGATCCTGGTGTCCCCATGCTCAATATGGAAAATACACGCGATATCGTTCCTGCCCTTGATGGCGCGGCAAATACGAATCGGGGAAATGCGCTCACCTTGCATTTTGATAGCGAACACCTGGATGTGAAGCAGGGCAGAGATAATCCCATTGCCGCGCACGACATCGGGACCTATACGCAGGCGATCCGTGAATGCGAGCAGGTGAATCCGCAACAGAACCCCAATATTGGGGAAGTAATGCGCTGGGAAGAACAAAGAAGAACTCGGCTAGGTATCACCGATACGACGCAAACGCGTTCCTATATCTTTGATACCCGCCGAGTGACGTGATGTGTGCGAGGGAAGGATCAATCCTTCTTGGATGCTCCAGTCAGGCTTCCGAAAAGCGAAGAGACGACAGCGGTGATAATCGCGCCGATAATTGCCGCTCCAATCCCAGAGACAGAGAAAGGAAGACCCAAAGAGTGGGCAACTCCGCTTGCCACCATGAAACCAATGCCATTCGTCACCAGAGCAAAGAGTCCGAAAGTGAGGACGTACAGGGGGAAGGCAAGGATTGAAACCAAGGGGCGCACGATCGAATTCACAATGGTGAAGACCAAAGCAATCAGGCCCAGCATGATGACTGTTTCAGTCAGGGTCGTGCCCTGTGTAATGACGATTCCAGGAACAATTTTGGCCGAGACCCACAGTCCTAGGCCGGTTCCGATAAGACGCAGAATAAAGTTCATGCGCTTAATTATCACCTATCGCTGAGCAAAGAACTATGCGACGATCGCCATAACTGCGCTAAACATCAAGACGCAGGCCAGATATTCGCCAATCCCAATGACCGCGGGGCGAAGCTTGATGCGTGACGAATTTTGTAATGCGGGAACAATGATCGCTCGCGTAGAAAGCACGGTAAAAGCGATCAAAGACCAGAGTGGAATCACGTGGATTACAACGCCAATAAGGCCAGCCACTAGTGTTGCTAGGTGCCAGGCAATACAGACTGCAAACATCCGCGTGTCCCCGGCGCCTCGGATTAACGATCTTACGTAGAGAGTAGCGCCCAGCATGTATGCCGCAATTGCGGCCGCCGCGCACCACAGTTTGAGTGGTGAGTAGTCTTCGGCAACAACCCACACTGACAGTGGATAGGTGCATGAGCTGGCTAGAACGCTGGCAAGGTGTGAGGGTAGTGAGCGTCGGCGCTTTCTCCACGCCTCGAATGTCGCAATCGCACAGAAGACCGTCACAGGGATCAGAATTCGTGCGACAGGACGCGGGTGAAGAATGATGACCGGGATCCCGCATGCAGCCGCAATTACTGCCCAGGTCGCCATCGCCGGTAGGTAGGTTTTGCGACGTTTAGGTGCAGCCGCCATGAACAGGGTGAGTGCGTGATAGCTGCAGTAGGCCGCTGTCCATGCGGCAAGTAAAAGGAACTGAATGGGCTGAGGTTTCAGGGTGCAGATTCCGACAGCGATGGGGAGGGCAGTCATTACCCACGCGCCGTGCTCGTTTGAGAGCCATCCGCGGCGAATGAGTGAGCGCATCCGTGATCCTCTTTGAACCATGGGCAACAGTGTAGTGCCCCTACTCACTAAGGCAAACCTAAGAAAATCGCGAATTCTGTGCCGGCGCTCACCGACATCCCATTCACTGAGACATACTTTTTCTGAAGTGGGCCAACAGCGCAATAGTTATAGGTATGTCAACAAACGATACACGCGAAGAACATGCTCCGTCCTCGGCTGCTTCAAAGCCCGAGCTCTCTCAGGAAGACCGCTCTGCACGCATTGCGGTCACCGTATTCCCGCTCATTATTATCGCAGCATTCGCTCTTGGTCTGATTTTCCCGACCCAGGCAGCAAAGCTCGCCTCAGGTGTGAATATTGGCCTGGGCATCATCATGTTCGGCATGGGTTTGACCTTGACTCTTCCTGACTTTGCTCTTGTCGTGAAGCGCCCCTTGCCCGTCATCGTCGGTGTTATCGCACAGTACGTCATTATGCCTGGAATCGCTTTCCTTCTGGCCAAGCTGCTTCACCTTGATCCGGCAATCGCAGCCGGCGTCATCCTGGTCGGGTGTGCCCCGGGTGGCACCGCCTCGAATGTCATCTCTTACTTGGCTAAGGGTGACGTTGCGCTCTCGGTGACCATGACATCGATTTCCACTCTTCTGGCACCCTTCATGACTCCCCTGCTCACCAAGTGGCTGGCCGGTCAGTACATGCCCGTTGATGCAAAGAGCATGGCGCTCGCAATTGTTCAGATCGTTCTGATCCCCGTCATCGCAGGTATCGTCGTCCGTATGCTTGCTGGCCGCTACGTTGAAAAGATCCTCCCGGCTCTTCCCTGGATCTCCGTCCTTGGCATCTCCTACGTGCTGGCAGCAGTCGTTGGCAAGTCCGCCGACAAGATCATGGAATCCGCACTCATCGTCTTCGTCGTGGTTATCCTCCACAATCTGCTGGGCTACTTCTTCGGATACTTCGCAGGCCGTATCTCGGGCGGCGATTACCGTGCAGCCCGTACGACCGCAATCGAAGTTGGTATGCAGAACTCGGGTCTGGCAGCCGGTTTGGCAACGAAGTACTTCAGCCCCGAGGCCGCGCTTCCCGGCGCAGTCTTCTCGGTGTGGCACAACCTCTCTGGTGCACTCTTAGCCATGTTCTTCCGCCGTTTCGGCAAGCAGGGCTGAACTAGCGCCGAGGTAAAACCCGATAGCGACAGAGTCTAACTTTCGCATCGGAGTAGTACCGGTCTGAAACTTGTGGGGCGACGCTGCGAATATCGCATGCGTCGCCCCATCTGTATGTCTGGCGAGCTGCAGTCGGCTTCACACCCACAAGAAATCTTGAATGCCCGGCAGCGCTGGAATGGCAAAGGCGTTCCTAGTTGTGGTTCCCCGAACGAGGTGTGTGCGCACCTTCCGAAAATGCCTCGATAGTCACCCGAGGATCAAGCGGACGGCCGGCGCGAGTTTCGGCGCGCAGGTGCGAAACGACGGCCTCGAGACTGCCGCAGGCATCGGCAACCGCCTTCTGACGCTGATAACCCACACCAATGCTGCGCATCGTTGAAATGAAATCCAACTCTTCTGCGCAATCAAGGTCCTCAGCAACAGGGCGCAGTTTTTCAATCATTTCATCCAGCAGCTCGTCGATGTGACGCTCATTGCCGTGAATGTCTTCAATCAAAATCGCGTCCATCCCGTAACGCGCCGCGCGCCACTTGTTTTCAGCCAAGAACCACGGCGAGATGGTTGGAAGTTCTTCGCCTCGATCAAGAGCACGTGAACCGTATTCAACCAAGCAGTGAATAAGTGCGGCGATCGCTCCAATCTCTGCCGCGTTGCTGGAAGAATCGCAGACGCGCACTTCCAGTGTGCCAAGCCTGGGCGAGGGCCGTATATCCCAACGGATCTCATCGAAATTCGAAATGATGCCGGTGTGCATCATGTCGCGAGTGTAGTGTTCCAATTCCTCCCAGCGGGTAAACAGCTGAGGGACACCCGCAGTGGGAAGCTGCTGGAAAACCATCGCGCGATTGTCGCAGTAGCCCGTGTCCGTTCCCGCCCAATAGGGTGACGAGGCCGTCAGCGCTTGGATTCGCCCGAGCTGAGTGGACAGGAAGGTAAGAAGGGGAAGAACTTTGGTGCGATCCTCAATCCCAACGTGAACATGCGTGCCAAAAATCAGCATTTGGCGGCCCCAGAACTGAGTGCGATTGACCAATTCGGCATAGCGTTTTGAGTCTGAAACTCGCTGGTGTGCAGGGTTGGCAAATGGGTGAGATCCAGCGCTTGTGAGGTCGACGCGAAGTGCCGATGTGATTGGCTCAAGCATCTCTAAGCCCTCATTGAGATCGGCAATGGCGTCGCGGACACGAGTCTGTTTGCGAGAAACTAATTCCACTGTATTGCGCAGCATTTCACCGTGAACAAGCGTATTTCCCGGATATTGCGCAGAGACTTGAGTGATGATTGCCTGCGCACATTGGCGGAGATCCTCAGAGTCGATATCGATGAGCTGGAGTTCCCACTCGACACCAAGTGTTGAACGTTCAGATTGTGCGAACGAGATGGCCATAGCTCCCCTTGCTCAAGCTTGTTGGTAGCGGTGGATAAAGGATGCCAATAGGTCGTGTGCGGGTTGAGTATTCGCCGCGTCGCAGCGCGCAACTACCGCGGGTTTCTCTTCTGCAGGATAGTAGGTGTCACCATAGGTCTCAATGCGTAGGTGCATGCCATCTCGCGTAATTTCTGGGTGAAATTGCGTGCCGTAGATGTTCTTTCCCCAGCGGAGGATCTGGACGTGGCAGCGAGTTCCGGTCGCCAGAAGTTCGGCTCCCTGAGGAATGGATCCAATTGCGTCGGCGTGACCGGTGTAGGCGTGGAATTTTGGAGGAAGCTGACCGGTTAGGGGGTCGGTAATTCCGGCCTCGGTCAAGGAAATTTCAGGTGCCTGAAGATCTTCAGAGAAGCCCTCAACGATGGGTGCTCCCGAGGTTCGAGCCAGGGATTGCAAGCCAAAACAGATGCCGAAAGTTGGGAAATCGCGCTCCAGAAGGATGGATGTCAAGGCATCGATTCGTTCTTCAACGCGCAGGTGCTCGGGAGTCTTTTGCTCATGAGGGTGTTCGAAACCGAAAGGAGAGCCGGTAATGATGACGCCCGAATACTGATCCAAATCGATATCACTGGCCGGGTGCGGTGAAGCGGCATCAACCAAAGGAAGTGGGTGTAGATCGCTGTCACTGAGCTGACCGATTGCCTTCATCGATGCCAGTTCATCTCGCGCAAGAAGGCCGTCTGGTCGGCACACGGCCACCAGGAAGGGGCGAGAGGAAGTGGATCGAGAAGCGTTCATAACGTCACGCTATCAGCCGTATCCAACAGATGCGCGTGAGGACGCAGAAGATGGGATTGTGTAACGGGTATAAAAAACCCGCAGCACCAAGCGATGCTGCGGGAATCACGTCGGGGTGGCGGGATTTGAACCCACGGCCTCTTCGTCCCGAACGAAGCGCGCTACCAAGCTGCGCCACACCCCGTGACCGTTTGAGTATAGCCGTCCAAAGCCAGTGCGCAAAATTTTGTACGCGAAGGTCTGGAGTCGTGCCCGTTTCCAGTCTTCAGTCGTGAATTGTCAGGATCGAGGCCTCGGGGCGGGTGGCGATACGCACCCGAGCGTAAGGGGAGGTACCCAAGCCCGCGGAGACGTGCAGCCATGCATTCTCGCTGGCACTGGTCTCCCATACGTGCAATCCCTTGCCGAACTCACGGGGAAGATCGCAATTGGTGACCAGGGAGGTCACGCCCGGGAGTCCAATCTGACCACCGTGAGTGTGGCCTGCAAGGATCACTTCTGCACCCAAGTGGGTCATTGAGTCGAGCACGCGCGTGTAGGGTGCATGGGTGACACCCATGCGAATAGCTCCAGAGGACAGCCAACTCTGCGATAGCCCAGTGATGGAGTCGCGGTTAATGTGCGGGTCATCGACACCCAGCAGAGCAAGAGGAGCAGGTGCGTAGCTGAACTCGTCGACGTCGGTCGTGGTCTCTGTCTGGTAGGGCTCCACAAGTGCCGAAGAATTCGACAAATCCGCCCAGCCCATCGCGCGCAGGTGTGCGGCAAGTTCGGTCCACGGCAGGTCCACCGCGCGCTCGATCTTTCCTGATTCGCGAGGCCGAAGGTAGCGAGTCCAGCTCTTGGGCTTTGGCGAGTAGTAGTCGTTTGAACCGAAAACGAAGGCTCCGGGGAAATCGGCGAAAATTTCGTGAGCTTGGATCACCATTTCCAGCGCATCGGGACTACCGAAGTTATCTCCGGTAGAGATCACGTAGTCGAATTGCTGAGTTTCGCGAATCTCTTGCAGGAAATCGAGAAGAAATTCTTGGCCTGCGAAAAGGTGCAGATCGGAGAAATGGAGGACCTTCGCCATTCGGTGGTGACTGCGCAACATGGGCGTTGACAGTGCCGAAAGTGGGACATCGTAGTGGCGAAGGACAGGTCGACGCCGCTCGACACTTCCCCAGGCAAGAGCCGCAGTACCGCCCAGAGCAAGGGCGGCCGCGCCTCGGAATGCGTGCTTGACGAGTCGACGTGAAGTCATTTCTTACTCATCCCCATCGTCATCATCATCGTTGCCTCCGGGCTGTTGCTGACCCTGCGGATTTTGTTGCGGGGCAGGAGCTGCACTGGGAGTCGGAGCCTGAGTTTGGCGCGGTGCGGCCTGCGGGGTTCCGATATTCGCATTGGGCATGGGCTGGTTGGGAGTGCCCTCCAGCGCCTTACTCATGTAGGGAGCCCAGATATTTTGGCCGACGAAAGTCTCACCGAAGATTTGCGAGTAGTAGCGTCCGTTGATTCGGACGTTTTGAACCGGGGTTGTCGAGGCGTTGCCGTGACCAACCCATACGGCGGTGGTGAGTTCTGCGGTCGATCCCGTCAACCAGGTGTTTGCCGAGTAGTCAGTCGTACCGGACTTGGCGGCAAATTGACGACCGCCCGACAAACGCGTAGCCGTGTAGTACTGGCTAGCCGACTTCGTCAGGGTTGTTGCAACCTTTTGAGCGACCTGCGAATCAATGACCTGCTTGCAGTTCGCAGAACCTTCCTTGAGAACGTTCTCCTGGCGGTCGGTGACCTTCGCGATCGAGTAGGGCTGGCACATCTTGCCGTCGTTAACGAAGGTCGCGAAAGCACGTGCCATGGTCAGCGGTGAAGCAGAACCAGAACCCAAGATATTACCGGGCACAGCCAAGATTGGTTCGCCGTTTCCATCATCGATGCCCATGTCAGCTGCAACTTGGAAGATATCGCAGAAGTCGAGCTTCGAAGCCATGTTGACGAAGGAGTGGTTCACCGAAAGGCCCGTTGCGCCGATGACGTTAAAGGCACCGTCCTTACCGGCCAAGTCGACGACGTTCCAGCTTTCGGTGTGGATCGGAGCGCCATCACACTTGAAGGAGCCATTGGGGAAGTTCGTTCGCCCGTCGATGGTCTCATAGCCCGAGCGGCCTTCCTTGTACCATTCGGCCAAGACGAAGACCTTGAAGGTTGATCCAACCTGGAAGGAACCATCGGCTGCGTAGTTCGACATGGTTTCGTCTTCACCCACGCCGTAGACGGTGTTTTGGGCCATTGCCACAACTTCGCCCGTTTGGGGGACCAAGGAAACCAAAGCGTCATCCAAACCGGAAGCATCATCGGAAGGAATGGTCTTCGTTAAGGCTTCATAGGCAGCATGCTGCTTCTTCGGATCCAGAGTCGTTCGGATGGTCAGGCCACCGGTCTTAAGAAGACGCTCACGCTCAATAGAGGTCTTACCGAATGCGCTATCGGCAAGGAACTGGCGCACTGCATAGGAACAGAAGTAGGCATTTTCATCGCCAGCACCGGAACAACCCTCTCGAATCTGAGTGGGGTGAAGCATGTCGGTGACGTTGACGGCCTTCGCTTCGGCTTCTTCGGCCTCGGTAATGACGCCCTGGTCAGCCATGACGGAAAGGACGATATTACGGCGCTCCTGCGCGGCCTCGGGGTGCTGAAGGGGATTGTACTGAACAGGGGACTGGACGAGGCCGGCTAGGAGTGCGGCCTCACCGATCGTCAGTTCGTTGGCGGACTTGGAGAAGTAGAGCCGAGAGGCAGCCTCAACACCGTAAGTGATGGGACCGAAAGGCGCGATATTCAAGTAGCCGCTGAGGATCTGGTCCTTATCCATTTGCTTCTCGACAGCAAGCGCGTACTTGATTTCGCGAAGTTTACGTTCGGTGGTTTGCTCGGTTGCGGCCTCGACCTGGTCGGCATCGCCTTCCATGTAGCCCTTTTCGGCCAAGGCGTTACGAACGTACTGCTGGGTGATGGTCGATGCGCCCTGCTTCCCGCCGTCATCACCGAGGTTATTGACCATTGCGCGGGCAATACCTGTGGGGTCGACACCGTGGTGTTCGAAGAAGCGTCGGTCTTCAATGGCGACGATTGCCTTCTTCATGATGGGCGCGATTTTGTCCGAGGGGATAACAATGCGCTGCTTATCGTAGAAACGGGCAATCACTTGGCCGTTCGTATCGAGCATGGTGGACTCGGTCGCGGGAGAGACAACCTGGATGTCGGTGGGGATCTCGTCGAAGATCTCCATCCCTGCTTTTGCCGTGATTGCACCGGTTCCGACGGCCGGCACCAAGACGCCGGCGCTGACCACACCAACCAGTGTTGATGCCGCCAAGAATGACAGCAAGAGCGCCACCAGCTGTGCGGGTCGAACAAAGCGTGTATGCGACTGAGCCATAGGTACAGGATACGTGTAGAGGACTCGGAAAGAGAGAGGAAGAGGTGGATTAGGTCAACGTTCCATGTCTTTACCACATTACGGACCGAAGCCGTCCTAATTTCCCTTATGAAAATTTCATGTGTACTCTCTGAGGAAGAGGTCAATGTCGACCACATGGAGAGGGTGGAGTTTCACATGATTGACGACCACGGTTGGGTTGAGTATGCCCTGTGTGCCGAAGATGAACCCGACTCCCTGTTTGTGCAGGGCGCAGCTCAGCGTCAAGTTCGTATGCGCTGCATGGAATGCCCCGTGCGCCTTGAATGCCTTGCAGACGCCTTGCAATCACAAATGTCCTACGGAGTGTGGGGCGGTCTTACCGAACGTGAACGCCGTGTGATTTTGCGCGTCTATCCTGAGAAAACTGACTGGAGTGAGTGGCTCATGCACTCTCGAGATCCTCTGGCAGTTGAGTTGCGTAAACCGCGAGTTCCCCAAAGCTTGTCGATGAAACATCTTCGTACAAATGCCAAGGCATTACGAGAGGCATCACTTTCTGTTGCTGCGCGTGGCTAATCGCCGTGAGTGCCGTAGGATGGCGCTATGACTACATGGGAATATGCAACAATTCCGCTTCTGACCCACGCAACGAAGGCAATCCTCGACCAGTGGGGAGCCGATGGCTGGGAGCTCGTCCAAGTTGTTCCAGGACCGACTGGTTCAGATAGCTTGGTCGCATATCTGAAGCGTCCGAAGCAAGACTGATACTGCGGATAATTCTTCGCAATAAACTATCGGGGCCGAGCAGGTGATAAACCTGCTCGGCCCCGAAGGCATTGAGCTAAAGATTAGCGTGCGCGGCGTGCCAGACGATCGACGTCAAGCAGCGTAACCGCACGGCCTTCCAGACGGATCCAACCGCGCGAAACGAAATCTGCCAAGGACTTGTTGACAGTTTCACGCGAAGCTCCGACCAGCTGGGCCAGTTCTTCCTGAGTGAGGTCGTGAGGAACGTGGATGCCCTTATCGGTTGCCGTGCCGAAACGATCGGCGAGATCGAGCAGCGCCTTAGCAACGCGGCCGGGGACATCGGAGAAGACCAGATCAGAAAGCGACTCATTCGTACGACGCAGGCGCTGAGCCAGTGCGCGGAGCATGTGCTTGGCCAGAGTCGGGTTTGCCTCGACGATCTCCATGAGGTCGCTGTGCAGCAGGTGCAGCAGGGTTGCGGGAGAAACGGCGGTTGCAGTGGTCGAGCGCGGGCCCGGATCAAAGAGCGTCAGTTCACCAAGGATTTCGCCGGGTCCAAGGACTGCAAGCAGGGACTCGCGGCCGTCATTCGAGGTGTGGCCCAGCTTCACTTTGCCTTCGGTCACGATGTACAGACGGTCACCGAGATCGCCTTCTTCGAAGAGGGTTTCGCCGCGTCGCAGTGTTGTCTGACCCATCTTCTGCTGCAGCGATGCCTGTTGCGCCTCATCGAGTCCACTGAAGAGCGGGACTTGGTTGATGAAGTTTGCATCTCCATACATAAAGCCGGAACTCCGTTCTATTCGCGAGCGCCGCTAGCATGCGCCGCCGACTACTGAGCTGTCCTAATCATGTAAGACGGCAGCCCAGCACAAAAGAGCCACCGTGTGATAGTCGTAACTATTATGCACGGTGAACGGTCTAAATCACATATTTGCACACGGTTTGCGCAAATTCGTTTCTTTAGAGTTGACTCTCCGCTGTAAAGTCAGCAGATTCTTTAACGAAAGGAAGGATCGCGTGGATCAGAGCCTGAGGGTTTTCTTCCTGTGGGAAATGGCCGCATTCGCCGACTGCGCGCATGGTGAATTCGCCGCTGGTTGCCTGGACGTCATCAGCAAAGTCAACGTGCGACCATAAACCGTCATCGCGAGCCTGAATCGAAAGTACGGGCACCGTCACGCTCCGCGTCAGAACATTCTTTGAGCTAAATGAGGGCCTAAATGTTGCCCGCAGTGACTCCCATGCGGAGCGAACCGCGATGTGACGCGAAAGTGCCTCGCGGTAGACTTCCGCATTCTCTAGCATTTCCTCGCGGTTAAAAGGCGCAGCCCACTGAGAGATTGAACGGTCGATCCATGCTGAGCGCGACGCAAAGAAGGTAACGCGAGGACGGCGCGATAGCAGGGTTGAGAACCAGCGGCCTCGGCCTCGGGAAGAAAGACCACGCAGGAAGTGCAGGCCCAGCGGATGAGGGGCACACACCGGCACAATCGCCTGCAAGCCCGCGGGTTTAAGCGCGCCGAGCATCCAGGCGACCACGCCGCCCATTCCGTTGCCGACAACCGTGTAGGAAGAAATTCCCAGTGCCGAGGCCACGCCAGCGACGTCCGTCGCCAGCTGGGTGAGTTCGACTTCTCCCGGAGCAAGATCGGAGGAGCCAAAGCCTCGAAGATCCATTGCAATGGTGCGGATACCGGCCTGTGTGAAGGCGGGAATAACCTCTCGCCACGTCCACCAGGTCATGGGGAATGAGTGAAGGAGGATAACAGCAAAAGAGGCATCCTCGGGTCCCGCGTCAGCGACGTGGAAGGATGCTCCCGAGGCTGAGATCCTACGGTGAACCCAGGGCCCGGGAGCCTCCAGTACCGCGCGCGAAACCTCGGGTTTCACCGCAGACCAGCTGCCTTTTCGGCGCGACGACGTTCGCGGGCGGTGAAGTGTGCACCCGCGGGATTGACGCGCTCTACTTGCTCGCGCATCGCCTCTTCATTGCGTCCACGGCGACGAACCGAGTGCGATAGGGATGCGATGCCAAGCAGTGCAATTCCCAGGAAGAGTAGACGTCCGGAGTATCCGGATGCTTGGAGGTGGTGTGCAAGGTTCGCGCCCAAGGCACTGGAATTCTGCAGGAAGTGCAGAACAGAAACCGTGTGTGCAGAGGTAAATCCGGGAGCGAAAACCCAGGGGAGACCGGCTGCGAAGAAGCAGAGACCGCCGATCCATGCACCCAGCGAGGAACGCTTGAATGCTTCAAATAGTGCGATAACTGCGACGAATGCGATGGCGACTTCGGTGATAGCAAGCCAGTTGATCACACCGGTGGCTGCCGGATTCCCCTCGGGAAGTGTCATCCGAGCGCCGGCATCGGCAATGAGGTACCAGGTGATAGGCAGAGCAAAGATGCCCAGGGCCAATGAGCTCCAGTGAGCAGCCGCGCGAGAAGGCATTTCAGGAACGACGGTTGCGCCCTCGAAAAGGGCATCGTCGAGGCTCTCGGGAGTCTCTTGAGGAACGGTACGTTCGCCGCTGTCTTCACGAGGCTTCCACGAAGCTTCGGTCGTTGCGCTTTCCGCTGCCGGAGCAATGAATGCACGCCTACGAACCTGGGTGCTTTCAACCTCGTCCTCGGGTTCCTCGGTGGTTTCGGGCTGAGTAGGTGTGCGGCGCGAGAGGGCGTCGGGAACCTCGGTCACCGAAGGAGAGTCCTCAGGCTCTTCTTCCGCGGCTTCGGAAGTAGCTGGGATCGTTGTGGTGTGTGCGGAGTCGGCAGCTTCCTCAGATTCTTCGGGGGATGCATCCTCGGGCTCTGCGTTGTCCTCAGTAGTTTCCTCAGTCTTTTCCGAGGCCGGCTCAGCATCGACGTCGTCGTGGGAATCGACGTCATCGTGGGAGGTGTGCTCAGACTCAGTCACGGTGTTCTCAGCGTGCTCGGAGTCCTGGCTATCGTCGTGCGAAGTTTCTTCGCTCGAAACTTCGTCTGAGGAGGATTCCTCGGGCTGCGCATCCTGCTGTTCCTGGGCTGACTCGGGCTCGGCCTCGGCCTCGGAATGCTCAGAGGTCGAACGCTGTGCAAGAGCATCGTCCACGGATGTCGGGGTGACACCCATGTGGACGGGTTCAACCTGACTGGTTTCGGTAACTGATGCGCCACCGATGATGTCCTCGGTTGCAGATGCCTCACCGGGAAGAGTGACTTCTTCACCGGTCAGTGGTGTTTCCTCACCGCTAGGGGTGTGATCGGTATCTTCCGTCACCTTGTCAACGTCTTCCTTGTGTTCCTGGTCAGACATGGGACCTCCTCTTCTCGTGCTGACGATAACGAGAAAACGAATATTTTTGGGGATTACCCGCCGAGAAGCGCTGGATTATGCGACTTGGTCGGAGCTTGATGCGTCGTTGGGGGCGTAGCGGCGAGCCCAGTAAATTCCCAAGGTCGAGGCCGCAATGATCATTCCGTAGGCGGAAATAGTCGATGCAGACATCAGAATCTGAGTTCCCATCGATTTTCCGGGGGTCACGACAGCACCGGAGAGGCTTGTTCCAACGGGAATCAGAAGGAAGGCGGGGATGATGTACATCCATGCGACAACCTGAGGGCCGATCATTGACCAGCGCGAAACAAGCGTGATCAGTCCCAACATGACGGCGACTGCTATCCCCTCCGACGTGTGCGTGGGGGTCTGTGCAATCACGCCGTGCAGTCCACTGGCAGCCATTGGAAGCGAATCGGCAGGCGCACAGCGAACGAGAAGGACGACGGCAATAACTCCCAGTGGAAGTGAAGCTACCGCCACTGCGATTCGCTCACCCTGGTGGCGTTGAAAGGACACAAGCTGATCGGAATCCGGGCTGTTTTCGCGTGCGCGATGAGTCAGGGCCAAGGCAACGCCGCCGCCAAAAAGGATTGCAGCTACGCATATGGGGTAGAGATTCCAGGTTTGTGCGGCGGAAATATCGTTGGTTGAAAGGTTTGAGGCCACAAGGAAGTGGACCTGGAGGTAGCCAAAGGTCTGCAAGAAACCAATGGCAAGTGCCCATGTGGCAGCAATAAACATGCCAATGGAATTGCGCTCACAGTTGATAGAAATCATGGCCAGAAGAATGGCCGAAAAAGCCATGCCAATCATGCCCTCGACCGAGGCCAAAGGGACGCCAATCGCAGCTCGCGCCTGAAGATCTGCGAGCGACATTCCCATGAGGATCAGGGCAAGGGGCGCAAAGATGACAGCGAAGATTGCTGGACGCAGGATAGCGCCGACCGGGATGGACAATCTGGACATATATCAAGTATGCCGGTACTAGCTGGGAATTGAGCGGCGTGCCCAATAGCCGATGCCTATTCCTCCTGCCAAAGCGAGGGGAATCATTGCGCGGGCAAGGCGGGCGCGCTTTCGACCCCGGATTCGCACTGTTCGCGTAAAGGACAGAGTCGGCCATTCACGCTCGCGTGCAATCGCCGCAAGCGCGCGATCAGGGTTCACTGCCCTGGGGTTTCCCACTAATTCGAGCATCGGCAGGTCAGAGATGGAATCGCTGTACGCAAAGGATTCATTCAAGTCCCAGCCGTGCTCGCGGGCCAAAGCTGCGCAGGCCTCGGCTTTGCCTTCCCCGTGATTGAAGTGGGTAATGGTGCCATCGGCCAAGCCGTCCTGACCCTGCCCGACGATCGTGGATAAAGCATCGGGGATCGAAAGCAGGTGCGCGATGGGGCGAACGATCTCTAGCGGTGAGGCAGATGCGATAACAACGTGGTGGCCCAAGAGTCGGTGGTGATCGATCAGTGCCAATGCTTCTCTGTAACACAGAGGTGCAATCGTTGAATTTGTGACGTTATTGACGATTTTTTCAACGTACTGTGGGTCCCAGCCGCGAGTGAGTTCACCCAAGGCATGCATCATCGAGCGCATTCGTTCATCGTCAGCACCGGTGAATAGGTAGGGAAGTTGGACAAGGGTTGCCCGCAGGGAATCCCAGCGGCTCATGACTCCCGCGTGAACCAGCGGGCTGCTCAGTGCCATTGCCGAGGCCGTGGCCAAGATGGTCTTGTCAAGATCGAAAAAGGCCGCGATTCGGGTATCACCTTCTAGGTGTTGGTTAGCGCCGGGCAGGGTTGGCTTTGGAATTTCTGTGTTGTTATTGAGGATGGTCATCGTTGACACCTTGGCTTGATGCGGAAACAGCAGTGTTATCCACAGGGCGGGATTAGTCCTAGTTTTCCACAGATTCCGCGGGCGCGGTGGTACCTCGCGGAAAGAAAATTCACGCTTGCACCATGAAGAGCGAAGGCTACGTTGCATTTTGGGCACTTTCGCAAGGTGCTGAGCAATCATTGCGTGCGGTTTGTGCTCTGTTGGGGATCAATATTCGCGAGTGTCATCCAGACGAATGTGAGCGCACAGAATTTCGCGTTGAGGAAGTGATCTGCGCTGTCCTTGGTAGGAGCGATGATCGAGCCCGGTGGGAACACCGTGGAATCCACGTGTTGATAATCGGCGATACGCTGTGTCTTCCAGGTTGTGAGAAGGCGATCGGGCAGCTGATCCTTGCCGATCATGCGCGTTGGCAGGCTACGGTAATGCCGCATTCTTCCCACCTTTGTGTGGGAATCGCAGGTTGGAGCGGGGGAGTAGGGGTCTCTGCTCTTGCCTGGGATCTGTGCGCGGATACGGGAAGTGTTTTAGTGAATTGCTCGGGACCTGGACCTGCACGAGGCCGTGGCGGACGCATCCTTGTTCCCGAGGATGGGCAGGTGGCTTGGTCGCGCTTGAGTAGAGGCGAGCGTTATTTCCTTCCCTCGATCGCGAATAGTCTTCCCTGCGCTCAGGGGGTGTACTTTGTCGGCGGGGATTCACGCGGCTATGCCGATTCTGATGACTCGCGACTCCCGGGGCTTCTTGCCGCTTTGCGTGAAACTCGCAGTGTGGTGTGTGATCTGGGGAAATGGGGAGCGAGGTGCGAACAGACCGCAAGGAATTCTGATGCGCTCATTCTTATAGGTCTGGGAGATGCTGTTGGAGCCGCGCGTCTGTGTGCTCTCAGCGCGACCTTTCCATTCCCTTGTCGAAGTTTTCTCTTAATCGCGCCACCTCCACGTGGTGGATTCTTTTCACGAACTCCACTGAGCGGACAAATCTCGTCGACTCAAATCTCTCAAATTACCCACACTGAAGGAATGGGAGTGCACCCAGCGGGAATGAGGCCTCGGCAGGGGCAGAAAGGAAGGCGTGCCCGCTTGCGACTGTGGGAACAGATTGTGGAGCGCTCGCAATGAGTCTGATCGACGATTGCCTTGTAGTCGCGCATTCGGGAAAGGAGGGCGATCAAGCCGCGATACCTATCAAAGCTGTTGGGATGGGAATCGATGAGCTTGGTACGCATCTGGAAGAACTCGAAGCTCGTTTCAATGGCTTGGGAAAGACCTTGGCTCCCTTGATTCGCCTTCCCGGAATTACAGATATTTTGGTGAATTCCACGCAGGTGTGGGCCGATTGTGGGCAGGGGGTTCAGCCGGCTGGATGCTCTTTTGATAGTGAAGAAGAAGTACGTGAACTAGCCGTCACAATGGCAGGAGTCTGCGGAAAGCGTTTAGACGATGCGGCTCCAATTGTTGATGGAGTCTTACCTATGGGTATTCGTCTGCACGCGGTTATCCCACCACTTTCTGGTGGGGGAACTCTGATTTCTCTGAGGATTCCAGCCAGAAATGGGCTCAGCATTGAGCAGATGCGTGAGATGGGAAGTATTGACAACACCTCGTATCAGGTCTTGATGCGTGCACTTGAAATGCGCTGCAACATCCTCATTTCTGGCGCGACGGGGAGTGGGAAAACCACTCTGCTTGCGGCACTTTTGGGCACATTGCCTGACAGTCAAAGACTGATCTGTATCGAGGAAATGAGCGAATTAAATCCTCAACATCCCCATGTCGTTCACCTTCAAGCCAGACAGGCTAATGCTCAGGGGCGCGGGGAAGTGACTCTTTCGGAACTGGTCCGAGCTGCCATGCGAATGAGGCCGGACCGCATCGTTTTAGGGGAATGTAGAGGTATCGAAGTTCGTGACATTATGACGGCCTTGAATACTGGGCACCGCGGAAGTTTTGCCACGATTCACGCGAATACCCCCGCTGAAGTTCCCGCCCGACTTGCAGCACTGGGAGCGCTCGCGGGAATGGAAGCGCGGGCAACGGATCTGCAGGCAAAGGCGGCATTTCAGCTAGTTGTCCATATGGAGCGTGTTGCTCATGGTCCAAAGCGTGGTACCCGCCAGCTGACACAGATCGGGATTTTTGGGATGGAAAATGGGGTACTTGCGTGCACCTGTGCCTATCGATGTGATTGCCGAGGCCGTGGGAAGCCCGGACCCGCGTGGGAAGGAATGCGCGCATTGCTCACTGAGGACCCCTGATGCAGGCCAGGACATTTCGTCGTGTTCTGATGTGGGATCCGCATCCATTGGCGCGTGGGCAGCAGCGATTCTGGTCGAATCTACAACGCGTGCAGGCTCTATCGTGGAGGGTAAGTACTTCATATTCCGGGATTAGTGAAGCGGCTCAATCTCTGCGAAAAGTCAGTGCTTTGGTTCGTGCCGGGTTGCCCGCGCGTGATGCATGGCTGCAAGTGGGAGAGGGAGAAGAAGGAGTGCCCTATGGGGTTGCTTCCATTGTTCTCAAACAGGCTGGAGAGCACGCGCGTATGGTTACTGCAGCCTGCGCCGTCTCCTACGAATTAGGTGCTCCTTTGTCAGCAGTTTTGGATGCTTTGGCACAAAACTTCGATGATATTGAGAGCATTCAAAAGGCGCGGCGAGTTGCCGGGGCAGGCCCCGCCCTATCCGCAAAGATCCTCAACTTACTGCCACTGCTGGCACTGGTCGCGGTATTCATCATGGGGATTAACCCATTTCCTGTGCTTGTTGACGGAGGAGTGGGTTCGATGTGCGCAGTCATCGGGCTGTCATTCTTGGGAGCGGGTCGATGGGTCTCACTTCGTCTGATACGCCGATCGTCACGTCAATGGGAGGAGAGCGCTCAGGAAGATATCGCAATCATCTCTGAGCTGGTAATTGCTGCATTGGATTCAGGAGTCTCCATTCCTCGAGCTTTGGAGTGCATTGGACGTTCAGCGCAAATTGAAGAGCTGGTGAGAGTCGCCAGTTGTTTGACTCTTGGTGTGAGATGGAATCGCGCCTGGGAGGGATGCAGTGAGGGGATAACAAGGATTGCCGAGGTGCTACGAGAAGCATGGGGGCGCGGGGCATCAGTTGATCATCAGTTGCATGCCTTAGCGGAAGCGAGCAGAGATCAAAGACTGAGTGATGCGCGTGCTGGAGCAGAGGAATTGGGAGTGAAATTGGTTGTGCCCCTGGGACTACTGATGTTGCCAGCCTTCATCTTCCTAGGGGTTGTACCGGTACTTCTGACAATGGCTCGAAATAGTTTCTAAGAAATCCTGCGAATGCTATCCACAGTTTCTATGTGCCGACGATTCATCCACAATTTTCGAGGCTGCAGAGATTTACGAGAGCTTCTTGGCGCACTCTCAAGACATGGGAACGAAGAGAAAGGAAAGGCCCATGTCGACGGAAGAAACACTTCACGACGATCGTGATCCCAAGAGTGAAATGATGACAGATCCAGAAGAAGGATCGACAACGGTCGAATATGCGATTGGGGCATTGGCAACAGCGGGTTTTGCCGGTTTGCTCTTAGTGGTTTTAAAGTCCGGTGTCGTTCAATCTGCCCTTGAACAGCTCATTAGCTCTGCATTGAGCATTTCATGAAACTGAAGTGCGGCCGCTCAATGCCGTCATCCGAAACGCATTCGGATGACGGCATGGTCAGCGTTGAAATTGCTCTGGGAACCTTCTCGGTAGTCATCATGATTGCACTTGTGCTCTCGGTCTTCGCTGCTGCTATGACCACCCAGAATCTGTGTACTGCGCTTTCGGTGGGCATTCGCGAAAGTGCTCGTGGAGGGAACGGGCAGGAAACTGCGCAAGTGATGTCCGCTAGAACATCAGGGGCTCACTTTGAGTTTTCCGCAGACGAAAGGTGGGTCTACGGCAAGGCGCAAGCTCCCTATAGAGGCCCCGCGGGAATGATCGGCTTGAACGCGCAGTGCAGGTATCAGATGTTGCGCGAAAGCACCGTGGTTGGCGGTGATTGAGAATGGGCGAGAAAACGGATTCGGATGAAGGGTCCGGGACAATCATGGTAGTTGGACTTCTGGCTGCCCTAGCCGTTCTTGCCTGCAGCGCACTGGCGTATATTGCTCTTCTTGCGGCGGGGAATCGAGCCCAGAATATTGCGGATCTCAGTGCCCTGGCGGGAGCAGATGTTTCCGCAACGGCTCAGTGGGAATCGGTTGAGGAAAAAGCCTGTCGTGCAGCAAATGAGGTTGCTCAAGAAAATGGAGCAATGCTGAGCTCATGTCATTGCGAAAGTATCGACACGATCGTCACGGTGCGTGTGAGCAGTGGGTGGGGATGGAATGTCTTCCGCTCGGCTCGAGCGGGAGTTGATGATGAAAGTGCTGTAGATGCACTTGAGGGGCCTGCCCCCCGGCTGGCCCCTCAAGTATCCCATCAACACAGTGCGAGTTTCCCGAAAAGTCTTTCGGTGTGGCATCCCCACTTAAGTGGGGTCCAACTCTCGATGACTTAAATATAGGAAGTCATACTGTGTGGATACTATTTTGTATCTGGAAGTTTTCTGGGAATTTCTTCGAAAGGCGAATGCCCAACGAGGAAGCCCAAAAGGAGCTCTGCACCGGACTTTGAGAGCGGTTCATTCCCGTTTCCACACTTCGGAGACTGGACACACCGGGGGCATCCATCGTGGCATTGGCACTCAGAAACAGCCTGATAAGTGCGCTCTATCCACTCACGTGCGTGGGCGAAACCGTAATGCGCATAGCCCGCTCCACCCGGATAAGCATCGTGAACAAAAACAGTTGGTAAATCAGTATCGGTGTGGAGGTTTGTCGAAAGCCCACCTAAATCCCAACGGTCGCAATTTGCCAGTAGGGGAAGAAGTGCGATCGAGGCATGCTCTGCTGCGTGGAGCGTCCCTAAGACATCGCCTTTATCGATCCCGATCGCTGCCATTGTTGCTGGGCTCAAGGTGTACCAGCAGGCCTGGGTACGTAAAGTGCGCTCCGGCATATCAAGTTGAGTATTTGAGATGTATTCCAGCCCTGGAAGTCGAAGGAGGTCGAAGTCGGTGACCTGACGGGTGACATCAACAGTTCCTCGATACCAGTGAACAAGAGAATCTGGGCTGACCCATTCTTCATCGACACTGATAACTCGCAATGTGGTTGCATCTTGCGCCCTGGTCCTAAGTGGTGTGCGGACTTCTTCGACGTAGGCGATACGTGTGGGGCCTTCTTCGAGAGAGAGGACGTGGAAGGTTCGTCCCTGATGCACGTAGATCGCATCGGGAAACACCTGCGAATCCGCGGAATCTTGGGGGACAGAACCGATGATGCTTCCGCTTCGTGTATCGACAATTTGAACATCGCCACCACTGCCGCGGATCTGGATTTTCTCCCATGGGCCATCAGAAGAGCTGACATTCCAGCGCCAGCCGCCACTTCGATGGACTAGTAGCCCTTCCTGACCGAGCTCAACTAAAAGGGCGGGAGCTCCACTTCCGAAAACTGCGACCGCCTCGTCTTCAGGAAGAGGGAGTTCGGCTGCCGCAGCACACAGGTGGTCGCGCAAAACCCAGGGGTTTTGAGGATCTAATACCGCTGCCTCGACAGGGGAAAAAATCTCATCGCTGTGATGAACAAGGAAAGAATCAAGGGGGTTGTCGCCAGCAATAAGAACAGAAATGCCATCTGCCCCGGCGCGTCCGGAGCGCCCAACCTGTTGCCAAAATGATGCGCGAGTCCCAGGCCACCCCGCCGTGATGGTGACATCAAGCCCAGAGATGTCGATACCCATTTCTAGGGCAGAAGTCGTTGCAAGTGCACGTAATCGACCCGAACGCAGTGCAGATTCTAAGGTGCGTCGTTCTTCGGGAAGAAAGCCCCCTCTATACGCAGCGACGGTCGAGGCTAATTCTGGAGCGTCGCGGAGTTTGTCGCGGGTTTGGGCGGCGACGGCCTCGGCACCACCGCGTGAGCGAACAAAGGTTAGCAGGCGAGCGTCGGCGCGAATGAGCTCTGCACACAGAAGCGAAGCCTCTGTTTGGGCGGAAAGACGCTGAGTTGGAGCCTCAAGAACCGTTTCTTCGCCGGCTTCGGCAGCGCGAAGAGCAGAAAGGAAGGCATCAATTGATACATCCTCTTCACGCGGAACCTCGCGGCCCTCCCACATAAAGATGTGGTGAGTTCCGCGCCCGGAAGTATCGTCCGTGATCGCATCGATGTTCTCGCGGCCAATCATTGTCTGAGCAACGGATTGTGGATCGGCCAAAGTCGCAGACATCATGATGACCTGGACATCTGCACCAAGGTGGCGCGCGATTCTTAGAAGTCGGCGTAAAACCAGAGAAATGTGGCTACCGCTGACTCCTCGCCACTGGTGCATTTCGTCAACAATCACGTAGCGCAGCGATGCCAAAAAACGAGTCCAGCGCTCATGACGAGGGAGCATGACGTAGTGCAGGTAGTCCGGGTTCGTCAGGACGATATCGGCGTTTGCGCGAGCCCATTCCTTGGCTTCGCGGGGAGTGTCCCCATCGGCAAGTGCAAGGGCGACGTCATGTTCGAGGCCGTCAACAAGACGGTTCAGCGAATGAAGCTGGTCTGCTGCAAGCGCTTTGGTTGGTGAGAGGTAAAGGCAGCTTGGACGCCGATGAATATCGGAGATTCTGTTTGAATCATCGGCTTGAAGCAGGTCTGAAAGAATCGGTGTCCATGCGACCAGAGACTTGCCCGAACCCGTGCCGGTCGCAATGACAACATCGTGTCCGGAATGGATCGATTCAAGGGCTTGCACCTGGTGAAGCCACGGTTCATTGACTCCGCTGTGGCGCCACGTGGATACGACAGGGGTGGGAATCCACTCGGGCCATGGTGAAGTGAGCGCATCTTGCGCAGGAAGGCAGCGGTAATCGACAAACTGTCCCTGTGTGCCTCGGGAACGGATGATCTCGAGCAGGTTCTCAGAGCGTGAATCCATCAGAGCCCGAAAGCGGCACCACTATGAGCGGAGCGTCCCTCGGCCTCGGCATCAGTGGAAGCAGGGCTACCCGGCTGGGGCTGCGCGAAGGACTCAGCGGGGGCCGAGGCCTCGGGCGAAGCAGAGTAGGGAGTTGCCTCCGGAGCGACCCAACCCAGGGTTTGGGTTGCGGCCTCTTGCATGTAGCGGATCGCGTCAATTCCGGTCGAAATACCAGCGCCCAAGTGGTCGGTGAGCTGCTGGTCCGATAGGCCAGCAGAAGTGTCAACGGCGAAATCGGCGCACACCTGAAGAGAGCCGGAGGGGTCCAACATCCAATAAACCGTTGGGAAATACTTCTCGCGGTTCCATGAATCAGCTGCTGCGAAAAGCGGATGACCGGCCTTTTCGGCGTCGAAGTCGGTATCCCAGACCGCGCGAATCGACAGGAAGCGTTCGGAAGAATCCATGCTGAGCAGGAAAGGTACTCCGTCGAAAACTGCGCCAGCAGCGCGGTTTTCCGCCAAAACATCAGCCTGGAACTGCAGCTCGGAAAGAGTGCACATCAAGCGATCGAAAGTCACCTTGTACGGCGTGATCGAATCCTTGGGTACGGGATAGGGGCCTGGAAGCGTGCTCATGATCGATCTCCCTGGTGGAGCGAGATGGTGTTCGCCTCGCTAGATGACTCTTGATCCGAATCTTCATCACTCCAGGTGACGAATTCGGGAAGGGTTTCTTCAAGATCAGAGAAGAATCCCATGATCATCGACATTGAAGTTTCGAAGAAGGTATCGAGCTGGGCTTCCGAAAGACCGTTTGTTGCAACGATGTCGCATTCGGCGATCAGTCCGTAGCGTCGACCGTCTTCGAAAGGAGCCAAGTACGCCTTCGGGCCTGTGCGGGTTGCATTGCAGCGCCGAACCTCTTCCATGAGCGACGCAAATTCGGCATCATCGTTGGCAATTCCACGCCAGTGTGCACGCAATTGCAGGATGTGGGGGTTTGATGTGTTCCAGAAATAGATCGCATTTCGTGTCGGAACAGCGAGCTCTTCGTCTGAAGACTCACCAAAATTCAGATCGTGACCGTGCAAGACAGCGCGAATGCGGTCGGTGTTGACCGGAGAAATCGACACGTAGCACCCCTGATCCGAGTCGGTAGTGGCATTGAGTTGCAGTGACTCACGCCTGTTGACTCCTCCACTCTAACCGAATGACCGGAGCGCGGCTCGAGATAGAAGCTTGAGAATGTGACAAAATGTTACCTCAATCAACCGAGGAAAAACCTAGTGTTCCAATAGAAAATGCCCCAGATGGGTGACTAAAATAAGACCTTCGAAGTACGCGAAACGAAACAGATGCCACCTAGATTGGTTGTCGCATGAGGGAAGGGGGAACGCAATGAGCGAACGCATTCCCGGTTATCCTGATCCTTCCTTTAATTCCGAAGAATCCGAGGCTTACGCACCCTCAGAGGATGCTGCAGAGGTTCCGGAAGCGCTCGCGGCCTCGTCAAGGCGATTCTCTGGCCCCCAGGGCTCAGGTAGTGCCACTTCTGAAACACCCTCTTCTGGTGCTGGACGGCGACCGAACATTCGCCAGTCAAGCCCGCGTGGTGGTGGTGCGCGTGCCGGTGTGGGTGCTGCTCGGAGCGCCCCAAGGACTGTGGCTCCTGGCTACCGTCCTCGCCTTGCGCGTCGACTTTTTGCTGCGGGAGGGTGTGCGCTCTTCAGCATCCTTGTCGCTTGGGTCGCCGTGTTTACTGTTACTGGCCAGGCGATCGACACTTTGTCGATGGAAGCTGCCATGCGCTGGGCGGAGCCCTTGGGCGCTGTGGGAAGTACCGTGACGCACATTATTTCGGTTCCCGCGATGGTCGCTGTTGGTGGTCTGATTGTTTTGATCGCATGGCTGCGTCGTCGTCCAACGCTGGCGGGTCGTGCGCTGGGCATGATTGTTGCGGCCAATACGACGACTCAGGTTGCGAAGCTGCTCATTGATCGCCCGGATTTCCACGTGTCGGCGGCCATTTTGAATTCGCTTCCTTCGGGACATACGACAGTTGCAATGTCCCTTGCGCTGGCATTGGTGATGATTGCCCCCGAATGGTTCCGAGGCCCCGCAGCGTGGATCGGATATATCTGGACATCCTTGGTGGGTATTTCCGTCATGGTTTTTGGCTGGCACCGCCCCGCCGATGTTCTTGTTGCTATGGCAATCTGCGGTTTCTGGGCACTGATCTTGTGTCCGCTAGAGACACGCGTTCGCCACGGCGTGCCCGTCCAGAAAGCTATGGCTGTCATTGCAATGGCCAGTGCGCTCATCACGGTTTTGGGAGTTGTCTATTCTGTGTGGGCCTTGACTCCCAATGATTTGGCACAAATGGGTTCGGGCGGAATCACCTACGCAGAATTTTTAGATGCGCTCCCGCGTCGGGCTCATGTTCTTGCGGGGATTTCATCTTTTGGTGTTATCGCTGTTGCAGGTTTTGTTATTCACGAAGTTGACCAACTTTCGGCGAAATAATGCCGATTTTGCGCTGAAAGCTCGCCCGCGCTAGTTTCATTTAACTTATTCGTAAGCTATTCAGACACTCGCGCAATGCGTTCACCCACTTTCGTAATTTGCGCATTTTTGTCGAATGGCAACACACCGCATGTCGTAGCTACACCTTTTCCGAAACCACTAGATATTGTGGGACGCGTTCGTCTCGCGCACTAGATATTGTGCCCCCACCACGATGTCAGTGTTGAAGCTCGGAAAGGAAAACCGTGACTACATCTCCCACAACACGCTATGACATCGATGCGATCTCGACCGTCGAGGAATACCTTGACCGCTCCGATTGGCGCGTCAACGCAAACGCCAATCAGGGCTATTCGCTGGGTGGCCTGATCCTGAACTCTGCCGGCAAGATGATCGCCAACTACTGGTTGGAGCGCGTCTACTCCCCCGAAGCGGGAGCAGCACACCGTAGCGGCGATATCCACATCCACGATCTCGATATGTTCGCGGGTTACTGCGCGGGATGGTCGCTCAAGCGACTGATCCAAGAAGGTTTCAACGGGGTCAGCGGGGCCATCGCCTCGGCACCCCCGAAGCACTTCTCTTCGGCGTGCGGGCAGATCGTGAACTTCCTCGGAACTTTGCAAAACGAATGGGCGGGAGCGCAGGCCTTCTCCTCCTTTGATACCTACATGGCCCCCTTCGTTCGCCTGGACAATATGACATACGAGCAGATCGTCCAGAGCATGCAGGAACTGATCTATAACCTCAATGTTCCTTCGCGTTGGGGCAGCCAGTGCCCCTTCACGAACCTCACCTTCGACTGGACCTGCCCGGATGATCTGGCTGATGAACACCCCCTCATTGGCGACGAAGTTGTGGACTTTACTTATGGCGAGCTCCAAGAGGAAATGAACCTCATTAACCGCGCTTTCATTGAGGTCATGACCGGGGGAGACGCGGACGGCCGTGTTTTTACTTTCCCGATTCCGACCTACAACATGACTCCCGATTTTGATTGGGAGGGCGAAAATGTTGACGCGCTTTTCGAGATGACCGCGAAGTACGGCCTTCCCTACTTCCAGAACTTCATTAATTCCGACTTGGATCCCCACATGATCCGCTCGATGTGCTGCCGCCTGCAGTTGGACCTGCGCGAATTGCTCAAGCGCGGCAATGGCTTATTTGGTTCCGCAGAACTGACGGGCTCCATCGGTGTCGTCACGATCAATATGGCGCGTCTGGGCTACCGTTTCGCGGGCGACATGGACGGCCTCGTCAAGGAATTGGATCACTTGATTGACCTGGGTTCTCAGACCCTGGAAGCCAAGCGTGAAACCATTCAATTCCACATGGACCGTGGCCTGTTCCCCTACTCGAAGCGCTACTTGGGACACCTGAACAACCACTTCTCAACCATCGGCGTCAACGGCATGAACGAGATGGTTCGAAACTTCACGGGAGACCAGTACGACATCACCGATGAGTTCGGTTTTGAGATGTGCTGCTCGATCCTCGATCACATCCGTGAGCGCATGGTTGAACTCCAAGAGGCCACCGGCCACATGTACAACCTCGAGGCGACCCCGGCCGAAGGTACGACCTACCGCTTCGCGAAGGCCGACCGCCTCCACTACCCGGGTATCCTCCAGGCCGGCACCGATGAGCAGCCCTACTACACGAACTCTTCGCAACTTCCCGTTGGTTACACCGACGACCCCTTCCAGGCCTTGGAAGATCAGGAAGTGCTGCAGGGCAAGTACACGGGCGGTACGGTTTTGCACCTCTACATGGGCGAGCGCATGAGCTCGGGTGCGGCCTGCAAGGAAATGGTGCGTCGTTCGCTGACCGCATTCAAGGTCCCCTACATCACCATCACCCCGACCTTCTCGATTTGCCCTGTTCACGGATACCTTGTGGGCGAGCACTGGACTTGCGAGAAGTGCGCCGAGGCTCACCCAGACCGTGAACCGCAAGAGTGTGAGGTCTGGACTCGAGTCATGGGCTACTTCCGCCCCGTGAAATCCTTCAATATCGGCAAGAAGGGTGAGTACAACGAGCGCACCATGTTCTCTGAGGCTGCGGCTTCGGATCACGGTGAACTGGTCAGTGCTTTCCCGCCGGTGGATCAGCGATGAGCCTTGCGACCTTGAGGGCCTCGGACCTGCAGATCGCAGGTCTGAGCCCCATGTCCAGCGTGGACTGGCCGGGAAAATTCGTGGCGACGGTATTCGCTCAAGGGTGTCCCTGGGCATGCCCGTATTGCCACAATCAGGCGATCATCGATCCGAAAATTCCCGGGGTAGTGTCCTGGGAGAAAGTTGAGGACCTGCTGGGCCGTCGGGTTGGTCTGCTGGACGGGGTGGTCTTCTCCGGTGGCGAGGCCACCCGCCAGTTGGCCCTTCTGCCGGCCATGCAGCGCGTGCGCGATTTGGGCTTCGAGGTTGGTTTGCACACCGCGGGTCCTTATCCTTCGCGCCTGCGTGAGATTTTGCGTTCCGACCTGGTTGATTGGGTGGGCATCGACATTAAAGCGATGTCGGGTCCCGCGTACGAGGCCGTGGCCGGGCGTCCCAACGCGGGTCCCAAGGCGTGGGAGAGCTTGGGCGAGGTGCTGGATTCGGGTGTTGCCTACGAGGTTCGCCTGACGGTGTATCCGGATGGTCCTTCCGATGCCCGCGAGGTTGCTTCGTGCGTCAAGGACTTGGGTGCAACGCATTTCGCACTTCAGCAGGCGCGCGCCATGGGCACTGCTGAAGGTTTTAATGCGGGGGACCGCGCGTGGGATATGGAAGTCGAGGCGATAGCTGAAGACATCAAGAAACTTGGGTTTGAATCTTTTGAATTCAGGCCTGCATAAAACAACGTGCTCGGCGACTCTGTGTTTGGGGAGCGTCGAGTGTGTGAGCGGCCGCTATGCGCGCTGAAGTGGGGTTGAGCGTGCGGTGCCGCAGCGTTGCCGGGAGTGCTGAAAATGCACTCCCGGCAACTGCTATATTCTGGTTTCCAGATAAACGAAGCGCAGCAATGAAGCAGGGAACACTTCCCTTGATTGCTGTTATTTCCCTGATTCTGAGAATGGTGCTCTACTGAAATTCGGCGTAATTCGTGCGCAAAGTGCCATTCGTGAAGTAGGTTAGTCCTGTGAGTGCACCACAACCCCAACTGTCCCGCCGCGAACTCTATCGCCGCGAACGCCAGCTTAAGCAGAATTCGGTCTTCTCGATCGTCGTTTCGGTGATGGCTGGACTCAGTGTCCTCAGCCTCTTGGTGCTCTCGGGAATTCTTCCCATCCCCTTCCTTAACGGTTTTTCCGCAAAAGTTAAGTACGCCTCGACAGGGGATATTCCCTGCCCTAGCGAGGAAACTCAGCCTCTGGCTACGTCCTCGATCAAGGTACAGGTTTTCAATACGACATCGCGCTCGGGTGTTGCACGCGATGCGTCAGACATGCTCAAGAGCGTGGGCTTCCAGGTGGCAGATCCTTCGAATTCCTCGCCTGAATACGCGGGTTCTGCTCAGATTCAAGCAGGTCCCCAATCTGTTGATGCCGCATACACCGTCGCGCGTTTCTTCCCCTCGTCGCGAGTGACCTTGACCGATAACACCGAACCGGGAGTGACGGTCCTTCTGGGCTCGCTCTACAACGGTGCCCTGACCGCCGAGGATCTGCAGCGCGTTCAGGAAAATCACGATGACCTTAAAGGTCCCAGCACCTGCTTGGCGCTGCGGAAATAGCTGAGATCCACCCGCGCGGGTGAGATTTAGAAATGTGCCTGCGAAACGTCGGGTAGCGAATCCAAATACGCCAACGCAGCCGTGATCAGTGCACGGCGTTCCTGTGTGGTCAGATCGTAGGAATTGATGTGGTCGTGCACCCACAGGCCGTCAGCAATGATGTACAGCAGGTAGATATCTGGATCGGCCAAAATTTCTTCGCGAGGAAGCAACCAGGGGCCTAAGATCTCATCCCACACCTCGGCGCCCTCTTCGCGCGTATGGGTATCGAGCGCCAAAAGAAGGTCTGCGCGGGTCGCGCTTTGCGAGAGTACTTCCACGACGGCGCGTAGGCGTTCGCGGGCCGATAGCTCCTCGGGAGGGGCTCCCGCGGCCTCGAGAAGGCTTGCCCTCCATGACGAGGCCAAGTGCTCGTTGAGCGCCAAAAGTAGCGCAGTGCGGGAGGGGAAGTGGTAGAGAAGGCCGGATTTAGACCTTCGCGAGGGAGTCGTAGGTCAGTGCGTCCAGGCTCTTCTTATCGATGATCTCCAAGGCGGCCTGGATGAGCTGCGATTTTTTACTCGTGCGCATACTTGGTCTCCTTCGGATTGTCTTTGAGAAGTACTGCTGTTGCGATTGCAGCGCTCAGGGCAACTGCGATCGCAATGGATAGTGTCCATGTATAGGCGGTATCGATGGCGCTTGCGGCCATGGGTGCAAGAACTGAGTCATGGGCAGAAGCGTCCATGCTGTGTGCGACTTCGGGAGCCGCATTGAGAGTGTAAAACAGCGACATCAGTGAACCCAAGACCGCCACCGAAAGCATCGTTCCAAACTCGTAGGAAACCGATTCGATTGCCGAGGCCATGCCGGTCCGGTGGGCTGGGGCTGAACCGATGATTGCAGTTGAGGTGACGCTCATAGCCAGGCCAATTCCCATACCTAGGAGTGCGAGCGCGATCATGAAGATGAGGAAGAGGTTTTCCTTGATAGCGATGATTGCAATGATTCCGGCGATGCTTGCAATGACATAGCCGCCTGAAATGACGGTTCTAAATCCCAAGCGATCGACGTAGCGGCCGCCCAAGATAGCGCCCGGGAATGCTGCTACAGCAACGACGCCTGTGACAAGGCCAGCTTGGAGCGGAGTAAAACCTGCTGAGAGTTGAAAACGCTGGGTTGTCAGGATTTCCATTCCAGAGACCACAAACATGCCAAGGAATGCGCCGAGGAATCCCGCTGTGAAGAGGCGGCTGCGAAAGACATCAAGGGTCAGAAGAGGAACGTCTAGGTAACGCTGGCGATGGATGAAGAGCAGCATACCGATGATGAATAGGACGATGCCGGTCGCGACAAGGGTCGTGTCAATAGGTGTGTGAGCAAGATTTTCAATTGTGAGAACCAGGCCGACCATGGTGATCATTGCGTAGAGAGAGGACATGAAGTCCCAGCTGCGTTTGGGGTTGGGGTAATTGTCAGGTGCAAGAAGGTAAGTGCTGACCAAGGCGATGATGACGATGGGAATGTTGATCAGGAACACCGCTCCCCACCACGTGTGAGTGAGAAGGAAGCCGCCCAAGAGTGGGCCGACGGCTGAACCGACGGTGGCTACGGATCCCCAGATACCAATGGCGGTGTTGCGCTCGCGGGGTTCAAGGAAGGTCTGGCGGATGAGCGCAAGGGTTGAAGGCATGAGGACCGCAGCGCCTGCGCCAAGGAATCCTCGTGCAGCGATGAGGATCGCGACATTTGGTGCGAATGCTGCGGCAGTAGATGCAAGGCCGAAGATGACGAGCCCGACTTCGAACATGCGTCGGTGTCCGATCTTGTCTCCCAGGGTTCCGGTTCCCAATAGAAGGCCGGCCATAACCAGAGTGTAGGCGTTGATGATCCACAAGCCTTGCTGATGGGTCGTGTGGAGTTCAGATCGAAGGGTGGGAAGAGCAACGTAGAGGATGGAGTTATCGGCTGCAACGATGAACAGCCCCAGTGAAATCACAAGAAGAAATGCCCATCGAGTCCGTGTCGATTCATAGCGCACGAGCAGATGTTAACACATAACTGTAACGGACGTCCGGTTTAGTAAGTGAGCTGAGCTCAGTAAGAAATGGTTGGTATTAAGCGGAAATGAGGTAAATGCTATGGCCGGGGTGTCCTTTTGGACACCCCGGCCTCAGTGATCAGAAACGATCAGGCTTGAGTGGAGCGATGCCTTGAAGCGTAGGGTTCGCTCTCGAGTTCGGATCCTGCCGGAGCCGAAGCGGGCGAAGCCTGCTCAAGGTTGGTGCCACGCAGCTTCGAAATACCGCGCATGCCGTGGTAGACGATGATCGCAGCGGCGGTGCCCAGGGCGATGCCACCGAAGGTCATGCCGCTGATGTTCCAGGTGAAGTCGGCAATTGCGACAATCAGAGCGATAGCAGCAGTGTTGAGGTTGACCGGGTTAGCGAAATCAACGCGGTTCTGGACCCAGATTCGAACGCCGAGCATGCCGATCATGCCGTAGAGGACAGTACCGGCGCCGCCGAGGACACCGGGGGGAATCGTTGCGATGAGCGCACCGAACTTCGGCATGAGCGAGAGCAGGAAGGCGCAGCAGGCCGCGACCAGGTAGGCAGCCGTCGAGTAGACGCGGGTTGCTGCCATAACGCCGATGTTTTCGGCGTAGGTCGTCGTACCAGAACCGCCGCCCGCACCTGCGAGCATGGTGGAAAGGCCATCAGCGAAGAGCGCGCGACCCGTCAGGTCATCGAGGTTTTCACCGGTCATTGCGGAAACCGACTTCACGTGGCCGACGTTTTCGGCGATGAGGACGAAGACCACGGGGATGAAGAGGCCCAGGGTGGAGACGGAGAAGGAGGGAGTGTGGAATTGCGGAAGACCGAACCAAGCGGCCTCGCGAACGCTGTCGAAGTTCACCTCGTGCTGGATCACTGCGGCGACGTAACCGATGAGCACGCCGAAGAGGATCGAAAGGCGGCCGATGATTCCCTTGAACAGAACCGTGATCAAGCAGATCGAGATGATTGTGACGACCGCGGTGATGGGGCCGGTCTTCACCCAGTTCCATGCGGCGGGTGCAAGGTTCAGGCCGATGAGGGCAACGATTGCGCCTGTAACGGTCGGGGGCATGATCGCATCAATCCAGCGCACACCTGCGAAGTGAACGATGATGCCGACAACAGCCAGGGTTGCGCCGGTTGCGATGATGCCGCCCAGTGCGAAGCTCGGGCCAAGTTCCTTAGTTCCGGAGACCGCCAAGATCGGCGAAATTAAAGCGAAGGACGACCCCAAATAACTTGGGAGTCGTCCTGCAGTGATAAGGAAGAAGAGGAACGTTCCAATTGCCGAGAAGAACAATGTCGTTGACGGTGGGAAACCGGTGAGCAAAGGAACCAAAAAAGTTGCCCCGAACATTGCAACGACGTGTTGTGCGCCAATTCCAATTGTTCGAGGCCAAGAAAGACGTTCGCTAGGAAGAACTACGTCCCCTGGAGCAATACTGGTGCCATCGCCATGAAGTTTCCAGCGGAAGAATCCTGTTTGTGCAACAGACATGCTGCTAAATCTCCGATCAGTTGAAGGGGCTGGGCCGAAACCGGTCGGAACACCAGCATAGACCGAAATCTGAGTATTGTGTAAAAGTGCTCGCTATGTGGCGCCTCACAGGACGGCCTTACTTCGTTCGGTTGCGGCCTAGTGCTGCAGTATTGACCTTGAAGGCATGAGATATGGCATGCTTGAGGAAGGAATCAATGTGTGTGTAGGTCGTAGGAGTATCGGAGGGTATTCATGGCACTCAATCCCTATGCTCCCGGCGGTAGTGGGATCAGCGCGAGCAATGCTGCCAATGCAGCAACGGCCTCGACCGTCCTGGACCCCTACGGACCAACTCCACACCTCGGGCAACCAAAGTCTGAACAACCGCAGAGCATGGTGTTCCCGGGCAGTGACGACACCTCGTTGCTTGATGTGTTTGCAAGCCCCGGTTACACCTCTCCCAAACCGCAGGTCAATACGATTGCAAATTTTGCGGCGTGGGTAAGCGCGCTCTCACTATTCTTCCTTCCCGCGATTATCGCTGTGATTCTGGGAATCATTGGACTTGTCGGTTCGACGAGCATGAACGGTGTAGGACGTAGGGCATCGATTGCGGCAATTATCGCCGGAGTTATAGGGATTTCGATCTGGTTCCTGCTCTGGATGGTATTCTTCTGGCGCCCTTCGTGAGGGATTCCACGCCGGAAGCTGGCGTGAAAATTTCGCGATTTCGACGAATTCCGCTAGCATTACGGGGTGCGTGTTTCACGCTCCGGAGGATTCGCCTAGTGGCCTATGGCGCACGCTTGGAAAGCGTGTTGGGTGCAAGCCCTCGGGGGTTCGAATCCCCCATTGGGACCCTAGTAGACGGGGTGGTAAGCGAAGGCTCAGCAATGGTTATGGCCTTGCAGCAGCGCTTCAACGAAGGCCGCTTCTGAAAGTCTTTAGTTTTCAGGCCTCTCTTGGCTAGCCTTGTAGCATTTCCCGCTGCGGTTAGGAGGCTGGGGTGAAGAAGAAACTGTTCGCGTGTGCGCTTGTCCTCGTGTTGGGGGCCTCGTTTGCCGCGTGGCACTTTGGTTTTTTGTTTCCCACGCAGCGTGCGTGCCAGGAGGTCGGCAGCGCCTACGAAAAATATGCGGCTGTCGTTTACCGCTCTCCGGCTTCTGGCCTGCCGAGCGAGGCGTATACGCGGGAATTGGAAGAGGCGCGCGATGAGTTGGGCCAGAAGGTTTCGTGGGCGCTTCGGCTGGGTGTATCGCACGAGGCCAAAGATGCTTTGAATAATGTCCTCTCCGTGGTTGGTGCAGCGGAAAAATCAGACCGCGTTGAGGGTGCGGTTGCGCGCTTCGCGCAGGTTTGCCGGGTCTCTGGTTATCCCGTCCGTATGCCCTCTCCCCCGCAAACATAACGAATATTTTACGCGCGCCCGACCCGTCTGCCGCCCCCTGGCAGGCGGGTTTTGCGTGCAAAAAATGAAAGGAAGACTCAGATGCTTGGTTTAAATGTTGATCCGCTTGTTACGTGTGCTAGGAGCGTTTTTCTCTCTGAGAGGCCGTTTTGCGATAAATAATAGCGATTTCGGGAAGCTCAGCAGTTTGTGGGATCCGCGAGCGCGGGGGCACCTGAATCTTGGATCTAGACCCCATTACGTCCCCAAAAAAATTGCGAGCGCTATTTACGCAGGTCAGTCGGAGTAGGGGTGCTTTTCCCCACTCGCAAGTCGCGGCGGGGTTTAGGGTTGGTTCAGTTAGCTATGCAACAGTAGCAGCATTTTGCGCTGCAAGGCCCGCGCGGAGTTCTTCGAGTTCAAAATCAAAAGCTCCGGCATACTCGTCATTAAAAAGAGCAAGCCGCTCAATCCAATCTTGGTTAACTTGCTTGTGCTCGACAAGCGCAGCGACTGCGCCCTCTACGTCCGGGCCGTCGTATTCGAGCATCTCTAAGAAGACAGGAATATACTCGCGGTCGCCTAACGCTTCCAAAAGCGCGACCACATCAAGAACAAACTTTATTGGGGTGTCACGCGATTCCACAGACGAAGTATGTCCTTTCTAGTCGCTCTGATGGGATAGATGCTCTTAATTTTGCCGAGCTTAACTCCGACGTAGGAGTAGACAACCACAATCTTGATTCCGTCGCGCTCTCCCACAAGTTTGGTGCCCTTCGGCCCGGCTGGTGTTATACCCGATCGCAAAAGCATCTCTGCTGCCTGCAGGATATCTCTTTCCGTTCAGCTTCGCGGGAACTCTGTTCCGCCGAAACGCCGGTCGTAGCCGTGCGCATGCCCGCCTACCTGCATGGGGCAGATAGGCGGGAAACTTGAAGTGGCTTCGGAAATCAGGCGCGGTGCTTTCGTGCTGTGAAAGTGGCTGCGCCAGCGGTTGCAACTAAGCTCGCCGCGATGAGTACTTCTGATTCAAAACCGGTCTTAGCCAACTCTGAGCGCTTTGGTGAATGAATCATCGGCTCTGTGGGGTTAGGAGTGGTGGGAGTCGGAGTTGAAGGAGTTGGAACCGCGCTTGTTGGGGTCGCGGGCTGGGTTGGTGCCGGAGGCTGAGTTGTAGAAGGTGCGGGAGTTGGCGTTGCTGCGATCTGGCGGATCATGATGTCGGTATCGTGTCCAAGTGCGCGCGCATCAGCTGGATTGTTCGGATCCACGGTCCGCGCGGCCTCGTTGAAGCCAAAAACTGATTGACCGGGAACGATCTCGTAGCCGTTGGGAAGCTGGGGGAGAGCGGTTGATGCTGCGCGAGAGGGATCCGCTGAGTCATTGGCATAGACTGCCGAGGCCGAAACTTGGCCAGTAGGATTAACCAAGCGGAGGTGTCCAAGCGCCGACTTTCTACCAAAATGATCAGGCGTAGTGCCTAAGGTAACTAACTGGATTCAATTTTATATCGAGCCTGATCAACATCCAAATGTGTGGGTCAGAGGGCTAGGAGAATCGGAAGGAAAATTTCGATAAATAACACGGGTCGCAGGTTGCGGCCCGTGCCGTGTAAACTATTCCCGGATCCTCCGCGTGACGGTATCATCCGAACCTCCCCAGGGCAGGAATGCAGCAAGGATAAGGGTGCGCTGCCGGGTATGCGGGGGATTCTTTTATATCTGCATTACTACCGCTGGCCTGGCGACAACGAAGTGACTCAGACAGTGTTCAGTGGGAAACCCAGTGGACCGCACTTTTATGATTTTCGCTGTGTTCTTGCGGCTTGTGGTGAAAACAGGACGCAAATGAGCGCGCGGGGCCGTAAAGTTCAAGTGTGACGACAGCTCTTTATCGCCGGTACAGGCCCGATACCTTTGAACAGGTCATCGGCCAAGAACACGTGACCAAACCTCTCCAGGCAGCTCTGCGTGCCCACAGGGTCAATCACGCGTACTTATTCTCTGGTCCGCGCGGGTGCGGAAAGACGACCTCTGCGCGTATTTTGGCGCGTTGCCTGAACTGTGCTGAAGGCCCAACGGATACGCCTTGCGGTCAGTGTGAGTCCTGTCGTGAACTGGCAACCGGTGGTCCGGGTTCACTCGACGTTGTTGAAATCGACGCCGCCTCGCACGGTGGTGTGGATGACGCGCGTGACCTACGTGAGCGCGCCACTTTTGCGCCGGTGCGTGACCGCTACAAGGTCTTCATCATCGACGAAGCCCACATGGTCAGCCCCCAAGGCTTCAATGCCCTGCTTAAGCTCGTTGAAGAGCCGCCTGAGCACGTAAAGTTCATCTTTGCGACGACGGAACCTGAGCGCGTCATTGGAACCATTCGTTCCCGTACGCATCACTATCCTTTCCGCTTGGTTCCGCCGGATATTTTGGAACCCTACCTGCAGACTCTGTGCGATGAGGAGCATATTCGCGTCGGCGAAGGTGTCCTTCCCCTGGTCATTCGCGCCGGTGGCGGTTCTGTGCGTGACTCTCTGTCGGTCTTGGATCAGTTGATGGCCGGCGCAATCGATGGCGAGATCGCATATAAGACCGCTGTTGCTCTTTTGGGCTACACGGATACTGCGCTTTTAGATGAGACTGTCGATGCTCTTGCAGGCGGCGACGGCGGTGCTGCGTATCGTGTGATCGAAAAAATGGTGTCTTCGGGTCACGACCCACGTCGTTTCGTCGAAGATTTCTTGCAGCGCTTACGCGATCTGTTGATTATTGCCGTCGCGGGTGATGGCGCCAACGATGTCTTGGTGGGTACGCCTCACGATCAGTTTGAACGTATGAGCGTCCAGGCAAAGAACTGGGGTACGCAGGCCTTGTCGCGTGCTGCCGACCTCACTGATGAGGCCCTTCGCTCCATGACGGGTGCGACCTCACCCAGGCTGCAGCTTGAGTTGCTCATCGGCCGAATCTTGGTGCCCGGTGCGGGCCTTGATGCCACTGCTGGTGCCTATGGAGTAGCACCAGCAGCAGTCGCTGGCGGGATGGCGGGTACACCAGGACCGCTCTCTGGTGGAGTTGGCTTGGTTGGGGGCGGTGCCCCTGCCGAGGCCCCGGCTGGCTCGGGTTCATTTGGTGCCCGTCAGGCGCGCGAGGCTCTTGCCCGCAAGAAGGCTCAGAAGAGCGGAGACCAGGGTGCCTCGGCGGCGCCAGAAGCTTCCGTCGATGGACGCATTGATTCGCCTCGACAAGCAGAACATGCACCCCAATCTCAGCCCTCATCCGGGGGCTGGGAGGTCGCTCGCCCTGCTGCTCATAGCGATGCACCTGCGCAGCACAGCGCTCCTGTCGAAGCTCCCGCTGCTCAGATGCCTCGTGACGCTGTCCATGAAGTGTCTGAAAAGGCTTCGGAGCAAGTTCCTGCGCCTTCTCAATCGTCCACTCCCGCGCCAGCACCTGCGCAGGTTTCACACTCCGCTGCTGCACCCAATGCGGATCTTGTACGGCAGCGCTGGGGAGATGTTGTTGAGCGCTTGGCCACGCACAGCAGGGTTGTGTGGAGCTTGCTGTCTCAAAACGGGCAATTGGGAGCCGTTGACGGAGACCAGTTGGTCATCCTCTTCCCCAGTCAAGGGATGGTCGCAAGCTTTACAAACGGGGGACGAGCGCAGATCGTGGAAGACACGATCTATGACGTCTTGGGTGTTCGATTGCACGTGAGCGCACAGGTGGGGCAATCCGGTGGTGGGCCAGCAGTTTCAACGCCTTCTGCCAATGCACATTCCGTTGCGGCTCCTGTGCAGAGCACGCCAGCACAGACCACACCCGCGCAGGCCGGAGTTGCTCAGGCTTCACCCGCTCAAGAATCGGTCCCCTCCGGACCGGGCAACACAGACGCTTCGGCGCACGAAGCAGCACCAACACCGGAATTCCATGTTCCAGCGGAACCGATCGATTCTTCGAAACCCTATGATCCGCAGGCACCGGAATCTTACGATTGGCATACTCAGGCGCCGCCCCCTTTTGATCCGGGGGATCAGGTTGAAGAGGTAGAGCAGGATTTACAGGAAGTACCTGCCCCATCACCTGAACCTGATGATGAACCAGAGGATGAGCCTGTCGCGACCTCCGGTTGGAGTGAAACTGTCGTTCAGCCTCCAAGTTTTGACCCTCTTGAAGAAGAATCAGCTCCTGAAGTTCCAAACTTCGCTGAGGTGACGCCACTTCCTTCGCAGCGCTTTGCACGCATGGAAGAAAACGACGACGTGCGTTCTAGCGACGACACACATTCAACTGGCAACGCGAATACTGATGAGGAGCCGGCAGCTTCAGCGGAGGCCTCAGCAGAGGAAGAAGCGCAGGAAATTCCCGCAACCCCCATCGTTTCTGCGGCAGAGGACGACAGCGCCAGCATCGATGATCAGGACATGTCCGAATCGAATCTCTTTGGAATTCCAGCAGTTTTGGATATTTTGGGCGGAACCATCATCGAACAAAAGACTGACGATCAGGGTGGGTGGTGACGCATGTACGAAGGAGCTCTTCAAGACCTCATCGATGAATTGGGACAACTTCCCGGAGTGGGGCCAAAGAGTGCGCAGCGTATGGCTTTGCACCTTCTCGAGGCCGAGCCCGAGGACGTCGAACGCCTGACCACTGCGATCAATGCGGTCCGTCATCAGGTCAAGCACTGTGTTGTTTGCGGGAACCTCACCGAAGACGATGAATGCTCGATCTGTCGTGATCCGCGGCGTGATCCCAGCGTGATCTGTGTTGTCCAAGAACCCAAGGACATCCAGGCCATTGAGAACTCGCGGGTATTTCGCGGCCGCTACCACGTTCTGGGCGGCGCTATTGATCCCATCCACGGGATTGGTCCCGATCAGCTCAGTATTCGTCAGCTTCTGGGACGCCTGTCAGATGGTGTTGTTCAAGAGGTCATCATCGCAACAAACCCGAATATTGAAGGAGAGGCAACCGCCTCGTACCTAGCACGCACTCTTTCGACAATTGGTGTGACGACAACGCGCCTTGCCATGGGCCTTCCCGTGGGCGGCGATTTGGAATATGCGGATTCCATTACCCTGGGACGGGCAATGGAAGGCCGGCGCAATATGTCCTGAATTTCCGCGGAAATTGTGAAAGGATCGCGACGTGAGTACAACAGAGTCCAGCTTTATTCGCCCCGATGGGACACCCGCGCGCGTCCTTGTTGTGGATGACGAATCGGTCTTGGCCGAGCTACTTGGATCAGCACTGCGCCACCAGGGCTGGGAAACCCAAACGGCAGCAAACGGTTGGGAAGCACTGGATAAAGCCGATACCTTCGATCCCGATGTCGTGGTCTTGGATATCCAGATGCCCGGACTGGATGGAATGGAAACCCTGGAACGCCTGCGTAAGCGCAAGCCACACCTTCCCGTCCTGTTCTTGACGGCGCGTGACGCCGTTGCCGACCGCGTTGCCGGACTGCGTGCAGGTGCAGATGACTACGTCACTAAGCCTTTCGACCTCGATGAAGTCACTGCGCGTATTGACGCACTGCTTCGTCGATCTGGAATGGCCTCGGTCACCGCTGAACGCGTTCTGACCGTCGGTGATCTGACTTTGGACGAGGACTCTCACGATGTTGCGCGCGGCGGTGAAGCAATTACGCTCACCAACACTGAATTCGAGCTGCTGCGCTACTTCATGGAAAACCCAAATGTCGTCCTTTCAAAGTCGCAGATCCTTGATCGAGTGTGGTCTTACGACTTCGGTGGTCAGGCAAACATCGTCGAACTGTATATCTCCTACCTGCGTAAGAAGATCGACGCCGGGCGCGAACCCATGATTCACACGGTCAGGGGAGCCGGCTATATCCTCAGGCCCGCCTCATAGGAGCGCAAATGACGGCCTCTGCCCCCCAAGCTTCGAATACCGAATCTCAGGCGAGCGCTCCCAAGCACAGTGCACCTCAACCGAAGCGCAAGCGATCGCGTCTTCTCACTGTTCGCCTGAGCCGCTTCCTTGCGGCTGCCGTCGCCATTGCTCTGGTGACAATGCTTGCCGCTTCGGCATTTGCGATGCGCTCGTGGATGACATCGAAGCTGGATTCCTCGCTTGAATCAATGCTCTCTCGGCTGGAGAAGAATGCCGAACTGACCTTGGAACAGCCGCTTCCCCCGCCTCCGCCTCACCACGACGACGATGACGCTCAGGCCCCGGCCTCGAATTCCCCCAGTGCGGACCCAACGGCAACACCGACTGATAAAGGGCCCCGAGGCCTTCGCGGACCGGGATCCTCCGAGGGTCAGTTGCAGCTCATCAAACACGACGATGAGGTGGTTTCCGGTGTCGTCAAGCAGTTTGACGTCGTCGAATTGGATTCGGAAGCCCAACAGCAGCTGCTTTCGCTGCGTTGTGACTCCCAGGGGCATGACGTCGATCTGAAGAATTACGGTGCTTTCCGCGTGATGTGCACGCAGAAAGATTCCCAGACGCTGATTGTCGGCCTGTCTTTGGCCGCGAATAATTCGACCTTGTTCGCGCTCATTGCCGTTGAAGGTGTCATCGCCTTGGTTGTTATCCTTGGCGCGACCTTTATCGGACGTAAGTGGATTCGCAAGGAAATGCTTCCACTGGGTGAAGTTGCCGCAACCGCGCGGAATATCGGTTCCCAAGATCTGATCGCCGCACCGACCGTTGACACTTTTGATCGCGTCGATAGCTCCATTGCCCAACCCGGAGATGAAGTTGGCGATGTCGGTTTTGCGTTGAACACCATGATCGACAACGTCGAGACTGCGCTTCAGGCCCGCGCGGAATCCGAGCAGCGCCTGCGTCAATTCGTCGCCGATGCCTCGCACGAACTCCGAACTCCTTTGGCATCGATTCAGGGTTACACGCAGCTTCTTCAACGTGGGGCAACGGACCAAGAACTTGCGCTTTCGCGAATCGCATCTGAGTCCGCGCGTATGTCCGGTCTGGTTGAGGATCTTCTGCTCTTGGCCCGCCTTGATGCGGGACGCGAACTGGCCAGCGATCCGGTAGATGTGATCCCTCTGGCTATCGATGCAGTGTCAGACGCCCACGCGGCAGGTCCGGATCACCAGTGGAGCCTGGACCTTCCTGAAATTGATGACGAGGCCGATTCCTGCACTTCCTGCACCGTGCTGGGTGATGAGTCTGCGCTTCGCCAGGTCTTCGCAAACCTGGTCAATAACGCGAGGATCCACACTCCCGCTGGCACTCACGTCAAAGTTGGAGTGCAAACGATCGCTGGTACCGCATCGACGCCGGGATTTGTGCGCCTGAGCGTTGCCGATGATGGACCGGGAATTGCGCCCGAGCTGCGTGCGACCGTCTTTGATCGCTTCGTCCGAGGCGACACTTCGCGCTCACGTCAGGGGAAGGGATCCTCGGGGCTGGGCCTGTCGATTGTTTCCTCGATTGCCGAGGCCTTGGGTGGCCGGGTGGATGTCGATACCTTATGCGAAGGTGAGGGCGCGCCCGGCGAACACGGAACGACCTTCTCGGTCATCTTGCCGGCGGCAAAATTATGACCTGCACAATTTATTAGAAAAGCGAATGACAGAATGGCATAAATTCGATATTCTTTAATCAATCGTTCAGCCCGCCTCAACCAATATGGTTGAGAGTGGGCTGGATCTTTATCAGCGAATGACGAGGATGTCTTCGATGTCAAAGGAACTGAAGCCGGCAACCACGATTAGCGAACAGATAGAAACATTACGCGAACGCGGCATGCAAGTTGATGAGCAGCTTGCGTGGCAATGGCTCTCAAATGTTAGCTATTACCGGCTCTCAGCGTACTGGTATCCAGCTCGGAAACTTGACGATGATGGTACACATCTCGATGAATTCGACAATGGAATCTCTTTCGCGGATGTAGTCGCATTGTATGAGGCCGATCGGAAGCTACGTACCCTTCTTTTCGATGCGATTGAGCGTATTGAAACGACAATGCGGACGAGAATCGGGGACTGTCTATGCATGACCGATCCGGTTTTCTATCAAAATTCTGCTAATTTTCGTCCGACCTTTCGACATAAGCAGTGGCTCGAAATTGCCGATAAACGGATTTCGCGTATGCGTATGCGTAGCGAAGCAATCCAACATTATTGTGATGTCTATAATTCTCAGTTTCCGTTTTGGGTATTGGCTGAGGTCCTTGATTTCAGTGATTTATCGCGAATGTTTGACGGGATGCGTGTTCGGGACCAACAAACGATTGCAGAGAGTCTGGGGATACGAATTAATCTGAATTCCTTGTCGCGGAATCAGCAGGAAAAAGCAAAGAAACAATCACCACTAGCACGGTGGCTCGAACAGTTTGCAATCATACGGAATACATGCGCACATCACGGTCGACTGTGGAATAAATCGTTTACCCCGGCGCCCACTTCGGCCTTAAAGGCGCAAACGAAATTCTCTGCGCTCCCAGCACGACAAAGTGAACGCATCTTTGGCGCGATTGTCGTCATGTCGCATCTTCTGAGAGTAACGTCTCCGGGAACTACATGGCCGGATAAAGTTTCGAGGCTCCTTGTTGAGGAATTTCTGCAGAATCCTTTGGTTCGAACTCCGAGCCTCGGAATACCTCAAGAGTGGAACCGGACTTTTTAATCGTCCAGATCAGATTCAGTCAGGTAGCTGCGTAACCAGAAGTGAGTACTTCAGATCCTTGCTTCTCCTTAAAACTCCACCTGGAGTGCCTCGCGTGCACGGTAGCGCGCATCGCCCGGATCAGCGGCCTCGACAACGGAAGCGGCAGCTAAGCGGCACTGTGCCAGGCTGACCTGAGCAAGCTGCGCGCCCACCGAGGGGATTGCCAAGCGCGGCATCGAAAGCGCGGGGATACCCATACCAACGAAAACGCAGGCGAGCAGCGGGTCTGCCGCGGCCTCGCCACACACGCTCACGCTTACCCCGTGCTCAAGGCCAGCGCGCGCAACCCGCGCAATCAGGCGCAAAGGTGCAGGCTGCCAGGGATCGGAGTATTCGGCCAAGTCGGGTGACATGCGATCTGCAGCCATCGTGTACTGCGTCAGATCATTCGTCCCAATTGATACGAAATCGACGTATTTCATCATCGAATCGATCAATAGTGCCGCCGCGGGGACTTCGATCATGATTCCCGCGCGCAGTGCGACCTCGAAGCGTTCGGAAAGTTGGCGGACTGTCGAAGCGAACCACTGGGCTTCGGCAATCGTTGAAATCATGGGAGCCATGATTGATACCGAGGTTTCTCGGTGTTGGATGGCTGCCAGAGCGATCGCTTCCAATTGGTTGTGAAGGATCTGCGGGTGAGGGCCAGAGGTTCGGATTCCTCGAACTCCAAGCGCAGGGTTGTCTTCCCCGGGGATTGTCGCGTAGGCCAGTGGTTTATCTGAACCCGCATCCAGAGTGCGCACGCACACAGAATGCCCGCGGAATTGTTCAAAAACCCCCGAGTAAAAGTTCACTTGCTCTTCGATTGTCGGTTCGCTGTGTGCGTTCAAAAAGGCCAATTCGGAACGTAGAAGGCCGATTGATTCAAGGTGGGGGGATTGAGCTGCGGCCTGCGCGCTTGCGAGGTCGTGAATATTGGCCAAGAGCTTCACTGGATGTTCATCGCTGGTGTGAGCGGGCGCGTTCCAATCGGCTACTGCCTGTGCACGCTTTTGATCTCGCTGAACCGCAGCTTGTGCCTCTTCGGCAGGAACCTCGGTAGCCAGAGACCCCACAAAGGCATCCATCAATACAAGATCTCCCTGGCGCAATTCACTTAAGTTACGCACTGCGACGATGCAGGGGATCCCCAACTGGCGCGCAATAATCGATGTGTGCGAGGTCGGACCGCCCAATTCCGTTGCAATTCCAACGCAATACTTGGGATCAAGGTTTGCGGCATCTGAAGGGGAAAGGTCGCGTGCACACACGATATAGGGAGCGAGAGGAGCCGCTTTCTGAGAAGCACCGACCGGCGTCCCCGAGCCTGACGCGAAGACCCCAGAGTCGGCCTCGGCAAGGTGAGCAAGGACTAGGTCACGGACGTCGTAGAGGTCGGCGATGCGCTCAAGCATCAGCCCACCAGAGGAACGGAAAACCTCGACGAATTTATCGGTCGCGCGAACAACTGATTGCGGCGCCGGAACACCGGAGAAGATCCAAGACTGAGCCTCGCGGATCCACGTCGGGTCGGTCGCTAAAGACGCGGTCATGACAAGGACGTCTGAGACGTCGCCCAATGCCTGAGCTGAGCGCTCGAAGAGTTCCTCACCGACCTTCTTGCAGATCTCCTCAAGGGAGACGGCAACGGCTGGGCGGTCCTCGGGAGGTAGGGGAGTGAAATCGTCGGAAGGAAGGGCCGGGTGAGATGTCCAAACAACCGGCGCATAGGAGACACCGTGAACAACCGGGGTCCCGTAAATCGTGTGCGGCATCGAGGACTCCTTCCGTGGATGTAACTCAACCATATTCGTTGGTCCTATGAATATGCCAAGTGTGCCGAAAGTTACGCTCATAAATTGACACAAACGTTCACGTGTTGGTCAGTACTCGTCATATTCGCGAGTTTTCAGGGACGATAAGAACAGATAACCCAAACGCAGACAGTTAGGACCACCCGTGGCGCTCATCGTGCAAAAGTACGGAGGCTCATCCGTGTCCGATGTTGAAGCGATTAAACGCGTTGCAAAGCGCATCGTTGAAACTCGGAACGCGGGACACAAGCTTGTTGTCGTCGTTTCAGCAATGGGCGACACAACCGACGAGCTCCTGGACACCGCCGCGCAGATTACCGACAACGCCCCCGAGCGTGAGATGGACATCCTTCTCACCGCTGGTGAGCGTATTTCGATGTCCCTTCTGTCCATGGCGATCAACGAGTTGGGTGTTCCTGCACAGGCCTTCACCGGTGCGCAGGCCGGAATCCACACGACTTCCGCTTATGGTCGCGCCCAGATCACCGGCATGGTCCCCGAACGTGTCGCCCGCTCAATCTCTGAAGGTCAAGTCGCAATTGTCGCCGGTTTCCAAGGAATTTCTGACGATGATGATGTGACGACTTTGGGCCGAGGCGGTTCCGATACGACCGCGGTTGCGCTCGCGGCTGCCTTGCACGCCGATGTGTGCGAGATCTACACCGACGTCGACGGCCTGTTCTCCGCTGATCCGCGAATCGTCCCCAAGGCGCACCGCCTGCGCTCGATCTCAACGGAAGAAACCCTGGAACTTGCTGCGCATGGCGCAAAGATTCTTCACCTTCGCGCGGTCGAATTCGCCCGCCGCTACAAGGTACCCCTACACGTTCGTTCCTCCTTCTCCGAGAAGGAAGGAACCTGGATTTCAGACCGCCCGGCCTCGCCGGCGCTCAAGGGATTGGTCCCTGACGCCGCATTCCTCGACCCGAAAGAAGGAAAGATGGAACAGCCCATCATCTCTGGAATTGCCCACGACCGCGGCCAGGACAAGATCACGGTCGCCGGTGTCCCGAACCACCCCGGCCGCGCCGCGATGGTTTTCCAGACGATCGCCGCTGCGGGCGCGAACATCGACATGATCGTTCAGAACATTCCCGTTGCAGATCCGACCCGCGCGAACATCACCTTCACCATTCCCGAGGCCGATGCCCAGGTTGCGCTCGATGCGCTGGAGTCCGCGAAGGAAGAGATTGGCTTCAAGGAGGTGCGCTACAACCCGAATATCGGCAAGCTTTCGCTGGTCGGGACGGGTATGCGTACGAATCCCGGTGTGGCCGCGCGACTCTTCGCTGCCCTGTCAGAAGCGGGAATCAATATCGATCTGATTTCCTCTTCCGAGATCCGTCTGTCGATTGTGACGAAGCTGGATGATCTAGATCGTGCAGTTGCCGTTGTTCACTCCGCTTTCGGCTTGGACGCTGAGGTTTCCGAGGCCGTTGTATACGCGGGTACTGGCCGCTGAGTCGGTCCGTCGCTAGTTAGAGAGGCTTGAAAATGTCAGGTTTGACTGTTGCTGTTGTCGGTGCGACCGGCCAGGTTGGTCGCGTCATGCGAACGATCTTGGAAGAGCGCAATTTCCCGGTTGAAACGATTCGTTTCTTTGCGTCCGCTCGTTCGGCTGGATCGACCCTGCCGTGGAAGGGCGAAGAGGTCGTCGTCGAAGACGTCGCAACTGCTGACTTCTCGGGGATCGACATCGCGATCTTCTCTGCGGGAGCTACGGCCTCGCGCGAGTATGCCCCCAAGTTCGCGGCTGCCGGCGCCGTGGTCGTCGACAACTCCTCGGCCTGGCGTAAGGACCCCGAGGTCCCGCTGGTCGTCTCCGAGGTCAACCCCGACGACGTCGACAACCGTCCCAAGGGCATCATTGCAAACCCCAACTGCACGACCATGGCCGCCATGCCCGTCCTCAAGCCCCTCGTCGATGCTGCTGGCGGCATCAAGCGCCTCTTCGTATCCTCCTACCAGGCTGTTTCCGGATCGGGCCGCGCCGGCGTCGCCGAGCTGACCAGCCAGATCGAGGCCGGCCTCAAGCAGGACGTCACGGGCCTGGCCCTCGATGGCCGCGCCGTCACCCTGCCCGAACCCAATGTATACGTTGCGCCCATCGCCTTCGACGTCGTGCCGCTCGCCGGCTCCATCGTCGATGACGGTTCCGAGGAAACCGACGAGGAGCAGAAGCTGCGCAACGAGTCACGCCGCATTCTGCACACTCCGGACCTCGCAGTGTCCGGTACCTGCGTGCGCGTCCCCGTCTACACCGGCCACACCCTCACCATCCACGCCGAGTTCGCCGGCGACATCACGCCCGACCAAGCGCGTGCCCTGCTGACCGAGGCCCCCGGCGTGCGCGTCGTCGACGTCCCGACCCCGCTCGAGGCCGCCGGCCGCGACGAGGTCCTCGTCGGCCGTATCCGTCACGACCAGGCCGTCGATGGCAACCGTGGCCTCGTCCTGGTCGTCTCCGGCGACAACCTGCGCAAGGGCGCTGCCCTGAACGCGGTGCAGGTTGCTGAGGTCGTGGCGCAGCGACTGCGCTGACGATGTAGTCCTCATTTGTTTGCTACGCGCGTCGTAAGCGTAGAGCGTGTCCTGCTACTGCGCCTTTAAGGTGAGCCGGATCCCCCCATCTGCCTGCGCATCTACATCTACTCTCCCTTCTGGGGAGTAGATGGTGCGCCGCCCATCCAGTGGGATACACCCTGAGAAATCCATCAGGGTGGAGGGAAACTGTTGCGGTGAGAATTAGGAGCACCTTAGGATTGGGCAACGCCATTCATCGAAGGAGACGCACGTGGCACAAAAGACCCGCACCGCCCAGGTGTTCGATGTTGTCAAGGTTCTTGCCTGGGTAGTAATCGCCGTGGCCTTGGTGAAGTTTGCGTTCTTCCCGGCCGCGCAGGAGAAGCAGACGAGCGACGGTGTGGATCCGGGCGGATCCTTCGGGCAGATGACAATCTCCGTTGGGCGCGCAGACATCACCAATACGGTAACCCTGACGGGCACGATTCAGCCCGACGAGCCGGTCGTGGCCCGTGCGACCCTGGACGGCAACGTCGTGCGCACCTTCGTCAATGACGGTGACAAGGTCTCCAAGGGTGACGCGCTCCTCCAGATCCGCAAGGAGATTCCCGGCGACACCCGGCAGGTGACCGACGAGAGTGGCAACGTGAGCGTGGAGACCACAGAGCCGACCTACAAGTACGAGACCGTCAAGTCCCCCGGCGATGGCACGGTTTCGACGGGCGTGCTCGTGGGTCAGCAGTTCGCGATTGGCGACACGGTTGCGACGATTGTCCCCCCGACCTTCTCCGCGGTCGCCTCCCTGAGCCCGGACCAGATGTACCGCATGCAGGACGCTCCTTCGACGGCGACCGTTACCATTAAGAACGGCCCCGCGCCCTTCGAATGCTCGGGTGTGAAGGTGGTGAGTTCGGGCGGCAAGGCGCAGGACCCGAAATCAAACACCGGGTCCGATAATGGGTCCTCGGCCTCGATGGACCTGAAGGCCCGCTGCGCGATCCCCTCCAACCAGAAGGTGTTCGCCGGCCTGCAGGTCACCCTCGAAATGACGGCTGGATCGGCGATGGGAGTCCTCGCGGTGCCGATCTCCGCGGTCGAGGGCCGCTACCAGTCCGGCTCCGTCTACCTGCCGACCTCCGACCCGACTAAGCCCGAGAAGCGCGCCGTCACCCTGGGCATCACGGACGGCAAGATGGTCGAGATCAAGAAGGGGCTGACGGAGGGCGAGGAGATCCTCGAGTTCACCCCGACCTCGAACAAGGACAATCAGGATTCCACCAACCCCGGCGGCGCTGCCGATACCGGCGGCTCTGGCGATGGGTCGGCGCGATGAGCCTCGTGTGCCTGCGGGACGTGACCCGCACGGTCACCCTGCCTGACGGGGAGGACCTGCACATTCTCCGCGGCGTCAACCTGGACGTCGCGGAGGGCGAGCACGTCTCCATCGTGGGCCGATCGGGCACAGGCAAGTCCACGATGCTCAATATCATCGGCCTGCTGGATGCCCCCACTTCGGGCACGTACGAGTTGGACGGCGTGGATACGACGCGCCTGGGCGAGGGGCGTCGCGCGCGCATGCGCGGGGAAGATTTCGGCTTCGTGTTCCAGCAGTTCAACATCTTTTCGGCGCGCACGGCCGCCGAAAACGTCGAGGTTCCCCTCCTGTATGCCCCCGGCCCGCAGCTGTTGCGTCGGCGTTCGATCGCCGTCGACATGCTGGAGCGCGTGGGCCTGGGTGAGCGCGCAGACTCCTACCCGGGCGAGATGAGTGGCGGCGAGCAGCAGCGTATCGCCATCGCGCGCGCCCTCGTGCGCCGCCCGCGCGTCATCCTCGCCGACGAGCCGACGGGCGCCCTTGACCCGGAGACGGGCCGCGTCATCATGGCCCTCCTCGAGGAGGTCGCCCGCGAGTCCAACGCCGCCCTCATCGTCATCACGCACGACATGGCCGTGGCAGCGCGGGCGCAGCGTGCCTACGAGCTCTACGACGGCACGCTGCACGAGGTCGAGGATCCTTCCGCGCTCACTCACCGTGCGGAGGCCGGGCACTCGGGCGACGAGGCCGGGGCCGAGCAGGCCTCGTCCCCCACGATGTCGGAGGAGGGTGAGCAGTGAACGCCGTTAGTCAGATCCTGGGCGCGCTCATTGAGGCCTGGGGTGAGGTCAAAGTCCAGAAGGCCCGCGTCATCCTCTCCCTCGTGGGCGTGGTCGCAGCCGTGGCCGCCATGACGATCGTCATCGCGCTCGGCGACCTGCTCCTGCAGTCCTCGCGCGAATTGGCGGAACTCTACGAGGGCCGCTCCGTCACCCTGCGCCTGACCCCCGAAAGCTCCTCGGCCTCCTCGGATGGTTCGGCGGGCAGCGGCCCCTATCAGGACGCATCCGATCCCGCCTCGGCCGCCGGCGCGCAGACCGCGAAGCGACCCGATGAAAAGGACACCATCGGCGAGGCCATGGGCACGCTGGCCGAGCGCACGGACATTCACTACTGGTCGCGCTTTTCCAGCGGGGGTGGTGACATCGTCGAAACCCGCCAGGCCAGGGCCAGTGGACAATTCCGCGGCTATCCCCTGACGAAGATCGGCGACATGGTCGACGGTGTCGCGTTCCAGGGCGTGGACCCCTCCTATGCGGTCATCTACCGCACTCGTATGCTCGCGGGACGCTGGGTCGAGAGCAGTGATGCCGACCAGCGCCTGGTTCCCGTCGTCATCTCCGAAGCCCTGTGGAACCAGCTCGGACGTGCTCCCATAGACCAGGTCCCCATCGTTCTGCACACCACCGACGGGACCGCCGTGCGCGTCGTCGGCGTCACCAAGTCGAAGAGCTCCTTCGATATGCCCACCGTGTTCGCACATTACGACGCGGCGCGCGTCTCCTTCCCGCAGATGACCTCCCCGGCCATGATTGCGTGGGTGGGCACCGAGAACGCTGACCAGGCCCGTGAGAACCTGCCGCGTGCACTGGCCTCGATCCTTGGCGAGGGGTGGAAGGTCTCCATCTCCGGCGGCGAGCACGAGGATATCGGCGAGGAGCAGCTCGGCACCATCTCGAACGTCATCATGGTCATCGGCGGCATCATCGTGTTCCTGGGTGCTCTGGGTCTGCTGAACGTCGCGATCGTGACCGTGCGCCAGCGCGTGCGCGAGATCGGCATCCGCCGGGCCGTCGGCGCCTCCGCCGCGCGCGTCTTCTTTGCGGTCTTCATGGAGTCGGTCGTCGCGACCTTTGTCGCCGGCGTCATCGGAGTGGGTATCGCGGTCGTCGTCGTCCGATTCCTGCCCTTGGAGGCGCTCAACATCACCCTCAGCGACACCCCGGCCTTCCCCGCCGGCGCCGCCATCGCCGGCGTCGCCATCTCCACGAGCATCGGAGCCCTGTGCGGCATCATCCCTGCGTTCGCGGCTGTGCGGATTAAGCCGATTGACGCGATCCGCTACTGATTGACTGCTTGGCTGAGCGCTTACAGCTGCGTTAATTAGACAGAAAAAGGGGGTTGGAGACGGCAAAGCCGTCTCCAACCCCCTTTTGAGTTTTGGTGGTGTGCGAAGCTATCGCACACCGTGTTTAAGCATCAGTCGTTGTGGGATTCCTGGTGCTTCTTGGCCTCGGCGTGAACCTCTTCCATGTTCAGGGCTTCTGCCTGAGAGATCAGGTCCTCAAGAGCAGCGGCCGGAAGAGCACCGGAGTTACGGAAGATCAGGACGCCTTCGCGGAAGATCATCAGGGTCGGGATCGACGAGATCTGTGCGGAAGCAGCAAGTTCCTGCTGTGCATCGGTGTCGACCTTGCCGAAAATGATGTCGGGGTGCTTCTCCGAGACGGACTCGAAGATGGGGCCGAACTGACGGCACGGGCCGCACCAGGTCGCCCAGAAGTCAACCAGGACGATCTTGTCGGAATTAACGGTCTCGCTGAAGTTTTCAGTGGTGAGCTCGATGGTACTCATTGAGGGCACTCCTTTGATTCGTGTTGGGGCGCGTGCCCCGCTTCATGTCCAGCTCAACGGTACGCGCCGGCCACTTATTCCCCGATCCTATCGGAGTTAGCTGATTCACACGATGTCAGGCGCTGATGGGGCAGCGCATGTATGAATTATCGCGAGCGTCCCCTTCTGGCGTAGCTGCAGTCGAAACTTCCTGAACTGCGGTGGCAGATCCCGGGCGTTCACCTGAAGAAGGAACCTCAACATCAGCCCCTATGCCTCGCAAGATGAAGGCTTGGACAGTGCGGATTGTTGCTTCGCGGGTCTGAGGGTTGGCCGGAAGACGATTCCCTGCAAGGCATGAATGGATGAGCGGGATCAATACGTGGGGGTTTTGCCTTGGAATTGCGCCTGTTTCCATGCAACGCGCAAGGATTTCCAAGAGCCGCGTCGAAATAATCGTCGCGTGGTCGTGTAGGTGTGCGGAGTTTTCACGTGAAACTTGAGTGCGCAGATTAAAGGTCGAGTTCAGGTGATAGCGAGTGGTCATTTCCAAATGCGCACGAATGTAGATGCGCAGTTGGGCAAGTGGATCATCGACCTGATCAAGCGCTTCTTGGAGTTTCTGCGAGAACTGCACCGTGACCCGGCGCATGAATTCCAGCAGCAGGACTTCCTTGTCGGGGAAGTGGTTGTAGACCGCAGTGCGTCCAACCTTTGCCCGCGAAGCGATCTGTGACATGGAGATTGAATCGAATGGCTGCTCAGCAAGAAGGCTTGCAAGTGCATCAAAGAGACGGTTGCGCGTGAGCTCGCGGTGGTCGGCCAGTGAATCTCCAATAATCTTCGGCATAAGGCTATTCTGACAGAAATTCTGGATCTGTCTTGATCATTCGCCGATTCACATGGATTTCCCAGATGAGAACTGATTGATTGCCGCTTGGACGATGGGGAAATCGGCAGGGATCCACGGTAAATCCATCACTTCGTCAAGAGGAGTCCACCGTAACTCCAGATGCGAGGCCCCAGGAGTCAAAGTTTGGCTGGGGTCAGCAAGGGTGCATCTCCACACCGCCATCACCCGACCGTTCAGGATCGGCCACCACTTCCCCTCGGGGGCGAAGACCGGTTCAGCGATCCTGAGTGCACACCCCAGTTCCTCGTCGATTTCGCGGACGAGGCCGCGCAGGGGGTCTTCCCCTTCCTCAACCTTTCCGCCGGGGAGCTCGAAGAGGCCTCGTAAATCTTCCGGGTAGGAGCGCGAGGCGCACAAAAGCGCGCGTGGGTGGGGGAGGCGGTCGAAGATTGCAGCGGCAACGACGGGGCGTGGATTCGGTGAAGTCATGCCTTTAAGTCTAGAGGTCATACTTTGGACTGCAGCCGGGGGAGCCGCTATGATGAACGAGTTGTGCCGGTCATACCGATTGGTATCAGGCGCCTCGCGGGCGTAGTTCAATGGTAGAACTTCAGCTTCCCAAGCTGACAGCGCGGGTTCGATTCCCGTCGCCCGCTCCACTAGCGGTCCTTGCGGGCCGCTTTTTTGTTACTCGGACGAGGCGGTGAAAGGGGGCTAGCATGCAAGCGGACCTAGATGATGAACAGCTTTGGAAGAGCGTTGTTGACGCTGCACTCGAATTGCCGGCCAGCGAGCTTTATCCCTTCAACGAGGAATGCGACGCGGCTCGGGTCTGTGGGAAATGGTTCATGATTTCAAGCATCCGGGGAAAGCGGATTGTGAACCTCAAGGCGGATCCAGAAGAAGCCCGTGCGCTCTGCGAAAGCTTCGAATCGATTACTCCGGGTTATCACATGAACAAGAAGCATTGGATCAGTGTGATGGCTGGCCCGGGGATTAGCGCCGAACTGGTCCGTGAGCTCGTGACGGAGTCGTATCTGCTGGTGGTTGCAGGATTGCCGAAGTATCGCCGGCCTGTTGATCCCGCGAGCTATGGGCGCCGCGGAAGCTGAGTTGTCGAGACTTAGCTAGGCCTCGTCTTCCTGCGCGGAGGCAGAGAGCTTTCGTAGGACCAAGAAAAGTGCCAGGGCGTAACCCGCACAGCAGCCTGAAAGCATGCCGCCGGCGATGGCCCACGTGTTGAAGAAATCTGTTGTTCCTGCGCTCCACGCAAGTGCGGTGGCGGCGAAGCTGACCGGGACGATGAACCAATCAACGACCCTGCGGTATGCGATGAGCATAGACGTGAAGTGTAGAGAGACCGAGGTCAGCACCAAGGGAAGGAATAGCCACCACAGATCGAAGGCTCCCAAGATGAAAGCGACGGTGATAGCAATGCCCTCAATTCCCGAAGTAATTCCAACGAATTTTGCGGCCGCCGCTGAAGGAACCGCTTGATCTGGCCAACGGCGTGACAGCAGCCAGGCAACTAGTGCGATCAGGACCGCTGCTGCTAGACCTGCCGATGTAATCTGCCAGGAATCGGCACAGAAAGTAAAGGCCGCGTAGAAAATTGTCAGTAGGCCAAGGAAAGACGTCACGGTGATCAAACTTCGTTTAGCGTTGTGAAGGTCATCGCTGACGGTCTGGGTGTCTCTCGCGCCGTCGGACGTTCTGTTCGCGCTGCTCTTAGTTGTCTTTCTTTTAGCATTTCTCACTTGTCCATCTTAGGAGAATGGATGTAATTCAGTACGGATGCTGGTTCCAAATTTATCTGCGAGGAGGAATAAACGTTCCGACTGAAGTGCTCGTTGGCAGTCCCATCCAAAGTCAATAGGAAGAAGGTTAGGACTGACGACCATGCAAGTTTCGAGGCCAAGGCTTCGTTCGTATGGTGAGGTTTGGATACGGGCATAAACCCTGATTTCATCGCCAAGTCTATCGAGGAGTTTCTGTAATAACCTTCTCGGTCCGTGCGTCACTTCCTTCGACCACTGAGCGTCTTGGCGTTTATAGATTTCCTCAAGGGTAATTTTCCTTCCTGTCCCGCATATATTTCGGTAGGTCGGGTTAAATTTTGGGCAGTACAGCAAGGGATGGTCGTCAATGTCTTTTACGAGCTGAGGGTTCTTGGCAAGGGCTCTAAGTTTCTCGGGCTCGTGTGCTGCCATGGAGATTCGGTCGGGTATGTAGGTCCAGGCTTCGTTAATTGCAGCTTCTAGGGCCTTTAATGGATCAGGATGGCATCCTGTACCGAGGGAGCTGATTGTGTCTGCGTGGACTGATGCAATTGCAACTGGTATTTCAAAGGGGCTTGTGAGTAGTCCTGCTTCCACTGTGAGACCGAGCAGCTGTGCACGTGCGAGGAGGTTTGAGTACCGAGGGAGCTGCGATATATCAACGGGGGTAACGCTCCAACGTGCATACCATGAGGCGATATAGGCGTCACGTTCAATCAGTTCCAGGAGGCCAAAGAGTACGGCTTCAGTGATTGAGGACCCGGTTGCGCATCCGGAGGAGGTCGAGAGTGCCCATCGATGGCGCTTGATGCGATCGCCATAGTAAACATATTCCCGAGCTATCCACGATGGTTCACCGGTTCGAAGGTCGTAGACCTGTACCCATTCATGTGGATCATTTGGGTCATATCTCAGACCTCGAATCCCGTAAAACTCTTTAGGATAGCTCGGGAAGTCATCCGGGGTAATAGGCGCTTCAAGATCTTTGCCGGGGCCGAAGTAGTAGGACCCGGAGGACTGGGTGGCGCCTACACGACGTTCGATCCCCTCGAGAAATGCCGCTTGCTGCGACGCTCGGTAGGACGAGTGCTGCGCCGACCAGGTTAGAACTCTTACACCTACTCCATTGAAGTGTGGAGTTCCACCGGATACTGCAGCGCCAGTTGGCCACGATAGATTGGCGCTGACGGGCCTACCTAAGTAACTACCTGCTTGTGCTGTCAGTTCGTCTGTCGGGAGTTTCAGATTTGTTACGTGATGAGCGCGGAGATCGGTTTGGTTAAGTGTCGTCTCCTCGATAGTTATCGGCCTTGCTGCTTCTTCGCATGCAAGGGGATTATCGGAAACTATTCCCCCTCTTTCGGAATAGTTCTTGACTGTGCCTATGCTTATGTGCCCTGTTTCGAGGTCAACTATCCACATTCGGTCCTGTCTATCCGCATAATTTGCCAGTGCGACAAGAGCTTCGATGATCGATGAGCGTGAAGTAGGGATGAGTCGCCTTGCACCACGATGTGCGATCTCGAATAAGCCGATCGATTGGGAGGTTGCCCACCAGTCTCTTACGGTTTTGATTGATGCACTAACGGATGGAGGGAGTGCAATAGCACCGTTTGGTGTCGTTAGGACCCGCGCGTTTTCCTCTGTGTCCGCAGTGGCCTCGAGGATATCGGGAGCCATAGCCTACTTCCACGTGAAGGTTTTGCGGGTGATGAGATACAGCGCGAGTGTCACTCCCGCTAGGTAGAGGCATCCCAGTCCGGCATTCTGCCAAGAGCCAAGGTTTAGTACAGGTTTAAAGAGTGCCTCGCGGAGGTGATAGATCGGTGTGTAGTGAGCCAATTTGGCTGCCCAATCAGGAAGGATCTCGAGTGGGAGGATTGCTCCGCCGATGAATCCAAGCGGGAGGATGATGAGATTTGAAAGCATCGAGACTGCAGCAATCGAGGGGAAAATAATCGCCAAAAGTACTCCAACGAAATAAAACAGGAGGTAGCCCAAGAAGAGAGGAATGAGACCTAGAGGAGCAAGAGTCTGCGGCTTCATCCCGACCCACGGAGTGAGTGCAAGAAGGAAGACGATAATCACTTGGAGAAACATGAGCGCTGCTCCCACTAATGCTTGGGAAGTGAGGATCATGCCCGTTGAGATAGGGAAAGCTCTAAGTACTCGAAACATCCCATTCTCGCGCCAGGTTGCTAGGTGGATGGCACCGGCAAAAATTCCGGCGTAGGCAACTCCGAAGGCGATAACGTTTGTAGCGATCTGGCTTACATAATCCATAGATGGATCGGGAGCACTATCTCCAAAGGCTCTCACGAGTGCGATTAGCAGAGCTGCAGGGATCAGAAATGTGGCGATAAGCGTGGTTACGTCACGTAAATCCGATTTCAAAAGGATGCGGTTGAGTGAGCGTATCGATGTCATTGTTCGATGTTCCTTCCCGTGAGCTTGAAATAGACGTCTTCTAGTCGACCTTGACTAATTTGTGCGCCATCGCAGTTAACGCCGGCTTCGCTTAGGCGAACGAGTGCGTGCGCGGCATCCTCGGTACGGATCAAGATGCCGTCGCCAGAAATTTCTAAATTGTCATAAATATGTTGAATTGTCGATGCTTGCGGTAACGCAGCCGGCAGTAGAATGGTTGCGCCAAGTTTGGCACTGGAAATGAGAGACTGTGGCGAACCGGTTGCAATGATCGTCCCGTTATCAATAATTGATACAGCATCACACAGCCTTTCCGCTTCTTCGAGATAGTGGGTTGTGTAGAGCACAGTTAATTGATCGGCGAATTCTGTATCTTTCAGTAAATCAACCAGAGCTTTACGGGCGACCGGATCTAGACCGGCTGTTGGTTCATCTAGGAATAAAACTTCGGGACGATGAACAAGTGCTGAGGCAACGGCGAGGCGCTGGCGTTCACCACCAGAGAGATTTTCGCACTTCGTATTTGCCATCTTTCCCAGATTGAGGGCATCTATGACAGTGCTGATGTAGTCCCGGTCCGCACCAAAAATATCTGCGACAGCTTGTAGATGTTCAATGAGCGACATGCGGACGAAGAAAGCGGGATGTTGGTGCTGAATTCCGACACGTCGAAGTAGATTTGCGTTTCTTGGCCACGGGTTTATATCGAGGAGACGTACAACACCGCTCGTTGGCTGAATAAAGCCAAGGAGAGTGTTAAACAGCGTTGTTTTTCCTGCGCCATTCGAACCAATAATTCCGTGGAAAGATCCAGATGTCACATCAAGTTCAAGATCGGTCAAAATCGTTTTCTGCCCGATCGTGACGTTGAGTCCTTTAGTGGATACGGCGATGGTCATTGATCTTCCGTTCTTTAATATGGGGGTGGGTAGGGGTGGGCGTGGAATTCCACGCCCACCCCTATCGGTTGCGTCGCAATGCGTGAGACGCTGCGACGGTATAGGGATAAAATTGTCTACGGGTAAACAAATTCCCAGTTTGTGCCCTCGACCAGTTCTTGTGCGGAATTAAGCAGTTGCGCAGGAACTGGTCGAAGAGCAGGTTGATGTGCAGGAGGAGCAAGTCGACGATGAGCAGGAGGACGTCGACGAAGAGCCGCCAAAGGCCATCTCGGAATAGTTGACGTAGTCCTTGACCTCAAAGGTCTCTGCATTGAGAGCAGACAGCTCCTCAGCAAGAGTACTCAGCTGAGTCATTCTGTTTCCTTTCATAGGTGAGCTTTCCGTTTGTTTTAGAAGCCCACTTTTTTAAAACGCGAGCCGGATGGCGCACGTTATTGCAGCTACCCATGCAACGAGCGTGAGTAGGAGCAAACCTGGATAACCGTAGATCGCGAGTCGACTACGGAAGGGGAGTGAATGAGGAATCCTTGAGGAACCGCTAATTGCAGTGAATGAAGTGATGTGCAGGTCCTCAACCCCGGTCAGTGTCTCGATGAACCTAGTTGCATCAGCATTTGGGATGAAAGACAAACCGAGTGCGATGAATGTGGTTTCAATGAGGATGATCATGGCTGTGGCGTTGTGACACGCCGATCCCATATCTGTTAACTGGAATAATGCAACGGGTAAACAAGCGAAGGTAAGTGCCATGGCAGGTCCCATCGCAATGATGATGGCTTTTTTCCAGCGAGGTAAGAGATTTACTCCCGCTAGTTGAGAGTTCGGTAGGATTACGGGCCCAAAGCGAGCGATTGAAAGCCGTGCTGGTCGACCAGACATCCCATAGAAGGTGCCTGAATGAGCTGTCTCATGGATGAACATGACAACTATGTCCCATATGAGTGCGACAGCCAGAAAACCGAGGAAAGGGAGCCAATCAAGATTTTCTATTGTCTGTAACGCTTGGGGTACGGAATGTGCCAATAACACTCCACCTATGAGTCCTGAAATTAGCACTGCGATAACGATGGGGAGTTTCCCTAGCCATCCACACCATTTCCATAGATTTAGAGAAGAAAAAACTGCGGGAGTGTAAACGCTATCTGCTGGCAAAGGGTCTCTGTCGGTGTCTGAAGGCGCAAAAGGCGTTGAAATAACTCCATTCACAGCAAGCTTGTTAATGACACCCCAAACCTGCTGTTCGGATATCGGTAGACCTTCGGTGTTCAAAACACTCGTGATTTCACTTGGCGTAAGTTCACCGTTCATCTTCTCAAGGATGATCTGCTCGACGATACCTACGCGAAGGATTTTCTTCTGCGATCCACGTCCGAGGTCAGCAACTAAGGTCTCGCCGTTCCATCGCGGCGGTCCGATGATAAGGTCCGAGTGAGGGGAAGGTGCCCACTGCTGAGTTCTATCATTTATCACCGGATTTCACCCCCTCCGAAGTGATGTTTTCTCCAAATGCCTGAAGTATGAGGAATGAAAGGAATGACTCGTCGGAAACAGAGACGAACATCCTGTTGTTAGTCATGTGGATGAAGGAATGACACAGCGACCATGCGGATTCTGAAACAGTGGCAGCGGGGCGATGCCCATCGTAGAAGTCGAATTCGAGCAGCGATCCGTGTGCGTACAGTTCTTTCAGGGATACAACGTAGCCAAGGCAGGTCTGAGCCCAGTCTTGGAGTGGTTCTGGAAGATCAGAAAGTTTCCCGGAGCTGATCGCTGCTGCGTAGGAACGCAGCATTGGGGAAAGTTCATCGATGTAGCCCTTGTAGCTACTTTGTCCAGATTCGCTTAGATATGAAGGCGGATTCCCTGCGGGCATCCAACGTCGGTGATAAACCTTAAAAAAGTCTTTGACCATGTCTATGTCTTCGAGAAAGCACATAGCGGTAATGAAGGTTATCTGTAAGGCGATCCCGAGTAGCATCGGGCGAACGCGTAAATTTCCTAGATGCAGGAGCTCTATGACTTTCTTTGATGAATCGACGAAGAAGCGTTCGGAAAGAAGCATTCCGATTTTGCCGCCATACCTATTCCATTCGCGCACGTAATCACGTACCTGAATGGTGTTATTCTCTGCAAAAATAGGTTTTCCCTCTGCGTTAAAGTAAGTTGCGCGGGCGGCATCTGTGTACTCTCCTTCGAAGAGATTTTCGTAGAAGGAGTCGTCTAGTAATTGCATCATCGGATGCATAGATGGGTGTTCGTTAAGGTATTTCTGTCCCTCTGTAAGAATCTGCTTATCAAGTTCTTTGATGTCCTGCGGCCTAGCCCGCAGTCGTAGCCTGATGTGTGCGCCCTCGAGCCAGTAATTGATGAAGAAATACTCTTTAGCGAGGCCAGAAGCAACAACTCGGTCGGCCATTGGTACGACCAAATCTGATAAAAGCGTGTATGGGGAGCCGCCATAGAAAATGTGGTACGCCCGCCATTCGGTTTCTGCTTCCAGTAGGCGTTCTGCATCAATATCGATCGATGCTGCCGATGTCTTTATCACTTTGCCTCCCTTACCAAATTGATTCCGATCATTGATTCGGAGACACGTTGCATTCCGTTGATGAATACTTTGGAAGTTCTCGGGTCAGGGAGACATTCCGTCAGAATCACGAATGTTTCCTTTGGGCATTCCCGGAGGGCATTGTGAAGAACTTCGATGGAAGTAACGATCCCAAGATCGACGAGTGATGGTTTATAGCGCTGAGTTGTGCTTCCGGCTAGCTTTGCAAACAGTCGGGTTGGCAGGTTGTGTTTGAGCCAGAAATTTACCCACTCCCAATATCCACACATAGTTAGTGGGCTTTCACAAGGTAGATCCGAGGCCGAAATCCTGTACTGTGCTCGACTAATTACAAGGTTTCCAAGAGTCATTCGTGCGACTGTCGTAATTATCCCGGGAATTGGATGCGCATCGACAAGGTCCATCGGTTTTCTCGTATAGCTTGACGACGGACTGAAGAGGAGGAAGGACTGATGATGGCGCGGAATCGCTCCTGCCACCAGATATCCTGGATAGTGAGGGTGGATATGCTCGTGAGTCTCTGGATGCTCAAGAATTAGCCGATCCTCTTCTTTGGAGTACCTAACAATAAGGTCATGAACACTAAGTTTGTGTTGGCTTTCTGACCCGATAGGATCTCCGTCCACGACAAGCTCAGTACTCATCACTGGTGTGTGCAAATTCAGGTTCGTGAATACCGCACCTCCAGTAACCTCAGCGATCCGGACGTTTGCTTCTGCTGCGCGTAGCTCTGTGTAACGTGTGAAGCGTTTACAGTCGGTGTCTAGAAGATGTGAAAAACGAGAAACAAGGAAACCGACACCTCCGAAGCTGTCATTAATAACTGTTGTATTGCCATCGGTTTGGCACAGGATATTGAGATGCTGATAGTTCGGGGTACCGACGAGATCTCCCAATTTGTCTACTGTCTCATCTAGTTTTATGGCACCTGGATGCGCTATGCGAGTACCTGTCGCATATTTCCTGACGCCCTCTTGGAAGCGGGTAGCAATTGTGCGTTGAGCACTTACCCAGCGCCAAGACTCCCCCCACTTCAGCCATGGGTCGGTTTTTAATTCTTCTTCGCTCAATTCCGAGTAGTCGTACCCTTCAAATGAGTCAAGAAGTTCTTCCTCGAATTGGGAAACGAAGCTAAGGGCATCGGTAGCAACTGAATCTGCGCCAACTTTTTGGAAGAAGAAACCCTTCATTAGATCGTGTTTGATATTCGCTTGATCGAAGACATTTAAGAAGCGGGCAAGGCGGATAGCATCATCATCCGATATTGAAATCCTGGGTGTGCGTACAGCGTCAGAGGTAATGAGCGCATCCTCATATACCACCGATCGTGGAACAGCAGCTTTGATTTCAGCAACGCCATACGCGCTCGCAACCAAATCTTTCATCTGAGCTAGCAATTGAAGGCGTTCGTCGATTTCATTAAAGCCGGCGAAATTAGTTGCAGTACTGTGTAGTTTGCTGAGGATATCGGCTAGTTGGTGCCCTCTCTCTGTTGCCTGAAGTTGTTCTAAAGTCTGGTCAAGGTTTTCTATCCCATTCGGGTGGATTGTGAGTCCGGTGGCTTGGATGAATCCAAGGCGTAAGAGGGTGGCGAATAGCGTGTCGATCTGTGAGTCGGACATGCCCGTGTGTGCGACGACATCGCGGTGCAACTCTCCAAGTGTTTGATGGTCTTTCAAAGAGCGTAAAACAACGTCCGTGAGGGCTTTTTGTCCTAGATGGACCCGGGATTCAACGCACTGAGCGTAGTCATTACCAGATGTAATCTCCCGGAAGTGCCATTGTGTTCGCGCGATTGTTGTTCCAGTGGAGGTATCACATGCGTATGGGCTGAGAGTAATAGTGAATCTGGATAGTTCACTCGGCTGAGATGAGAGTGAATTAAGAATCCGGGCGACGGGGTATATCGACCAACGCGACTTCACTTTGAGATCGCCGCTATTTCCATTCAGATTTAGACTGCTCGGAACGATTGCAACTGGACCGAGGGTTGAGAAAGGACTGGTTTTACTCGTAGCCCGGAGAAGGTAAGAGATAAGTGAGCGATAGGCCTTCTTATCTTTATTGTCGAATATTCCTCTTCCGTCATGCTCCTTCATACGGTGAAGAGCGGGCATGAGGGTGGATGCTGCAACGGAGACCCCTCGGGCGAAATTTGGTTCTTCGAGTAGCTTGAGCGTGTTTACACGCTCAGTATTCACCCACGTGTCAAACTCTTTTGCTAGCTCTTGGTATGCCACCTGCCAGAAATTTATGATCTCGACGCTCCTCGGTATCGTTCCGTTGACGAGGGTCAATACCTCGCCTGAAAGGGAGTTGAGTGAATGAGCTGCGGTGCTCCATTGAAGGTTGAATAGGGAACGACGTAGTGTGATGAGATTGCGGCGGTCAGACGAGCTACCTTCGACTTGAGATATGATCCGGTGGAGCCGGTCGCTGATTTCATCGCGATTACACGTGAGAAAGTGCTGTGCCTGCGTTATTTTCCGCAGCCATTGAGAAAGGCCTACGTCGGAGAGCTGAGAGAGGGCATTCAGATCCATACCTCCGACGCGGAGCTGTCGAAATTCGTCAAGCGTTACATTCATGTTCGCTCACCCGCGTTGTCGTGGAAAGGAATTGGCCGCACTTGGCATCATCAGTGCCGAACATGATCATGAGCATGGGGGTTAGAGACTGAAGATTGAGCCCTGCATGGTCGGCATGGATATGTGGATCAAATCCAAGAGCGATCCCTGTGCCGATACCATGCCGCACTGACTCGAGGGATATGCCTTGGCACATCGCACCGATGACGAAGTTAACGTAACGATAGGAGCGAACACCACGCATGGCTGCCTCGAAAACGTTGGAACACAGAATGACTGAGGCGGCGACTCTGCCACCATCGTAATTCTTTAGAAAATAAGTGCTACTGACGAATTCGTCTTGGTTCTCACCAGAGATGAATTGGAGGCCTTCGTCGCGATCCCAACGATATAGGCCGGGTGTAAGACCGTTTACTGAGGAAACGTATACGAGGTAGCACAGTTTAACTTCGAGATTTGCTCCAACAAGATCCGCGACGACAAATCCGCGTTTGAGCGTTGTAATTAGTCCCGACATATTGATTGGTGCACCGGTAAAGCGGCCGAAACTACTTTCTCGCCTGCGTAAGACAGCGAGCCAATCGTTTGAACGATCCTTTGTACTGATCTCGACGATTGGGCGTGCTGAGGTGGGTGAGGTCTCTGAGCGAGCCATGTCGTCTTGGAGCGCGCGCGTAGTTGAGAAGATATGTTGTTCAACCTTCGAGGTTGAGTTCACTCGATGTGCGGCCTGAGAAAGTGGCTGGCTGCTGACCTTTTTCGTTACCTCGCCAAACTGTTGCACACAGTAAATTCCTATGCGGTAGCGATCGAGGTCGAGAAGTTCGGCTAGTTCCGTTTCAGATACGTTGTAATCCCAAGAATTTGATAATTCGGGTCCGAAAACTTCGAGAAGTGTGGCAGCTACTGTTCCGGTGTCCATAGAGGCAGCTTGATAAGCGAAATCGTTATATTTGAATCCCGAACGCCAATAGTCAATCGTTGTGATCAAATAGGATTCGCGCGGATCTGCGTAATTCTGAATCTGCGCTACTTTAGCGGTCGCATCTCCAGCGCGGACGAGCTCCCAACCATGCTCGAGAATCGAATAGTGGTAGATGCCTGGAGTGAGACTTTTTGCTCTTGTTACAAGGTAGAAGTCGCAGCAATATCGGCCACCGCCTGATGCGGTAGCTCGCCCCCATTTGGCATCGGATGCATGCTTGAAGACAGTGCTCCGATCATTGAGGTTAGGTGATAGACGCTGTGAAAGGATGCCATAGCAGAGATGCAATGCGTCAGCGATATTCTTGGGAGTCAGGCTAATTCTGTCAGCAAATAACTCTGAGGATAAATCTGGTAGTGGGTAGCGATGTACCTCAGCATTTTGGTAATAGGAGTGTTCGAGTGGGGCATTCTCCCAATCAGTCTTCCAATTGGGCAACGGCATTCCGCCTGTGACGCGATCTGCGATCAGTTGGGCGTACCTTGTTGCTGCTTCTCCAGGGGGGACGTGCTCCCAGTCGTGATTCATGCTAGGTCTTCCTTATGGAAAAGGATGCGGGACCGGATTCGGTTCGGTGAATTCGGTGTAATTTGAAGCGAGCTTGGATAGTCGGGGCATGTGGAGAACTCGTTGGGTCTGTCCAAAATCGATGGGGATAAGTCCCGGAATAACTGTCTTCCAACATTGAGCGCCGATCGCGGACAATATTCTCGTCGTGCAGTTGACGGATATCGGTTCAAAACCGGCGCTAACGCACTGTTCGAGAACGAAGGCCATATCACTCTCAATGGAGTGATGGTTGTGTGTTCCTATCTCGCTGAGATGCTTGGGCTTGTTATCAGATTCGAGCCAGAAATTGACGAGTTCGGCCGAAGCCGGGCGAGTAAATAGGTCTGCGTGATCCTCCATGAATTGGACCAGTGAATAGTCAGCATTCATTGCCTCAATTCGTTCTTTCCTTGCCGTATATCGCAACTGTGCAATCTGGAAGTCTGAGGCCACTTCGGAGAGCGCTGAGGAGGCTGCTCGTAAAGGATCGGGATGGGCCCCTGCTCCTACACAGAGCTGTCCCGAGTGTGAAACCGCTAGGGCGATCACTGTAGGCACTGTGATACCAATGGTGGCGTCGAGTAAGACTAGGCGTTCTCCAGCGAGCTTTAGACGTGCCGCCATTGCTTCAAATTTTGTATCGTCTACAGAGGCGACATCAATTTGGGATAGTGGGATTCGTCCGTACCAAGCGGCGATAAAACTATCGCGCTCGATGACTTCAAGCATTCCAAACAACTGTGCTTCAAGAGCCGTCCCTCCGAGCGCAGTACCATTTGACGATTCTTGCACCCAAGGTTTCTCTGGAGTAGGGAGGCAGCTGTATACCAGCTGTGCAGGAAGATACACGGTATCTCCGGTGCTGAGGGACTCTCCTGCGACCCAAGCGAATACCTCAGGTACGCATGCTCCCCAGCCGCCGGGCTCAACTCCGAAGTCGCTGGGGGCATAATGCCTAGCATTTGAGTCGATATTCTCTTTCACTTCGGAAAGATCTTCCGGTCTCTCACATGCGAGTCGTTCGAGCCCTTCGAGCACACCAATATTTAGGGATTCACGAAAAGTGGTTGCGTGGCCACCCCAAGGCGATGAGTAAGGTCCTTGGTTTCCTGACCGACAAACCTGTCCTGAGACTTTGGCGTATGTGAGGGAGCCATACTCGAACACTGCTGTTGGTCCAAGTAAGCCTGTTAGCTGCCCAGTGAACGAAAGTGGATCGATCATCGTGAAGAATTCTGAAGGTTTATTCCTCCTGTAACCGCATGAGTGGGAGCTAAGGATGCGAGGAGCTGGAGTAGGAGGAAAATGCAAGGCTACATGATGATGAGTATCACGATCTAGAACATAAGATGATGAGAATTGGCATTGATCGAACCCCTGCATGTGAACGTTGGTAAAGGGAGATTCATCGCTATATAGAGACTGCCAGCCGAATTCACCGTTTATGTCCAAGTCCGCGTGATGGTGTGCGAGCACCAGCGAAGCTACGCTCTCGGGAATCGCGAACCTGCTTCGTGCAGGGTAAATCGGATATGCGCTCATGATTAGAGCATCTCGCTGCGATTGAGTGTAGCGACTGCGCCAATGAGGCCCGCCTTGGCTAGTCCCACAGACTGAAGTAGATGGACTTCAGGGATAAGTGAGGTCGGTTTTCCCTCATTGACAATCTGCGGTATCCGCTGATCGTCTCTCCATTCCATAATTTGGTAAGAGGCAACGAGATCACTTCCGGCTCGACATAGAGCCTCGTTCAGATCATTTCCTACCGCAATCTGCCAACGTTGATCGTTGATGGCCATACCTGCATGCCACGCTCCAAAAATCCCAAGATCAATCCAGGTGATTGGGAAACGACTCACTTTGACAGTGAACGTTCCGACAGCTCCTTGTGGTGCTGGACAAGAAGTTCCGTGAAGTTGTTTCTGAGTACGAAGGAACGCCTCGATCGCATTGCGAGCTGCTCGATCAGCGGCGTGCCCCTCGCCTTCACTTATTAGGGCGACTCCTGCACCGTCGTGCTCTCCGATGATCTGTGCTTCGAATGCGCGACGGATTGCTTCGATTCGGGCATCTGCAGTTGTCCAAGGACTGGAAGAGAATATGGTTCCTTTAGGGGTCTCAAGCAGAGTTACCTTGAAAGGAATCTGTTCGAGATCGAGGTCGGTGAAACGGCGGACAGGAAGTAGTTCGGACTCGGTTAATGGCTCCCATTGATCGAACTGCTCTGCTTCTGAGTGGTATGAGCTAGGAATGGGGAATCCCTGATGGGATATTTCTAGCTGTTCAAGGTCAATGAAACGATGCCGTCGGGTCTCTCCACTGTGAATATCTATGACGAGTGCGCCGCTATCTGTTTCTGGGGGTATTGCCCCAGTAATGCCCTTGAAGATCTCGTACGCAACAAGAGCGCCGAAAAGTCTTTGTACGGGTTCGGCAGCATCGATCTTCTTTGGCTCCGGGAGGATTGATAGCGCGGACTGCCATTTTGGTGAACTATTCGTCCAAGGGAATGGCAATGCCCACAGAGAAGTTTCGAACTGTGTAACAACGAAGGCGTTCTTGACGGCTGAGTCTGGAATGGAGTCATAAATGATGACATCTGCATCGGTCTCAGTTCGGGTGATGTGGCAAGCGCCATTCTCACCCAGGTTTGTTGCAATTGAATCGCTTAGGAAACTCGTCCCAGGAATAGAAAACCTTGTGGATGTGAATGCTGCGAGAGCAGCATGTGGAGTGTCGATATATTGGGAAAGAAAGGCAATCTGTTGGGTGAGTTTTCTTGCCTCTTCCGCACTTAGAGCTGCTCTGTCTGCAGCGCTAATCCATCGGAGCATTCCGGCATGAGTTAGCGCATCTAGGATTGGCGAGACAACTGCCCAACCGTGCATGCCGAGGGCTGCCTCAAGATCTCCGCGAGTTAAAGTGCCGCTGAGATGCGGGGCGAGAGTGATTAGCGTGTTATACGCATTTGGTCCTGAGAGGGTGAACCCACCATGCGAATTGGCGAGCTTACACCCACCATCGACTGCCGAGATATAGGTATCCCGACGGAGCCAACAAGTCGCTGTTTTGTCAACAGTGTGTACACTGAATTCATTAGCATTCATGAGAAAACCGCCTCGTTCACTCTTGCTAAATTACGTACAGACTAACTGTGCCTTTCAAGCTGGTCAAGACCTATTTAGACGGTAATTTTGGAGGCTGAGATCTGAGAGGTTTTGAGAGTGTCAGGCTCGTGGATACTAATGAGTTTCTCTTATCTCGTATGCTGCGTAACATCGTATGGACAGGCTGTTTTCTCGCCGAGGAGGATTCATGGCGCCGGCAAAACTTGCTATCAATACCAGTGGAACTCCCACCAAGGGACGTATCTATGCGCTTCATGGGGTGACAGATAATGCTGCCGCGCTGTGCGATGTCAGTGAGCGTTGGTCCGGCGAGTTCGAGGTCGTCTGCGTTGACGCGCTGGGGCACGGGTGTTCCCCTCGTTTTACCCCCGAGCAGCTTGAGGATCCTTTCGAGGCCTTGGTGCAGAGTGCGGCCGCGGTAATTAACCGTATTGAAGCTGATGATCCTGCCCCCTTTGTCCTGTTGATGGGGCACTCGATGGGTGGCGCGACCAGCGCCGATATTGTTTCGCGAGGCCTGGCCCATGTTGATGCATTGGTGCTGGAGGATCCGGCTCTATTTACTGCCGAAAATCGGCGAGATTCCAAGGCGTTTGGTGAGCACCTTGTGAAGTGGTGCAATCACGTGACCGAGAATCTTGGACACGAAGTTGAACAGCTTCTGAAGGACTATCCGCTGTGGAGCCGCGCGGAGGCAACCGGATGGGCGCAGGCAAAGGTGCAGGTGGATCGTAATTTCCTATCAAATATTGCCGTTGGTAGTACGCGCACTCGAAGTGAGATTCTGGAATCTCTTCAGACCCCGACTTTGCTGATTACAGGGGATGGGGACGATGTTGTCATCGGCCCAGCCGGTGTTGCTGATATCGATGAATTGGGCTTGGAGAAGGTGGAAACCCTGCTGATCCCCACTGCTCGGCACTGCGTGCGTCGCTCAACACCTGAGCCCTTCTACGCTGCGGTCGAGTCCTTTATCGCAAAGCTTGGCCCTAAGGATTGAACAAGGATGACTGAATCTTCGTTCTTTCTACGCCCTGAGTTACTGCCGGTTATCGAAGCGACACCAGAACAAACAACATGGGACCTGCCCGCTATGCGCGCTGGGGGAGATGCTCTTCTGGAGAATCCCTATGGAGCAATCAATAGGCTCGAAGTGACTGCGCGCGGGCGTACCTTCATCCCCAATGACCTGCGGGATAATGCGCCGATCCTGGTGTCAATCCACGGTGGGGGATACGTCGCTGGGCGCGCGGCATTCGACGATGCGAAGAATGATGAACTTGCAACGCGCTTCGGTGCGATCGTCCTCTCTCCCGAGTACCGCCTCGCACCCGAATTTCCCTTCCCGATCCCCGTCGACGACTGTATTTCCGCCCTTGCCGAGGCCCTTGAGCGTTTTGGGTATGAACGTCCAATTTTCGTTTTGGGGGATTCCGCGGGAGCCGGACTTGCCTATTCCATGGTGAGCCGCCTCTACGGATTGGCTGCGCAAGCGCCGCAAGACGAAGAAACTGCGGCTCAATATGAGCGGATTTCTTCCATGATCAGAGGCCTTGTCTTGCTGGAACCTTGCATTGACCCGAGCTTGTCAACGCACTCAAGCTCGCTCTTTGCAAATGGCCCAATTTGGACGCGTCGCGCGGCATCCGGTGCGTGGCGACACTTCTTTGGGCTTGAGCAGCCTTCGGAGGAAGAGGGAAAGAAGTCGGAGATTCCTGACTCTCTGGTCGAATCAGCATTCCCCAAGCCACGGGAACACATGAGGGAAATTGGCTTCCCTCCGGCACTAGTCGTTGTGAATCCTGTCGATCCTCTTCGAGATGAAGGGATTGCTCTGGCAACTGGCCTGGTTGATAGTGGGTGTATTGCTGAATTGCACATGTTCGCGGGTACTTTCCACGGGTCGCTTTCAGTCCCTGACTCTGTTGCTTGGAACGAAATTCGTTCATTGATCAGTCGCTTTATTACTGAGAACGGCTGAAAGAACGGGGACTATCCGAAAGATCGAGAGGGGTGCAGCATCGGCACTGAGCCGGTGCTGCACCCCTCTCTATATGCCCTGTGATCTGCGAATATTTGCTCACCAAATATTCAGGAAACTTTGTCAAGATCGTGACCGAAGTGTAACCATCGGGGCTGGAAAGCGCTTTCTACGTAGTAATACAATTCACACCAAGGACTTCCATGTCATAGGGGCGCGGGGAAGCCGGGCGACAATGAAGCCGCGGGCAAACCGAAGGAAGTCACCGAACTATCAAAGGAGAGTTCAATGGCACGTCGTGCACTCGCCGCCGTTGCAGTTCTGGGCATTGCCGCCGTCGGACTGACAGCGTGCTCTGGATCCAAGGACAAGGCGTCATCGGATAACTCAGGGAATAAGACCCTTGTTGTTACGTACTACAAGACATCATCTTTCGCTCAGATGGACGAGTTGATGAAGCGTGTGAAGGGTGAGTTTGAAGAGGCACACAAGGGTGTCACCATCGATCTTCAGCCCGTTGAAGCCGAAGCGGACCAATACTTCACCAAGCTGGCGCTGATGAATAAGTCGAAGTCCAAGGCTCCCGACATCATCTATGAAGACACCTTCCAGGTCATGAGCGATGCTGCAGCTGGATACCTGATGCCCATCGATCAGTACGTGAAGAACTGGGATGAATGGAGCCAGTACCCCGAAAGCTCAATCCAAGGCGCAAAGGGTATGGATGGCAAGCTCTACGGTGTTCCTTTCGGCACCGATACCCGCGGTATCTACTTCAACAAGAAGATCTTCGAGCAGGCCGGTCTGCCGACCGATTGGCAGCCCAAGAATTGGGATGAGATTCTGTCCGCAGCCCGCACCATCAAGGAGAAGGTGCCCGGCGTTATCCCAATGAATATTTATGCGGGTCGCGCCGGCGGTGAACAGACCACCATGCAGGGCTTTGAAATGCTGCTCTACGGAACTCAGGACACCCTGTACAACACCGATACCAACAAGTGGATCAGCGGTTCTCAGGGATTCAAGGACGCTCTGACCTTCTACCAAACTGCATATTCAGAGGGGCTAGCACCTTCTAATGATATTGCTCTGGATAAGGGTGTCGGCCCACGAATGGTGACTGAGTTTATGCCCCAGGGGAAGGTCGCAATCAATATTGATGGCTCGTGGCTTCCTTCTTCCTGGATGCGTGAAGAAACAAAGTGGGCTGACTGGCAAGACACCATCGGACTGGCAAAGATGCCGACTCAGAAGGGACAAGAACCCGGATTCACCACGCTCTCCGGTGGCTGGGTGCTCTCTGTTGGATCTCAGACCAAGGATCCCGAACTGGCAGCCGACTTTGTCAAGACCGCTCTGAATAAGAAGGGATCGCTCGAATACTCCATTACAACATCAGCAGTTGCGATTCGTAAGGATATCGTGAGCGACCAAGACTATCTGAAGTCCAACCCGTCATTTAAGTTCTTTGCTGATCTTGTTCAGTACACTCACTTCCGCCCTGCAACTCCCGACTACCCGCAGATCTCCACGAATATCCAGACGGCCACCGAATCCGTGGTCACCAAGGAACAGACCCCCGAACAGGCCGCAAAGGCCTATGACGAGGGCCTGGTGAAGATCGTCGGCGAGAAGAACATCGAAGCGGCGAAGTAGTATGTCCACCTCGGTTCGTGTGGGGACCGAGAGCACTGCGACCCTTGGCGGGCGACGCGAGACACTGATCTCTCGCATCGCCCGCCAAACGGGCCGAATGGGCCTGCTGTTTCCAGCAGTTGCTCTTATGGCGGTGTTCCTCGTCGGTCCCATTGCATACTCGGTGTATGGGTCTTTGACCAATGCCGCCCTTTCGGGCTACAAAGCGGCAAACCCCGAATTTGTTGGCCTCGAAAACTATGCGGAACTGCTGACCAGTAATGCTTTCTGGAAAGCAGTCCTGCTCACTGTGATCTTTGTGTTTGCATCAGCTGTTGTCGGCCAGAACGTTTTAGGTCTGGCCTTGGCAATGCTCATGCGTAAGGCGCCGAAGATCCTTTCCACCCTTGTTGGCGGCGTCGTTGTGATCGCTTGGGTTATGCCCGAAATCGTCGCCGCCTTCGCGCTCTATGCTTTCTTCTCCACTGACGGAACACTCAACGTCCTACTCAGTTACATCGGCCTCGGCGGAACAACCTGGCTCCTGACTTTCCCCATGTTCTCGGTCATCATGGCCAATATTTGGCGTGGTACGGCCTTCTCAATGATGGTGTATTCTGCGGCTCTCGCTGAGGTTCCACCGGAAATTCAAGAGGCAGCAAAAGTCGACGGAGCGCGCGGCTGGCAGCGATTCTTCTTTGTCACCCTTCCCATGATCAAGGGCTCCATTTCCACCAACCTGCTTCTGACCACCCTTCAAACCCTGGGTGTCTTTACACTCCTGTGGGTGATGACGGGCGGTGGCCCGGGAACTCAGTCGACGACTCTCCCGGTCATGGCCTACCAAGAAGCCTTTAAGAACTCTCTGATTGGCTACGGTACGGCGATTGCTACGGTGACCATTGTGCTGGGTGCGCTCTTTGCACTGGTTTACATTCGCGCTCTGAAGCCGGAGGTGGACTGATGGTTACGCAAGCTAAGGAAATCCCCTCCGTCGCTAATCCGCGTGAGAAAACGGTTCGACTGGTTTCGACGATAGCTTTAAGCCTTATCGGGATTTGTTTTGTTGTTCCGATGGCCTGGGTAATCCTCGCTTCCTTTAATAAGACTGCGACGCTCTCGCTGAATATCCCAGATCAGTTCACAACTTCGAACTATTCAGATATCGCGACATTTGATCGCACCTGGCTTCCCCTGTGGAATTCTGCGATTCTCTCCTTCGGAACGGCAATCTTGACCGTTGTCGTCGGTGCACTCGCGGCCTACCCGCTGTCTCGCTACAAGAGTCGTTTCGCTCGCGGATTCATGTACACGATTCTTTTCGGAACCTGCTTGCCCATTACGGCACTGATGGTTCCCGTGTACTCGCTCTTTGTCAGCCTTGACCTGATCGATTCAATGCCCGGCATCATCTGCTTCATGACTGCAACCTCACTGCCCATGGCCGTGTGGATGCTTAAGAACTTCATGGACTCCGTCCCGGTGTCTCTTGAAGAAGCCGCCTGGGTCGATGGCGCCAGCGCCCTTAAAGCGCTGCGAACCATTGTTCTTCCCCTGATGAAACCCGGCCTGTTGGTCGTCTTCATCTTCATATTCACCGCAACCTGGGGGAACTTCTTCGTCCCCTTCATCTTGACGACTGATCCGGATATTCAGCCAGCTGCCGTCGCTATTTACCAGTTCTTCGGAACTCACGGAGCCGTTGTTTATGGAAAGCTTGCCGCATTCGCGGTGATCTATTCCAGCCCGGCTCTGGTTCTGTACGCAATCATGCAGAAAGTTTCCGGAGGAAGTTTCGCAATGGCAGGAGCAGTCAAGGGCTAGGCCCACCCTCCAGGGTCCAGCCCCTTCCTCATTCCCGAGGAAGAGTGATGTGCCTGGTTGCCACCTCTTCGGCAACCAGGCCATCGCTTATCAGTGCCTCAATGACCCGAGGTGCCTGCTCGGGATTCGCGCCTTCCAAGCGCGCCGCAGCAAGGGCCTCGTCAATCGAAATTCCTAAGGGAGAGGCCCGCAAAGCTGCCATCACCCGTCCCCGAGCCTGCCGGTCAGTTCCCTTCCACGCCTGACCACGAGGCCGGACCTCGGCGGGTGGGAAACCAGCGCTCGCCCAGGCGCAGTTCTTGCGCAGCGGGCACCCCGCACACTTGGGGGAGCGCTGGGTGCAGACCAGTGCGCCAAACTCCATGATCGCCACATTCCACACTGCACATTCTGCGCCGTCCTCGGGAAGCCACTCCATCGCGGCAGCGAACTCGGAGCGCGAAGGTGCGCTGCGTCGCGCAAACTCGACCCCGTCGCAGATGCGTGCGAATACTCGGCGAATATTCGTATCAAGGACAGGAATACGCTGGTGAAACTGGAAGGACGCAATCGCGCTGGCGGTGTACGGGCCAATTCCTGGCAGGCCAAGCAAGGCCTCGTACGTGGCGGGGAGAACGCCCCTGAAATCGCGCGTGATGCTCAGTGCACAGTCGCGAAGGCGTAGGGCCCGCGATGGGTAGCCCAGGTGACTCCACTCAACAAGGACCTCGGCTGGTGACGCTTTCGCAAGATCCGCGGGAGTTGGCCACAGGCTCATCCAGCGCTCCCAAATCGGCTGAACGCGCGGGATGGGGGTTTGCTGGCTCATGACCTCAAAAACAAGAGTGCCCCACGCGGAAACATCATCGGCGCGCATGGGAAGATCGCGTCGATGAAGGCGGTACCACTCCATGATGGTGCTTCGGGTAGTTTCTCTTTCGGTCACAGGCACACAGGTAGCTTAGCCGTCACCCAACGCGCCCGCTGAGGCGAGTAGGCTCACCCCAAACTGTGCGAGAATGGCAGCATGCTGCTCAGTGATCGCGATATTTCAGCAAGCCTTGATAGCGGACGCATTCAATTGGATCCGCTTGATCGCTCTCTGATTCAACCCGCAAGTATCGACGTGCGTTTGGATCGACTCTTCCGCCTCTTCGATAATCACCGCTATCCGGTGATCGATCCCGCTGCCGATCAATCTGACCTGACCCACAGTGTGGACGTGGGACCGGATGATCCCTTCGTGCTGCACCCCGGTGAGTTTGTGCTGGGTGCCACCTATGAGCTGGTGACCCTGGGTGATGACATCGCTGCGCGCCTTGAGGGAAAGTCTTCGCTGGGTCGCTTGGGCCTGCTCACGCACTCCACCGCTGGCTTCATTGACCCAGGCTTCTCTGGCCACGTCACCTTGGAACTGTCGAATACTGCGACCATGCCGATCCTCCTCTACCCGGGCATGAGGATTGGTCAGCTGTGCTTCTTTGACCTCTCCTCGCCCGCCGAGCACCCTTACGGCAGTGAAGGCTTGGGTTCGCACTACCAGGGGCAGCGCGGGCCAACGCCCTCGCGTACTCACCTTCGTTTTAGTCGCACCCGTATCGAGCGTTGATCGTGGGCCAAGAAGCATCGCTGCCCCCTAAACGCAGGTCGTTTCGCGAGCGTTTGGAAGCTGCTCCTGCTGGGCAGGCTCACGATTCTGCGCGAGGCGTTCAGTCCTCGCTGAGCCAGACGGCTTCGCACCCTTTGACTGAAACCTCGATGACTTCGGTCGGCGGGATGCGGGCTTTCGACACCGCACTGCGAGTGAACGGCACCGGCGAGATTCGCCTTGATGACCATGTTGCGCGCGTGTCTATGGGCACCAGCTCCGCTGCGCGTGAAGTGTTGCCTCTTCCCGTTGAGTTGGGGCTGGCAAACCACCTCTTCTGCGTGGGCGCTTCCGTTGAAGATGATGAGCTTGAGGCCTTGGCTGTTTCCGCGTGGGACGAGGCCCATTGGGTTGCTCCCGGTCGTCTGCACCTTCGCGGGGGAGTAGAGCTTTCTGGCCCTTGGGCGCTTCCCGTCAACGTCCGAGGTCCACTTGGTTTGGGTGCAGACCTCACTCATGCGTGGGTTGTGGAGTGTGAACCGATGCGCGGGGAGCCTGCACCGCCTGAGCTTGCCGCGAGTGACCGCTGGGCTTCGGCTTTCCCCGAGGGCTTGCCCGTTGGGCTCGAATATCAGGTCTTGCTGGTGCTGGAGAGGATGGCTCGGCGCTTGGCTGGGGCTGTGCGCATTGCTGGAAGTGGCGTTGTTATGCAGCCCGATCCTGATTCCGCAGTGTCTTTGGCCGTGTATTCGCCGCGCTGGGTGGGGCCCGCTGAACTTGCCGAGGCCTTGGCTGAGGTTTTCCCAGAGACGATTGATTCGCGCGAGTTGGTTGCTGATGCGCAGGGAGAGCCTTCCCGTCAGAATCGTCGCGATGCCGAGGCTGAACGAGAGCTGCGTTCAGTGGTGCATGAGTTGAGTGATGAGTTGCGCGAAGCCTTAGCGCGGGATCGTGAACATGCACTAAGCGCTGAACAAGTTGTTGATGGTTTTGCTTTGCTCAGTCCTATTGGGAATCAGTCGATCATGATGGTTGAAGTGCATCAGGTCGAGCAGGTTCCTCATGTCTTGCGCTGGGAGGAATGGGCGCAGGGGGCGGTCATTGAGTATCGACTACGCTGGCTTCCTAAGGGAAATGTCGAGGTTCCTGAGAGTATCGTCACTCGTTCCGAGCGTTTGGAGCGGATGCGTTCAACCCGGGATATTGAGTCTGCAGCAACAATTATCCTTGGAATTACGGGCGGAGCCGTGGTTGACGAGGATGACTTCCTGGTTTCTTTATGAAATGTTTATGAATGAAATCTGAATAAATTTAGCTGAGAAAACACTAGGAATTTCAGCCTGATTACCTGTAATATATTTTTGAATCTGTCAATCTTCGGATTTTTGGAGTTTTTCCTATGACAACCCTCCGCACTAAGCGCGCGGTTTCTGCGCTCGCAGCGCTGACGCTTGCGGTTGGTGGTATCGGTGCCGTTGAGATCTTCTCTGACGCTGCCGCTCCCGCCGCCCACGCCGCAACTTGTCCCGCACCCACCACAGATATTTCGTCGAAAATGACAATCGGCCAACCTGAACTGACCGATCAAAGTGGAACCCCGAAGACGAGCTTTACTGTCGGGGCGACTGTTGGTCTCAAAGTCAACTGGTCGACCAGCTCGAAGGTGACCGAAGGTCAGTACTTCCAGTACAAGCTTTCGACACAGTCGGCTAAGCCGATTATGCCTTTTAATTTCGATGTGAAGTCCGCATCGGGCACCGTGATTGGCTGCGCTACTTGGGGATCGGATGGCACTGTCAAGGTCGTCTTCAATAAGGCGGCTGAAGGTGCTGCTTCTTGGGATGGCTGGGTTATTACCACCTCGCAACTGGCTCTGTCTAAGAATGAAGTTGGTAAGACTCAGCCTTTCCACCTGACAGAGACGAAGTCGGTTGATGTGAACATCCAGCCCGGCATTGGTGTCGGTGTGGATTTCCGTAAGGATGGCTGGCTCTTCAACATGGTAAACACAAACCGTACGCTCGCGTGGCGTATTACGGTTCCTGGTGGAGAAAATGGCCTGAAGAACGTCACTGTTGTTGACAATTCCGAAGATCCGAAGTGGGACTTTAACTGTGCTGATCTTGAACCGCTGTTGAAGAACAACGAGGCGAATCTGAAGCTCGTTGACTCGGTTGCGAACGGTTACGGTGGTGCGGATGTGTCTGGTGGCGCAATTCGCCAGAACGCGACCATCACCTGCTCGGCGAACAAGCTGGAAATCAAGCTTCCCGAGGTCCCCGCAAATAAGTTCGCGATCATTGTTCTGTACGGTCACGTCCCCGAGGTTGTATCCGGCCACTACTGGAACACCGCGAATATCACTGCGAACGATATGCAACCCCGTATCGTTTCAGCTCAGGACGTTGTCCTGGGTGCAGATGCAGGTGCCGCGGCAAAGCAGGTCTTCTCCATCGCCAAGAAGGTTGATGACTCCGCGGCTGCTCTGACCGATGATCCGGACTTCTCCTTCGAAGTGACCCTGAAGGGTCCCGGCGTTGACAAGACTGAAACTGTCACCGTTAAGAAGGGACAGACCTACACCTACCCGGACAAGCTGCCTATCGGCACGAAGGTCACCATCAAGGAAAAGAACCTTCCCGATGCAAGTGTCTTGTGGGATAACGCAACTTCCGGTGTCTTCAGCGAATCTGATGGTGTCACCTTGGGTGCGGACAAGAAGACCGCAACTCTGACGGTTAACCCCGAAAAGGACTACACCGCAACAGTCACCAACGTGACCAAGCCGAAGCCGACCCCGACCCCGTCGACCACGACTCCGACCCCGGAGCCCACCCCGTCGACGACCACTCCGGCTCCGAAGCCCACCCCGTCGACCACGACTCCGGCTCCGAAGCCCACCCCGTCGACCACGACTCCGGCTCCGAAGCCCACCCCGTC